>PPYF01268522.1_pt1 | contig 29065 bp, 17 predicted proteins | sample 1559871 | NCBI WGS metagenome assembly PPYF01 (sample SAMN08240021, study PRJNA423297) | Human gut metagenome, whole genome shotgun sequencing project.
GTTCGGGATCGAGGGCGAGGTAGTTGGGGGGCAGATCGGGGGCCTTGGGGGCCGCGAGAGCCGCAGCGACGTCCTCGGCGGTGCGGACGTTGACTACGCCGGGAAGGCCCTGCAAGGGGCAGAGGTCCACGTCGTCCTCGGCGGCCTGCACCAGCACGGGCAGCTTGCGGAAGGCCGCCTCCAGCGCGACGGTGGTGGAGTTCGAGGCCCAGACCACGGTGCCGGGCGTGAGGAAATTGCCGATGGGGCCGTCCACCACGCGGGGCGGTTCGGCGGTCCCGTAGAGGTTCTTGAGCCGTTCCACCACGGGCAGATAGGGATGCGGCTTCACGACGACTTCCCACCCGTCCAGAACCCCGGCCTTGGCCGAAGCCGCGAGGGTGGCGAGATGCGCGTCGGTTTCGTCCGCAAAGAAACTGGTCACGATGAGCAGGCGCGTGGGCTTCGCGGGCGCTTCGGGAGCGGCCTCGCCGGGTTTGGGCGCGAGATAGAGATAGCGCAGGGCCTCCACCAGCGCGGTGCGGTCCTTGGGCATGTGCCCGACGAGCATGGCGTCCTGCGCGCCGGTGCCGTTGCACAGCCACAGTTCGGGCATGGCCCGGCGGCAGGCGGGGTCGTTGATCATCCGGGGATCGTCGAAATACCGGAAGTCCGTGGGCCGCACCGTGGAGTGCTGCGCCCCGTAGACCGGCCCGGCGTCCGCGTCGTGCATGGACTGGCAGAGCATGCGCTCCCACGGGCAGTTTTCCTGCGGGAAGGTCGTCCAGTCCTGCGGCCCGGCCCATTCGGCGTAGCGGCGGAAGGCTTCGCGCATCAGACAGCGTTCCAGCGCCCGCCAGCCGCGTGTGGAGTCGGCCCAGTTGTCCTTGAGCACCGGCCAGAGGTCCATCCGCGAGCCGGGGAAGCGGAACAGGTCCCGGACCTGCGGCTCCACGGCCCGGCTGGACAGGAGGAGCTTGCCGAAGCGGACGAGGCTTTTCCAGATGTCGCCGTTGGTCAGGAATTCTTCAAGAAAGTGGAACGATGCGCCGTCCCGCCCGTTTTCGCGGAACCGGTCGCGCAGCCTGACGGCGTCCGGGAAGGAGCATTGCGGAGCCGGGAAGTAGAGGAACACCCAGTTGACGCGGTTGGGCCCGCCTTCCGAGGGGGCCAGCGCGTCGTGCAGCTTTTCCCAGTAGCGCGAACGAAACCGCCCGTTCTTGGCGGCGGTCATGTCGATGTTGGGGAAGTAGGTCACGATGCTCGCGGGCTTCATGCCTTCGGGCAGAACGGGGCGGGCGAGCCGCGTACGGGGAAGGCGGCGACGCACGATCCACAGCCATGCGGGGAAGCGCACCAGCGCCTTTACCGGGGCGGGCAGGCCGTAATAGTACGCCTTGAGCCTGGCCTTCAGACCCTCGGGCCTGGTTTCCTCGGGGCCGGGGATGTCCTTCATGGCGAACGTGCGGCCCGTCTCCCGGCAGAAACGGGACAGCACGTCCCGCATCCACGGATCGGTCCCGGCTGGCGCGTAGACGCGCAGGTCGGTGACGCCCTTTTCGTCCATGAGCTGTTCGAGCGCCCGGAGTTTCAGGGCCGGGAAAAGGTTGTGCGTCACCTTGGGATGCTTTTCCACCAGCGTGGAGCACCACCACATGGACAGGTTGTCCCCGGCGCGGAGGTGCTCTTCCAGCATGGAACCCTGCACCCGCACGCAGCCGGTTTCGTAGGTCCACGCCGCCAGCTCGTCGCGGATGGGGAGCAGCCGTTTGTTCAGCTCCACCGGAATGGAAATCCGTCCGTCGGGGACGCTGCCCTTGTCCCATACCGCCACCAGCGCGTCGGACGGCGCGTCGTTCGGCAGTTCCGCCTTGTTCAGCAGGATCAATGTAGTCATAGGAAATCCTTTTTGGAGGGAAATCTCGGGAGTTGGGGAGAGGCGGAACGAGCCGCCTTTTCCTCGAAAACCGTCACATTCCGCCTCGAAGCGTTTGGAGAGGAAGGCGACGGAGTGCTAAAGAAAAAGCCGGGAAACATTTTCATACAAAGCGGGCCTTGTGTCCACAGGAACAATCGGGGACGTTCCGGCGGGGGAAAGAGGAAAAAGGCGAAGGCAACCCACTCTATTGCGGGCCTATTCATTGCCCATCGTTCGTTATATTGGTGGAAAAGCAGAGATATGCTTACGACAACGCGTTGGAGAAACAAAAAGGGGCCACATGAAAACATGTGGCCCTGGCACATACATTTCGGAGTGCTACGGCGCATTCGCTGGGAAAATCGGCAAGGAACGGGGGAATTACTCTCTCTCTCTCTCTCTCTCTCTCAAGAATGCATTCGTGCCCGTGAGATTCGTGGAGACCAACCGATATCCTTTTGCGACCGCGACATTGTTGAGGGCGAGGAGATTGCTGCCCATATAGTCTGTGCCTTTCCATGGACGACTTGTTTGATATACTTGCTGGCGCGGAACGGAGGAAGGCCATTTGCCATTATATTCTATACAAATGACTTTGGGAAGGATATCCAGGGATTCAAAAATGTAGATATCATTCCCGTCGATATCGATGGACAGAAAGTCGAGAGCATCGGAATGGAGCCCCAGTCTTTCCAGTATGCTATTGATATTGTCTCTGGTGACAAAACCAATGCCGACCTTCAATGTCTGTTCCTCTATCAGACGGCAAAAGGTTTTTGTAATGGGAGCCTGTTGATTGGGGTTGCCTTCAATCCACGCTCCGCGCCATCCCTTATGCAGTAACCATAGCGAGTTGCACTCGAGTCCGTTTTCTACGCCGATTTCGCAAAACGTTCCCGCCGTAATCCCTAATCTGGAGAATATCTCTTCCAGGATGCCGTCCTCATCGGCTTGAGAGTACACCTTGAAGCCGAACGGCTCCAATCGAGTGGCATCATTGCGAATGGGGGACAATAACCGCTCGATTTCCTGTCTGGCGAGATAGCCTGCCGTGCGCTGTTCTTGGGCTAGAAGAGCGCGAACGACCGCACCCCAGTTCATTTCTTCCATGTTTCCTCCACAGTACCGTAAGATTGATAAGACTTTTCCTCTACGATGGCACTTCCGAGCAAGATGTTGATGGCTTTTTTGATGGCGGCGCGTTCGTCGTTGCCGAAATAGACGCTTCGCGCCAGACGGACGAAATGGTCGTCAAAGCATTGGCGACGCTCGCATTCTCTTTTTCCGTCTTCGATTTCCCAAAGCTCGCTATTGATCTCTTTGAGTTCGGCAATAAGGGAAGGCAGGGAATCGGGAAACCTAGTGAGGTCTCCCACTACGTTTTCGATGGCTTCAAGTTCATACTGCACATGAGCGCGTTTTTTCTCATCGTGAAGCCTCTCGGCTTTGATCTGAAGAATGGTCAGCTTGTCGAACACCTCTCCCCAGGCCACGGGAAGCAGCGGCACGGAAGGATAAGCCATTATGAGAATCTCCTCTCTTTTTGCATAAGCGTATTTCGACGCATATCCGCTTCGAGCATCATCCGGCAGATTTCCGGAAGAAATGTTTTTGCCTTCCATCCGAGGATTCTGTACGCCTTTTCGGCGTCTCCGACGAGCATATCGACTTCGGTAGGACGATAAAAACTGGGATTGACGCGAACTCTAATGTTCGACGTACCGCGTTCGATTCCGACTTCATCGACGCCTTTCCCGCGCCATTCCAAATCCACTCCGACGGCTTTGGCGGTTAGTTCGACAAAATCGCGAATGCTCTTGGTTTCTCCCGTCGCAAGGACGAAGTTGTCGGGCGTCGGCGTCTGAAGCATGCGCCACATGCCTTCGACGTATTCCGGCGCATAGCCCCAGTCCCGTTTCGCATCAAGGTTTCCGAGTTCCACATATTCCTGCTGACCGAGGCTGATTTTGGCAAAGGCATCCGTAATTTTTCTGGTGACGAACTCTATGCCCCGCAGCGGGGATTCGTGGTTGAACAAGATGCCGCTGCACGCGAACATATCGTAGCTTTCCCGATAGTTCATAGTAATCCAATGTGCGTAGAGCTTGGCGACGCCGTAAGGACTGCGGGGATAGAACGGCGTGTTTTCCGTTTGCGGAACTTCCTGGACCTTGCCGAAAAGTTCCGAGGTGCTTGCCTGATAAAAGCGTATGCGGGGATTGACCGTTCGGATCGCTTCCAACATCCGAAGTGCGCCCAACGCCGTTATTTGCGCGGTCATCTCCGGCTGGGCGAAGGATACAGCGACGAAGCTCTGCGCCGCGAGATTGTAGACCTCGTCGGGTTCCGTCTTTTCGAGGGTACGTATGCAGCATCCCAAATCGGTCAAATCGCATTCCACCAGATGAAAGTGGGGTGCGGCGTAAATGCCCAGCTCCCGAATACGCCACGAGTTGTCGGTGCTGGTTCTCCTGTGGGTGCCGTAGACTTCATAGCCCTTTTCAAGCAGGAGCTTGGCGAGATAGGCCCCGTCCTGTCCGGTGAGTCCCGTAATGAGCGCGCGTTTTTTCTTTTCCATTCTTGATTCCTTTTGGCGTGCCGAGATGTGATTGTCTTTCAAGAATCCTTCGGCGTTTTCGGTAGCGATTACGCACGATTTACGAACGGGCAAATGCACGGAACTGAGACTGTTGCGGCAGGCCGGTCTTATTTGATGCATTGCATCTCGATATTGATTTGGGAACAGACGTTGTTCTGCGTCCGTACCATATCCATAATCTGCTCGGCCGTCGCCCGTTTTTCCCGAAGCATGGAAAGGTAACGTTCCTCAAGAACATACTGATGTGAAAGGATTTTCAAGTTAACGTCGAGATAGATGCCGAGCGGCGTGTTGGCCCACCCTCGGTCGATGCATTGCTGGTTGAATTCCTTGTCGAACATTTGCAGCCCCTCAACGAGAATGGGCCGTACATGCGTGGGGTCCGTCAAAAAGTGATCATGGCGTGGGTGCGGCACGCGGATATGTATCAGGGCTCCATTGCGGCATACGCGGTACAGCTCCCGAATGATGCCGAGGTAGAGGTTTCGGGTTTCCCCTATATGCTCAAGAACGTGATTGAGCATTACTTCCTCAACGCTGTCGTCCTCCCAAGGCCAGGGCAATTGTTCCAAATCGACTACCATGTCGGGATGGCAATGAGGTTCGATGTCGACGTTCAGCCAGCCCTCAAGCCGCTTGTTCCCACATCCGAGGTGCAGGCGGATGCTCTCTCTCTCTCTCTCTCTCGGCACAGAGGACCGGCCTTTTCTCGTTCCTCGGCGGAAACGAGCAGGACGGGGCGGCAGCGTTTCAACGTTTCGAGACAGCCTTGCAGAACGGAGAGCGAAGGCAGCGGAGGCTGTACGATCAGCATATGACAGTCCCGCAGACTCAAGGCGTCCACGCTCTGTATGGGGACGCTTCGTTTTCCGGTGGTGTTGCCCCACGAGAGAGGGTCCGTTTCCGACCACGGGTCGATTTCGGGGATTTCGGCCTGTTTGGCTCCCGAGAGCGGAACCGTCGTATGAAACTCCGCGTTGGGATAGCCCGCCAGAGCTCCGAAAACCAGACGGGCGCGCAAACGCCGGGGCTCGAAGACATGTAGCGTCCCGCAAGCTCCCACCGTTTCCAAAAGATGCCGACACAGCTTCGCTCGCCCGGCTCCGGCGAGAACCACGGTCATTCCGGAACGGAGCAGGCTCTTCGTCACGAATTCCAGGCGTTGCTGCGAAAACGTCCACAGTTCGGTTTCCCGTTCGTGCAAAAAGGCCGGGTCCGCTCCCTCGGTCACGCAGCGACGTTCGGGAATGCCGTGCACGAGCGTCAGCCCCTGTGGTTCGCGTTCCGCCTCCTCGCGTCGGCGCATGGCCTCGTTGAGTGAGGCGAGCACGGTCTTGGCCTTCACGCCCTTCCACGCCTCGTGATAGGCCGCCTCCATCCCCTTCCACTCCTCTTCGGAAACCTTGGGTCGACGGAAGGCCGGAAGCGTCTCAAAGCCGGGAACGTTCAGGTTCCGGGCATAGCGGTAGTAGGGGTACATCTCCGGCGGGTAAACGGTGCACAATTGCACGCAGGGAACGGACGCCGCATCCGCCGCGTGAGGCGTGAGCGTATTGACCGAGATCACGCCCTGCATCTGGGCCACCAGCGCCTTGTGGAGTTCCGGAGACGTGATCGCGTCCCCCAGGGAAAACACCCGCCGGTGTTCCATGGGAAGCGGACGATCCAGCACGATGGAAAGGGACGTGTCCAGGTCCAGCAGTTGCTTGACGAGCTTCACCGCGACGTCCTCCGGCATGGAACGCAGCGGAACCGAAGCCTTTGGATTGAACAGAACCCGTTTCGTGCCCCCCGCCTTGCGAAGCAACGTCTCCACCTCATGCCACTCCTTCCAGCGTAGGGCCATGCGGTTGCGCTTGTTCCCGACGGGCACGGCCACCGGGTCCAGTCCCAGCCACCACAGATACCAGTCCGTGGAAGGCATCGTATTGTACTTGGGGGACGTGATGAGATTGAGAAAGTCGAAGTAGGCGTCGTAGCTCGCGAACTCCCGGACGGTCGGCGCAAGGTACGATATCCGTTCCATCCACGGTTCGTGCAGCAGCAGATCCGCACAGGCCTCCCGGTTGTCCGGGCCGAACAGAATGTCCACCGAAAAGGACGGCAGATGTTCGCCCAGAACTTTGGCGGCTTCGCGCATCGCGGTCATGCCGACGATGTTGTCTCCGAGATTTCCGCCGAATCCGTTGATGACGGCGATGCGGAAATGCCGCTTTCCCGGCTTGCGCTCGCGCAACGCCTCAAGCTGATCCGCGAGCGGCGCGGGTTCTTCATGGAACAGGACGGCATTTCCCCGGTAGCGCGTGGAGACCCGCCCTATCCGCGCGGGAAAGGGCTCCCACGACAGCAGAGCCTCCTCTCCGGCGGCGCGCAGTTTCCCCACCTGCTTCTCCGTTTCGCTGGCCGCCTCGTCGCCCGTTTCGGCGGAACCGGAAAACCGTTCGTTGAGAAGGCGGCCTTCGCCTCCGGTCACGACGATCAGCTTGTCCATGGAAACTTCGTTGTCCGCTTCCCCCTCGTATCGGCGGAAGAAGCGGGGCGTGTTCAGCGTGGCGGATTCCAAAAGATTCAGTGCTATCATCGAGGCAACTCGCGGTGTTGAGGTGGGGAATAGAAAACGCCCGCCCGTTTCCGGAGAAACGGACGGACGTCAGAGTAAAACACGGGAAATGGAACGTCAAACGCTACTAAGCAAAGTTGGCAACATCAAGCGCCGTACCGTGATCGACCTGAACGGTACCAACGAGATGAATCTCTTCAGCGTCTCCGCCCTTGCCGGTGACTTCATATACCGAGAAGGTCGTGGCGCCATCGACCACGTTACCAACGAACGCCAACGCGCTATCCCCGCTAGCAAGGTACCAGTCGGTGTCAGCAGCCGCAGCGGTTTTGATGGTATCCTGAAGCTCGTTCACAGTGCCGTTAAATACGAAGGCGGCACCAGAAAGATTTCCGGACCCACTAGCGGCAGCGTCAGCCAGAGCCGAGAGAGCATCCGCGGCGGAGGCATTATTATCACCCTCAATCAGCTTACTGTACGTATACGCACTACTGAAATCAAGCTTGTCACCGCCGCTACCGGCGGTGAAGCCCTTGATGACGTCGGTGTTGTTCCCCGCGTTCGCTTCAAAGACCACAGTATCAACTGCCTTGGTCAGCGTGACGGTGTCGGCCTTGTCGCTCAGTTTGATGGTTACCTCAGAATCAGCCTTAAGGGGCGTCGTGCTGTTGAGCATGTTGAACTGATCGGCACTCAGAGTGAGCTTATACTGTCCTGCATTCGCAGAGCTGACCAGCTTGATCGCTCCGTCGAAGTCGGTCATGGGCGTAAGATCAACGCCGCTAGCGGTGCCAGCTCCGGAGATCACGATGTTGTCGATGAGCTCGGCGGACGCGACGAGGTTACCGGAGGCGGTGAGGCCGGAGAGACCATCCGCACCATCAATTTTGACGGTGACGGTATCCATGATCGTCAGGTTTTCGTCGGAAATCACGCCACTGGCATTGGCAAGAGCACCGAACTGATCCGAAGTCATGGTGACGGACTGGACCATGCTGTCGCCAAAGGCAACCTTGTCGCCAGTGATCTGAGCACCGGAGATGTCCATCGTCGCGCCAGCCAGATGCATCATGTCGATCTTGGCGATGTCCGCGGCGTCGAGTCCCTTGATGTCGGCGTTGTTCACATCGACATGCACTTCGCCGCTATTATTTTCAACATTATCGAGCTGGCTGACCAGTACCTTGGCGGCAACGCCCGAACCAAGAACCAGATTGCCGGTAAAGGCGGTGGCGTCGATCAGATCGGCGGCAGCGCTGGACAGGTTTACGGTATCCCCATCCTTGGCGGAAGCGACGATAGCGGTGCCGTTGGCGAAGTCTTTGACGAACTGATCGCCGGTCAGGGTCACTGACTGCCCACCCTTGGCGGACATGTCCAGAGCTTCTACGCCCGTCAGGGTCACGCCGGACAGATTCACATCTGCATCAGCCTTGATCACGAGGGTATCGGTGCCCTTCCCGCCGTCAATCTCTCCAGTGTAAGTGTCGCCGCTGGAGAAGATGATCTGGTCGTCGCCGCCCATGGCCGCGATATCCAGGGCCGTTCCGTTCACGAGAATCTTATCGGCAGCGTCGGTGCCCGTGAAGGTCGAAGCGGTGATCACACCGGTGTAGACATCGTAGGATTCATCGGCCATGGGGGCCGCGGCGGAAGTAACAGTGATTTCTTCGGCTTCGGCGTAGGCGGCGGCATGCTGAGCGGCGGTGATGCCGGCTTCCTTGAAAGCTTCCTTCACGTCGTCGGCGGTCCAGTCGGTCCGATCCTGATATTCCGTTTCGTTCAGCTGAGCGGCCTTAGCTTCATAATAAGCCTGAACGTCGAGAGTTTCGTTCGGGTTCACGCCTTCATCGGTGCCGAACTGAAGGTAATGTTCCCACGCGGTGAGGCCAGCGTCGCTGAAGGCTTTCTGCACGTCGGCGGCGGTCCAGTCGTCTTTACCGTCGAAACCGAGGCTGCCGTCTTCGTTTTCGTAGTTGTTCAGCCAATCCGCTTTGGCGCGCAGATAGAAATTGGCGTCAAAATACGAGTTCGGGGCGACGTTTTCGGCCTTGCCGTAGTCGACGAAGTGCTGGTAGGGGTCAATACCGTTGCTGATGAAATAGTCTTTCACCGTTCCGGCGTTCCAACTTTCATACTTGTCGGGATCGACAGCTTTGAGCTGGTCGGCCTTGTTCTTGTAATACTCGTCAGCATTAAACCAAGAGGGAGTTTCAATAGCCATAGTAGTCTTCCTCCGAAGAGAGTTGAGGTTGCCCCGAGACCGCCAACATGTCTCTGACGGGCTTTATCTGAAGCCGCCTCGACGAGACGGAACAGACCGCTGAGTGGTTACATCCAACCAAGAGAAATCACGTATTTTTTCCTTAGTTGGATGTCGCATTAGGGTACACTTCCATGTAACTGTCGTCACCATACCCCAAAATACAGATGCCTTAAAACTACTCTCTTTTGAGAAAAATTTTTATACCATAATTCATGTTCGGTTCATCGAGGCAAGCTCGCTGGTCTCTTCCAAAAAAGTTTTCACGGATGGCTTCGGCTACCCTTCACACTGGAGGAACCTTCTTGTTGGGGACTTTTACACGAAGAGCCATAAAAAGTAAATATTTTTTAACCAACGGAAAAGATATACAGAATATCTCAGGGTGCTCCTTTTGAGCGTGTTATCTGTCTTCTGGATGAGTATTTTAAAATATATTTTTATTTCAATATGTTAATTGATATATTCGTCATTTTGATTCGATAGCGCCACTTTTTTGTGCATACCGGAATTCCGGTCAAGCAGCTTGCAACTTCTGGTTTTTTTGGATAGCCTTCCCTACAGAGTTTTAGGGCCGGTGGTCTTCAGCTTAGTCAACAGACGAACCCCCCTGCGGAAAAAATCCGCAGGGGGGTTCGTCTCTGTTACGGCAAAAAACGCCGCAAATCCATTCCCGGTTTTTCGATGTGGCGATAGAGCAGCGTGGAGGTGATGAAAGTCGCACCGAGTGCGGCGGCACTGGCCACGCCTCCCGCAAGGAGACGGACCCAAGACGACTCCAGCTTGTCCACGCTCCAGAAGGCAAGCCAATAAAAACTGAAGTGCACAAGATATAGCGAATAGGCGTGTGTGCTCATCCATGTAAAAAAGTTTCGTACTGGGACGCACGGGGCAAGACGTGAATTGAGGAAAGGGCTTTGATCAAAAAACGGCAGCAGGGTTGCCATAAGCAGATCGCATACGGAAAATCCGATGGTTCTTTGGAAGAATGAGCTGTCCAGTGAACTGATGCCGTCAACACCCAATTGCCATGAAAAAAGGCCTATTCCCAAAAGTGCGGCAACAAAAAATACGCATTTCCCCAGTATGGAATATAGTTGTGGGAAGAATTTTTTGCAATATACGATGCCGGCGCCAAAAAAGATGGCGTCAAGTCTGAGGTGTATCTGTTTTCGGATGTCCGTGTCCCATGTGGAGGCAGAAAGCCATACGGTCGCCATACGCCAAAAAAGGAAAAAGGCGAACACCAGCAAGAGGGAAAAAAGTAATTCATATTTCAAGGTGGCATAGCGTTGAGGAAGTATCTTGAGCTTATGAAAGAGGCGTGGCAGTAAAAAAAAGACGATCGGAGCCAAGATGTATGTCCATTGTTCGATGGAAAGCGTCCAGCTCACGGGGAAAAATTCTGAGGCTCCCTGATTGTAGTTTTGCAAAAAAAAGAAATATTGCCAAATATTGTCTGGTAAGCCGTTCAGGTTCAAAAAATTGAAACCAACTAGGACAAGCAATACGAAATAATAGGCGGGTAATGTTCTGAACCATCTGCGAAGAAAGAAAATACCGGTCTTTCTCAAAGAGGGAGCATAAACGTCCCGAAACAATAAGCCTCCGATGAGAAAACCGCTTAAAGTAAAAAAAAGTTCTACTCCCAAAACTCCCAGCACAGTGCAGACAGACATGAATTGAAGTGAAACATTTCCCCATATTGCCAATGAAAACAAAAGAGTATGGGCGCAAAGGACAAATAGTATCGCAATGGTGCGCGCTATATCCAATCCTAAAATTCGTGATGAAGCCGTATTGAATTCTTTCATAAAGATATTTTTTATTACTCAAGCTCTCTCATATTTCTATAGATTGTCTGCCTCGTCACTCCATATTCCCGCGCAAGCACCGACATTTTTTCTTGCTCCGAGAGGCGCTTCCGAATGAGTTCAATATCTTTGGGGGTCAGAGAGCTCTTTCTCCCCTTATATTTTCCTTTGTTCTTCGCAAGAGCGATACCTTCACGCTGCCTCTCTCTGATTATGGCACGCTCGAATTCCGCAACAGCACCGATGATTTGTAAATGAAGGCGCTGAAATGGATTTTCATCCCCAGAAAAGACAAGATGTTCTTTGTAAAATCGAACAGTAACGCCTCTCCCCGTTAGACACGAAAGAAGTGAAAGCAAATCTTGGAGATTACGGGCGAGCCTGTCTATGCTGTGCACATGCAGTATATCCCCTTCAGAAAGATATTGTAGGCAACTCAGCAATGCAGGCCTTCTTGTATCTTTTCCGCTCTGTTTATCTATAAAAATTTTATCAAGCTGAATTTCGTGTAACTGCCGATGTGTATTTTGGTCCAGAGAACTGACCCGAATATAACCGATATCCATTTCAGACCTCAATAGAACGCAAATAAATGAGTTATCGAACGCTGCACTTACATTTGCGCACACACGGAATCAAATCATTGGCTCGAGGTAAAGTGACATTTTTATAAAAAAATGTCCTTTTACCTGTTTTTCCAGTCATCTATTTTCTTTTTGAGCAACTTGTTACTTTTTTGGATCAAGTCTTTATAAACGTCATTACCGATTCCCCATAAAGTCGAAGAGAGTTCTTCTTTATGCCCAATCAGATATGGATGTGTTGTAATGACGCGCAGGCCATTTAACGATTCGATAAATCTATCAATAGTATTCTCGACATGATGGTTTCTATCGTCCCAATTTTGCATTTTTTTGCAGAATGATTTCGGATAAATATTTAGTACAGTACTTACTGTTTTATCCATAGTTATAAATTCAATACCTTTATATGATTCGACTTGTAATATCTGGGCATCACTATGCACATCTGCATTAAGTCCAGAAAATATGTCCCATTCTCCTTGTTTGTTTTGTAGATATTCTAAAACAACAGATAGACGCTTGTCCCATCCGGGAAGAAAGTCAACATCGTCTTCACAAACTATTGCCTGTTCGCAACCGAGATCCAGCAGTCGGCGAAGAATAAATTTGTGGCTCATCCCGCACCCAACCCAGCCAATGGAATGGCGCAAACCGGGGAAATATTCAAAACCGAACGTGTTATCAGCATCAAATGTATTATGTCGTTCTATAGATTCTGGCAGACCAAGGCACACTCTGGAACCATTGAAAGTAATATTATGGCTGGCAACGGAATAAAATGTATTAAAATCAATTATATCATGCGCCAATAAAAAACGCATAAAGAAATATTCAAAACGATTCGGCTGCGTTTTCAATTTTTCTTTATTTTCTTCGAGCTTGGCACTCAATCGATCTGGATCAGATAGCCAGTAATCAATTCGCTCGCACATCGCCGAAATATCACCTATTTCAACGAAATCAACAAGGGATTCCAGTTCAGGATATTCTGAACTATCCGTACTTTTTTCTGAAATGACTAGACACCCTTCCGATAGCGCCTCATAGATACGCGTAGTTTCAAGAAGAGCTCCCTCATAATAATGGATGTTAACAATGATTTTAGTTTGATGCAGAGCAATCTGCATATCATTCCCGAAAAGGTTATTAACAATTTTTATTGGATATTTTTCTTGAATGGCATGAAGAAATTTTTGCCGTCGAGGACAATTCGTATCTCCATAAAAAAGAATATCTTTGTCTTTTCTATCAAGGCTATCTTCCTTTTCAAGGAAGGCAAGTGGAGTATAAAAAACTTGTTTAAAAGAAATACCTGACTTTAACATGAAGTCGATATTCGCAAGAGAATAGTCCAGTATTGCATAAGCATTTTTTAATCTGCTGAAATAATCTTCGGTAAACCAGCGAGAACTAACGGATTGCTCCATTTGAACAGCTATATACTGTTCAGGCAAAGAACTAAACATTTGTGGGCAAATCACAAAATACGGACCAGAAAAATTATCTGGCACCGGGTATTCAAAAAATATTTCTGAATCAATACCTACTTTTTTCAAATTTTGCTGAATGAGTTTAGCAACAAAAACACAATGTTGTGTCGTTAAAATGCCAACTAGAGAAGAGCAGCGGAGATTAAAAGTTCCGTTTTTAATGGGCTCCAAAGCTTGTTGGTTAACAATAGTTTGATATGCTTTATCAAAAGCAGCCTTCCATCCATGGGTAGAGGCGTAGTGTATACCCCGCATGAAGCGTTTAGGAGATGTAAGAGTTTTTCTTACGAACGTACAATATATTTTTACAGAATGCCGCTTACTCCATACTGCGGGAAATATTCCTCCATAGGTGCGGATGGCGGAAGCTATGCGGAAGGAAAATTCCCACAAAAAGCTGAATACGCCATAGCGTTTAAAACGATTGGTATCTTTATTGTCGAGAGTTTCTTTGTATAAATTTTTCTTGAAAGAAAAAGCTGTTATGCCATGATCGGAAATTGCTGCCGGCAACGCACATAAGGCAATGAACAGTTTACTAAAAAAATTACATTTCCTTTGTTTTCCCATCCGCCTGACAGCATTAGCAAATGATCGTAATGGAGAAGTTAGCTTCATTGACCGCGAATTCAACAGTGCACTTTGCGCTTCTTCGGCACTCTGCGTACGCCTTTGCTCCATCGCAATGCTTTCGTGGAAAATTTTTTCCTGCAGCTTAAATTCTTCTTGAGACGTTTTGAGTATCTTCTCGAGATCAGCAATCTTTTCGGTTTGATTTTTTATGATATCTTTCGATTGTGCCAGTTCTTGTTCCTTTTCATATAGCCATTTTTCCATTCGATCTGATTTCTTATGAAAACCATCTTTTTCAGCAAGCATAGTTGTGTAATTATCAATAAGAAATGATGAATATGAATTCTGCTGAAATAAAGTTGTTAATATGGGGGATTTCAAAGGCTCTCCACCAGGCTTTCTCCATACTCCCAATCCATGAGAATGTCGAAAGAGGTGTGTTTCTGAAGAAAGTGAGACGATTTCATCCCACAAGCGATACGCGCCGAATGTTTCCTGATATTCATTAACATCATGGAAAAGAATAATCCCCCCCGGTTTTACTTTAGGCAGCCATGTATCGAAGTCATGACGAACTGCATCGTATGTATGGAGGCCATCAATATGTAAAATATCAATTGAATTTTCTTTAAAATCATCAATTGCATCATCAAAATACATTCTTTTTAATACTGTGAACTCAGGATAATTATCATCTGTATATTTTTTTACAAGATTATATATACTATCATCGTAAAAACCAGACTGCATATCGCCATTCCAACAGTCGATAGCAACACACTGCGTGGACAATCTATGTTCCTTAACGGACTGGCAAAAGGAAAAGAAAGAAACTCCACGAAATGTTCCAAGTTCAACGAGCAATTGTGGTTTAAATTCGGCAACCAGCAGTTGTGCGAAGGCAACATGACCTTTCCAAGGATTGCTCCAAGGAACCTCCTCTTCATATTTGCTTTTGAAAGAAGCATATTCAAGAATATGCCAAGTATTTTGCTCGTTCATAGTATATCCTTAGATATTTTTTAACGTAATATTTTTCATTGGAATACCTATAAGACCTGTGGTGCAGCTCGTGGAATGTGACTGGAACATTAAAGCATCATGCCTCCATTCATGTTGTATGTGTTCGCTTTGAGTTCCTTCAGCGATGGCAACTGTGATACTATAATTTCCGGTGAGAAGAATAGGCATTCTGAATATAAATTCAGCGATAAAAAATTTTCCTCTCTCGACAGTTAATGGTTTTTCTTTATAAGAAATATATGTATTATCCCCAAATAAAGTTTGTCCTAGTCTATCTTTTACTATAAAACCAACAATAGGGCTGAAAAGTTCCTTATGTGCACTGCATATGATTTTTAATTTGACAATCTCTCCTCCAATAATCCAACTCATGGGCTTATCTTGAAAATCTGTAAGAAAAACGTTTTTAATAACGGCACCGCCTTTGCCAAATGCAGTGCCTACATTTGAAAAGTGAAATATTTCTATATCATTACGCAATGGACTATGATTGATGAAGTCACGACGCATATCACAAAAGTCTAACTCTTCAGGGCACAATTTTTCCGGAATATCTACTTCTTCTTGAAGTGTAAGTGTGCTTTCTCCTTGTACTGATTCATATATGTCCTCAAGATATTTTTCTGTAACCTCTTTTGGGGTTCCTGTAAGTTTTATGGAACCTTTTTCTAATAGTATGGCATGATTACAAAGATTTTTTACAGCAGCGGTGTCATGGCTGACAAAAAGAACTGTCTTCGTCTCCATGAAATTTCTTAAAAAACGCATACACTTTTGTGTAAAAAAGGCATCGCCAACGGACAATGCCTCGTCAACAATGAGAACGTCAGCATCTACATGGGCTACCACAGCAAAAGCGAGTCGGACCGTCATGCCGCTGGAGTAACTTTTGACCGGTTGGTCTATAAAGTCACCGATGTCGGCGAAAGATACAATATCATTATATCGCTTTTCAATTTCTTTTTCATTTAAACCAAGAATTGACGCATTCAGATAAACATTTTCGCGTCCTGTGAACTCAGGATTAAAACCACTTCCTAGCTCTAATAATGCAGCCACCCGACCATTGATTCTTACCGAACCTGATGATGGAGAAAGTGTTCCAGTAACAATTTGTAGAAGTGTACTTTTTCCAGCACCGTTTTTGCCTACGATCCCTACGCACTCGCCGCGTCTAACTTTAAAGGAAATATCTTTCAGAGCCCAAAAAGGGCGGTAGAACTGTTTTCGGCCTCTATAAAGCATTTGCCAGAGTCGATGTGAAGGTTTTTCATATATCTCAAAGAATTTACTGATATTTTTGACGTCAATGATCACATCATTGTTAAATGACATCCGCGAATCCTTTTTTTGTTTTGCTGAACCATGCAAAGCCTATAAGAAAAACAAGATAAGAAGCTAAAAATATGATACTACAAATAAGCCAATCAGGCTGTCTTCCGTATAGGAAAATGATACGAGTTTGCTCTACAAGAGAAGAAAGAGGGTTATATTCCAGTACCCATCGGATTTTTTCAGGTACGATAGAAATAGGATAAAAGATCGGCGTCATAAAAAAAAGTATTTGTGTTATGATAGCGACTACCTGCTGAATATCTCTCAAGTAGACGCCTAGAGATGCAACAAAATAGGAAACGCCTGCCGTAAGGAGAAGCAGGGGAATAAAGGTTATGGGAAAAAGAATCATCGTCCATGAGATATGCCCCATAAAAAAGGCAACACCCAATAATAACATGAAAAACCATGCCAATCCAAAGATAAAGGATGCGGCTACGACCGTTAGAGGCAGTATTTCTAAAGGAAAGATAACTTTTTTAACATAGCTGGGGTTACCAACAATAACGCTCGTACAATTATTGACGCTCTCAGAGAAAATATTGAATACCGCCATGCCACAGAACATGATTACAGGAAAAGCAGCTCCGCCCGTTTCTATACCTTCTCCCCATCTGGCTTTAAAAACAATCCCAAAAACAAAAGAATAAACGCCCAGCATCATAAGAGGCTGCGCAAAACTCCAGAAGAGGCCAAGAGCGGATCCTCTATAGCGCATGGCAATATTTCGTTTCGTCAACTGAACAAGAAGATCCCAGTTTTGAATAAGAACATTAATACTCAATAGTGGGTTGAACAAACTATATTTTTTCATAATACACTTCACTTTTTAGTTCTAAAAAGGCGTATGCTAACCTACTCCAGGGAAATGTTTTCCCGTCCGATATAGTAGAAGAACTTGGAACGGGCGCTGTGGTATTCCATCAGGGCCTGGCTGGCGTCGGTTTCGGCTTGGGTCAGCTTGAGCTGGGCGTCCAGGAGATCGGTGATCGTGCCAGTGTGGGTCATGTAGCGCTTGTTCGCCATGTCGTAGCTTTCCTTGGCGGCATCGACGCCCTTGCGGGAGACGGTGATCAGGTCCTTGGCGGCCTTGATGTCCAGCAGCGCGCGGATCACGTCGGTCTTGGCTCCGGACATGGCGTCTTCGTAGTCCTTCTGGAGGGCTTCCACGCGCTTTTTGTCCCCGAGATAGGAAAAGGTCGTGCTGCCGCCCGTGAACACGTCCCACGACACGTTCAGGCCGACGGCCCAGTAGCTGCGCGAATAGTCCGTGTAGCGTTCTTCCTTGTAGTCCTTGTGATACTTCATGTTGTCATAGGTGGCGTCGACGCGGGGAAGGTATTCGCCGAGCGTGATGTCTACGTCCTTGAAGGCGATGGCCACGGACTTCTGGGCCATGATCAGATCGGGACGGCTGAACAGCGCGGTCTTGATGGCCTGTTCCTCGGAATAGCTCACCACGCCGGAAAAATCGCGCAGATCGCCCTTGTACCGGACCGGCTCGTCCGGCGAATAGTTCAGATACTTGTTCAGCTGCACCTCCGCATTACGGATGGTGTTCTGGACGCGGATCTCCTGCTGTTTGGCCTTGGACAGCTCCACCTGGTTCTGAAGCACGTTGAGGTAGGGGGCCATGCCGACCTTGACGAAAGCCTCGGCGGCCCTGAGCTGGGTTTCAATGCGGATAATGGATTCCTCGGCGCTTTTCAAGTCCTCGCGGGCCTTGAGCAACTGGAGAAACTGAAGCTGCACGTTGGCGATCAGCTCCAGCTTGGCCTGCCGGTGTCTGGCTTCCTCCATGTCCACGGAAAGACGCGACTTGTCCAGATTGTTCAGGTGCGCGAAGCCGGCGAACAGCGACAGGCCCACCCGGAGGCCGCGCGACCATGAGCGGCTGGACAGATCGTCCGTGCTGCCCGCGGCGCCGGAGTTTTCCAGCCTGTTGTTGCTGGAGACCAGCGACACGCGGGGCCAGAAATAGCTTTGGGCCACGCCGACGTTCATCTTGGCCTGCTCCAGCGTCAACAGCTTGGATTCCACGCTCGGGTTGGCCTTCAGCGCGTGCTCCACAGCCTGTTCCAACGTGAATTCCTGCGCCTGCGCCGGGGCGCACAGCCACAGGACGGCCACAAACATCCATCCGTATTTGAAACGATCCATATCGGACTCCATATCGGTTACTCGGTAAGAAGGCGTGCCTGTTCTTTTAGCGTATTTTTTCCAGAACGCACAGCGGCCCATCCGCCCCCCGGAGGACCAGCAGATCCCCGTGGATTTCCCATGTTCTCAAGCTGTTGAATGTTGCCGCAAGGGGTTTGAGGCCAAAAGTCTCCGCCATTCGCAGCGTTTTTTTGTCCGGGTGAAACGCGATACGGTCCGCCTCAAGCCCGTAGGGAATCCGGACGGACAGATCGGCCATGACCATATCAACCCGTCCTCGATCCGTTTTTTCCTGTTGAAACGTACAGTTGAACGTGCGTCCGTCGAACGTTGCGCGCCAGTGCCCGCCGGAAACAAGCCGCCGAAACCGTTCCGGGGTGTCCTGCGGAAGCTGCGGAAGGACGTCCGTGGCGCTCCGCAAACGAAGGACGCTCAGCGAATCCCCGCGTTCTTCCACGTCCGCATCGACGAAAAGCCGTTCTCCGCGCCCGCGCAGCTGTTCGAGCCGCGCGTCGGGAAGTAGGGGATAGTTCCTGTTTGTGGCGGCATCCCGCAGCACGGCGGCGGAGCCTTCAAACGCAAGCGTGCCCATCATCGCAAAAGGGAAAGTTTCGCCGCCCTTGCGCAAGGTGACGTTCATATATTTGGGGAACGGGGACTGGACCCCCCAGTACAGGCTCCCGGAGCCGCCTATGTTCAGAACGCGATCCAGACCGTTGCGGTTCGTAAGCCGCAACAGGGAACCTTCCTTCACCTGAAACCAGAACCCGGTCAGGGTCCGCTCCGAAGGCCTCCCGTCCGCCCGCGCCGTCCGTTCGCGCAGGACGAAGAGGTGATCCGCTTTCAACAGCAGCGTGACGTCGTAACGCGCGCCTTCGGACTCCACGCCGCCCGAGTAGACGGCGGGGGCTTCCAGAACAGGAAAGGCGGCCGCCCCGCACAACGCAGGAGCGGCCGCACAAAGGAAGATCAACCAGAACACCACGCGCATGAGCTATTCGCGCAGCGCGCGTTCCCAGTTTTTCAGCAGCGGTTCGATCATATAGAAAAGGACCGTGCGCTTCTTGGTCGTGATGAACACCGTGGCGGGCATGCCCGGCGAGAGGTACAGCTTGGCATCCTTGAGCGCGGAGGGATCGATTTCCACATAGCACAGGTAGTACGGCATGACGCCCATGTTCGTGCGCTCCTCTAGACGGTCGGCCGAGATGTACGACACCTTGGCCGAGATGTGCGGAGTGACGCGCGTGTCGAAGGCGTCGAGCTGCACCAGCGCGTCCTGCCCGATGAACACGTCGGTGATCTTGTTGACGGGCACCTGCGTTTCGATGATCAGCGGGGTGTTTTCGGGCACGATGTCCATCAGCGGCTCGCCGGGCCGGACGACGCCGCCCTTGGAGTGGACCTTGAGCCCCACCACGCGGCCCTTCACGGGCGCGACGACCTGAAGGCGTTTCTTGGCGTCCTTCAGGGGACGGATGCGCTCGCGGGTCTGGAGGATTTCGTTGTCCAGCTTGCCGAGCTGGTTGGTGGCCTCTTCGACGAAACGGTTTTTCGCGTCCTCGATGCGCAGAAGCAGTTCGGCCCTTTTCTGGCGGGCTTCGGCGATGGATTGCCGCATGCGTCCCCGGTTGCCCTCGTGGCTGGCCAGCATCCGTTCGAGTTCCAGTATCTGCGACTTTTCCAGATACCGTTCCGCGTACAGCTGGCGTTTGGCCTTGAGCTCCTCGTTCAGCGTTCCGATGATCGCCTGCTCGGCCTGCATCTGATCCTGATAGCCGAGGATCTGCGCGTCGATCTGGGCGATCTGCGACTTGAGCAGCGAAATCTGCCCGTCGAGGGCCTCCCGGCGCGCGGTGAAGATTTTCTTTTCGTTGGCGAGAACGTCTTCGCTGTGGATGTTCGCGGCGAGCGCGACCAGTTCTGCGGGCCACGTGAAGTCGGTCTTGAGTTCCTTTTCCGCGGCGGAACGGGTCTGGGCGGCGAGCAGGGCCACGAGCTGCTTTTGCAGCATGTTCTCGGAGGCGTCCACCTGCACGCTCTCCAGCACGATGAGCGGCTGTCCTTCCTGCACTTCCTCGCCTTCACGGACGAGGATGGATTCGACGATGCCGCCTTCGAGATGCTGGACGGTCTTGCGTTCCGTCTCGATTTTGACCTTGCCGGGAGCGACGATGGCGCCGCTGATTTCCCCGAACACGGCCCACGTGCCGAGCACGCCGAAGAACAGGAACACGACGAGCAGCCCCTGCCGGATGATCTTGCGGGGATCTTCGATGCTTTCGCGCTGCGGATGCTGCGCGGGCGTGCCCTTCTTGGCTTCCGAAGCGGGAATGGCTTTGGTTTCGATGGTCGCGATTTTCACGCCTTCGGGCTTAGACATGGGCTTCACCTCCGGCGTCCTTCAGCGCTTCCTGCTTTTGCCGTTCCAGTTCCTCATGCTGGAGGCGAGCCTTGGCGGCCTGCTCCTGCTGTTGCTTCTGGAGGTTGGCGAGCTTGGCCAGGACTTCCTGGCGCGGGCCGCACATGGCGATCTGCCCGTCCCGAACCAGCATGATGTTGTCGACGATGGAAAGGATGTTGGGCTTGTGCGTGACCAGCACGACCGTGGCCTTCAACTGCTTGAGGTTGAGCACGGCCTGCAGCAGACAGGCTTCGCCCTCTTCGTCGAGGTTGGAGTTGGGTTCGTCGAGCACGACCACCCGGGGATTACCGTACAGCGCGCGGGCGAGGCCGATGCGCTGGCGCTGCCCGCCGGAAAGCACCGCGCCCTGATCCCCGATCTGCGTGTCGTAGCCCTTGGGCAACGAGAGAATCATGTTGTGGACGCCCGCGAGCTTGGCGGCGAGAATGACCTTTTCGGAATCCACGGCGCCAAGACGCGCGATGTTTTCGGCGATGCTGCCAGCGAACAGTTCCACGTCCTGCGGCAGATACCCGATGAACGGCCCGAGCTTTTCGGAATCCCATGTGGCGATGTCGGCGCGGTCGATGCGGACCTTGCCGCCCGTGGGGGCCCAGATGCCGAGCAGCAGCTTGCACAGCGTGGACTTGCCCGCCGCGCTGGGGCCGATGATGGCGAGCGACTGTCCGGCGGGCAGGCGGAAGGACATGCCCTTGATGATGTGGCGTCCGTTGGCGGCGAACACGAGGTTTTCAGTGGAAAGTTCACCTACGGGATCAGGCAGATTCATGGACGGCGGAGCCTTGGGAGAATCGAGCATTTTCTTGAGGCGTCTGTACGCGCCGCTGGCCTCCAACGACTGCTTGTAGGTCGCCATGGCCTGATCGATAGGCGCGAGCGCGCGGCCCATGACGATGGATGCGGCGATCATGACGCCCGCGGTGGACTCGTGCGTCACGGCGAGGTAGGCGCCCACGGCGTAGATGAGAACCTGCAGCCCGACGCGGAGGGACTTGCTGACCGAGTGGAGCAGCCCGGCGCTGCGGCTGGCGCGGGTCTGAAGTTCGATGACGATGTCGTTCATTTTGGACCAGCGTCCGGCCACGTTGTTGATCATGCCCATGGAGCGCACGATGCTGGCGTTGCGCATGGTCGCGCCGAGGAAGTTGGAGGCGTGGGCGTTGAGCATGGTCGCGGATTCAAGACGTTTGCGGGTGAATCGCTCGGTGAGAAAGCCCAGTACGAAGACCATGACCCCGCCGAAGACGGCGACCAATCCGAGATCGGGGTGCAGGATGAAGATCAGGGCAAAGTAGATGGGCATCCACGGAACGTCGAAAAAGGCGAACACGGCGTTGCCGCCGAGAAAGTTGCGGAGCATCTGCACGTCACGCAGGCTGCCCTGTTTCGCGGAAGCTCCGCCGGCCGGAACCGTGGCGTTTTTGAGGTTTTCGTTGAGCACGGGAAGGCTCAGCATCCGGTCGAACTCAATGCCGGCCCGGACGAGAAGGCGGGAGCGTATCCATTCAAGCAGCGCCAGCACGACGAGGGCGATAACGGCGGCGATGGTGATGACGGCCAGGGTGGACAGGTTGTAGCTGGTCAGTACCTTATCATACACCTGCAGCATGTAGATGGAAAACGTGAGCTGGAGCACGTTGACGAACATACTGAAAAAAAAGGCGTATCCGAAAAAGTACCTGCAGGAGCGTAAGAATTCTTGCATAAGCTCTCTTCTCAGGTAGTTGCGGCCCGCGGAACACGGGTGTGCCGGAACGCGTCTTCCGCAGTCCTGGAAGGCGCACCTCAACCTTCCGACCGATCCTGCCGAACCGGCCGGGGCACCGTGCGGCATGAGAATCATGCGGACGGCGCTTCAAGATAAGTATGCTTTACTACGCTGTCCAGCGGCGGAAGGCAACCGGGGAATAACGAGCTTTTCAAAGATGTTTTTACTGGAAATAGGATAAGTAATATCAGATTTATTCCGACAGAATTTGACTCAATAGATTTGTAAAACAATTTGCCATTATATTATTTGAAATTGAGTGCCAGTTTTACAAATAAAGGGAATATGTGCGGACATGTTTATATTAATTTATAAGTTATATTGTTGATAAATAATTAACTCAGGAGACTTTTTATATTGTAGAATTCTCCAATATATGTTTTATAGTGAAAGATCGCGGACATTGCAATTTATATCAATATTGCACAATTATAGTAATATTCCAAAGCAAGTTAAAATCCTAGATATGATTTTATATTTCTGATTAAAAATAACTATTGGGCTTCGAACTATTTTCGAGAGCTTTTTTAGTCTTTTTCCGCAAGCTGTTAGATCGAAACTCCCCCACAAAAGCTTCGTTCTAAACGTTACAATGAGGTGTACCCTAATGCAACATTCAACCAAGAAAAAAATACGTGATTTCTCTTGGTTGGATGTAAGCACTCAGCGGTCTGTTCGACAACTACGGCACTTGGGACGGCGGTACGGTGAAGGATTTCTTCATCAGCAAAGGCATCGACCCCTATCAGCATTTCCTTGAGTACGGCAAAGCTGAAAACGTCGCTCCGAACGCGTATTTCGATGTCCGCTTCTATCTGCGCGCCAAGGCCGATCAGTTGAACAACTACGAAAACGAAGACGGCTCCATCGGGTTTGACGGCAAAGCCGACTGGACCGCCGCCGACGTTCAGAAAGCCTTCACCGACGCCGGTCTGACCGCGTGGGATCACTATGTGCAGGCCGGTGCGGGCGAAGGGATCAACCCCAGCGCCAATTTTGACGCCGAAGCCTACTATGCCGCCAAGATGGAACAGTTGAACGGCCTGGAAGACGGCAAGGGCTTCGAAGGTCATCAGTGGACCGTCGCCGACGTGAAGGAATCCTTCGCCGAGGCGGGGATAACCCCGGCCGAGCACGCCGCCGCCTTCGCCAAGGCGGAAAAGATCGACGTGACGCCGTCTGCCACTGACCCCACCGCCGCCGACGACTTCGATCCCTACGCCGGCGTAATCACCGCTTCTGAGTTCACGGGCACCTCCGGCGACGACAAGATTCTCGTGCCCGCCGCCGGGGCCGTCGACATCAAGGGGCTTGCCGGCGACGATCAGGTGATCTTCTCCGAGGACGGGGCGTATACCGGCGACATCGACGGCGGCACCGGCAAGGACAAGATCGTCATCAAGGCTGACGTCGATCTGTCCGGCATGGATACGATCGCCAACGTCGAATCCCTCGACATGTCCGCCAAGGGTGCCCAGAAAGCCACGCTGACTGCCCAGCAGTTTGTGGACTTCGGAAACGGCGCCGACATCGTCGCCTCCGCCAAGGACGGCGACACTGTTATCCTTAATGAAGCTCTTGAGAAGGCCGACGCCATCATCGACGCCACCGGCTATGCCGGCAAGCTCCAGATGGGGAGCGACGACATCAAGGTGAAACTGGCGATCAGCCAGCTCGCCAACCTGGTTGATGCCTCCGGCACCGTTCTGGTCGACGTCGCCACGGCTACGGACATCAAGAACGTCAAGGAACAGATCGCCAAGGTTGACGAACTGACCCTGACCGGTTCCACGATGGACATCTCCGCTCAGGACTTTGGTGCTGCCAAAATCCACTTCGCCGACTCCAAGATCCAGACCGTTACCATGACGGACGAGCAGTTCAATAACGTCACGGAAGTGAATGATGCGATTCACGCCATGACTTCCCAGGACCATATCACCGTGAAGCTCTCTCCCAGTGTGAGTTTTGACGCCGCTGCTGATATCAAGGACAATATGCACGACCAGCTCAACCTGGTTGACACGCTCGTCGTCGTTGGTGCGGTTGAAGGTAGTGCGTCCGGTGTGGATCTGCACACTGCCGACACGTTCACGGGCAAGATCACGCTTGAGAAAGGCGAAGCCAAGGCGTCCGACTACGAGCTGACCCTGAGCGCCGCTCAGTTCAAGAATCTGACCAACCCTACCGCTCTTGATTCGGACGACACCGTGACGATTCACCTGAGCGACAAGGCCGACACCATCAAGCTGACGAATGCAGAGGACACCGTAATCTTCAACGATACCGGATTCAAGGATGTCATCACCAACTTTGGCTCCGGCGATAGTATCAAGTTTGACGGAACCGCAGATGCAGCTTTCTCCGGTTTCGCGGTAACGTCGAGTGGCACTGAAGCTGCTTCCGGTGACAAGGTCTACACCTTGGAGTCTGACGCTAAGCCTATTTCCTCCGCCGCTGCTCTTGTCGATGCTTTGTCCGGTGTGAGCTTGGGAAGTGGTGCAGAACTTGTTGTCGTGAGCTATGCGAAAGACGGTACGGCGGCCAATATCTGGTATGTTGAGAATGACGGGACTGCTGGCGTTGACGCCAGCGACGCCATCCATCTCATCGGCACTGTTACCGGAGGGAACATTGAGGCCAGCGACTTTAGTGTCCTGTCGTAACGTTTGACGTTCCATTTCCCTGTGCCATAAACCTGCCCCCTCCCGCTTCTTCAGAAATGGGAGGGGGCTTTTTTATCCGCGCGACAAGCCGAGCCTTGTGACGGGAGGCGAGGCGTCTTCCCGTCGAACGTTTCTCCGCTCCCGAAGAGGCGGTTGCGTCGGAGGCTTTCAGGGGAACGGCGGAGAACCGATTTCCGTCGACGGAGGGAGGGGAAAGGCGTCCGGGCGAACGAGCCTTTTCCCCTTGGCTTTCTAGTCCGCGAAGTGGTCGAAACCGCCGGAAAAGGGGACGCCGTCGACGCGGATGCCGCCGTTTTCGGTGACCTTGCCGAGCATGGTGGTTTCGGCGTTGGCGACCATGACGTGGACGGCGAGTTCGGGGGAACAGGTGCCGATGAGCGCGTAGTCCTCGCCGCCGAGGAAGGCGTGCCGCTTTCCGGCGGCGACGGGATCGGTTTCGCCCCGGACCCGCATGAAGCGCAGGACGTCGGGATGCGGCATGGGCAAGTCGATGTCCGCGCCGAGGCCGGGGCCGAGCAGGCGCGGCAGGTCGCGGGCCAGCCCGTCGGAAAGGTCCATCAGCCCGAGCCGTCCGCAGGTCGGGTCGTTGCGTTCGCGGCCCCAGTCCGCCGCCAGCCGGGACAGGCGCATGCCTTCCTTGAGGCGCGGGACGGGGCGCAGGTGCGCCTCACAGGGTGCGGCCCAGTCGGGGAGGGCGGCGCGGCCCCGTTCTTCGAGCAGCATCAGCCCGGTGCGGGCAAGGCCCGGTCTGCCGATGATGAACACGACGTCGCCGGGTTGCGCTTCGCCGCGCAGGAGGGTTTTTTCCGCCTGCCCGAACACGGTCACGCACAGGTGCAGCTTGTCGGCGCGGGACAGGTCGCCGCCTACGAGCGGGGCGTCGAACGCGGCGGCCAGTTCGGCCATGCCCGCGCACAGGCCGTCCACCAGCGCCGTGTCCGCGTCGGGCGGCAGGGCCAGCCCCACCGTGAAGCCCACGGGCCGCGCGCCGTCGGCGGCGAGATCGCTCAGGTTGACCGCCAGCCCCTTCCAGCCGATGTCGCCGGGCGTGAAGTAGGAGCGGCGGAAATGTACGTCCTCCATGAACAGGTCCGTGCTCACGCACAGCGGCCCGGTGACGCCGAGCACCGCGCAGTCGTCGCCGCGCCCGAGCAGCACGTCCGGGCCGCCGTCGGGAAAGTGCGAGGCGATGCGGGCGAGGATATGATCTTCGGAAACGAGATCGGACATTTATTCCTCCAAAGTCAGAAAGGCGCTGAGGATGACCTTGAGCCCGAAGCCGGGGAAGTTCACCCGGCACTTGTCGGGCGGGAGCCGCTCCACGATCTTGCCGCGGCCGAAGACCTTGTGGCGGCAGTAGCCGCAGCCTTCGCCGCCCTTGCCCTTTGCGGCGGGAACCTTTTCGGGTGCCACCGGGGGCGGGAACACGCCCTTGACGCGTCCGGCGTCGGGATGCGCCAGCGCACGCGGAACGTCCGGCGCGGGCCGCGCGAAGGCGGGATCGCCCGCAAAGGACGTGTTGCGTCTGGACAGGCGGCCCGTGTAGCCTTCCTGCCATTCCTCAAGCGCGCCGAACGGCAGTTCGCGGACGAAGGGGCTGGGGACGGCGGGTTCGTTGCCGCCGTTCTGGCGGTTGTACAGCGTGGCGGGCACGGAGAGTTCGAGGTCCTCGCGGGCGCGGGTGCAGGCTACGTACATGAGGCGGCGCTCCTCCTCAAAGTCTTCGGGCCGCACCAGCGCGTGGCGCGACGGGAAGCGGTCCTCCACGAGATCAAGCACGATCACGGCGTCCCATTCCAGCCCCTTGGCGGAGTGGATGGTGGAGAGCACGACCCGGCCCGCCTCGTCGATTTCGTCGGCCTCGTCTTCCGGCGTTTCCAGCGAGAGGTCGGCCACGAACTGTTCCAGATCGGTGTAGGCCGAGGCGATGTGCGCGAGTTCGGAAAGCCCCTGCTGGCGGCGGGGCCAGTCGTCGGGGAACATGGCCTGCAACCGGGGCGTGTAGTGCTCGATGACCATTTCGATGAGCGCGGCGGGCGTCAGGTTGTGCTGGCGCAGCTTGTCGAGCAGGAGCATGTCCGACCACAGGTCGGGATACTTGGCGCAGGCTTTCCGCAGGACGTCGAAGTCGCCCTGTGCGGCGATCTGGTAGATTTTCTGGGCGGTCTTGGTGCCCACGCCCTTGGAGAGCCCGGCGACGCGCTCGAAGGAGGGCATGTCCAGCGGATTGATCGCCAGCCGGACGAAGGCCACCACGTCCTTGACGTGTACGGCTTCGGTATAGCGCAGTCCGCCGTACTTGCGGAACTTGACGCCGCGTTTCGCGAGCGCGACCTCAAGGTGGTACGACTGATAGCCCGCCCGGAACAGCACGGCGATTTCCTTGGCCTGATAGCGGTCGAGCAGTTCCTCCACGCGGGTCGCGACCAGATTGGCCTGCGTGAGATCGCTCATGGGGCGCATGAGGCGCACGCGGGGCGTCTTGTCGGTGCGTTCCTTCCGGGTGAAGAGGTTCTTGCGGAAGCCTTCCGAGGCCGGGGCCAGCACGGCGTTGGCGACGTCGAGCACGGGCTGGGTGGAGCGGTAGTTCTCCTCCAGACGGATGACGCGGGTGCCGGGGAACAGTTTGGGGAAATCGAGGATGTTGCGGACGTCCGCGCCCCGGAAGGCGTAGATGGACTGGGCGTCGTCGCCCACGGCCATGACGTTGCCCGCTTCCCCGGCGAGGAGGCGCACCAGCCGGGCCTGCACGCGGTTGGTGTCCTGATATTCGTCCACCATGATGTAGCGGTAGCGTTCCCGGAACAGCGGCGCCAGCCCTTCCCGGCCCGTTTCGGGATCGCCCTTGAGCAGGTCCTCCAGCTCGAACAGCAGATCGTCGTAGTCGAGCAGGCCGTGCCGGCGGCGGAACGCCTTGTAGGCCTCCCCGATGCTTTCCAGCGCGTCGGCGTGGGGCAGGAGGTGCTGCGCCTCGCGCTGGAGCACGTCTCCGAGGGAGATTTCCTTGTTCCGCGCCTTGCTGAGGAGGCCGATGACGGCTTGCGTCTTGGGGAAGGAGCGGTCGCCCTTGCCGACCTTGAGCCGTTCCTTGCACTGCTGGATGGCGGAGGCGCTGTCCGCCGAGTCCATGACGGTCACGGGGCCTTCCGCCCATGCGGGCCGGTACTGGCGCAGCACCGAGAACGCGAAGCCGTGGAACGTGCCGCCGTGGACGCCGCCGAGGCTGTAGCCGAGCAGGTCCGTGGCCCTGAGCAGCATTTCGCGGCTGGCCTTGCGCGTAAAGGTGAGCAGGAGCATGGCCTCGGGAGGCACGCCCTGTTCCGCCAGCCACGCCAGACGGTGGACGATGGTGCGGGTCTTGCCGCTCCCCGCGCCCGCAATGACCAGCACCGGACCGTCCGGGGCCGTCACCGCCTCAAGCTGCGCCGGGTTCAATGTCGAAATGTCTATCACGGGAACTCCGTGGGAAGGACGCCTCCGGCGGCAAGGAGGGCTGCCGCCCCCTTGCTGCCCGGCGGGCATGATGCACACCGGGCCCCCTCGAAGCCGCCAAGCCGCGCCGCAGGCTGAAACGGCGTTTCGCCCTGCGGCGCGGCTTGGCGGTACGGGGGCGTCGGAAACGTCCTTCACCGAGTTGGTTTCAAGAAAACGTATTCCCCATACAAACACAAACGCTCCCAAAACACAAAAGTTTCGGAAGCCGCCAATCTGTTGACTCCCCTGCCTTTTCGTCTTCAAAGCCGGAGGGGCGACGGCCTTGAGCCCGGAACGGGGGAAACTTCTTTCCAGACCCGACGCGGTAACGTCATGCCTCCGCCGACAGGGAAAACCGGAAGCGGGGATTCGATAAGGATGAATGTCTTTGAAGGGAAGGGGGTGGGGTTTGG
>PPYF01602959.1_pt1 | contig 29048 bp, 29 predicted proteins | sample 1559871 | NCBI WGS metagenome assembly PPYF01 (sample SAMN08240021, study PRJNA423297) | Human gut metagenome, whole genome shotgun sequencing project.
CGTCAGCGTGGTTGGTGTAGCAGCAGTCACAGCCCATAGAGATGCCGCTCAGCTTGCCCATAAAGTGATCTTCTAAGCCAGCACGGATAATCTGGCGGTCGTTGTAGAGATACTCCGGCCCAATAAAGCCGACCACGGTGTTGACGATAAACGGATCGTAATGACGCGCCAGCCCATAGTTACGTGCTTCCATCGTCACCTGGTCAGCGCCGAAGTTAGCGCCAGCGGATAGCGCAGAGCCTTGTCCGGTTTCGAAGTAGAGGCAGTTTTCCCCGGCGATACGATTGAACTCTGCACCCACTGCGCGCGCTTCGTCGAGCATCGCCAGTTCCACGCCAAACTCTTTCAGCCCTTTTTCGCTGCCACAGATACTCTGGAAAATCAGTCCGCCAGGCGCGCCGCGACGAATCGCTTCGATCTGGGTGGTGACGTGCGCCAGTACGCAGCCCTGAGTTGGGATGTTGAATTTGTCGATCACGCCATAAATGGTATCCAGCACGCGGCTTAAGTTTTCCACGTCGTCAGTCACCGGGTTAACGCCGATCATCCCAATGGCAGCAAATACTGGCGATTCCGGTACTGGATGGACAAGAAAGAGTATTTACAGGCCATCGGGATATATCCGCTAATCACCCTCAAGGAAGCCCGTAAACGAGCCACAGAGAGCCGATCTCTGATTGCTAATGGAATTAATCCAATGGAAGCGGCGCGCAAGGAGAAAGCCATTGATGCGCTCAACATGGCGGCAAGTTTTAAGACCGTGGCGGAGGACTGGCTTGCTACAAGGGTGAGCGGTTGGTCAGAGTCCTACACGAAACAGGTCAGAACGGCACTGGAGAAAGACGTTTATCCGGTACTTGGCAAGCGTTCAATCGTCGATATAACGGCCCGTGATGTTCTGGCATTGCTTCAGAAGAAAGAACGCACCGCACCGGAGCAGGCCCGGAAATTACGCCAGCGTATCGGGGAGATCTTCAAATTTGCCGTTATCACCGAACTGGTTAGCCGGAATCCGGTTGCAGATCTGGATACGGCATTGAAAGCCAGACGCCCAGGCCATAACGCATGGATACCGATTAGTGAAATTCCGGCATTCTACAAAGCCCTTGAGAGAGCCGGGAGCGTCCAGATTCAGACGGCAATACTTTTGCTTATCCTCACTGCTTTGAGGACGGCAGAGCTTCGTTTAATGCGCTGGGAGTGGGTAGATCTGAACACGGCAACAATCACCCTACCCGCCACGGTGATGAAAGCCCGCCGACCGCATGTAGTACCGTTATCCCGGCAGGCGGTCGAGCTATTACAGGACCAGTTTACAAGGAGCGGATACAGTGCTTTCGTCTTCCCTGGTCGATTCATGGATAAACCATTGTCAGCCAGTGCGATACTGAAGGCGCTTGAGAGGATCGGCTATAAATCCATTGCCACTGGTCATGGCTGGAGAACGACCTTTTCAACGGCGCTGAATGAGTCCGGCAGATACAATCCCGACTGGATAGAGATACAGATTGCACATGTGCCTAAGGGAACCAGGGCGGTCTATAACCAGGCGGCCTATCTGAAGCAACGGCGGGCCATGATACAGGACTACAGCGACGCCATCGACCAGATATTGGCTGGTGGCGGTAATCCGCTGGAGCCGTGAACTATAAGGCCGGATTTATACTCAATATCGACGGTTGAAGCGCTCAAAAAATAACCATGACAACCGTCACAAATATTCAATGTCAATGATTTAAATCAATAAATTGGTGGCTCTTCGTTTTCTCTTTCGAATGAAAGTAAAATATAGAAAAACAAATCACAATGAAATCATGCGATTATGAATTTTGACCAACTGGTCCAAAATATCCTCGGTGAATTCATGCTGGTTACAGGTCGATGATTAATATTTAACCTGTTACTTTCGAATGAAAGTAAATTGATAAAAATGTCAGTGCGCACCAACCAAATTGAGTATTTTTTATGCGATGCTTGAATGATAATTAAGCAAAACTTTCGCGAAGTATGACGATGTGAGTAATTAATTTTAACTCTACAATAAATCCATCCCGTCAGGGATGGTACCTAGAGCGTAGCGAGAGGGACCATCCCCTGGTTTTAGTCTTTTGAAGTTAGTTTTTTAAGGGATTAAATAATTTTGCCTCAAATCAGACCACACCATACAAGGCCAAAAACAATCAAGCGGACAATGCCAGAACTCATAGAGAACAAACTTATCGAGGTTAAAGCGGTGCCAGGCAAATCAAACCATTACCTATTGTTATAACCTGGTTAAGAGATACACCGAAGGGGGCCGAAATGGTCCTCTTTTTTTATCCCTACCCCCACCAAAAATGGGCTACCTACCCTACCCCAAAATGACCTGGGTATATATACACCCTACCCCAAAATGACCTACCACCCTACCCCAAAATGACCTACCACCCCCACCCAAAATGACCTACGAAATACTCTTTTATTACTTAAAAAATAAATACAGTGCGCTTCGCTCATTTTTTGAACAAACCAGATTGGATGATTTCTTGTCCTCTCGGAAGGCTTCGAGCAATAGCCAGTTTAAAAAGATGGTCTGGCAGTGATGGTTATCATCGACAGCTTTCTGAGCTACCGCACAGACACACAGCAGCAGTAAGCAAACCGAAGGAAGGCAAAGCAAAAGGATTCGCCACACTGCAAGACCAATGGTTTTTATCAGGGTATACAGACCAGACAGGAAACAGCAGTACAGCCAGCGTATAGCCAGATGCAAACAGTACCATCACACGACGCACAGCGGCCTGAGGTGAACACTCAAGCAAGTTTATCCCCGCCGCGACCACCGCAAACCATCCTTGTAGTGCCAAATTCGAAAGGAATGGCCCATAGAAAGCTATGAACACACATAAGAGCTACACTTGCTTACCTGAAAACTTCGCGTCGTCACAGAGCGATTTAGACGCATTAAAATTGATGAGATTTCATTAAATTTTCACCAGACACCGGAACAAGCCTATAAATCAAAAATGAATTACCGACACGCGCCGCTGGCGTTCAATAGAAGAATCAATAACTTAGGCCAATGGCGAAAGTTAGACAAAATCAAGAACTTGCAGAAATGCAGGATGAAACAGCCGCCTCCCGCCGGACCACTGACCAGATCCTGCCAGGCTATTCCATCCCACCACATCACGTATTGCACACTTTCCATGTTGCGTGCTCAAAATGATAACGAATCGCCCGCCAGCCCTTGCCACATCACGTATTTGCACACTTTGGCTAAATTAGCGACCCACCTGTTGTAGCGATACGCTAGTTATGTAGAAAGTGTGCAATTACGGGCAACCATGCCGCTTACAAAGGAGTAGACACCATGAGAGATACAGACTGGTCATCTATCCCGTTCGATGATTTGCCACCGTGGCATCTGGATTGGGATGTGGACCAACGAATCATTACCCCGCCACCAGCCGCGAAGCCAGACAATACAGCAGTTTTGCACACTTTAAGGAAGCCTAAGCGCTATCGTGTGGAAACGTTGATTGACCATCTGAAAACGGTTGGCGGTGCTTTTACTGGATCGCGTGATGCGTTAGCCAAAGCGTGCTGGCCTACTAAGACGCCCGGACGCCGTACACTGGCGGCGATGTTATCCGAACTGTCAGACAATGGTGACGCCGTAGTGATTAACCGTGGTCGTGCTGGCGTAGAAGTTATCCTGACGCTGAAGAACACGGTGAAGGCTGCGTAATTTAATCGCACATGAGCAAATGCATAGCCAAAAATTAAGGCCTCAGAATGCGTTATATTGCGTTTAAATGGCATCGGATTTTAATTAATTTGATGTGGTGACTGCAGGCAAAAAAAATCCCGCCGGAGAGAGCGGGAAAATTGATTTGACGTTGTAGTTATTGAATCACATTTTGAGGTAAGGATTGCTAATCCTTGAGTAATATTATCCCGCCAAAACCTTTCGGTCGCAAATAATCTTTGCCAATCACAAAAACGTCATGTTCGACAATAAAGCCGTATTTGCACACGTAGGACAACGGGCGGTAAAATATATGTGTAAGGTTGATTAAAGCCTTGATTTTTGTTCAGGAGAGGCGGCTGGTTTTCCATATTTTCCACGCCGCCAACTTTTTCGAGGTGATACAAAAATGAATGACTATCCCGAATTGATGAGCTGCGCCGATGTCGCCCAGCTTTTTTCCGTGTCCCAACGTACAATCCTTCGGTGGATCGATAACATCCCTGGCTTCCCGATCCCGGTTAGTCCTGAAGGAACGCCAGTAAAATTCATCAAAAAAGAGGTTTTTGATTATTTCTGGCGGGGTCGCAACCATGAATAACAAAATTAAATTCGAGCACATCAAAAAACTCTGGTATCTGAAGGATGGCGTTATTTATACGCGATATGGTAATAAGCCTGTTTCATTTTCTAGCAAAAACAGCAAAGGTCGCCGCTTTCAGCAGATTGAAGTTAACGGCAAGTGTTATTGCGTTTTTATTTATGAAGCTATTTTCATACTTCACCACAACCGCCCAATCGCTGAAGGTAAGGAGATTCACCATGTTGATGGGGATTATGAGAATAACGCGCCGGAAAATTTAATAGAATTAACCAGAACGCAACACATGCGCATCCATCAATATCAGTGCGAAGATCCAATGCGCGGTATTGATTTGTATAAAGGCGCCTGGCGCTTTCTGTGGCGAGACGATAACGGAAAAGGCCGAGGTCGCAGCTTTCACGGCATCAATGACGCTATGACATTCAGAGCCACCATTGAAGAGCCGCGCCGCCAGGAGTTACGCGCGCTTGGCCTGAATTGTAAGCGGGCCGGCAATGTGAGTTCTGGTGAAAAATCACGGGCGATTATAGCCAGCAAATTCTATTTTTCACGTAGCAACACCAATCTATAGAAAACTAATTATTGGAGATAAAAATCATGTTTACAGAAAATAGCTTCGACGGTCAAAACCATTCGCTGATCGCAGCACAGAAAGATTTCAGGAAAGCAATGGATAAGAAGGTGGCGGAAATTACCGAATCATTGCCAGCCATGCTCCGCCCTATCATTATGAAGGCCGCTGAAGAGCTGGAAGCCAATTTACCTGATGAGCTGAAAGTAGAAGACCCTATTACACACGATGAGTTAGATCGTGACGCTATCTATATGCGTCTGTTGTTCGCTGTGTCTAATAATCTTGGTCACGGTGCAAGCTGGCTTAAATAACTATGAACGGGAGACATAATTATGACATTCGACGAGCTTGAAACCAAAGGCGCTGAATTGGTAGAACAGCGAGAAAAATGCACTGACGACGCTCAATGCGCAATGCTGAATAAGGAGATCGCAAGTCTTCGCCAGGCACAATTAAAAGCGCTGGCAGAGGAAATTCAGGCAGCTTTAAAACTCGCTATTCCGGAACTGGTCAGCATTGCTATTAAGTCCAGCAAAGTAAATAAAGCGATTGAAGATCTGAGAGGTGAAATCGATGGATGAGCAAATCAAAGCACTGTTAAATCAGGTGCGCATCCTGGAAGAAGAAGCAAATAAACATTCAGGAGCAGAAAGAGCAGAACTATTTAAAGCAGCTGCAAAAGTGAAAATGGAGGTCATTAAATTGCTGCCGAAACAGGGTAAACAGACTGAAAGCAAAGTACCAGACCCGAACGAATATTTCTGCGCTAAGTTACCGGAAGGGTTTGAAGATTATTTCCCTGGTAGTTACATCGACCCCGAGATTGAAGACTACTTCAACAATCTGACACCTGATATGCGGGACTACTTCGAAGTGAAAGCACCGGATAACGCACCGGACGCACCAAAACAAGAACCAGCGAAAGCAACAAAAGTTTTTGATGACTGGGAGTATCGCCGCAAGGTGTTTAACGCGCTGGGAATCCCATGCTGATGGGCAAAAGAAGCCCGGTAAATCACTACCGGGCCAAAGCGAAATCGTTGTTAACGAGTTTAGTGGTGACACTCAAAGCAATGCTTTAAATCCGCATTAATTATACCAGATTGGAGACAAGATCATGCTATTGGCTACCAGGATGATACACGGCATGGCACGCGAGATAGCAAAACGCGTTAGCTATTTACGAAACGAGTGCCCTTATCCATGCCAGCCAGCTAAAAGAGTCGCGCTGAGATGCTTCGCAGAGCTGGTTTTAGGCAGTATCAACACATTGATTGCCGGAAAGCTGAAAGATGGTTTTTCGCTACATGAGTGCAACGAACAAGAAAAATCCCTTGTCAGAAAGTTGAAACTCATTCGCCGGGATATTCACACAATGCTCGCGTCTGTTGGGTGCGATATTGCTGACATTGACAACTAACGGGGAAGAGACATGAAGCACGTATTCAAATATCTCGATTTCGCAGAAGACCGCGCACACGCAGAAGCGGTATCGACCAAAGAGCTAAAACTGGACCACGTAGAAAAATTTGCTCTTCGTGATCTGGCTAATGACGCCAAAGAAAACGGGAGTATTGAACTTGTTCAGCCTGGTGGATTCGATGAGTTAGTGCGTACCTATGAGGCCGGAGGCGATGGAATAGATCCGCTCAATTGCGGTATTGAAGCCAGGAAGGTAGCGATCGCCGCCCTGCTTCGCGTCATGCGTGAACCAGACTTTCAAAGCCGGGAAATGGTTTGCGAATTGATAAAAGTAGCCAGAGATCTGGAGATGCCAGTTAGCGATCAGTTTGATTGCTGATGCCCAAATGAGCGCTGAATTAATGGGTAATTATTGCCGTTTTTGTCAATTTTCACCCTCAATTCTTGCGAAAAATGGCAAAAATAAAGGTATTTTTCATCATTTATTGGGGGTTTTATGGAAGGCGAACTAATACAAAACAATGAGTTAGACATTTATGACACCAGCGAAACACCGAAAAAGCGCGGTCGGCCTACAAAGTACACAGAAAAATTGGCAACGCAGATCGTGCTTCTGGTGAGTGAAGGATACAGTCTGCGCAAGATTAGCAGGATGCCAGGGATGCCAAGCCACAGCCAGATGATGCGGTGGCAGTGGGAGCACATTGATTTTCGCGAAGGTATTGCCTGGATGTCATGGCTGTGGTGCGCAGAGGCCGGACGCCGTGCCGTCGAGATAATCGACGAGGTTGATATAAACGCAGAGGACGGGCCGAAGCAGTTACGCAAAGCAGAAGCAAAGGCAAAGGCACTACTCGCAGCCGCCAAGCTGAATAGTTTAAAACATTCGCCATTTGGAGATGACAAGCAATGACACTGATCCGCACAGAAACCAAAGACAGCAAACGGGCCGCAGACCCATTACACGACCTGCGTAGCAAGCCGTTTTCTGAGTGGGGCGAAGATGAAATCAGGCGTTTTGATCTGACTGACGCGCTCCTTGAGTTTGTCTATACAGACACATCCAGCCCGTTCGGTATCGGCATGACCTTCGATTATACGGAGTGTTGGGAGTTAGGTATCCGTGACGATTGCCTGGTAATGACGCGCGTTAAACCAGTGCATCCAGAGTATGCGAAACACTGGAATATGCGCGGGGTGATGACTGATGCCACCCGCTTCCACGCAGACAAGTGGGTTGGATACAGTAAGGTTCTTGCCTGGGTGAGCTTATCGCACAAAGACACTTTCGCGGGTTCAAAACGGTTCCAATACTTCCAGACGATGTATGAACTTGAACGCCAGTTTAATTCAACTCTTCCGGTTGGCGGCCTTCCTTTCGTTGATACTGAGCGATCTGGCAAGCTGTTCCAGCGTGATGACTTTTCTGAGGATAGTCACGCAAACGATCCGAAGTTGGTTAATGATGACTACGTGCCAGCGCCACCGGAGCAAGTCGATTAAAGTACACGCGCAGCCAACGCCAGGGGCATCCAGACTGGCGGAATATATCCATTGTCAAAGCAAGTTTAAAATGTCACCTCTTTGTGCAAGATAGAAAGGGCACTTTCAGCCTATGTAATCATATTAATGTTAATACTCCATCATGTTCTTTCGCCTTAAATCTCCAGGTCGTAATATTGAAAATTTGATGTGGGGATTGTATGTATTTGACAACACTAATTAAAGTTGAATAGTTATAATGATCACCATCATTGGAGAAAAAAACACTACATTTGTTAACGGGATTACTAACTATGTCATAAGTAATTAATTCAAAATCGATCACTTCATCAAAGCAAAGAACTCCATTATAAAGTTTATTTTTAACATGACCACAATCATTAATAAAACTACGGGTTGTATTACATACTGAACATTTCACTTCTTTTATTATTTCACGAGAACTACCGAAGATTTTATATGGGAATAACGCCTGCCAATTACATACCATTCTCGCTAAGAAGTTAACACCATAGAAATTAACCTCAGGCAGAAACTCATTATTTTCTTTAATATGTATTAAATCTATTTCTATCCTTTCAAGTTCTACCCATGCTTCATAAAAATCACCTCTTGTAAGTAAATTAATGACTTGAATATATTTTAAATGGGCTAGTAAAATTGTTTTGTATAAAAACAATCTGTTTGATTCATTATTCAAGCTCAAGGATTGAGCTTTTTTTAACTCAGCATTAAGATAATCAAGAATAGCACTATCTTCTTGAGTAATACACATCCAACGCTTTAACTTTTCGTGAATATTCATAATATCTATATAGATTTTTATTTGATTTTGTTAATTACTTTTAAAACATCGTCTACTTTTCCAGAAACAGTGTATTTCACATGTTTTCCTGATTTATTTTTTTTAATTATAGAGACTTTAACGTCTATATCTCTAGTTCCAAAGTTATCAATTTTTTTCTGAATATAATTTGAAACAAGATTTACTAAAAAAGGTATCATTACTGATGTGGCAAAGAAAGTGCCTAACGCTAACGTTATACTGTTTAATTGCAGGTACGAAACACCATTAGAATCTCCGTACACTTTAACATTAGAATGTGATTGCTTGGTGAACTGGAAAAAATCCAGTGCATTACCTCCAGTAATTTTTGAACTATCAAAAACGATCGCAATCTCATCATCTTGAGGTTCATATGAAGAAATGATTTTTACCTCTTCATCTTCATCACTCATTTCACTCAAAGTAATGGGGTTCATTCTCAACTCCTTGTTTTATATTTTTACATTCAAATTTTACTATACGACTGGTTAATTGCTCCTGTCCAACACACACCAGAGTTCATATGCTTAGCATACAAGGGACCAATGCCAGTAGCGACAGGCTAGTGTGTCAAAAAACCACATGAAGATCAATCTCCTGCGGAAAATTGGGCCGCAATTAGTTTCATTGTCCTTTCCATGCCTTGATAAACTGTCGCATCTGTAATGTTTAACCTTGCGAGTTCCTTAAGTATTCTAGCTTTGTTTCTGATCACTATTTTTTCTACTTTAAACTCTTGCATAGCATCATCAGGGTTTGAAACTAAATCGGGATAAACAGCATTATTCCCAAATAATAAGAATGCACCTGACTGTGATGACATCCTTTCATTATTATTTCTTCCTTTAACGAAAATTAACCTTTCCAAATCTGATGGTATAATTACATCTTTAAAATAAGGTTTTTCATCTTTAATGTAATGTATAAGTTTTTGACAAGCTTCAGTTTTATTGAAAGCCTCCTTGTCCATTTTACAATCCAGCTGATCTTTCAGTGTTTGACTTAGCATTGATATATTTGATATGCAACTTACTGTATCAGAGTCAAAGAATTTTATACGATCCCTTTTTGTTTTGAAAATAATAACATGTCCATCAACCTCATTTGTATTTTCATTATTACTAATGTCGCAACAAGCGAAATACAGAGCGATTAGTGGATTTGATGTTATATCCAACAAACGAGTTGGTAGTCCGTAGTGTTGCATCCTTACTAACTTGTCTAGCATTGTTTTATCATCAACAAACTCAGTTGGCCTTGCTGTTAGGGCTTCACGGACTAAATTTGATTCACTGTGCAAATGCTTGAAGTTACCTTTTTTGTTTTTCCTGAAAACTGATGGAGCCAACTCGTAAGATACATCAGAATGTCCACGATAAAATATTTCTGCATCTTCTTCATGATCTTGTTCTAAAACACGCGCCATGAAACTTTGAACATTATCTATTATTGGGTAGTTATCAACTTCATCAGGAAGTGCTTCAGTAGGAGGAAGTGGTGTACTTCTTGTCGTTATATTTAGAAGTGCTAATGTTTGATTTAAATCACGTGCTTTTATTCCCCAGTGAGTCCGTTTCAGCCCATATGCACCTAATTCTAAAGCTGTTTGATATAACTCTTTGTTTATCACTACGACATCATCTTGTGAGTGAGTGATTCTGAAATCAAACTCAACATTTTTGTTAACTGTTCGTAGATTTGAAATTACACCAAGTCGCAAAGTAATGTATTCAACATTGTCTCGGGAATAAAGTTCTGACATAAAAAGCGTAGGTAATTTCTCAATATAAGATAATGCTTTATCATTCAAAGGCGTTAACTTCAACCGGATGTCATCAGAGGTGCCTTCTAACATACGTGATATAGGAAAATCACAACTCCCACTAACCCGTTCATACATGGGCCAATGTTCAAAATAGTCAGGTTCTCCGCCCATAATTAGATTAAACATTAAAACTAAATCCTTATATTTTACTTAATGAATTATTTACAATCCAATCAATTGCGCCAGAGGTGCGAATCCAAGGCTTTATATTATGATTCACATAATAAATGGCTTCATCCATTCCACCTAACGTGATATATCCACTGTTAGACTTGATCTGTAATCTGCACTTCGATAACAAGCCGGGGATGTGTCTATTAGAATCAATCGCAGCTTTAGCGATATCATCAGCATCCGGGGATGACTGTCGGTAGGCGAGTAGGGCGCGTGTATACTGAAAAAACGAACGCATATCCCCAGGATAATCGTCCAGTAGCAAGGCCAGATCATCCACCATTTCAAGCTCAAGGTAATAGTTCGCTAATAAATGACGAATCCCCTGGTTATCGTTCGGGTTGAGCTTCAGCATTTCGCGGCTATGAGCCATAGCCGGATAAAAATTACCAGACTCCCATAAGGCCTCAGCCAAAGCTGCTTTTGCTCTCATATATGGACGTGTTTCGACAAATCCCCAGAAACGTCCTGCGAACTCCTGAAAATCCTCGCCAAGTGCAATGCTGGCTGCGTACAAAGCAGTCTCCAGCTTCCCGATTTTTGACTCAGGAGGTTCTTGAGATATCTCGCAGTAGAATGAGTATGCGTCAGCACAGAGCGGGGATTTCTTGATAGCTTTTCTGATGAGTTTCAGCACAACTTCCAGGTCATCATTTTCCCAGGCATCGAACATGAACTCCTGAGCCGCAACCAGATCTAGATGTAATTGCTCAGAGCTGACAGCAGTTTTATACAAATCAACGCGCTTTGTAGTCGGGAATTTAATCATCTCAAGTATCCTTTTGGGGACTCACTGTTCCGGTACTTTGCAGCACTGATGGTCGATTCTATCGCTTTGAACTTGCCACAAACAAGCTCGGGTCTGCCAGAACGGGATTGATAGCCCGGAGCTGTTCCTGGATGCGCACCTGAGCCTTACGGCTGGGCGATTTTTTGCTTCGTTCCCGTTTGCCTTCGCTTTCCCGCTCATCCTGTTTTACCTGAGCCAGTCGGAGTACAGTCCCGAGACGTTTGTTATCAACAATCTGCCCCTGGTCGACACAGGCCAGCTTATCAAATGCCTGGCACTTAAGGCTCCGGTGCCCATAGAGGAAGGCGAGGGTGCCATCGGGATAATCCAGTACTTTAATTTTTTCACCGGCAAGACGGCTATTTTCTTCTGTGGTGTCCATGAGATAAAGGATCTTATCGTACTGGAAGGTCAGTGATTTCGACACGGTACGAACATCATGCCAGGCAAAGATGTCTCTTAATTCATCGGGGCTTTCCTGCACCGGACGATGCAAATCTTTGGGGAACTTAGCCGGTCGTGAAAACCGGCTGTTAAAGTCAGCGATGAAAGTGGCAAGCCAGGCATTTGCGGCCTCAATGCCGGTTATACCTTCCAGACGCATTTCTTTGATCAGCCGATCCTGAAGTGTCTGATTCGCACGTTCCACGCGGCCTTTAGCTTCAGAGCTGTTGGCACAAATAAGCTCGATTGCCAGGTCATAAAGCACACGTCCGAACTGGGTAACGGTGGTATTGCGTTTCTCCGGACCACTGACGCGAAATATTGCGTGTTTGTCACTGTACAGCGATACCGGCTTCCCATGCTGCTCGATGTATTCCCGGGTTGCCAGCATGTAGTCAAAGGCTGTTTCTGACTCGCTGAACCGCAAATGCATCAGACGCCCGGTGGCATCATCGATAAAGACCAGCAGGCAGCATTTTGGCGCACGGCCTTCAAACCAGTCATGGTGGGAGCCGTCGATCTGGATAAGTTCACCCAGACAATCACGCCGATGTCGGGGTTGATAAACCCGTGACTTACGGCGAGCATGCGGGACCCAGAGTCCGTCAGACGTCATCCAGTTGCGGACGGTCTCGATTGAAAGCCGGATATTATGGCGCTCTCTGAGTTTTTCTGCGGCCAGTGTGGGCCCAAAGTCACTGTAGTTTTCACGTATCAGCGTGAGTACTCGTAGTTTGAGAGATTCGGTCAACCGGCGGTTGCTGGGCTGGCCGCGTTTGCGGCTGACAAGTCCTTCAGCACCAGAAACTCGGTAACGATTGATAAGTCGTTGCGCCTGACGTTCTGAAATGCCAAGCTGTGATGCTGCATCACGACGGCGTAGACGCTTTTCACAAACTGCCTGTATCACCGGTAGGCGGTGGATCTCTTTATCTGACATGGTCACCAACATGCGTTGAGTCCCTTAGAATTGCATTCAGTTTAGCTTACTCTAAGGTGACGTTTCTATCTGGATAAAAAGTGACATTACTAAATGGTTCTAACACCACTTCTCTTTCTCATTGATCGCTTAGCTTCACGTTCCGAATCCACGCAGTCATCTACGCTACAAGCTCTAAAGTTTTTTTATGAGTACTGGTATCAAAAACATGATGTCACTTTCTGTTTGAGCTTCCAATTGTCTGGATACAATCCTTCGATTGCGGTTAGTGAGCTTGAAGCATTTCTTCATTATCTTGAATCAGGAAAGCTTATGTTGCCTACACTCGGATATGCAGTAATTAGCAAGCACAATACTAATATAAATCATGTACATGCAGTCTGCCGTTTTATAAACTATCTGATCAATACTTACGTTTCTCCTCGTTATATGGATGGCACCCCAAAAGAGCTTTCTCGTTATGCTTTACAATTATCCAAGCGTTTGTCGACCTATCGTTCTGATTTTCGACCCAGCAAGCAAAAGCATTCACACAAACATTTTAATAGCCTTACAGCAGACATGGTCAGGAGATTTTATGAGATTATTAGACCAGAATCGTCTTTCAAGCCAAATCCTCTTAATCCCTTCCCTGCTGGAGAAGTTCAATTCAGAAATTATTTAATCTGTCGTCTTCTTTTGAATTATGGTTTGCGAGTAAGTGAATTGCTCCTGTTAGAAAAACACTCAATTAAACCTAACATCCAAGGCGGACAATTCAGTATCATAGTGACGTCTGTAGATGATGATGTCAGAGATCCAAGAAAACGATTGCCATCATTAAAAAACTCATGGGCGCATCGAGTTTTAGCGTTAGACATAAATGATTACAACCACTTGAAAATATACATTGATAAAATAAGTAAAAATACCTCTCATAACTTCATATTCACATCAACAAAAAGTAACTTGCCTCCTCTATCATATCACTCTATATATGATATTTTCTCAAAAATTGATTGTGTATTTAAAAAAGAGTACCCGCAATTCAGTGATGAAAAAATATTGATTCTGTAGTTAGCATAACACCACACGTAACTCGCCATACATGGGCTTATTTGATCTTAAAGAGAATTTATGCTGCTAAATATCAGTCTGTTATGAGAAATTACAAGCTTGCCGGAGTTGATTTCGCTATTGCAGGTCTGATGAGTGAAGCTAAAGATGAGCTTCGTCTTTTAGGTGGATGGAGTCATAATAGCCGCATGCCAGAATTTTATGCCCGGCGTTTTCTTTCTGAGCGAGCTAATTTTTCCAATGTCACACGAATTGCCGCTGACTCCTCAGAGGATGAATTTTTTTCATTGATACATCAAGCGTTTGGGGAGGTTATCAAATGAATAAAATCCCAGCAATAGAAAGCGAAGATAAGCATGTCTTTTTTTCACGTGAACAAATGATACAAATAAAAAGTCTCTACATCCCTTCAAAAATCCACTTAAGGTCAGCTGATGTTTTTGATGACAAGAATATATTTGCAGAGACTAATGATTGGGTGTTCCATTACTCAGGTAGCCAGTCACACATTAATTTCAATACGGATGATTACACGACTAAACTAATTAAGTATATATTATACCGTTATGCATCATCAAAATCTCCTGGGACTATTTATCGTGTGCATCGCGCATGGCTAGACGCAATTGAATATGTTTCGAAGCAAGGAATGTTTAACTTTAAATTGTTAAGCTCTTTCCTTGAAAAAGAAAGCTTATTGCCGACTTATTTTTTCTGTATTGTTTTTGGTCTGAAAATTCTTTGTGTAGATGAATTTCCGGGTTTTACTTTAGATGACTACGAAGACCTTGAATTGATCCCTCGCCCTAATTCAAATGATTGGAATGTATATCAAAACATAGATAATATCCTTGACCCATTTGAAAAGAACATGATCAGCAAAGGTCTTTTTGAAATGGCTGCCGCTATCTCACGAGGCAGAAAATACAATCTGGTGGACCTTCGCAATGCCACTGTTCTGGGGCTAAGTTATGTCACAGGTAGTCGTCCGGTTCAGTTAGCTAAATTGGCTGCTGGTGACTTTCGAATCGATACTTGCAGTACGACAACAGGGTTGGTTCGTTATAGCGTTCTTTTACCTTATGCTAAACAAAGGTACGTCACTACGGATCGGTTGATTCTGGCGCTCCCGCCAGAAATCGGTGCACTGGTTAAGCATTATATAGATGAAGCCAGATTATTACCTACCGATAAAATGTTTAATATGGGGGGATCAGCACCTAAATTTGTTTCTCAGTCGATTAGCCAAACGATTCTATCCTTTAGCCCACAAGATTACCAGTTTGCCGTATCGTGCGGTGAAGCCGCCCTACCTTCAATAACATCAACTGATTTGCGCCACAACGTTGGTCACTCACTTGCAATGCAGGGCGCTAGTGCAGAGGAAATTGCTCACATTCTCGGCCATTCATCTCTGGTTGTAGCAAAGCACTACATCCGTGCGACCCCAGCCTTGGCATTGATCCGCGCTAAAGCACTCGGTTCTAACCCTGTGTGGCAAAACATGGTGGCTATGATGCTTACTGGGAAACTAGTTCCTTCAAAAGAATGGGAAGGTCGACGCGTGGTTGGTATGGTTGGTGATCGATTACACTATGAGATTGGTGGCTGTGCGAGAACCGATGATGAATGCCCCTTCTGTGAAGTTCGTTGCTGCTATGGTTGCTTATATTACCGCCCTTTCCTTGATGGCCATCACCAGGGCGTATTGAATAGCGTCTCTAAAGAAGTCGATGAGCTGATAGCAGTATCAGATAGTGTTGGTAATGCTCTCAATCCACTAATTTCTATCCACGAGACGACGCAAATAGAAATCAAGTCAGTGATTGCCCGTTGTCATTTGCATAACGTCAGAGGTTGTGGGAAATGAAAAAAAATATAGCGAACTTTGAGACTTTTATCATAGAACAGAAAGCTTGGTTCGAAGAGAATCTGGCAGCAGATTTTGCAGAATCATGGGATAGCTTTGTCTGGATATGTGGGATCAAAGGATCCGGCTGGTTACGTGGCAATGGGGCTAATTTATTACGTTTTGATGAGGTTAACCGGCTCAAAGGGATCGATGATCGCCATACAGTATCCGAGCCTTATCAGTTGTTCATGAAAGCGATGCTGGTACTCGTCTATCGAGGGAGAAATCGCAGTATTTCCTCTGCGGTTGCTGTCGCAACGCTGATTATTTTGAAACGATGGTACTGCGCTCTCATTAAGTTAACTGGGCAAACACATCCCATCTATCTGACTACAGATGTCGTACGTAGCGCAATGGATACTCTGAGTGCAGCTTCCCGGCCAGGTGATACCAACCTAGCCAACTACAAGGGGCGTTGTGTTAAGATTCAGAAATTAGTAAACCATCACGCCTTCACATTAGTAACATTGCAATATGTTTCCGATGATTGTTATACCAATCAGACTAATTTGACCCGGAAAGCCCGGGAAACAATCTCACTAAAAGAAAAAGACAAGCTGGATGATACTTCCACTGATGGTGAAGATACACTGATTACCATTAAAGGTTTCCTCAATATCGTGTCGTTAATCCAGCGAGTTGAAAGCGGTACTGAAAAGATTGCCCTCAATTGTCTTCTGCTACTGATCGTCACTGGATTCCGTTCTGTTGAGGCATTCAATCTCAGACAGGATGCCTTGGTCAAACGACATATAGATAACTCTGACCTCAGCAAACGTCTGCGGAATAAAGGATTGCCAGATTATTTTCTTGGCATACGCTATGTTGGTGTTAAGGGGGCTGGCGAACGAACGCATTGGGTCGAGCCTTTAGCTGTACCTCTGGTCGAAAATATATTTAAGTCGGTGAAGTTACTAACAGCTGAGTTTCGCAAACATATCGAATATTTACGATCAAAAAAATTTTCTGATTATTTACCAAAGCCAATCAGTGATATTACCAGTGAACTCGTTGAGCTTGATGATATTGTAAAATACATGGTCCAGTCCTCATCAGAGCTTCGGGGGCGTGCAGGCTTACGTGATAAAGCTTCGAAAGCATTAGAGAAACGTGGCTTTATACCGGCAAAAGTCATCCTTAAATCAGGTAATGAAAAAGAAAAATATTTTACAAAGTCTGATCTTAGTCATTTTCTTAAAAGTGAATTCGATGATAACAGTGCAAATACTCCCTGTACTCATGCATGGGCAGAAAATGGCAAAAGATATGAGATTAAATATGAAGAGCTATTGTTCCTTTTCCCCAAAGGATCACTGACTCTCAAGAGAGTATTGCAACTAAAAGCCACGCCACTACCATTAAATAATAACGGCCTAAACAAATTTCTAGGTAACGTTACTGGCTATGTATCTGTTTTCAGCAAATACAGGTTGCTTGAAGATGACGGCCGCCCTACTCAGCTCCGAACGCATATCCCTCGACACAACATTAATACTTTTCTCGCAATTGCAGAGATCTCAGACCACTTACAAGCGATGTTGATGGGGCGTGTTGATATTACTCAAAATCAGCATTATCAGCACCTGGCTCTCAAGGAACGGCGAAAAGCATCTTCTCTAACCCCTTTAGTTCCAACCGTACCGGAGCAGTCAGCATTTACTGCTGTTGACGTTGATTCACCTCTCGATATGGTAAAGCAAAGCGGTTTAATGACGTTTAATAGTACCCAAACTCTGGAAACCAACATAAAGGCAAACCTGCATACCTTTGATGATCGTAACGATGTTGCTGGTTTCATTGAAGCGTCGTCAGGGGATGGATTATTCGAAGACATAGCCGCTGCGTTCGAGGAAATCAGTAAAAACGAAGGGCCATTACAAGCGTCTGAAATGGTACAAAGGCATGCGGTATTGCATCCATTAAAACTGGGCTCCTGCATGAGAGACGTTAACTTGTGGGGATGCCCTTATCGAATGAAGTGCCAAGCATTGAAACCCTGTGAGCATTTCACGTTGACAGGTCGTATTGATGAATACTCAACTATTGCAGTAAAAGGTCGGGCATTAAACGAGGCTTCGCTCGCTTTTGAACAGTATATCGCGGCCCTTCCAGACAACCAGTTAATACAAGGCAATATCGAAGAAAATCTAACTCACCTGGATGCCTTAAGCGAGCAATTACGCAGGCGCTCAAACTTGTTACAAGTTCTCTCTGCTCAAGAGATTCTGTCTGGAGAGATAAAAGTGGAAGGTGAAATTCGTACTTTAGCTCAATTATTTGCCCTTGAGCACCATAAAAACAAAGAGGAAGAAAACTAATGCGTGGTAAAGAATTGGATACTCAGATAGAGCATGAACTCCAGTTAATGTTGATTGAAGGGTTTGATAAATCGCCTATTTCAGCTAAAAACTTACATGCCAGACTTAAATCAAAAGGAATCATTAATGGTGGCTTAAGTACATTAAGTAACATTGAACGAAGGCGTCTTATTGCAGCCTATGTCGATCAACAACTATCGCCTCTGAATCTTCGTCCCAAAGAAAAACAGCAGTATGTGAACCGTAAGACTCGGCAGGCCTTGCTTGGTCGTAATCAGCAGTTACAGGAAGAGAATAAAGAGCTTCGCGAACAACTAGCTCAGAATACCTTGTCATTGATTGAAATTGTCAAAGCGGTAAAAGTCAATACGGTTATACCGGTAGAAAGCCTTCTTGCTCCGCATTTGATCATGGAATTACACAAAAGGAATAAAGATCAATGATAGATATAGCGATATATTCGCACTACGAACTCATGAATAAACATCTTGCTCTATTCGAAAGATGAGCATTGCAACTTTCAACGCCCACTCATTAGAGTCAATTTTATCAGAGGGCGTCTACTACTGTAATGCCCTGCTTGGTTTATTGCACTGCACTTTTGTTACCTTCAAAAAGTTTAGCAGGCGTTTGTACAACATCATTTTTTGTCAGCAGTGTTGTCACCTGAAGACGTTTTGAGTGCTTCGATAAGTTTACTTCGCTCTTCCTCTGTCATTCGGGATATGAGTAATGCAAGTTCTGCTGTCGTCTGATCATCACAAAAAAAGTAGTTCAACGGTACGTTTAACTCTGCCGCCATTCGTCGAAGCGTATCAATATCGGGGACATGGCGTCCTTTCTCATAATGATTCATACGACTGCTAGCCGATGCGGGATCAAAGCCAACAAGGAGACCCAGAGAGCGCTGTGATAAACCCGCCCTGCATCTCGCTTCCTTAAGTCGTTCTGGTATTGGATTTTTTTCAGACACTGATTCATCTTCATTGGCCTCGAATGCTTAGATTGTCTAAGTATCTGTCATTGTTGTATACTTAGCAATCCTAAGTTAACAGCCTTGTTTTGTCATATGAATAGTCGAGTAACCAACCCTGAGTCGTACATATTTTCTGCAATCATCTTAATTGGCAAAGATAACTTCACCAGTAACGAAGTAGCAAAAATTCTTATCGAGCGATTTTCACTTCCGAAAAATTATTTAAAGGCAAAAGCTTTTGCTTATAACCAAATTCAATCCCTGGTTAGAAAAGGATTATTAAACAAAGTAAGAAAAACAGGCGTGTATCAATATTTATACTCAGTCACAGCAGAATTCAATGTCGCAATAGAGTGCGTGAAATTAATTGAGGCAACCCCAAAGTCTTCCTGTCAACTTGTTTCAAGTGCTACCAACCATGAACACAGAAATGTAAATATCCAAATAAAGTCTCTTATTGAAAAATACAGCAGTGAATTGGCGAAAGTATCAGGAGCAAAGGAGATTTATGAGGAATTGATAGTTGCTGTGCCGAGCAGGGAAAATGAATTCAGGAAGCTTTCTCTTGAACAAGAGAAAAAACACATCAAGATAAATGAAAAAATAAATACATTAATTGGAATTATTAATCAATCTCTTGCAGTAAGGCAATGAATTTTAGCAAGTATTTGAAGCTAAATGGAGTCATGAAAAAGAGAGGGCAAAGCCGAACTCCGCCCTCTCCCGTCAAGCACTGATATATCTCATTAAAATGAGATTAACAGCGCGCACTCCTATATGCTAGTCGTATATAAATATAATGTCAGCCAGTCCCGGATGCAACTCTTTAATGAAGTTCAGTACTCTCTTTTTTTTAGTTATCGAAATGATAGTTGGTACAAGGGAACACACGAAGAGGAAAATTGCGATGACTTTGACGCAGAGCATGTTGAGTCTATTATTGCGACCCTCGAAGCTCTGGATGCGTTAGATTTACGCCACGGAAGATGGACTGTAAGTATCCCTCCAATAGTGCGACTCACTTACCCAGATTGTAAGTTCAAACGGTCGAAGGCACTAGATTCTGATAAGAATTTGAGGCGCATGAGTACAGGCATTCGATTGTCAGCTTCTGGGTAGTTGTGGGAATTCTGCTCAAAGTGCCGCTGGCCCAAACATATTGGGCGCTGGTCTGTGGCGGCAAAATGGTGTCACGTAAAAGATACAGATGTTCCAGTCTATTTTTGCCCAATAACGTGCCCCGGGTTCAGTTTTTTTGCTCGGGACTAAAACGCTTATCCAGATCAGCCGCCAGCTGTTCAATACTCTTCGTTGAGCCTTTATAAATATACCAATCAAACTGTTAAAAACTCGTTCAAATTCGACCAAATATTATTACTGGCTGATATTAGTTCGGTTAGGCAAAGCGCAACAAACAACTAAGAAGTGCGCCTCAAAAAATTAATTGTAAGGCGCCCCCCTAAAACACATTTATTCTGTTATATTTCTTGGCAACATAGAAAAAGATGCTTGAGACAATCCTGCGCGCTTGAATTTATACCGTATATATGTTGACACTTCCATCTCATGGTTTGACAACAAAATCTGACGATCTGAAAGCTCTACCCGTAACAAATCACTCAATGAAGCAATGTTAATCTCATCCATTGACTGTACTGGATCATCAATCAGTATAAATGGATTAAGCGCATATACCCTATTCAATGTTAGGAAAAATGCCAAACCTAATGATGCGATTTGCCCACTACTCATAGACAGGATTGCATCATGATCAGACTTCAGCGCAGTATTGAATTTGAGTATATCTCCTTTACCGCTCACTATAAACAAACCTAACCCACGCTGATAATTCTGTATGAGTCTTCCACTATATATATGGAATAACAGCTCTATATCACCAATAGTCTTTTTCGCATACTGTTTCGCAGTGTCGTCCAATTGCCGCCTAAGATTAACAATTTTTGCTTTTATTTTTTGGCCAGCTTCAATCCTAGAACTGAGCTTATCAAGCTCCGCTACTTTGGACTTGTACTCTTCGCTTTTGAATTTAGAATGAGCGGCTCTGAGATAGGATTCTTTATTTTCAAAATCTGAAACACTAAGTGAGGTTATATCTGATGCGTTCAAGAAAGCCATCTCTAAGCTAGATGACCAGTCTAAAGGGAGCACATCCTTTTCTGGTTTTTTAGCTGTAGCAATAATCCCTTTTGCTTCATTAAACCGTAACAGCAGAGCTGCATCATCAGCCGTAAAACTAAGATCTTTTGATACGCCATAATTTACCAACTGCAAAGCCACTTCACTTATGATTGAGAACTTAGATTCTGCTGCTGTGAGAGCCTTAAAAAGCACACTATCGAAATCTTTTGCAACTAGGTCACGCTGCTGTGTGAATGCTGTTATCTGTAAATTTAGTAAGTCCTGTATTGACCTTACTGTCTCCTCCAACTTCTGGGCAGAAGCATCTATTTCAGATCGAATTCTTTCCGCATTATTTACAGCGGCTTCCTCTAACGCAGCGTAAGTCGCCCATGATAACCCACAGAATGGACAACCGGAAATTTCCAAATCTTCACATTCTTGGTGTCGCCGCAGCAACTCTGCATGAGCATTTAGTAAATTTACAAGCTTTGCGTTCTTAGCTGCACTATCAGATTTAATTAGATCCCGTGCCTCAATGAGACTATTTACACCAACCAAATCAGCAGCGTTCTTAAGACCGTTTAGGTCTACTTCATTTATCTCTGAAGCTGGCTTTCTGAATATCAAAAGATCATGATCCAGCCCAACTAGCGTTGACTCCTTTACTTTCAGACCTTCATATCCAGCTACTTCAGAACCCAACTGAAGAGCCAACTTTATATCGACCTCTCTTTTTAAAAACTCATCAATATTACTATTAGCCTTTCTCGTCAGAACTTCATCAAAGTTCTGATATATTCTAAATATATTCCGTAATTCACGTATCAGAGTTTCAATATCTGTATCATTTACAGCCGATAGAGGCTGTTCAACATCCCAACAAGGTGACGGCGTCGCGGTACTTAACCGCTTGAAGTCAACGGAATTCTCGGCATCTTGAAACTGACCACTAAGCTGTTTAATTTTTTCATTCAACTCAGCCTGGAGGTCAGTATGCACTTTCCCCGTATAAGATTCCGTAATAATACTTTCTAACTCGGAGCAATATGATATCTGTCTCGTCAATTTATCGGTATTAATAAGATGCTCAATGCCTTTTTTTCTTTCAGTGGCATCCGTCGAGTACAGGTATCTATTCTGCCCTTGCTCAAGATAGTTCAATAAAGAGAAATTTTTTAAGAAGTTCTCTCCTAGAATACTCTCTAGTGCTTTAGAATCAAGACTCTCTCCAAACTTATCGGAGTCTATACTGCTTATTTCGTAAAGCTTAAAAATAGAGAAGTTATCAGGTGCATTATTATCCGGGTTCGATAAATCCGCTATGGTAGCAACACGAGCTAGGAAAATTGACTCTCCTGAATCTTGATTTATGAGCTCAGCTCTAATAGCGATGTCGCCCTCTTTATTTCTATTCCAGTATATGTTTTCTTCAAATTGTTTTTTGCGCGAACGTTTTGCAACTGTTGCATCATTTGTATTGATAATTCTTTGTATAACGCCAGTAAACAAAAGCTCCAACGCATCAAATATGCTAGTTTTTCCAAAACCATTGGGGCCATCCAAGGTAATCATGGAGGCAGATCGAAAATCAATAGATGTATTTTCAAATGGCTTGAAATTTTCAATCTTGAGGCTGGATATTTTCCATTTCTTCATGAATCAGAGTCTCGATTAGTTTGTCTGCTTCAATCCCAGATGCAGAAGCATTAAAGATTTTGAGATGAAGATCGGTCAATTTTTTCTCGGCGAGTGCTTCCTTTACATAAATATCAAGCGGCTTTAGTGAGCTTTCCTTAACAGGAACCTTTACAAATGGAAGCTTTATAAAAATTCTCGCCGCGACGCTATATAATGTAGGCGATAGTGGTTGATCTCGATATTCTGCAAACATCCTATCATCGACAACAATCGCTGAAACGCTTTCGAAGTTGTGCCCTTCTAACAACCTAAGCTCTTCCTCGCTGTAATAAAGAAAATATTTTTTAAAATAATATGGATTCTCTTCAATTCCAAACACCTTACTCTCAATTCCATTAAAATCAGCTCGGTGCCTTAATTTATGCAAAATAATCAGATCGGTATTTTTATCGAAAGCAGGATCAGATTTGAATGTTTCAGGAGCATACAGTAACACTAATTTATTCAGCACCTGCGGTGATGGTATATTTTCACACTCAACCACAGCGAGGAATCGCTTCCTATCTCCACTATCCTGACTAAAATAAGTCAAAGACTTATAATCAACACCTTCAAGACCAGCTAAAGTTTCTCCTGCCGAATACTCTATGGTGACGTCATCTGCTTTAGAATAGTCGCCTGTATTAAACAAAGTAAACTCATGTTTCAAGGCAGCCTGTAGAACAATATCTTTAATCATTCAACTTCACCCTCGCCTCTTCCTTTGAAATTATTTTTGCATCAAAGGCTTTAGTTATTTTGTTACGATCCTTACCCATCAATGAAAACTCATCTTCTACAGCATCCCGCGAAGCTCCGGTAGCTGCACAAAATCGCTCAGCGGGTGAAAAAATATTTGCTCTAGCTGCGATTAGCCATTGATATTCAACTAAGATATCTATCAGCTCTGGATCGCTTTTCAGCTGCTCTATTAGATCTTCAGCAAACCTATGCTCCCGTCGAGCATTGTCTGCCGAAATTGCTGTTGGCAAATAAAAATCTCCGGCAGAGCACCTATAGTAAGGAGGCTTTTGCTCACTCAGTGGCGCTTTATCTATATCGTAGATCACATCCACATAATCATAAACACTGTTCTCACTCACGACCATTGTGGAAGATCCAAAACATAACGACTTCCACAACCATATAAATGGAGTATCACCCAACTCTTTAATCTGATCGTAAACATTTGCAACTTTTTGAATAACAGTTCTATCTGCTGTTTTTTCCATTGTATTGGTATACCCATACAATGATTTACAAACGGCCATCCTGGCTTGGAACATTTTGTATACAATGTCGTCTTCATGGGTAGCGGTGAGGCTTAATAACTCTACAATCTTCTCACTTTTTAAAGTTTGAGTAAACGCGGCTTGTGCGGCGCTCATTAACCCATCCTGATTGCACGCGTGTATATATATTACTTGAGCGGCAATATGACTCTGCAAAGCCTCGAACTTCAAATTCACTAAAAAATCACTGCAAGGTAACTCTTCGGAAACCAGGTACTTCTCAATTTTTGATTTCGTTTTTTCTTCAACATCTTGGAGATAGCAGTAAGGCAGTCCATCGTAAGTATAAAATTTAACGACATTCCCATTGCTGCCAACAAAATCAGAAGCATCATCAAGGCGCGCAGATGTATGAAAATATCTTTTGGTAGTCTTATCACACAACATATATGTAGATGCAGCTTTTTCGAGAGCCTCCCTATAGGCAGCTCTTTTATCATCTGCTAGCGCTTTTACCTGATGCGTAGAAACTGCAACTCCATTTTCAATTATCGAAAAATCATCAATGCTGTCGATTTGCAACTCAAACGACATTTTATTGAGCACACATTCTATGGAATGATAAAGCGCTAAATGCCCTTGATAAATAAACCCACTCCATGTAGGTGCAGCTGTATGAGGATGGGAGGAAGCCGATTTCGACATGCAATATGTCCTAGGCAAATTTAGAGACAGAGTCAGAAGTAACCTTCTAACTCAGTAGAATATGATCTTAATTTCTGTATCCGATGTTTATATTTTTTGTTGAACGCGCCCAGCGGCGTTATGAAAACTTCCTTGATTGTCATTTTTATGCATTCTCTTGAGCGATATCGCTATGATATCACCGACTGTAACATACCTGTAGGGTCAAAAAAAGGGTCAGCCAAACATTCTGGAGTGTTCGGTATCGTTGGTACCATTCATGCAAAATGGACTTAAATCTTAAGAAAGACACTCCATTAGCTTAAGCTTCCCTACCTTACCCTACCAATACACCTAGCCAGCCGTGAGAACGCTACCGCCATCAGAGGCATTAGTCCCGATTAAGTATCGATGCAACCAAATGTTACCAAAATTCATGAATTGTTCAAGAAGGCAATCAGATAATCCCTAAAGCTTTATGGGCCTGGTTATGCGATTACATTGGGAAATGGTTCATGAACAGAAGTAGAGCAAGCTGCCAAGAAATGCTTATAAGAGGCGAATTTCCTGTTAGTTCATGAAGCCACCTGGAAGTGAATTCATCTTTCTATTAAAAATATTCATTTAAAGCAAAGAGATATGTCATCTGTGGTTTATGAACTGGATTCTCGCTCAACATAAGTTAAAAACGACATGGGTATATATCAGTACTGATTTTACTGGAAAAACTGGATTTTCAGTATCAATCCCAAAGAAGTATGGCTAATGCAGCTTTATAAGCAATTGATTCTATTAAGCGATGTTTTTTGTGATTGGTTGAAGCAAACCTGAACACGAAGTCACTGAAGCGGCAATAAACTGTTTCATGGCGGAATTATTAGAGTAAAGAACAATCGGAGGTATCCGCACAACGCGGATATACAGGACATGAGTAACACAAACGTAGGTAGAATTTATTATGAGGTTGATGCGCGCACAGGGAAGCTATTAACCGCAGGGAAACAAGCTGACGACGCATTCGATCGCATTGAACGCGGCGCAAAGCGCGCTGATAACTCAATCAACAAACTGAATACGACAATCAGCAAACTGGCGGCGGCGGTTAACGTTGGCCTGCTAATGATGGCGGCTAAACGCTTTATTGAAATCGCGGACAACGTAAAACTACTACGCGCCCGTGTATCCCGGCTATCCGGTAGTCTGGTTGAAGCTAAGGCTAATTTTAGCGGCATTCTTGAGATCAGCAAGCGAACTGGCATGAAGATTGAGGATACTACGAAGTTATGGGAAAACCTTACTTCAGCTTTGTCTGATTCAAACGCTACCAGGGGCCAGATCTTACAGTTGACAGAGACACTACAGCAGATCGGGCGTATTGGTGGTAGTTCATCCGAAGAAGCCGCAAACGCCTTGCGACAGTTAGGGCAATCTATTAACGGCGGTATTGTCCGTGCTGAGGAATTTAACAGCATCCTGGAGGGTATGCCGGAGCTATGGCGGCGCGTAGCAAGTCAGATGGGGATCTCAATGGGTGAGCTACGTCGCCGCATGTTGGATGGCAAACTGACGGCTGAGGATGTAGTAAATGCAATCCTGAAAGGATCAGGCGAAATCGAAAAAGAATTTAACAAGCTGCCGACAACCACGGAACAGGCAATGACAGAGCTATCAACAAATTTTAGCCTGTTACTGGAAACCATCGACCAGACGCTGCATGTTACTGAACTGGTCGGTCGCGGTATTAAAACGCTGGCTGATTATTGCCGCGAGCTATCCGGCTGGTTTAAAACGCTGAAATCTGATTCTGCGTCATTGGCTGATAAGTTATGGACACTTGCCGCAGCCTTTGAGCCGTTTGTGCCGGGCCTTGATTTATTCCGCGCTCAAGCCAAACAAACCGACTTCTTAGGCGCAGCGCCAGACAATCAATCTACGGGTTTTGTGTCAACGCTACCGACACAGCAGGCCACCACTGATATTAAGCTGAAAGACAATGGCGGTGGAGGTGGCAATAAACCGAAACGCGCGCAGAAAGATCCGGCAGAAGAATCGCTGAAACGGAAACGCGCAGAACTGGAACGACTTAACCAGGGCTTTGCTGAGGGTAGCAAAGAGGCTGAAATGTGGGACGCCGTTCAGGAAATGGGCGCTAACGCAACGGCAAAACAGGTTAGTGAGATGAAAAACCTTGCGCACCTGATTTACGAAACAAACGCCGCGCGTGAGCATCAAATCGAACTGGAAGAAAAAGCAAAACAGCTTAATGAGCAATTTAATCCCGTTGATGCGCTCAAACAACGCCATGCCCTTGAAATGCAACAGGCTGATGAGCTATTCAACAAACAGATGATTAACGAGGAAACGCTAAACGCGCTTAAACAACAGCACGCAGAAGAATTGCTTGCCTCGCAGTGGGAACAATTCCGGGCGCAAGGTGGGATTAATGGCCTGATTGGTGACATGGCTGATGGCCTGAGTGGTGGCGCTACAAATGCCGTTGTCGGCCTGCTTAATGGTACGCAGAACCTGGAAACCGCTTTCGCCAATATCGGGACTACCATTCTCGGAAAAGTGGTGGGAAGTATCGCTGAGATGGGCGCTGAATACGTCAAACAAATGATCTTAAGCGAGGCAGCCAGCGCCAGCGCAATGAGCGGACAAGCGGCAACAGCAGCGGCAACAGGCGCATCAATCGCATCATCAATGGCCCCGGCAGCAGCGGCGACAGCTACCGCGACAATGGGGACGGCCCCGATGGTCGCAATGTCAGCTATCAGCGCCTTGATGGCTGGCATTACTGGCTTGTTTGGCGGTGGTCGCTACAACGGCGGCGCGGTTAACGGTGGCAATCTTTACAGGGTTGGTGAGCACGGTGTCCCTGAGTTATTTACCTCTACTGGCGGGAAACAGTACATGATCCCCGGCGAGGGTGGACGAGTTACACCGGGCCGCGATCTGGTTGGCAGTGGTGGCGGCATCACACTGAACGTAACAAACAACATCCAGGCGACAAACGGCTGGACTGAAGACGACTCAAAAGCGTTGCAACAGACTATAGAAAACACAGCAATGCGCCTGATGCAGCGCGAGTCGCAAAGACCTGGAGGCATGTTACAACCACGGCGGCGTTAACCAAATCCCACGCCAGGGGGATAGACTGGCGGACCTTCAAAGACGGTCGCACACCGTGTTTAACATAATTTATTGTTTTTTGCTTGCTCTTATTATTGCAGCCGTTAGAGTTGGCGTGGCAGTTTTTCACCTGTTTCGCGTGTTGCTGTGTTTTTGGGGAAGAAAAACAAATGAGAAGGCTTATATACCTGGTATTTATGCTATTTGCTATCGGGCAAGCCATAATTTTTATCACAATGCTGATCTGTCTGATGCTCTTTAGTTAACTCCACCAGGATCCGCGCCGGGCTTTGCTATACAGACCAATCACTCTTAATATAAGCTATTGATTCTCCTTAATTATAACCGCGCGTTAGAATTAACCTTCCCGCCATAAACGCTCCTACGCAAAAATCCCTCACAACTACCCTGTCAATTTGCCAGATTTCACGTACACGCGCCCATATCCCCGCTACCGGATACACGCCCGCTTATACCGGACACCGGATAAACAAAGGCCCAGGTAGTTAGCAACCTACCCAGGCCCCGCGCATGGTTTTAATGCCATCATTATTAAGCATGCTAATACTAATCAAATCATAATTAGCACAACTTATAATCGAACAAAAAACACACAAACCAGATAATGATTTTTTCTGGTTATACTTATCTAAAAAAGTGGTATAGGATGTAACTTATTATTTTGTAAGGATAAATTTATTGCGTGGTAAGATGAACAGGCTTGTGCACCTCCCGAAAAACACGCGAAAATCAAAGTGTTCTTTCTTTTTTTGTTTTTATTTTTTCATTTTCTCTTTCTTCTCTTTTCCGGTTTCTCTTCTTTCTGGTTTTGGTTTTTTCCTTTTTATTTTTATTCTTTCTTCAGGGTTGTGGTGAAAACACCAAAACATTTTAGCCACAAAAGCATTAATTTCATCCTGCCAGACCAATCATTTTCACCGGATACACAGCCGGATATAATCCCACTAACACCCCGCCACACCGCGCCATGCCTGATAACTACCGTATTCAGGAAGGAAATGCGAGTGATTTCACCGTCACCGGCACAACCGATCCGCCAAAAAGAGGCGTACCAATGTCGATATAG
>PPYF01102778.1_pt1 | contig 29045 bp, 24 predicted proteins | sample 1559871 | NCBI WGS metagenome assembly PPYF01 (sample SAMN08240021, study PRJNA423297) | Human gut metagenome, whole genome shotgun sequencing project.
GGCCCAGCGGGTCAACATCCTCGCGGCGCTTGAGCAGCAGCGTCTCGACCACGCCACCCGAGCCCGATTTGCGACCGATCAGGCGGGCCGGCATCACGCGCGTCTTGTTGATGACGAGCACGTCGCCCGGCTCGATATAGTCGATGATGTCGCGGAAGATGCGGTGCTCAACGGTGCCGCCATGCTCCAGCGGCGTTCCCGCCTGGGAGCCCTTGCGATCCACCACCAGCAGGCGGCAGGAGTCGCGCGGCTCGGCGGGAGCCTGGGCGATCAGTTCCTCGGGAAGGTTGTAGTCAAAATCATCGGTACGCATAGACACGTCGGATTCTCCTTATATAGCTAAAGTCCGCCCTACATCCTAGCAGGCTGACGTCCCAAATGAACTACTTTTTGGCAGCCTTGCGCTCGTCGCGAATGCGAGCGCGGTCCATGGCCGCCTCGACGGCAGAAAAGCGGCAGCCGCAGTAGTTCTGTCGATACATGCCCAGTTCGCGCGAACGGCGCGTAGCCTCGGGGTAATACGGGCGAAAATCGCGAATCACCGGGGTGAGCCCATGTGCCGCCGCCAAGCGCTCCAACACATCATTGCAGGTTTCGAACAACTGATACGGCGAGACGGCGAGCGTCGTGCCCACAAACTCAAACCCGCGCTCCTGGGCCACACGGCACGCCTCGGCCAGACGCAGGGCATAGCACGCGCGACAGCGACGGGCTCGGTCGGCGCCCAGCGGTGCCACGCCGGTCTCCCAGCGATCGCGGTCCTCCCCTGCCTCGATGAGCTCGATGTCGCCATCGGCACACCACCGGCGCAGCTCGTCCAAGCGGCGCCGCCATTCATCGCGCGGTTGAATATTGGGGTTGGTCCAGCAGATCGTGGGCTCAAACCCCTCCTCGCGCAGCAGGCGAACCGGCTCAAGCGAGCATGGTGCACAGCACGCATGCAGCAACAACGACTTCATCGACATCTCCTCACCCGCAATGATTTTTTAATCCCCGTCCCAGAAAATCATTCCAAAAAGACTACTTTGCGAAAAAGCGGACGCCAAAGGACGTATCCTCGCAGGCGACAATGCGGCGATCGCGCAGAATGGTTCGCACGTAGTACCAGTCGCCCACACAGCCCGACAAATGCAAGCCGGCCGCCAGGTAGCACAGCAGCGGATAGCCCGAGAACGCAAACCCCAGGGCAAACGCTGTCGTCACAACAACCGTCGGCGCCAGGCAAACTGCCACGTACCGCCGGCGCGAATACACCACGCCCTCGGCGCAGGCATAGATCATCGCCGTCTCGCGATTCGCCCCAAATGTCACCTGAGCGCCCGCAGGCGCCAGCAGCTTAAAAAACACACCGTGCACCAGCTCGTGCACGGCGAACGACGCCATTGAGATCGCAGCCAAACCGACTATCCAGCCCAAGACGGCCATCCAGCCGCCCGCGTCAGCCGCATCCAAGTCTGCAGACCCGCCCAGCAGCATAAACACCGGCACCAGGCACACGGCAAACACGCCGACTACGAATATCCCCCACACGAAGCAAGCGTGCAGAAAATCCTCGTCCTCAAACGCATGTATGTTGGAAATCTCATTCATAGCATCTTAGGATAGCGCCCCTGCCACGCACCCGCCCGCATGTGCGATAATGTCGAACGATATGCACGAATTGACCACCGCGCCGCCGAGCCCCGCGCCCGGCCGCGCCCTCACCATATGCGAAGGAGTCCCATGGCATCCAAATACTCCATGAACGACCGTCCCAGCTGGCCTCGCCGCGCCATCGTTACCGCCGGCGAGCCCTACGGCAACAAGGGCCTTCACTTTGGCCACGTTGGCGGCGTCTTTGTCCCTGCCGACTTCTTCGCCCGCTTCCTGCGCGACCGCCTGGGCCGTGAGAACGTCGTCTTCACCTCGGGCACCGACTGCTATGGCTCGCCCATCATGGAGAGCTACCGCAAGCTCAAGGAGAACGAGGGCTACGACAAGTCCATTAGCGAGTATGTCGAGTCCAATCACTCCCGCCAGGCCGCGACCCTCAACAACTACAACATCAGCTGTGACATCTACGGCGGCTCGGGCCTTGAGCCGGCGGCCCAGATCCACAACGAGGTGACCGCTGAGATTATCGAGCGCCTGCACGAGCAGGGCACCATCTCCAAGCGCTCCACGCTGCAGTTCTACGATGCCAAGGCCGGCACGTTCCTCAACGGCCGTCAGGTGATCGGCCGCTGCCCCATCCAGGGCTGCAAGTCCGAGAAGGCCTATGCCGACGAGTGCGACCTGGGCCACCAGTTTGAGCCCGAGGAGCTCATCGCGCCTAAGAGCCAGCTCACCGGCGAGGTGCCCGAGCTGCGCCCGGTAGACAACCTCTACTTCGACCTGCCGGCCTACCTCGACTTTATGAAGACCTATACCGCCAAGCTCGCCCAGAACCCGCAGGTTCGCTCCGTGGTCTCCAAGACCATGGAGGAGTGGCTGCTGCCGGCTCAGCTCTACATCCAGAACAAGTTCCGCGAGGCCTTCGATGCCGTCGAGGATCAGCTTCCCGAGCACACCGTGCTGGAGCCCGAGGGCAACAAGAGCAGCTTTACCGTCACCTTCCCCAGCTGGAAGGAGCGCGACGATGCCCACACGGTGCTCGCCAACGGCGGCGTGCGCTTCCGCAGCGGCAAGGCGCTCGTACCCTTCCGCATCACCGGCAACATCGACTGGGGCGTTCCGGTGCCCGAGGTCGATGGCGTCTCCGACGTCACCTGCTGGTGCTGGCCCGAGAGCCTGTGGGCTCCCATCAGCTATACGCGCACCGTGCTCGCACGCGATGCCAAGGCCGCCGGCGTGACCGAGGGCGTCGCCGCCCAGGATGCCGCCCTCATGGGCGAGCCCGCCGCCGATTCCACGCAGGTCCCCGCGCCCACCTACCAGCACAGCTCGCTCGACTGGCGCGACTGGTGGTGCTCCGATGACGCACAGATCTACCAGTTCATTGGCCAGGACAACATCTACTTCTACTGCATCGCGCAGACCGCCATGTGGGAGGCCCTGGGTTGGAACCTCACGCAGAGCACCGTCAGCGCCTGCTACCACCTGCTCTACATGGGCAAAAAGGCAAGCTCGTCCTCGCAAACGCCTCCCCCGCCGGCAGACGACCTGCTCAACCACTACACCTGCGAGCAGATGCGCGCGCACTGGCTGTCGCTCGGCCTGTCCGAGAAGCCGGTGAGCTTTAGCCCCAAGGCATACGACACCCGCGTGACCGGCAAGGACAAGGACGGCAACGAGGTGCACGCCTGCGACGACAAGCGCGTCATCGATCCGGCCCTTAAGGAAAGCGCCCTTTTGACCGGCGTCTTCAACCGCCTGGCCCGCAGCTGCTTCTACGGCGTCGCCGTCAAGGAGGGCGACGAGAGCCCCTATCGCAACGGTTGCATCCCCGCCGGCGCCGCCTCGGCCACCGTGGTGGAGGCCGCCGAGCAGGCCGCCCTCGCGTTTGAGCAGGCCATGTACAAGTTCGAGACGCACCGCGCGCTCGCTGTGTGCGACGACTACCTGCGCGCCGCCAACAAGCGCTGGAGCGACGCCTCCAAGGCTGCCAACAAGCTTGAGGGCGAGCAAGCCAATACCGCGATGACGCAGGCCCTCGTCGACGCCTTCACCGAGCTGCGCGTGGCGACCGTGCTCATGCACGGCATCGTGCCGGCCGGCTGCGAGCTCATCTGCGAGTACTTCGACGTTGACCCGGTCGCCTTCTTTAGCTGGGATAACATCTTCGCCTCCACGGATGAGTTTGTGAAGAGCTTGGGCGAGAAGCCCGGCGAGCACCGAGTGAAGCCGCTGCCCCCTCGCTTCGACTTCTTTAGCAAGCACGAGAGCCAGTACTAAAGCACGCCAGCAGCGGCGTACCCGGAAAGTAGTCAATTTGGGACGGGAAGGAAAAACGGATGTCCAAGCCGCGTCGTCGTAAGCAGAAAAAGCAGGTTAAGCCCGAGATCAAGCTCAGGCAGTTTGCTGCTACCGAGCTTTCCGACCAGCTTGCCGCCCTTCCCTGCGCCGCCGACCTGCCGCGCTTTATGGTCGACACGGTCGCCGGCGCCTATGCGCCCGCCGATGCCAAGCTCATGATCGAGGGCTTCGGCGCCGCGGCCACACGCCCGGTCACGCTGCGCGCAAACACGCTCAAGGCAACCGCCGAGGACATCGCTGCGGCGCTCGATGCCGCCGGCATCGCTCACAACCCCGTCACCTGGTACCCAGACGCCTTCATCCTGCCCGAGGCCCAGGTTTCCGATCTGTGGGATCTCGACATCTACCGCGACGGCAAGATCTACCTGCAGAGCCTGTCGTCCATGATGCCGCCGCTGGTCCTGGGCGCTCAGGCAGGCGAGGACATCCTGGACATGTGCGCAGCCCCTGGCGGCAAGACGACGCAGATCGCCGCCCTCACGCAGGGGCAGGCGCACCTTACCGCCTGTGAGATGAGCATTCCCCGCGCCGAAAAGCTCGAGTCGAACCTCCATCGCCAGGGTGCCAAAAACGTGCCCGTCATGCGCATCGACGCACGCGAGCTCGACGAGTTCTTCCGCTTTGACCGCATCCTGCTCGACGCCCCCTGCACCGGCACGGGCACCGTCATCAGCGGCAACGAGAAAAGCCTGCGCGGCCTGACCGAGCAGCTGCTCGTCAAGTGCGCCCGCTCGCAGCGCGCGCTTCTGGACCGCGCCATGGGAGCCCTCAAACCGGGCGGCACGCTCGTCTATTCCACCTGTTCGATCATGCCGCAGGAAAACGAGGACGCCCTGCAAGAGGCCCTCGACAAGCACATGGATTGCGAGCTTATCCCCCTCGACGGCACACCGAGCGAAAGTGAAGCGCGTCGCGCCCAGGATGCCGGCGAGGAGCCGCATATCGAGTGCAACGCCCTCACCGAGGCCATCGCCGCCGGCCGTGTCTCGGCCGTCGCCAACGGTATGCCCGGCACGCTGACCATTCCGCCTAGCCGCGATTTTGAGGGCTTCTACATTGCCCTGATCCGAAAACGCAGCTAGCGCACGGATCCAAAACTCAACAAGCTATCTCTGTGCGCGTTTGCCCTGCTGGTCGCGATGCTGTTTAAGCATCGCGCGCTCCTTGCGTTCGGCCCTTTTGCCCTTAATGGCCGTGACCACAAAGTAGATGACCGCGGCGGCAACGATTGCGCCCACACACAGGCCAATCGAGCCCAACATTGCCGAAAATTCCATACCGCGTCACCTCTCTTGTAAACGGGACTTTCAAGATAGCACCTCGATCCCCGCCACCACAGCTCCTTCACGTTCACCTGCCCTTCGGTCTAACGGATGGCGCGGCGGGGAAAAATCAACTCGTCAAACGATTTAGCATTCGCAATTCCGGCTGCATCGCGCCGGCCGTCATCACATAGAATCGAGCTTCCATGAATACCCTCAACGATCTAAATGAGCGCGTCGACGCCTTCGTCGGCACCAGCTCTTTCGACACGCCTGCCGCGGCAAACGACCAAGCCCCCATCGATGTGCCCGCCGAGGTTCACGGGGACATTGTCGCCTCGGTCGATTTCTCCGAGGTCGAGCTCGCAGACGAGTTCACCGAACCCCAGGTAGCTGTGACCCCCAACGGACTGCTTCCCATGGAGCCGCTGCCCATCGACGGGCGCCTGCGCAAGGCGGCCCTCCGCATGCCTGACGAGATTGAGGAGGCCAGCGGCTTCACGCTCTTCGGCCGTCGTATCAAATCGCTCATCTACACCACCGACGTCGCGGTCATCCGCAACTCCAACGCCGATGCCGTCTTTGCCGTTTACCCCTTCACGCCGCAGCCGGCCATTACGCAGGCGCTGCTGACCGTTGCCGAGTGCCCGGTCTTCGTAGGCGTGGGCGGTGGCACCACCACCGGCAAGCGCTCCGTTCAGATGGCAGCCGTCTCCGAGATGCAGGGCGCGGCGGGCTGTATGGTCAACTCCCCCGCCACCGCCGAGATGGTCGAGCACATCACTAACATCGCCGACATCCCCGTCATCGCCACGGTCGTACGTTGCGACGATGACGCGCATGCCAAAGTGCGCGCCGGAGCCAAGATCCTCAACATCGCCGCTGGCAAAAACACGCCGCAGGTCCTGCGTGAACTGCGCGAGCACTATCCCAACCTGCCGCTCATCGCGCCGGGCGGCAAGACGCCCGAGAGCATCCGCGAGACCATCGCCGCCGGCGCCAACGCCATCATCTGGACGCCGCCTTCGGCACAGCAGCTACAGACCGACATGATGCAGCGTTATCGCAAGATGAAGGAAGACGCCACGCCCGTTATCTCGCGCGACGATGTACCCATTATCGACCAGGTCGCCGCCGCCGAGGTCAGCCAGGTCGAGAACATGAATCCCGACGTGCCGATTCCCGACGAGGTTATCGAGCGCGTCGCCTCGATCCACGAGCGCTTCGAGGAGCGTCGCGCCAATCGCGGCCTCAAGCCGTCACTGCACGGCTTCTTCTTCCGCGGAAAGAAACGCTAGCAAAACATCTTGGCCCGCCCCACAAACGTGAGGCGGGCCGTTTTCGTTTGAGCAATCATGCAGCGATGTGATGGGGCAAATTAATCCACGCGCTTGTCGCCCATAAAGAAGAGCGCCACCGTACCAGGTCCGGTATGCGAGCCAATCAGGGTACCGATGTTATTGATCTCAATCTTGCCTTTAAGCTGCGGAACCTGTTCCTCGATCAGCGCCGCAACTGCCTCGGCATCCTCGCGGCACGCCGAGTGCGACATGATGCACTTACCCGAATAATCCGCACCGTCCTGCACGTGTGCCATCATAGTCTTAGCCATCTCGGAAATCGCTCGCTTCTTAGTGCGAATTTTCTCACGTGGCGACAGCTTACCTTCGCAATCGACCGTCATAAGCGGGCAAATCTTGAGCGCCGTGCCGATGATCGCGCTCGCGGCCGAAATGCGACCGCCGCGCAGGTAGCTCGACAGATCGGTCGAGAAGAACCAGTGGTGCAGGTTGAGTTTATGCTCCTCAATCCAAGCGGCCGTCTCGTCGAGTGAAGCCCCACCATCGCGCACGTCGGCGGCATATTCCAGCAACAGACCAAAGCCCGAAGACGCCCCCAGCGAATCGATGACGCGCACCTTGCCGCCCTGGGGATAGCGATCCGCGAGCATCTGCGCCGCAACGCAGGCCGATCCATACGTGCCCGAAATACCCGACGACAACGTCAGGTGCAGCACGTCTTTACCCTCGGCAACAAACGGCTCCCAAAACTCCTCGTACTCACCCGCGCTCAGCTGCGACGTTTTTGGCATGACACCCGCGGCGATCTTGGCAAAAAACTCGTCCGGCGTAATCGACTGATATAGATCGTCCGTATAGACAACATCGTCGATCTCGTAATGAAAACACACGACAGGGATATTGCGCGATTCAAAGAACTCACGGGTTCGATCGGCGGCGGATTCACAGGTCAGGACAAAATCACTCATATGAGGCTCCTTACTCATTGTTGCGCAAATTATCGCACAGTAAGCGTGAATACGGTACAAATGTCCACTATTTACCAAATTGAACCAAAGGTAGTGAGCATCTTTACCGCTATCATCTCTATCGACCCCGGAGGTATGCACCTGCAAAAAACGACTCTGCGTCTCCATTCAACCGCCATATCTACCTCGACTAAATCGATTTACCAAACCGTTCGGCCAACAACTTGACCTCCTATCTCCAATCGAAACAAAAGCGGCGCATACTGATAAACGTTTGACGCTGTTTATCAGTTTTACCAGCCCCATCGGAAGGTGTTTCATGGTCGCATTCGATCGCAACCCGCAAGACTTCAAGTATCTGCGCCTGCTGTCGAGACAGTTCCCCACCGAACAATCCGCATTTACCGAAATTATCAACCTCTCGGCCATCCTCAACCTACCCAAGGGCACCGAGCATTTTATGAGCGACGTGCATGGTGAGTACGAAGCCTTTATGCACATCCTCAACAACTGCTCGGGCGTCGTGCGCGAACATGTCGACGAGATCTTTGGCGACATGTTCTCCTTTGACGAAAAGGGCGAGCTGTGTACGCTCATCTACTACCCGCGCGAGAAGATCGACCTGGTCCGCAGCCGGCGCGAGGACTCGCCAACCTGGTATAAGACGATGCTTGACCAGCTCATCATGGTCGCTCGCTCGCTTTCGAGCCGCTACACGCGCTCCAAGGTGCGTAAGGCCATCCCGCGCGACTACGCCTACATCATCGACGAGTTGTTGCACACGCACCCGGACGAGAACAACTATCGCGTGCGCTATCACGAGCGCATCGTGGAGTCCATCCTGGAGACCGCCAGCGCCGACGACTTTATCGAGTCGCTCGCCTCGCTCATCAAGCGGCTGGCCGTCGACCACCTGCACCTGGTGGGCGACATCTTCGACCGAGGCGGCGGCGCGGCTAAGATTATGGACCGCCTGCTCACCTACCATTCGCTCGACATCCAGTGGGGCAACCACGACCTGCTGTGGATGGGCGCTGCGGCCGGTGAGCCCGCCTGCATCGCCACGGTGCTGCGCAACAACCTACGCTACGACAATTACGAGATCCTCGAGAACGACTACGGCATCTCGCTGCGCGAGCTTGTTGCCTTTGCCGATGCCACCTACATCGCCGGTGAGCCCATCACCACGCTGATCAAGGCCATCAACGTGCTGCTCTTTAAGCTCGAGGGCCAGATTATCCAGCGCCACCCCGAGTTCTATATGACCGACCGCCTGTTACTCGACAAGATCGAACACGACAACGGCACGGTCACGCTCGCCGACGGCAGCGTATGGCCGCTCACGACCAACGACTTCCCCACCGTCGACCCGGCGGACCCCTATACGCTCACGCCCCAGGAGCAGCACATCATCGACAAGCTCGTGTCCGAGTTTGTCACCGCCGATCACCTGCATCGCCATATCGATTTCCTCTATTCCCACGGCTCGATGTACAAGGTCGCCAACGGCAACCTGCTCTTCCACGGCTGCGTTCCGCTCAACGAAGACGGCACCTTTAGCAGCATGAACTGCTTGGGCACCTGGCACGCCGGCCGCGATTATCTCGATTTTTGCGACCACATCGCCCGCCGCGCCTGGCGCGTGGGCGACCGTGATGCCCTCGACTGGATGTGGTACCTGTGGATTGGCTTTAACTCACCCGCCAGCGGACGCCTGGTGCGTACCTTTGAGCGCGCCTATATCGCCGATAAGAGCACCTGGGTCGAGCCAATGGATCCGTACTTTACGCTTACCAAGTCGCCCTCGGTCTGTGATGACATCATGCGCGAGTTTGGCGTCGCGCCCATGGCATGCTCGCCGACCGGCCACATCATCAACGGCCACACGCCCGTTAAAACCACCAAGGGCGAGCAGCCCATCCGCGCCGAGGGCAAGCTGCTGGTCATCGATGGCGGCTTCTGCCGCGCTTACCATCCCAAGACGGGCATCGCCGGCTATACGCTCATCTCGAGCTCGCGCGGCGCCGCCTCAAGTCGCACCGGGCCTTTACGACGGTTGCCGAGGCACTCACGCGCAACGTGGACATCGAAAGCGAGACCAACCGTTTTGACCAAGCAGACCGTCGCCGCATGGTGAGCGACACCGATACTGGCGCCAAGATTCGCAGCCAGATCCAGGACCTGCGTCAGTTGCTCGATGCATATAGAAACGGTGCTATCGAGGAGCGCGCCTAGCACCACCCGCGGGGATTGGCTAAACTTGCTGAGTTTGTCATCCCCGCGGCGCTTCGGCGCCAGCTTAAGGCAGGTACCATGCATAAGCTCCTTGCGCAGATCATGAAATTTGGCGTCGTCGGTGTCATTGCCACGGTTATCGACTTTGGCATTATGAATCTGCTCCACTACGGTCTGGGCCTCAACATCCTAATCGCCAACACCAGTGGCTTTATCGTCTCGCTCATCTTTAACTACCTCGCAAGCATGAAGTACGTGTTTGCGCACAAGGAAGGCATGAGCCGCCGCCGCGAGTTCATCATCTTTGTCGTGCTGTCCGTGATCGGTTTGGTGCTCAACGACGGCATCGTGCTGGCGCTCAACGCCGGCCTGGGACTCGAGGCCAATATCGCCAAGATCTGCGCCACCGCGCTTGTCATGGTCTACAACTTTGTGACCCGAAAAATCTTCCTGGAGGGCGACGAGACAAAATAGCTCGAAACCCCTGCAGCATTACGGCGCCCACGGACGACGCGCACTCAGCGCAGTATCGTCCGTGGGTGTCGCTCGTTTACGGGCAAATTTTCAACGTTTGCGGATTAGCTCTTGAAAATTTGGCGAGTTCATATAGTTCTTGGCAAAGACCTTACATTTCCCTTGCAAAAGCTCTAAAGTATCCTCTGCTCGATTCGTCAACGCATTGGATGTGATTACGTGCGCAAGGCACTGGCACAACCTCATACCAAGCAGTTCCTCAAGTTCGCTGTCGTGGGTCTTATCTCCTTTGGCATCGACTGGGGTATGCTCATTGCGCTTGTCGAGCTGTTTCACCTCGACTTTTTGATGAGCACCACGGTCTCGTTTACCACGTCCGTCGTGGTCAACTACTGGCTCAGCATGAAGTACGTGTTCGACCACCGCGAAGGCATGAGCCGCAAGCGCGAGTTCACGATCTTCACCATCCTGTCGGTGATCGGCCTAGGCCTCAACGACCTGTACATGTTTGTGGGCGTCACGTTTTTGAGCATCGGCTACCAGGCCATGAAGGCCATCGCCACGTTCCTCGTCACCTGGTACAACTACTTCAGCCGCCGCTTCTTCCTCGAGGGCGCACGGTCGTAGTCGATTCACTATTTGCCTGAATGTATAACCGGTTGGAATTCCCATTCCAACCGGTTTTTTGTTTGCCGAGAGACCCGGCGGCCCAGTCCCATTCGCATGAAAAACGGGCGGCCCGGATGTTTGTCCGAACCGCCCGTCTGGCGCGCTATGTCAAGGCCTCTAGCCCGTTACGTAATACCAAACGATGTTGTCGCCATTGGAGAGAACGTAGTTACTGCAGGCCGTCATGGGCGTTGCGCCGTTGACGGAGTACATCCAGCCGCTCGTGCCGCCGTACTGTTTCTCGGCCAAACCACCAATCGCAGAAACATACGTGCCGTACGATGAGCCGTGTGCGTTGACAGAAAGGCCCAGCGCGCACAGGGCATCGTAAACGGTGGCGCCTTCGTTAAAGGTAAAGGTGCCGCCAGAGGACACGGGATTGCCCACAGCGCTCGATGTGACCGAAACCGTCACCGTAACGTAGTTGGACTCCTGTGAGCCGCTTTGGCTGCCCGAGGAGGCGTTTCCACCATTAGAGGATGAGGCTCCATCAGACGACTGGCCACCGCCCGAAGAAGCACCGCCAGACGCATTGGAAGTATCACCGGCTCCCGTATTTTGGGCAGCGGATTTATCGCCAGACTTCTTGCCGCCCCGGTCCTCGGACTTCTTGCTATCCGAGTTTTTGTTCGATTCCTTGTTTGAAGACTCGGAATCGTCCTTGGCGTCGTTCGAACCCTTGGGCTCGTCTTTTGCATCATTCGAAGATTTGGAATCCTTGGAACTAGCCTCGCCCGAAGCGGCAGACGAGCCAGACCCCTTGGTGTCCTTGGCGACGACGCTCTCCCCCGTCACGGTCTGAACGATCCAGTCAATGGACCAGGCGCCGCTTGTGGAAGGATGGACAAAGCCCAGCGAGACGATGATCAGAATGGTGCACGCGGCAGTCAGAACGCCAAGGAGCGCCTTCCGTCGAGGGGCGGACGCCGCCGAAGCGGCGCCCTGTTGCTTTGAATCGTCGAACTGAATGAACGAGGAATCTGGTTGCTTGGGGTCAGCGTCCTTGGATTTATTGGACACAGCCCTCACCTACCGACGTTTGGTGAACACGAACACGCCGACGATGGCGAGACCGATGACGCCGGCGGCAACGCCAACGATGGCGAGCGGGTTGGTGCCAGTCTCCTGCTCGGAAGCACTAGAAGACTTCTTAGCAGTGGTCGTGGAAGCAGCACCCGTATCGGACTTGGAATCGGACTTCTTGTCGGACTTGCTGTCCTTCTTGTCAGACTTCTTCTCGTCCTTCTTATCGGACTTATCGGAGTCCTTCTTGTTGGACTTGCTGTCCTTGGTCTCGGTCTTGGTCGACACCGTCGTCTTGGTCACCGGCTTCTGGCCCGGGGCAATAGCGCCGCCCTTCGAGCCGGAGCCAGAACCCGCGCCAGCGCCAGTGCCGGAACCAGCACCGGTACCAGAACCGCCGCCATTCGAACCAGCGCCGCCATTACCGCCAGGGTTAACGGCATTCTTGGTCCACTTGGCATACAGCGTCAGATCGGCCGTTACCGGCGTACTGAAGTCATACGCCTGCGTGCAAGCCTCATCGGTATACCAACCGCCGAAAGTGTAGCCATCGCGCGTCGGATCGGCCGGCTTGACCAGCTTGCCATCGGCCGTAGCAACAAACTTAGTGTCGCAAGCAGACCCGCCATTGGAATTAAAGGCAACCGTCCAAGACTCAACGGCCCCCAGCTTGAACAGCGTGCCCGAGTCGTTGATATAGTACAGGTTGCCAGATGCATCGGCAATGACCGGAGAGTCACAGTACTGGTAATGGCCAGCCGCATCATAAATCTGCGTCGCCTCTGCATCGCCGAGCGTATAGCGATACACGCCGCCACCAGCAGAGTAGTTGACGTAATCCTTGCTATCCGCGCTGTTAACGGTGAAGTACACATAGGTCTTGCCGCCCTGAACACTCACCAGCGGAGTAGCAGCAATACCGTTGAGGCCAGCCGGCAGCGCCTTGCCGTCGGCAGCAGCGACCATCGTGGTCTTACCCGTCTTCAGGTTATAGAGAACCAGAGCAGAGCCAGTAGCCGTCTGTCCGCCGACAATCAGATTGTCACCAGACACCGCAGGGGCGCTCAGATTATTCGTAAGGCCCAGATCAACCGTCTTCTGCTCGCTCAGCACGCCCTTCGCCGAAAGCGAAATCACATGGAGCTTTCCGTCGTGCGTCATCTGATAGAAGGTCGAACCATTGGACGGATCGGCAATGCAATCGGCATTTGCGACAGCGCCGAGCTTCATGGTCGAAACGACATCGCCCGTCGTCTTATCAATGCACTTAAGCGTACCCGCGCTCGTAGGAACGATGGCATACTTATCCGTCAAAGCCGCACCAGTCCAGTAATAGCCCTCGGCAGGGTCGATGTTCTGCCAAGAAACTTCGCCCGTGGCAATCTTAATGCGCGCAAAGGAACCGTTGCCGTAGGTCGCGTTGTAATTCTCGTCATACGAAATATCGACCGAGCCTACATAGACGTACTCGCCGTCCGAAACGACGGTGCAGGAGCTCTGCGTCAAGTCCGTCAAACCAGGCGTCAGCCACTTGCAGATCAGCTTGTCTGCAGTAATCGCCTGGACCGCACCGCCGTTGAGCGGAACAATGATAAGGCCATTGGTATAGATCGGACGAGAGGTATAGCTCACCTTGGAGGCAAGCGGCGCAGAGGCAACCTTTTTGCCCGTGGACGAATCGATCTTAATGAGCTCGTTCTCGGTCGCGATGTACACAAAACCGTTAGCGATGACAGGTTCGCTGCAGTTGGCATACTGCTGACCAGACTCGGCCTTCCAATCGAAGGCCCACTTAAGACCGGCGGCCTGCGCAGGCGTCTTGGCATCCGTTACGGTCGAACCGTTGCCACTGTTGCCGTAGCCGGCCCACTCGGCATCCCAATCAGGAGTCGTTGCACTCGGGTCCACGACAATCTTGTCGGGATCGGGCATGGGCGAATCGTCGGTGGTATAGGCAAGCGTAACCTTATCGCCGCTCTTGAGCGTAATCTGATTGGCGCAGAGTAAGGAGGGCTCTCCATTGATATACAGGTGCCAATATTTATTGGTCTCAGCATCCCAGGCATACGGCTTGTGATCGAACGGCGAAGTAATGGAATTCAGGAACCAGTATGCACCACTCTGGGAGGCCTTGTAATCAACGCGCTTTGCCTTCAGAACTGTCTCAATGAAATCCTGAGCCGTAGAGCCTTCGGGCAGAGAAACGTTGCTTGCCGAGCCCCAGCGAGTATTGTTGCCGTTGACATCGGGACCGATAACATCGACAGACCCAAGAACCTGGCCAGGAAGGGCATCGGCGTCAGCACCATACATAAAGGTGACGGCGTCACCCTCTTGGAGCTCGTAGGCACCGGCGCCAACGTCGGCGAACTTGCCATTTACGTAGAAGCGCCAATAGCTATTGGTCGCAGCATCCCAGCCATAGGACTTACCATCGAACGGCGAAGTAATGCCGTTGAGGAACCAGCCCCAAGACGATTCGACAGTATCGAGAGTAAGGCCGGTCTGCTCAAGGAGATCCTTGGCAGTAGAGCCCGACTTGAGACTCGTCTGGCCCGTCGAAGCCCAAACCTGCTGCTTGCCGTCCTTGTCCTTACCGAGAACCTGAACAGAAGCATGGACAGAATCGGACGGCAACTGGTCGCCCCAGCCACCGTAGAACCACGTGACGGTATCGCCGGCATGGATGGTGACATTGTCCGCCGTATAGTCACTCGACTTGCCGTTGATGAACAGCTGCCAATAGGTCGAATAATCTTGGGGCGTACCCAGCTCAACACCGTTGTACTTAAGGCTCAGAATGAAGGAGCCCGCAGCAACGGCGTCAATGTCGTTCGCCTCGAGTGCGACCTTCGTAAGATCAAGCGCGCTCGAACCGGACGTCACCACATACTGCGCATTATCGACCCAAGTCTGAGTCTTGCCCTGGGCATCGCGACCAATGACGGTCACATTTGCGGCAACCTGGTCCTTAACAACGGGGGTAGTGCTACCAGCCGTATAGGCAAACTCAATCTTCTGCCCCTGGGTGAGCTTGACGCTGCTCGCGCCAACCGAGGAAGACGCGCCGTCGACGAACAGCTGCCAGAAGGCATAAGTCGTCGGATCGTAGGCAAGCGTGCGACCATCGCTCGGGGATGTGATGCTTTCGAGGTAGAAACCGTATGCCGTGTTCGGTTCGTACTTCGCCTTGAAGCCCGTCTTCTCCTGCAGCTTAATGAAGGCATCCGCAGCCGTCGCGCCCTCGTCGAGCTTGAGCTGCGTAGGTGCCACCCAGGTCTGAGCCTTGCCGTCAGCATCGGTGCCGATAATCGAGAACGAGACCTCGACCTGCTTCTTGGCGACATCGCCGGTTTCTGTCGGGTTCTCTGTCTGAACGGCAGCCGCGGCGGCAGATCCCGCTTGGCCAGCGGATGCCGTCGAAGACTGCTCGCTCGTGGCAGGGCTCTCCCCCGCCGCCGAGCCTTCGTCGCCAGTTGCTGCCTCTGTTATGGCTGCACTAGCTGCAGGCGCGCCCTCGGAATCCGAAACCTCGGCGCCGCTCTGCTCAGCGGTACCGCCCGCAAGCGCTGCGTCCTCGCCCGGCGTCGCAGTCTGAGCCACAGCTTCGGCAATGCCCTCGGCGCCCTCGGCCCACAGCTGAGCCGGCGTGGTGCCAAAGGCCATCGCGAAGGCCAGGAATGCCACCAGACCGCGCTTGGCTACACCGCGTGCAATCGCGCCACGGCGATGCATCGAGGCGCGCTCGCGCTCGTCCTCAAACATATCCATTTGTCCCCCATTGTCTGTACTTGGAGCATTGCCTTGAGGCTGCCCCACGTCATCGCGCATGTTGCGCTCGAGTTCCCCCATCGGGGTCCCCCTTCCCTCCAGAGCCCTATGCACACCGGCGGCATACGCCGCAGCCGCATGCAAGATGGGAGGCGATCCGACTTAACCTTAACGACTCGGGCGCGCCGTCCGATCTGCGACGCGAACATCCCGAGCCAAGAGGAATTACGGTTACTGGTACAGCCGGGGACTTGCACCCCGATTCTCCCAAACGCGCAGGAAAACCGCGCATTCGTGCGTCTCCGCACCACCATCTAGGCCATCGATTATTACCGTCAATATGGTATCACGCAAAAGGGCCTCGCACGCAGGCGAAGCCCAAGGTAAAAGCTATTGTTTGCGATAGGAAAATGCGGTGACGGTCGCAGCCTCTAGTGCTTGCCGCCGTGGCTGTTGAGCCAGATATTGCGGCCCAGCATAAGCGCCAGCACCAGCGCGCTCACGTAGCCCATAAAGCCAATGACTGGGATACCAAACACAACCGGCTCGATGCGCGCATAGTACACCACCGACGAACCGATAAACAGGCCGGCGATAACGATAGCCATCGACATGCGGTCGATAATTCCGCCCAGCTGTCGCAGCGCCTTATCGCTGCTCATGATCTGCGTGTTCACCTTAAGCTGCCCGCGTGTGAGCATACGCGAAGCCAGCCCCAGGTACTCAGCCGCCTCGAGTGAGCCCTTCGCCGCGCGATAGCTGCTCGCGGCAAGATCGCGCCCCATGTCGCGCACGCGCGCATAGGTGCTTTTCTCGTTTTTAATGTGCGTTTGGATGATCTGAATCATGTTGACGTTGGGCATATACTCGGTCAGCAAACCCTCGAGCGTCACCATGCCGCGAGCGAACATCGTTACCACGCTCGGCAGCTCAACGTCATTCTTACGCGCGAGGTTTAACAGCGAGGTCAAAAACTCGCCGATATCCAGATCTTTAAGGTCAAGACCCGCAAAGTCGGCGACGATAAAGTCCAAGTCGGACAAAAAGGCCGAATGATCGAGCTCGGCCGAATCGCCACGCGTCACGGCGAAGCGCATGAGCGAATCCTTGAGCTTGGGCACGTCACCCTCGGCCACGGCGAAAATCATGTCCTTAACGATGCCACGATCGTGGCTCGACATGCGTCCGACCATGCCCAAGTCGATAAAGTAAACGATGCCGTCTTTGAGGATGATGTTTCCCGCATGCGGGTCGGCATGGAAAAAGCCGTCGTCGAGCACCTGCGTCGAGTAGTCCTCGACAATCGCGGCACCGATCTTTTCCAAGTCATAGCCCTCGGCCACCAAGCGTTCAGGATCGGCAATCGAAATGCCGTCGACGTAGTCCATAACCACCACGTGCTCGGTGCACAGGTCCAGATAGGATTTAGGGCACGTCACGCCATGAACGCTCTTATGAAACTCGTAGAAGTCGTTGAGGTTTTTGGCCTCGGCCAAAAAGTTGGTCTCCTCGCGAAACGAGGTCCACAACTCCTCGACTACGCCGTGCAGGTCAACGAATTGATCGGTGTTGACGAACTTGGAAACGATGCGCACCACCGAGCGGATGATATCGATGTCCTGTGCCATAACCTGCTGCGCACCGGGGCGCTGCACCTTGACGGCCACGTCCTCGCCCGTCACCAGACGTGCGCGGTGCACCTGCGCGAGCGATGCGCTACCGAGCGGGTTGGGGTCGATTGCATCGAACATCTCCCCCAGGCGCAGGCCGTATTCTTCTTCCAGACAACTGAGTACGACCTCGTACGGCACCGGCTCCACGTCGGAGCGCAGACGGCGCAGCTCATCGCAAAAGCGTTGCGGCAGAATCTCGGACCGGTTGGCCAAAATCTGCCCCATCTTGACGAACATGGGGCCGAGTTCCTCGAGCAGGCGGCGCAAACGAACCGGCGTGAGGTTATCCCACACGCGGTACTTTTTGACCAGGCGAACAATCTGCCCGATGCGTTCGCGACGACCCGCCGGCGTGAGCTGGTATTCCTCGTCCGGCGCCATCGCGTCGGGCTCCTCGGGTACCATATCGACAGCGCGCGGCTTCTTGCGAGCGCCCGAGACGGCGGCATCGACCTCATCGACAACCGCCGCCTCGTCACCCAAGGGATCTAGATTGTTGTAATCGGTGGTGGAATCTGCCATCTGCGCTGCTACTCGGCCTCTTCGGTATCCTTCGCATCGTCGGGCTCAACGGACTCGACGGGAACCGAGGTCACGTTGTCCTCGACCGAATCGACGATGTCGCGCACATGGGCCAGGAAGGCCGTGCGCTCTGGGGCGGTCATGACGCGGACCCGGGCAAGAATGAGCTCGTCAAGCACGCGCTGGGCCGCGGTCTCGCCCTGCATGCCCAAGCGCTCGGTCAGGTCGGAGATGGTGCCGCCGGCCTGCTCGAACATGTCGGACACGCTACGGGCGATATCGGGGGTGGCGGTGTCCTTGCGCACCTGCTCGCCTTTGGTGTTAAGGTCGTCGAGGACCTTCTTGCCGCCTTCGACAGCAACGGCGGCAGCGCCAAAGCCCACGTTAATGGCGCCGTTAACAAGCTGATCGAATTTCATAACCATGGTTGTCTCCAATCACAAACAACTGCATTGGCGTTCTTGTACCCAAGATTGAGCGAAAGCGACAAAGCGTTTTAGCGCTATTCGATCGACGGGAAATCCCTACCTCACGTTGTCGTTCATCGCGAAAGAGTTCTTCATGGCGCAGCTCGTGGTGTAGAGCACCTTGCCCAGTAGAGCATCGGTCTCCACACGAACACGCTCGGCAAAGGCCTCATTGGCGCGTGCAAGCTCGGCAGGCACCTCGGCCTCGGGCAGAGCGGCTACAGCAGCGTCGACGTCATGGATCTGCTTATGGCCCATGCCACCAACCTTCTCCTGATAGTCCTCCACGGCGCGGCCGCACTCATGGAAACGGACGTCGGCCAGCGCGCCGATCAGGCGGTTGGCCCAGTAGAAGTTTTCGGACGTCACGCGAGCCTGCGTGTCGGCATAGTACTCGGGCATGGTCTCGACGTTTGCGTACAGCGGGACCAGCGCGTTAAACGAGTTGGAGCCAAAGGCCATCCACTGCACGGCGCGATACGCCGGCTGCGCATAGGGGCGCAGCTGCAGCACGGCGAGCTGGCTGTTGCGGTTGATGCCGATGGGGCGATAGGCGCCACGCGTGGCGGGCGTGCCCTTGCTGCCGTAGCAGTCGTACTCCGTGCCCTGGTAGTGACTCGAGAGTACGTACTTAATGTCCTCGATGGTCACCTTGCGCTCGGGCACGCGGCTCCAGGGGATATCGTCGCTCTCGGGCGTGTAGTCGGCCTCGGGACCATCCCACACGTCGCTGGGGTTGAGGCAGCGCTGCATGTACCACGCGCGCGGCGTGTTGTAGACGTGGTCGCTGTCGCTGTGCGAGCCAAAGGCCTCGCGCGGGTTAAAGACCGTCGCCGGACCGTCGCCCTCAACGCCCAGCGTCAGGTCCAGATGCCACTCGGCCATCCAGGCGCGCAGGTCGGCGGAGCACATGTGGTCGGCCTGGGCGCCCTCAGCGTCATCCAGGTCAAAGCTGTCGATACCCAGCTGGTTGGGCATGGTCACATAGGCATCGTCAGGCACGCGCTTGGCGATCCAGTGGTGACCGCCGATGGTCTCGAGCCACCAGATCTCGTCCACGTCGCTAAAGGCGATGCCGTTGTTCTCGTAAGTGCCATAGCGCTCGAGCAGGTCGCCCAGGATGCGCACGCCGTCGCGGGCGGACTTGGCATACGGCAGCACCAGGGTCACCATGTCCTCCTCGCCCAGGCCACCGGGCCGTGCCGGGACGTATCCGTCCTCGCCTTCGTTGCCCTTGGCGGGTACGTAGTCGACGAGCGGGTCGGCGCCGCGGACGCGCTCGTTGGTGGTGAGCGTCTCGGTTGCGGACATGCCAACATTGAGCTCGTTGAAGCCGGCCTCGGCCCAGATGCCGTGGCCCGGGACAACATCGGGGACGCTCGTGTAGCGCATGGGGTTATCGGGCAGTTCAACGGTCAGGTGACTCAGGACGCTCGTGTAGACGCGCGGCTGCTCGTCGGGATGCACAACGCGCATACGCTTGGGCTCAAATACCCCGTTGGACGAGTCCTCGTTACGCGCGACCAGGGTCGACCCGTCGTAGCTCGCGTTCTTACCAACCAAAATCGTTGTGCACGGCATGCGCATCCTCCTTGAGCGAAGAAATCAAACGGCAACAGTGTATCGCTTCGGCGCAAAAAGGGCGAAAGCACGGCACCGGCAACCCTTCTGGTCAAAAAATGCCAAATATGAGTACTGTCACCAATTTAGTAACAGCAATTTTGCTACGCATTGGTGTCGAAAGTCTACATTTGTTCAAAAATTAGATGATGTAGTTCCCCATAGGTCCAATAAAATAGGTTCTCTATCGATAATAAATATCGTTAGAGAACCAAATTAACCTAAAATATATGTGACTATCTTGGCAACAGTACTCATATTTGGCATTTTTTGTCCACGGGGTATAGAACTAACCCCTTAAACAGCCCAAAACGCCTATTTCGATGCGCGCTCAGCCGCTTCGATCACGTGTTTGGCGAGAATCGCCGTTGTCACGGCGCCCACGCCGCCCGGCACGGGGGTGATGGCACCAACAACCGGCTCCGCGGCAACAAAATCGACGTCACCCACCAGCTTGCCAGCGTCCTCATCCCAGTTAATGCCCACATCAATGATCGTCTGGCCCTCTCGAACCGCATCCACGCCAATCGTACGCGCGCGTCCAACGGCGGCAACCACAATGTCGGCAGCACGGCACTCGGCAGCAAGGTCGTGCGTATGCGTATGGCACGTCGTCACTGTGGCATTGCGAGCCGTAAGCATGGCGGCAACGGGACGGCCAATCACCAGCGACCGACCAACGACCGCGACCTTGGCCCCATCCAGCTCAACGCCGTAATGATCCAGCAAAGCAAGCACGGCTTCGGCTGTGCAGGGGGCAAAACCCCCACCGCGCCCCGAAAGCGTAGTGAGCAGCGAAGCCGGCGTCATAGAGTCAACGTCCTTGGCGGGATCGAGTGCCGCGGCAACCGCATCCTCATCAAGCCCAGCAGGCAGCGGGCGAAACATCAGGCAGCCATGAACAGCCGAGTCGGCATTTATGTCCTCGATGGCCATCAACAGCTCGTCCTGCGAAACATCGGCGGGAAGCAAAATGCGGCGAGCTTCAATGCCAACCTTCTCGCAGCGCTTGAGGGCACCGCGCTCGTAGGATAGGTCGTCCTCGCGTTCACCCACACGCACGATAGCCAGCGTCGACACAACGTCGCGCTCGCGCAGGACTGCGCAGCGAGCAGCAAGTTCCTCAGTCAAAGTGCGAGCAACGGGAGCACCCTTCAGCAGTTCAGCCATGGCTATCCTCTCTTCCTTGCAGCGTCGGCGGCGCGGCGCGCCAGCGCATCGGCGCGCGGCAACCACGTGTCGAGCAACTTATCACACGCCGTCTCGAGCTCCTCAGCACGAGTGCGATCCTTCATAGACGTGGTGTTCGCAAAGAGCGTCAAGCTCGCGCCCTGCATAGCGGAACGGCAGAACACGGCGCCGCACGCCACGTCGGACAGCAGCTGACGGGAGCCCTTGTCCGCCATGTCCTCGAGCAGCGCCAGTGCGCGCCCGCAGGCATCCATAATGCGATACGGCGGCATGGCGGCCACGTGCAGCGCATCCTGAATCGCAGCCGGTCGGGCCGGGTCCTCACGCGGAATACCGTACGCAGCGGACACCTGGCCGTACGCACGAACGTCCTCGGCGACCAGACCCACAAGCTCCTGCGCCAACTCGTCTGCCTGGGCAAACGCACGCGTCAGGTCATCCGCACGATCAGCAAGCGCGGGATTGGTCGCACCGTAGCGGGCGACCATTCCGCACAGCGAGGCGCCCAGCGCGCCCACAAAAGCGCTCGCGCTGCCACCACCGGGAACCGGCTCGCGCGCGGCCAGCGCCTCGGCAAAACCGCGACAGGTTTTATCCATCATCTCTTGGCTCATACGCACACGCACCTTCAAGTCATATATATCGGTCGGGCGGCCGACGCCGGCCGACCGCATCGATCACGTAATGGTGCTAAGTCTAGCCCATAAGTACTCGAGCGTCAGCGCACCTGGCCATCGCGGATTTCTATGGCACACGATAGGCCATGCCAACGCAAGCATGGGACACATGGCCCACCTTTCGGGACTTCCGGACGTCACAAACTGGGGCATATCTATAAACAAGGAACCTATTGGGGCAATGCCCGCGTACACGCGCCCCTTTAAAACACCGGGCACCCAACTCCGGGGAGGGTCGACAGCGCCGGCCCTCCCCTCTCTTGCGCCCGGACATATTGCCACTTGTCGGCGCAATTCCAGCCCTCAGAATGGGACACATGGCCCACTCGAACGAGCCTCGCGCGCGTACAGTAAAGACGGGTAATCCATGGGCGGTTACAGATCGAGGAGGACACGACCATGAAAAAGAAGGCCTTTGCGATTCTCACCCTCTGCATCAGTCTCTTTGCCGCAGTTGCCTTGGTGGGTTGCGGTGGCAGCGGAGCAGAAAAGCCAGCCGTGGATATGAGGACTGACTACATTTGGTTTAAAGTCGAGGTGCCCGAGGGCGTCGAAATCACGGACGTCGCAGGCGATACCGCCGACAGGGCCCAGTTTAAGTTCACCGAGAGCGAGCACGCCAGTGACCGCTTCATCCCCGTCTTCGATCCTGACAAGAACGCCGATGAACTGTTCGACTACGAGGCAAAGTGGAAGGCCAACTCCGGATGGACCGAGAGCGATCCCGTTAAGCACAACGGCAAGACCTGGCGCAGCGCCTACTTTACGCACTCGGGCGGCGTGACGACCGAGTACTTCACCGACGTTGACGGTGGCGGCGTGTACGTGCGCATCGACAATGTCGAGGAGCACAAGGACGCCGTCGAGACCATGATGAAGTCTCTGGAGTTTGCCGACGAAATCGCCGAAGCCAAGACCAAAGCCATGGACGTCAAGCTCGACGATATCGAGATTAAGCGCTAAACGACTGGCGAGCGTAACGGGAAACACGGGCACAGTGCAAACAAGCGACGATACCCCCAGTGCTTCGCACCCAGGGAGGGCCGGTAAACCGACCCTCCTTTTCTTATGCCGATAGCCGGCGAACGCGAGGGTGCCGGGCAGCAAAACCACCCCCAGCGCGGTAGCAGCACAAATAGACAAGCGCCCCAACGCGTCCGCCCGCCAATTTATGGCGCCGCGCAGACAATTAAGCCAACACGTTTAGACATCCGGGCAGTATAGAGAACAAAATGAGTGCATAACCGCACCCTGCGAACGGAGGAGTTATGACCGAACACCACGCCGTCAGCCGTCGAGCATTCATGTTGGGCCTAGGACTCGCAGCATTGTCGCCATTTGTAAGCCTGCCCGAAACCGCGGGATTGGGCCTTCCCGTGCGCGCGGCATTTGCAGAAGACGCTGCCACAGCGTCAGTCAGCCTCGACAATTTCGTCATTCGCCTTCGCCCCGCGGGCTATTTTCGCACCGCGAGCGTCAACCAAGACGGCAACGTTCGCGGCAACGTCTGCCACCTGTTTAACGACGGCACGTCCAGCAAGCTCATCCTTGAGAACGTAACGACCAAGAATGACGATACAAACTGGTATGCTATCCGCACCTTGCTCAATTTCGAAGAGCATAAAAGACGGTCTACAGCATTTGGTCGGTCGACGACGACTCGGACAAAGATGGAAAGGTCATCCACGTATGGGGCGGCGAGTATGACAACAAGCCCAGCCGCGCTTTTGCGTTCGAGCGTCAATCAAACGGAACCTATATCATCCGAGACCGCACGGTCGAGAAAGAAACCGAGAAAAAAGACATTAAGTACCTGGCAATAGAATCGAACGGCAAAGACCAGGACAACAATAAGGTCTGCCATAAGAGTAAGAGCATTCCGTGGGAGCTCGAACTTATCGGTTACGACATGAAAAAGAACGATGCCACGGTTAGCAGCCTCGACTGGATCACGTACAGCAGCTACGTCGATGGGCCATGTTGGATGAAATACGTCGACGACAACAAGTTCCTCGACGAGCTGAACATCCCGGGTACGCACGATTCGGGCACCTGCAGCGTGGACAACGACACTGAGCCCCAATCCTCGCAAGTAAAATGCCAGCAGGATTACATTCCCACGCAGTTGCTCGAGGGAATCCGCTATTTTGATATCCGACTCGGAAAGGGCAACGACCCCGGTATCTGCCACGGGGATTTCTACCTATTCAAAAAAGACGGGTACTATCTGCATCTCTCCGATGTCATCGGGTACTTTAAAACGTTTTTGAGCGAAAACCCGAGAGAAGCGCTTATCATGCTCGCATCGCGCGGCAACGACGAGGCTACCGATGACAGTGTTACGACGGCTTTCGCCAAGGTTATGGACGATAAGCCCGATCTGTTCTACACGTCGAGCCATGTCCCCACGCTGGGCGAGGTTCGCGGAAAGATCGTTCTGCTGCGTCGATTTAGGCTCGCCGGCAACAGTGCAAGCGGCCATACGTGGGGCCTCGACCTTACCGAATGGGATGACAAGATCAAGGCTCACTCCGACAGCACCACTATGCGTCTCGTCCAAGACGCGCGGGGCTTTGAAGCCGCGGGGGAAACAGGCGACAAAGAGCCCTATTGCACCAAGGTATACGCCCAGGACAAGTACAAACTCACGGGAACCGACAAGCTCAGCTGGGTCGATAATGCGCTGAAGGAAACGACCGGGCGCACGCGCAACAAGGTGGACGTCGTGGACGATGACGGGGCCAAGGTGCAAGTTCAGGAGCGTTGCTGGCCTATCAACTACACCAGCTGCACGGGCTTGTCGCACGGAGGCAATCCTTTTACCTCGGCACGAGCAGTCAACGAGCATCTGTATAAGAGCCCGTACATCAATCCCGGCGGCACCGAGGAAACAAAGTCAGATTACCTCAAGCACATTGGCATCATCGCATCCGACTTTGTTGATGCGGCACTGGCACGGAGCATCTACCAGCGCAATTACGATACGGAGCACAAGCAGGCAGCTTCGTGCTACCTCCCAGCCCGCATGCACATGACATATGGCGACTCGTTGAGCGATGCCTCACTCCAGGACGGCAAGACCGTTGGCGAGGGTCATTTCCGCCTTGTCGACAGCAGTAACGTACTCAACGTGGCGGCTTCGGGCCATACGTTTGCCATCGAATACGTTGATGTCGATGCCTTGGGCAACGAGACCGTTACGGGGCTGCAGGGTTCCGTGCCCATCGATATCGATCCACGCGCGCTGACGCCCCATTTTGAAGGACTCGAAGACCTTAAGGTCGGCGAGGATGTGCGCGCCAAGATTGCGGCATCACTCGAAGGCAAGCTCGAAACCGATGCCTGCACGGACCAGCTCGAGTTTGCGCACGACGCGAACGGCGCTCCGGAACGGCAATGGCCGAGGGTGAGGCATTTGCCGCGGGGACGTATTGGGTGCGTGTGAAAGGTCTGTTGGGCGACGCGGCGCAAAACTACACGCTTGCCACCGACGGAGCCGCAAGCTTTACTGTGACGACTTCGGGCAACGCGGGCGACACCGGCAACGGTACCGGCGGCGGCAACGGCAACGATGCCGCCACGGACAGCGCCGACAAGAACGGCAAGGGCAACAAGAGCAAGGACTCGGGCGAGAAGCTCGCCGGCACGGGCGACGGCTCTGGCATCGCCGCCGGGCTCGCCGCTGCCGCCGTGGCGACAACGGTCACTGGCGCGGCAATGCTTGCCAATGACCGCGAAAACGCTGGGGACGATAGCGAATAGGCGAGCCGACCCTTTTGGACACATCGACTCGACGAGGGGCGCAGGGCACCGTTCTGTGCCCCCGATTTTTACCTTGGCCCGAACGCCGCCATAGGCTACATCACCATGTTCAGCACGTTCACAAATTCCTGGGCCTGGGAGCGGCTGCTCAGGCTAAAGACGCAGGCAGTCAACAGCCTGTTGCGCAGAAAAACGTCGCGGCCCTTGATTCTGCTGACCCCCGTGATGTCCTTAAGGTAGACAATCTCGGTGTGCTTGCCGCCGAAAGTGCCCTTCTTGAGTACCTCAATGCGATTAGGGTAGATCTTGACGTCTTTAAACCTACCCGAACCCTTGTCCTGAAACAGCAAGGTGTTGTTGTCCATGCGTGTCACTCCCATGGGGTTCGCTAAAACTGCCTCTATGGTCACATTTTAGTCACTTCGGGAATCCTGCACGAAGGCGCTAGGCGACATTGAAATTCGAGTCCGCGCGAGGCTTTAAGATAGGCATGCTCAGCTGCATCGATGCGACCGGAATATTCTAGGAGCACGCCTCGTATTATTCGCCATTAGAGGAGGTCTTACCTGGTTTACGTATGGGAATTCGAGTTCTTTGATTCAGATGGCGTTGTCGATGCCGTGCCATGCGGCTCGCTGGGCGGAGGAGGAACGCTTGGCTCCAGCCTAAACGACGCTGTCGAAAGCGCCGCTGATTATCTCGCATGTATGGTCGACGATAACCTTATGGGTGGCATTGAACTTGCCGCGCAAGACTTCGGACATGAGCCACAATACGGTGGCAAGATTATCGCCGTGGCCGTCAGTCGCGAACTCAACGATATCCCCGCCGTCACCGCAGCGGATGCCGCGCGCATGCTTGGCGTTAGCTCGGCAAGAGTATCGCAACTGATAAATGCTGGACTGTTGGATTCATGGAAGGATGGCACCAAGCGCATGGTGTCCAAAGCTTCCATCGAGGCACGACTCGCCGACGCTCCAAAGGCAGGGCGCCCAAAAGAGGTCCCTATTGCTGTATAAGGCGAGGCTACTGCACACTTTTATTCCACACGATGTTTTCAGCCTGGTATAAACAAGTTCAATACCAGAATGCAATTCCAACCATCGTGTCTAATTACGAAAGGATTTTCGCCTTTTCTGCAGCAAACTCTTCCTCGGTAAGTACTCCACTATCACGCAGCGCGGCAAGCCTCTCGAGCCTTGCAGCTACATCACCACTATCCACCAGCGTCTCAATAGTCTGTGAGACCTGCGGATACTGCTCGAGCTCCTTCGATAGGGCATCGACTATCTCGGCAATACTCTTTGCATTTTTGCCCCCGTTTAATACGTTTGCCCTGACCTTAGATGACGAGTTGACAGTAACGCCAGATCCGCCTTCAACTGGAACAACCGAAATACCGATATTTTCACCCCAGGACCAAAGGCTCATACCAATCTCGGCTGCAACTGTTCTTGTTGTGGGCGATGCGCTATCAACTTTTACTTTAGGTAGCTTTTCCATAGCTGCCTTCAAGGCATTAAACGTGTCGTCAGGAGAATACGGTACCTGAATCTGAAGCTGCTAATCCGCAAAACCCATAATCCGGCCTCCGCTTCTACAAGATTAAGGCTATCGGCAATGTTAGCACATTCCCAGCACTTTTAAATTCATCTAATGACCTTGTGATGCAGCCCGACACCCCGGCGCTACTCCCCTACTTCCCAAATAGCGCACTCAGCAGACCGCGGCGTTTGGGCTTCTCCTCTCGGTAGGAACCCTCGACGGCGGCTGCCACCTGGCGCGGTTGCTCGCCGCCTCCACGGCGCACGATCTGGTATAGGAACGGCGATTTAACGTATTTGACCTCGATGGGCGTGGCGTGCACGGTGCTTTCTCCGGACAGATGCAGGCTCGGATTGAGCGGCGCCACCACATGCGTCTCGCGCTTGTCGCTAAACACCACCGCTGCCGCACGGCCCGTCTGGCCGTTCACAGCGATGCGCACCTGCTCGCCATCGCGGCTGTCCGACGCGGGACGATCGACAAAGTAGACCGGCACCATCACCAGGCCATCCTTGTGCTTGCGGGCCTTGCGCGCCCAGGTGCGGATGCTCTTTTTATTGAGCCCCAGTACTGCCTCGGCGTCGTTGCCGGCAACGTAGAGCGCCAGCTTATCAATGACCACCTGGTCCTTGGTGGACGCATCGACGGAGACAACGCGGAAGTCGCCCTCCTGCATGGCCGGGTCAAACGGTCCAACCTTGGCAAAGTCCCACGGCTCCAAAATGCCCATAAGACGAACGTCCAGGTAGTTTGCCCTGGGATACGCCCAGTCGAGCACCTCGTAGTACACCAAGGTCTCCTTGCTCAGCCCCTTACCCAGGAAGGACGCCATCATGCGCAGGTCCGCCAGCGCCATGTGGAAGTAGAAGAGCATCATGTCATTTTGAATCGCGTCTTCCACGTCGTGCCCGGCAAAGGCGTCGGGGTACTGGCGCACCAGCTGCATCGCGTTGGCACGCGCCTGTTGCGGCGAGATTTCGCAGGGAATACCCTGCTCAGGTACATACTCCGCACCAACGCCCATGGTCAGGCGCTTGCTAAAGGTACCGGGCTTGAGGAGGTCGGCAACGCCGATCTTATTGCCGCAGGACGGGCACTCAAACACGCGCTGGGTCGACTCGCCCTCAAGGCATTTAATGGCAAACATCTCGTCCATGGATACGTCCTCCTTTGCGCAGGGGCTGTCGACATTAAGTATGTCGGGCAGGTAAGCACATGCCCATACCCATATGGCCAAAATGGAGCACCCGGTCGGACAAGAAGCCCCACTCGTTAGCGCCGGCAGACCATTACTGCATTTTCTGAACACCGGCGCGCGTTGCGTCTGTGCGAGCTACACTATCCCCTTAATAAGAATGCGAGGAGACACACCATGCTATTTGTAAATCGGCTGGTACATACGCTTGTTCCCGGCAGCGAAAGCGAGCCGGTCGATACCTCCTGCCGCACCAACGCCGGCTTTGCCGCAAGCCTCATCTGCATTGGCCTCAACATCACCCTGTGCCTAGCCAAGGGCATCGCGGGCCTGCTCGCCGGTTCCGTCTCCCTCATCGCCGACGCTTTCAACAACCTCTCCGATGCCTCGAGCAACATCGTAAGCCTGCTCGGGTTCCGCCTTGCCAGCCGCCCGGCAGACGAAGGCCACCCCTATGGCCACGGCCGCTACGAGTACCTAGCCGGCCTGTTCGTCGCCGTCCTGGTTTGCGCCGTCGGCATCAACCTGATCCTCGAGTCGGTCACCAAGATCATCAAGCCCTCGCCCACCGTGTATTCGGCGCTCTCCATGGCTGCCCTTGTTCTGTCCATGCTCGTCAAATTCTGGATGGCCGCGTTCAACCGCGCACTGGGTAACCGCATCGATTCCGAGACGCTCATCGCCACGGCGCAGGACTCCAAAAACGACGTCATCACCTCGGGCTCGGTCTTAGTGG
>PPYF01129652.1_pt1 | contig 29044 bp, 29 predicted proteins | sample 1559871 | NCBI WGS metagenome assembly PPYF01 (sample SAMN08240021, study PRJNA423297) | Human gut metagenome, whole genome shotgun sequencing project.
ATGTAATCGATCTGGGCTTCCCTGAGAATGGAAATAAAATATTCATGCCAAATTCTGCTGGCTAATCCGGCCAACCGGCTGATTTGATCCTCTGTTTCGACCATTGTCATTGTTATCATTCCGCTTTCTTCCCTTCTGCATTATCCGATTTACGTCATTCTCATTACTTTGGGCAGATGAATCAGAATGTCCTCTGCCAGCAAGCCATAGGCTCCCTGTGACATTGCCGCGCGGTCACCTGCCAATCCATGAAGATAAACCCCCAGCCGGGCCGCCTCCGGGGCCGTCATACCCTGGGCCAGAAGGCCAGCCAAAATACCGCTTAGTACATCGCCTGCTCCGCCGGTAGCCATACCGTGATTACCGGACTGATTGAGGTAAAGCGGTTGTTCTTTTCCTGCCGCGACCACTGTCCTGGCGTCCTTTAATACACAAACCACCGGATAGGCATCTACAAAATGCTCCGCTTCCTCCAACAGATTACCGGCAACCGCTGCAATTTCCTTCCGCACAAGCCGAGCCATCTCTCCGACATGGGGAGTGAATATCCAATCCGATTTTTTCTGGGAGAAACAACGCCGGAACAACGATTCGTCCTCGGCCAGCAGATTGAGGCCATCCGCATCGACCACAATAGGACAACACGCAGCAGAAAGCACACGTTCCAGTAAGCAGGCAGCAATGCCGGACGTTCCCAGGCCGGGGCCAATCACAATCGTACCGGCCCATTGTATCAATGCATCAAGGGCGTTCTCTTTCATTTCCTCTCCGGAATAGGTCTCCACAATGGCTTCCGGGAGAAGCGTCTGCAGCACGGTGCGATTCTCCTCCGCTGTGAGAAGCTTTACCAAACCGGCACCGGTCAGGTAGGCCGCCTTCGCAGAGAAATAGGCTGCGCCGCTCATCGTTGACGAACCGGCAATAACCAAAACTTTACCGAAGGTTCCCTTATTGGAGTGGGCAGGACGAACCGGCAGCCTGTTCAGATCCTCTTGACAATAGGAAATCGTATGGGGAAGCGCGGGTGTTTCTCCGGCGCGGACCAATACGCCAATGTGTTTCACCAAAACTTTCCCGGCATATTCCGCTCCTGGATGACAAACCAATCCCCGCTTTTTATAAGCAAAGGTCACCGTCACCGATGCCCGGACCGCCTTCCCCATGACTTTTCCATTATCGGCAGAAATACCGGAAGGAATGTCTACTGCCAGAATTTCGGCCGGAGCATCGTTCATGTTTTTGATACAGTCTGCATATCGCCCATCCACCGGGCGGCTAATCCCAATTCCAAATAAGGCGTCCACAATGGTCGTATATTGCTGCCAAGAGAATTCCTCATCCTGAATCGGTATACCGCACCGGAAAGCAACCTCCATTTGCGCGGCTGTCTCCTCCGTGCAATGTGTCCGATCTCCAACGAATAAGATGGACACGGGAATCTGTTCTTCCCAGAGCAGACGAGCTACGGCAAATCCATCTCCACCATTATTCCCGCTGCCGCAGACTACCAGAACCTTTCTCAAATCAAACTCTCGCAGCGCCTCCACGACGCCAAGCGCAGCCCGCTCCATCAGTACCAGAGAAGGAATCCCCAGTTGCCGGATCGTCCAAGCATCCCACGATTTCATTTCCTGGCCCGTTACCAGGTACTCCATAATGATCGCCTTCTCCCCAATCAGATTTTGTCAATTATAGCGCGAATAAAGAGGAAACACAATAGCACAACGCTCCTCGCTCAGCTTGCCGCTCTATTTTATAGTGTAACTGTCCTACATAGAACGATCTATTTTCTGCTGTTCCTGATAAATTTCATACCGCATTCCAATAATTTACAACAGGATCCATCAAAACGAAAGGGACTGACCGGTTTATCCCCACTCCAATAAAAACGGAAGCAGTTTGCTGCTGTGACACACATAGCTATCGTGGGTTTCTCCAGATAAAAAAATTAATTTGCTATGGGAAAGACTTCCGGCTAACCGTCTGGTATGATTTCTGGAAATCAGATCCCGGCTTCCCGCAAGAACCAATACGGGAATGGGAATGGCACGGAGTTCCTCTTGCGTGATATGCGGCTGAGTGAGCATCAGCCGTAGTTTGGGATCCGAATGTCTCCAATGGGAAAGCCGCAGGCCCAGACGGAACCACCATTTCAAGCCTTTGGGAGACGTATTGGCTCCGCTGACAATCAGCTTTTCCAAAATCGACGGATGGCGGCTGGCCACCAAAAGGCCAATGATCCCGCCGTCGCTGAATCCATATAAAACAGGCCGTTCTGCCAACGTCTTCAGAAATTCCGCTACATCTTCCGCCATCGTTTCATAGTCAAATACTTCTACGGAACTGCTTCTCCCATGTCCGCGGCTATCTATCGCATACACCGTATGCGTCCGCGAAAGTTCCGGAACAAGGCAGTCAAAAATAGAGTGATCTTCTCCGTTTCCATGAAGCAGAACCAGCGGTTTGCCGCACCCGCTCATTTCAACGTATAATTGGACGTCATTTACTGAAACAAACATGAGTCACCTTACCTGCTTGACAGGAGCGTTATCCTGTCTTATAATACAAATCGACAAAATTAGATTTGATCAGCGGAGGAAATTTAAAATGAAAAAGGGTGAGTGTTTCATCCAACATGCCAAAGTGTTCCAAGCGTTCGGCGATGAAAACAGGCTTCTGATCTTAAAGCAGCTCCAAGAGGGAGAACGATGCGCTGCTTTCCTCCTGGAGACGGTTCCCATCGTTCAGTCTACACTTTCCCACCATATGAAAATATTATGCGCCTCCGGCGTAGTAACCAGCCGGAAGGAAGGAAAGTGGACCTACTATGCCCTTTCCCCCGAAGGCTGCAAACAAGCCAGGTGCTTGCTGGAGCAGTATACGGAACAGAAGCCCCCGATTTCCGAGCCGGTCCGCCAAGACGTCATGCCCACCTGGCTTTTCTAGCGCGCAAGACAAATCGAATTATTTCGATTTGTTCAAAACAACAGTTGTGCTTAACGCCGATATTCCTCAGCCAGTTTGGCAAACGCAGGCATGGAACGCACAATCTGTTCTGTTTTGACACAATACGAAATCCGGACGTATCCCGGACATCCAAAGTCGTCCCCGGGAACCAGCAGCAACTCGTAGACTTTCGCCCGTTCGCAAAATGCGTTTGCATCCGGTTCCATCGATTTCACAAACAAGTAGAATGCGCCGTCCGGTTTCACACAGGAAAAACCCAATTGTGTCAAACCATCGTAGAGCATATCCCTGTTCTTTTTGTAGATCGAAACATCCGACGTCTGATCCACACAGCGGGCAACCAAACGCTGGAACAGACTGGACGCGCAAACATATCCCAATGCACGGCCGGCTCCGCATACCGCCGCGTAGACATCCCCCGCCTGTTCCATTTTATTCGAAACCAGCAGATACCCGATCCGTTCCCCCGGCAGGGAAAGCGATTTGCTGTAAGAGTAGCAGACAAACGTATCATCGTAATAGTTGGGCAAATATGGCACCGAAATGGTATCATACACCAGTTCCCGGTAAGGCTCGTCCGTAATCAGATAAATCACATGTCCATACGCGGCGGAACGCTCCCGCAGCAGGCCGCAAAGCCGCTGGACCGTGTCTTCCGAGTACACTACGCCAGACGGGTTATTAGGGGAATTGATGATAACCGCTTTCGTAGCCGGTCCAACACTGGCAGCAAAAGCCTCAAAATCGATTTGGAAATCCGGTTCCCGCGGCGGAACAATCGCCAGGCGGCCTCCCGCGGATTCCACAAAAACACGGTACTCGGTAAAAAAGGGAGCAATCGCAATGACTTCGTCCTCCGGCAGCAGAATGGCTTTCAGACAAATACTCAGCGATGCAGCCGCGCCGGAAGTCATATATAAGTCGGTTGCCCGGACACAAGTACCATGCGTCCGGTTGATATACGATGCAATGGCAGTCCGGACAGCCAAATCGCCCGGCGCGGAGGTATACCCGTGAAGCGTTACCGGATCCTCTGTCTCCAACAGTTCCAGTAAGGTTTCCCGAACACGCTCCGGCGGCGGAACACTGGGATTGCCCAAGCTGAAATCAAAAATATTTTCCCGTCCGATCTCCCGCGCCCGCTGATTTCCATATTCAAAAATTTCCCGTATCACCGAGCGCTTCTTCCCCAACTCCACCATTTTTTCTGAAATCATCTTCTCCATCTCCCTTGCCAATCCTATACCCAAAAGGCAGCGTCCCCACCTTGCGATGTGGAACGATGGAATCCGTTTTCACAACGCATTTTACCCAAGACTTGGAATACGCCGTTGGATTTGGAACGCAATGCCGTCACTATTGTACCACAACCGGTAGGAAATACCAGTCCTTTTTCCTGTGTACCACGCTACCGGCGCGAATCTTATGTGCTCCGGGAGAACCCGTCTGCCCCATGCGCCAAAAGGAATCGCGCAACTCCATCCTCCCGGTTGCTGCCAATCACCCCATCGGCCGCTTCTCGAACCTCCTGACAGGCATTGGCTACCGCAAAGGATCGATCGCTGGCACGAAAAAGAGGAAGATCGTTGCCGTTATCGCCAAAAGATACCACGTTGTCATAGCCGTACCGTTTCCGCAGATACCGAACCGCTTCATATTTGGAGGCAGAAGAAGAAAACACTTCTAAATAGTAATAATCGCCTGGAGTATAAATATCCCGGTAACACTCCACGCGAAAAGCAGACTCCCGGGATAATTGTTCCGCCAGCGGCAGCAGCTTAGCCCGTTGGTCACAAACAGAATAGTAAATCAAATGGGAACGATCACATTGCCGAAAGCTTTCCACTTTCGTGAATACTTTTCCGTATTTCCGTACCCGCTCTTCCAAAAAAGCCTGTGAAACGCTGGTTTCCGTTCGTTCGTAACAGGTTTGCAGCTTCTCCCCTTCCAAGGTATAAAGGAACCCGGACAGACGTGCCTCCCCAACTAAGGTAAGCAAAAGGCCGGCGGCATCCGGATTCAGATAGCTCACTTTATCATATCGATTTTCATCGATGGAATACAAGCAAACGCCGTTCATCAAAATAGCGGGGCACGCTAACGGAATATCCCGCAGCAAGCTAGAAACGGTAGCTGCGGTCCGGGCCGTAGCCACCGTAAAATGAACGCCTTGTCCGGCCAACTTCCGCAATATCCCAGCTGTAAATTCCGACACCGTCGCCTGTTCCGTCAGCAACGTCCCGTCCAGATCCGATACAAATAAAGTCCTCATACGAGCCTCCTTGAAAAGGTCTTTATTGTAACAGCAAGCCGGTAATCTGTCAATCTCCTGGCACAACAATCTTCCTGTGTTTACAATTGCAGTTTTGTTGTTTTGTGCCGGTGGAAAAGCGATAAGGGAGGCGGAAGGAAAAACAGAAAGCAAAGCGGCAGCAACAAACAGATCAATGATAGGGTAAAAAACGGACTGTTGCCGATGCGGCAGAATGGATCGCCAGGATATTACGGACGCCAGGAACCTTGACCGGAACGCCCGTTTCCTCCAATACGCATCCTATTGGATTCGTGTTATCGCGGAGCTTGGGAGACCCGGAAAAGACGAAAGACGGACGCCGCTTCAGCCAGGATAGGAAAAGCAAATAATTCACAATGTTAGCAAAACGATTCTCTTCGTTTAGAGACAGTTTAGATTTCGTTGATAATTGCGTGGTATAGTAATATCATCGAAATCAATTCAAGGAGGCTGCAAGCCCATGAAGGCACAAACGATGAACGAGAGAGAAACCGCTGATAACGAATTCCCATTTTTTATTCAGCATCCAGAAGTGTTGGAACAGCTGGAAGGTTTTCTGACCATCCAGAGAGTATATAGCGCGGCAATCAAAGAAGTTACCACAAAGCTGGAAATTCTGAACGACAGCTTTCAATCCCGTCGTGATCATAATCCCATCCATCATATGGGGAACCGGTTAAAGACACCCCAGAGTATTGTAAAAAAATTAAAGCGGAACGGATGGGAAATGAGCATCGATTCCATCCGGGAGAACGTCCTGGACGTAGCCGGAGTCCGCGTCGTCTGCTGCTATATCGAAGATATCTATGCGTTGGCGGAATTGTTTCTGGCACAGAATGATGTGGTGTTGATCAAAAAAAAGGATTACATTGCTCATCCCAAAGACAACGGCTATCGCAGCCTGCACCTGGTTGTCCGGATTCCCGTCTTTCTGCCCGACCGGGTGGAACAGGTTCCGGTGGAAATTCAGATTCGAACGGTAGCCATGGATTTCTGGGCCAGCCTGGAACACCAGCTGCGCTACAAAAAGGACAGGACCGTTTCACCGGAAATCAACCGGGAATTGCTGGACTGCGCAGAAACCATCGCCACACTGGACCGGAAGATGCAGGCTCTGTATAAACAACTCTAGCGCAAAATACTTGTGTACGGCGCTCCGTCTTTCCTCCCGTTACCAAGTCTATCACAAAAACGGGAATTGTTTTTGCAACGCATTTGGGCTATAATGAATTTTCTGATCAGAAGGGATAAGAACGGAGGATATTATGGACATTACGATCAAACCTCTCACGCCGGAGCTTTCGGCCGAGTATTTCGATTTTTTTGAAAATCGGGCGTTTACCGATGATTCCCCCTATCGGTGTTATTGCCAGCCATATCAAATGACCGAGGAACAGGAGAAAGCTGCATACGCCAATGTGGACGGCCCTGCTATCGGCCGGGTGGCCCGAAAAATTGCCGAGCAGCAAATCCATTCAGGCCTGCTCCGGGGATATTTGGCGTTTGTGGATGGAATATCGATTGGCTGGTGCAACACAAATGACAAAGCAAATTATCCCGTCAAGCCGTCCACCGGCGCACCGTTTCACGCGCCGGCTGAACAGCGGGAAAAGGCGGTAGTCTGTTTTGAAATAGCCCCGGAATACCGTGGAAAAGGAGTCGCCACCGCCCTTTTGCTCCGAGCGACGGCCGATGCGAAGGCCGAAGGCTATATCGCCATCGAGGGGTTCCCTGTTTTGCGCAGCGAACGATACGAATGGGATAATGCCGGCCCGGTTCGGCTTTATGAAAAAGCGGGATTTTCTAAAATATCCGAAATAGACGGAAGATTGGTTATGCGCAAAGAGCTAAGGTAACGGCAACCGGCTGGGTCCGTTATGCCTATCTCTATAGATATCGCTACTCTTCTTTCTGCCAACGCGCTATCGCTATCTTGTGGAATGGAATCAAACGATTTACGCTATCGTGTCACGGCGAAGCTGCCGGAAAAGGAAAAAGTTCCGCCCTCCGGCGGGGACCTGCTCTAGATGATCCCCCGCAGAACCAGAATCAGAAGCACTCCGCTGGCAACCGCCAGCAGTGCCACCAAAATTACGCCCAGGCTGCCTTTTCTGCCGGAATTCCGGGAAGCCGGAACCAAACGGGCTTTGCGCAAAGCCGATACCACCGGTTTGTACAGCAATATGGTTATCCCCGCGTTTAACCCTCCCTTGATCAGATTAAAAGGCAGCAAGGCCGGCGCCATCATGGCGGCGACCACCTCCCGCGCAACCCCCATGTAGATCGGAATAATAAAATAATCCCACAGAAGCATCACACCGGTCATCACGAATACGCCGGCAACCAATCCCAACGCGGCTCCCATTTGGGTACGCTTCTTTTTGTAGATCCACGCCGCGGTACAGGCAAACGAACAAGTAGAAAGAACGTTCATCCCCATCCCCCAAAAACCGGTGCCGCTGACCGTTAGCATTTCGATCAAGGAAACCACAAGGGACATCAGCAGAGAGGCAAAGGGGCCAAACAGAAAACCGCCAATGACAATAATGATGTCTTTGGGATCATATTTCAAAAAATCCACCGTGGGGATAATGGTGATCCGCCCAACCAGCATCACAAGATAAGCCGCTGCAGAAAGCATGGCTAAGGTAGTCAATCGTTTTGTTTTTTCGTTCATTGAAATTCCCTCCTAAAAAAATTAGCACCAGAAAAGGGATTCATGCCTTTCAGGTGTTAACAAGTCAAGGTGTATGGGAATATGACTGATTCTAACACGCCTTCTTTCATCCAGACTATACTGTCGGTCTTGTAATTGCAACAAGTCATACGCTTACGCGCTTGCGGACTATACCGCCGATCGGGAATCGCACCCTGCCCTGAAGACATTTCCATCATTCAATTGTGCAAATTGATTCTACTAGCCGGCCTCTCATTTGTCAAGAGCCGGATCAAAAATTTACTCTCAACAACCTGATTTTCTCACTCTCCGTCCGCTCTTCCCTCCCCCATTTCTGCACCCGTCCACCCAGCCCAACGACTTAGCGAACCGTTCCTATTCCGGTATTGTCAGTTGGATGGCGCTGTTGCTGCTGCCGCAGGCCGGAAACACCGCTTCAAACCGCCGCAGAGAACAATCCAGGTAAACGGCAGCCGGTTCGCATCCCAATGCCTTCGCCGCCAGTTCCACCGTAGCCGAAGAAGCAGGCAGCTCCAAGATCCGGTTCTCCACATTAAATTGTCTGAAATATGCTCTTACTTTCTCCATTGCCATGATCCTACTCCCTTTTCCGGCTATTTGTACAGGGTCGACCATCATGCCGCAAAAAATGCCGATCGATTGCATCTTTCCGCTGTTCCCGATTGAGGAATCCCAATGAGGCACGACCGTTGCGGCGATTATGGCGCAGCCTGCAGCAAACGCTGCTTCACATCCCATAGCAGTCTGGATAGATCAACGTAGTAGGCATGAGGATTTTCAAACCGTTTTACCTCGTCCCAAAGAGTGTCCACCTGCTCTTGGCAATATTGTTTGACCTGATCGAGCGACGGCAGATCATAGACAAGCTGACCTTGCCGGAAAATGGGAATCAACAATTCTTTGGCGGTAAAATGATGCAGTGTTTTCGTTTTCCAGGCAGCAAGGGGGGCAAAAATGGTATGAGGCTGGTCCTCCGGTATCGTTTCATACCAAATACACAGCTCATCCGCCATCGCCTTGCCGCTTTCCCGGTCAAACAACCGATAAACCTTTTTAAAGTGCGGATTGGTGATTTTCGCGGTATTCTCGCTGATTTTGATTTTGGGGACAATGACGCCATCTTCCTCTACCGCCGCCAGCTTGTAGACACCGCCGAACACCGGCGTACTCTGAGAGGTAATCAGTCGTTCGCCCACACCGAAGATATCAATTTGCGCATTCTGCATAATAAGATCACGAATCAGATATTCATCCAGAGAATTAGACGCCACGATCTTACAATCAAAAAGTCCCGCATCATCCAGCATCCGCCGCGCCCGTTTGGATAGATAGGAAATATCGCCGGAGTCCAGCCGAATCGCACAATTGGTAATGCCCTTGGGGAGAAGGACTTCCCGGAAAGCCCGGATCGCATTGGGAACACCGCTGGCAAGCGTGTTGTAGGTATCCACCAGCAGCGTGGTATTCCCGGGGTACAATTCACAATAGGTCCGGAACGCATCGTATTCGGAGTCAAACATCTGAACCCAAGAATGCGCCATGGTTCCGCCGGCCGGTACGCCATACAGTTCATCCGTCAGAGTACAGGCCGTACCGGCGCACCCCCCAATGTACGCAGCTCGCGCTCCCAGCACCGCGCCGTCCGTTCCCTGCGCCCGCCGGGAACCAAACTCCAGCACCGTTCTGCCCTGGGCCGCCCGCACGATTCGGTTGGCTTTCGTGGCAATCAGAGATTGGTGATTGATGGCCAACAGAAGAAACGTCTCGATCATCTGCGCTTCAATGGCCGGAGCTTTCACGGTCAGAATCGGCTCATTGGGGAAAACGGGAGTCCCCTCCGGTACCGCGTAAAGATCCCCGGAGAAGCGAAACGTACGCAAATACTCCAAAAAGCCCTCGTCAAAGAGCCGCTTCGACCGCAGATACGTGATATCCTCTTCACGGAAATGAAGCTGACGGATATATTGAATGACCTGTTCCAGACCGGCGGCAATCGCGAAACCGCCATTGTCCGGAACCGAGCGAAAGAACAAATCAAAATACGTATTCTTTTTATAGAACCCATTTTTCCAATATCCGTTGCCCATGGTCATCTCGTAAAAATCGCAGAGCATAGATAAATTTTCTTCTTTCATCAACATTTCCTCCCCCATTTGGCCATCCCATCTACCGAATTTATTGCACTCTATTTTCTATTCCGATCTGCAGTCCCGCCATCACGTCCAAAGCCGCTTCGTTCAGACGGTCGTCGTGACTGGCCGTGCAGGAAGCATCCACCGTCACAGGCGTTTCCGGCTGTGCGGTCTTGGCCAGAACCGCGTTGGAAATCACACAAATATTGGAAACTACCCCCACCAATTCTATGCGCGCGTATCGCGTTTCTCTCAGATAATCAAAAAGCTCGCTGGAACCAAAGGCATTCTTGTAAAAACAGGTATCCTCCTGCCGAAACCGATCCCGCACCTGACCATACAAATCATGTCCGTCCGTGCCTCGGATACAATGCGCAACCGGCAGCATCCGTCCCTCCTGGGTATGGAGATAGCTGTCGTCATGGGTGTCAAAGGTAAACAGGATATCGTCACCCCGATCACGGTATTGCTGTATTTTTTCCGCGATTTGACGTTCCAGCATCATCGCCTTGGGAAAACCCAGCGTACCGGTCACAAAATCGTTTTGGTAATCCACCACAATCAGACACTGCTTCACAACAATCACCTTTTCCTTAAAATTCATACCAATTTGAAAAAATGGGCATACCGCCTGGTTGCGGCAAAGGGGCAAAACACCGTGCCCCTCCTTTTACGCATAGAGTACCATAGGAAAGCCGCCTTGGCAAGGTCCGATGCTGCCGTTTTGGCGCAAGCAGCGATATGGCCGCTACCTGGTGTTGTGTTCAAAGGAAAGGAACATGAAGAGCTGCCCCCTTTGATATTTTGCACACAAGGTTCCTCCCATTTGCTCGGTGAGGTTTTTGGCGATAGAAAGGCCAAGACCGGTGGCTCGTTGCCCCGTTTCCACGGTGTAAAAGCGGTCAAACAGTCGGCCGACCGAAACCTCGTCCAACCGTTTGGCCTGATTTTGAACAGTCAGCATGCCTTCTTCAGACAATAAAATAATCAGGTCCCCGTCGCTGTATTTCAGCGCGTTGCTGATGAGGTTTCCCAATACTCTGGATAACGCTTCCCGGTTGAGCTTCCGCACTACCGGCCGATCCGGCAAAGAAACAGACGGTCGAATTCCGCGTTCCTTCAACGCGCCGTAATAGGCCGCCACGCTTTCTTCTACCGCCTCATTCAAGTTCACCCTTTCCAGATCGGAGTACCGGTTAGCCGATATGACGATGGAGTATTCGAACAGCTCCTCCGTCAGCTGTGTTAGCGCGGCGGTACGGTTGGCAATGACATGGAGATACTTCCGGACCGGTTCGGCCAATTCCTCCCGTTCCAGCAATTCCAAATAGCCGCAGATCGCCGTAAGCGGGGTACGCAGATCGTGGGAAATGCTGGTAATAGCATCTTTCAGCTCCCGGTCGCCCTGGGCGCAGCGAAGCTGCTCCCTCCGCAAAAGCTTCAGCTGACGGTCAACATCTCCCGCCAGGCGGCGCATCGTTCGATCCGAAGAGGTAATGTCGATGCCGGTATTGGTGTCAGAGGCCAGTCTTGCTTTAAATTCCAGGCGGATTTCCTCCGCTGCCCGGCGAAGCAAAATGATTTTTACCATCAGCAGACAAATCACCACAAGCAGAACCGCACACAAACCAGCCAGCCAATAGACCATAAAAAAGCTCCTTATTTCAAATCTTTTCGCCGGAAGAACACCATGCCGGCAACATTGGAGATTCCCGTAATCAGCGCCGCATACAGCGCCATTCCCCACAAATGAGGTGCGGTCATACCGGAAATCTGCAAGCTTTGCCCGGTAGGCAGAAAATCGATAACAAACTGGAAAATCTTCCGCATGACCGGACTCAAATAACGGCTATTGGGAATCGTTTTCCAAACCTGTTCTCCCTTGATGATTTCTATGGTATCGATGTATTCCGGTTCCGCAATTCGGGCAATCAGAAAAATGGTCAGGAACATCAGCAGGACCACTCCCAGCAGGCTGAGAATCGATACGGTGGTCTTGTTCTGCACCAACATGGACAGCATGGTAAAAATAGCGGCATAGGAAATCAGCATCAGCGTTCCGTTCAAAATCAGCATACCCAACGTGGAAGCGGACATCTGAAAGAAGCCAAACAAGGGTATGCCAACGGCACAAACGACGGCGGCGTAAACGATATGCATCAGAATTCCCGCGGCGGCGCAGGTCAGGAAATTGGCTAGGTAAATTTCCGTTCTGGTTCGCCCCACAATCAGCTTATTCCGGATGGTGCCGTCGCTGAATTCCGTGCCAAGGAACACACTGCAGAATACTGCCATGAGAAGCCCGGGCACCGCAAGAAACCCGTACAAACCATAGCCGTATAAAAAAACGCCGTCAAAGGCAATCTCCGTATTGTTCCGATGCATACTGTAATTCAGGGCGAAACAAAGAATCAGCGCATACAGCGCCATTGCCCCGCAGCAAAACAGAAATGACTTCTCTTGGCGAAGCCGGGTGAAGTTAGCGCGAAGAAGCCGAATCATGTCCGCCACCTCCAACCAGATTGATGTAATAGCTTTCCAGACTCTCATCCCGCTCCAGTATTTTGATCACCTGGCAATTCTCCCGGGCCAAGGCTAAGGTAAGCTCCGTTACGTTCCATTTGCCGAAGACATCGGCTTCCTGCGGGGAAACAATGGCGTATTCCATCCTTTGCTCATCCAGAACGCGGGAAAGCGCGTTGATATCCGAAACCGTTAGGCGTACGCACTTACGGCAGGAAGCTTCTAATTCCTGGGCGCTGATCTCTTTGACAATACGGCCGCCGTCCAGGAACCCATAATGGGTGGCCAGGCGGGACAGCTCGTCCAGGATATGGCTGGAGATCAATACCGTAATTTGATGTTCCCGGTTCAATTTTAATATCAGCTCACGGATCTCCACGATGCCCTGAGGATCCAATCCATTCACCGGTTCGTCCAGCACCAAAAAATCCGGATCACCGGCCAGGGACACTGCAATGCCCAGCCGCTGGCGCATTCCCAGCGAAAAATGCTTTGCCTTTTTCTTGCCGGTATCCGCCAATCCAACCAGCTCCAGCAAATCCCGAATGCCAGCAAAAGATGGCCTGCCCAAGATTAGGTATTGCTGCCGGATGTTTTCTTCCGCCGTCCTATTCAGGTAAATGGAGGGGTTCTCTACCACCGCACCCATCCGGCGGCGCGCCAAAGCGATATCCGCAGCGGTATTTTTTTTGCCGTACAGCGTGTATTCGCCCGAGGTAGGCTGCTGCAGCCCGCAGATCAACCGAATCAGCGTTGTCTTTCCGGCTCCGTTTTTACCGACAAAACCGTATATGGCGCCTTTCTCCACATGCATGCGGAGATGATCCAGGACTTTGAAATCCCGGTATTGTTTCGTGAGATTTTCCGTACTGAAAACGTACTCCATCGAAATGCCTCCTTTTGTTTGATACCGCCAGTGTAACAGCAAACGGTTAAGACAACGGTAAAGAAGACAGTAAAGAAACGGTAAAGATTCATGGCTCCCGCAATTGGAACCCGATTCCCCATACCGCCTCAATCAAATCCTTGCCGGTCACGGCGCGGAGTTTTCTCCGCAGATTACTAATATGGACTTTCAGCGAGCTTTCCATGCAATCCGGCGTATCTGCACTGATGAGGTCCAGGATCCGCGACTTGGTTATGACCTGCTGGGGATGCTGTATCAGCAGCTTCAAGATGGCGTATTCGGTCTTGGTCAGCCGGACCGGGGTAGCGCAGGCCCAAACCTCGTGCGACTCGGTATCCAGACACAAATCGCCATACGCCAGACGATTCCCGGTTCCTCCGGCAGCGTTTCGAAGCTGCACAGCGATCCGAGCCAGCAATTCCGGAAGAGAAAACGGCTTGGTAACATAATCCGCCGCACCGCCCAGCAAAAGGCGGACTTTCTCTTCTACGTCCACTTTCGCGCTGACGACAATAACAGGAATTCCTGTTATTTTGGGCAAAACGGCATCGCCGGATAGGCCCGGCAGCATCAAATCCAACAAAATCAGATCCGGATGCTGCTGCGATAAGAGCAGGACTGCCTCCGTGCCGGAATACGCCCGCAGGACAGCATAGCCTTCCTTTTGCAGGACTTCTTCCAGCAAATTTCCAATGTATACGTCATCGTCTATCACCGCGATCGTCTTCACGCCGTCACCCCCTACCTTTTCCAGTCAATCCGTCCCCAAGGGACGAATCGCGGAATACCGATATTATAGCACAAAAACGCTTGATTTTGAAATATTCGGAAAGTAGATGCGACCACAACAGCGAGGTGGCAGAATGCGGGCTGCTCCAAAAAAGAAGGCGTCATGAACAAAGATCATGTCTGGGAAAACGTGATACCGGCATCGTTCCATCGTCCTCTTATAAAATGGAGTAACGTTCAATCACCTTTGTGGGGAAGATCCGCCTTTGGTACACTTTTGCTGTAATCAACTGTGATAAAATCCCGCAGGTTCTGATTCGTATCCACAAAACGGCTGCGCCGGATGGCTTTTTTCTTGGACTGAACCGCGTCATACGAGCTTTCATACGCAGGAGGAATTTGATCTGCCAACCCATCGTTTCCCTGTACGGCTGCCAGATCAACCAATCCAACCGCATCCGTCTGTGTCACATCGCCTGCGAAAGCTGCATCAAGCTTGATTGGGTTGGACAGGAGCGCAACCGAAAGACCTTTGTTGTACAGCTGAATATCCCATTCCAAATTGCCCTCCGGAATATCGTGTCGGACATTCTTCGTCTCGCTAACGGCGCCGCAGCGGATCAAAAAGTATCCATTCGCCCGGATGGTGCCGCTCAGCGAACAAACATACCATTGACCGTGGTGGCTGCCGCTCTCGCTGGACTGATACTGGACAGACCATCCGGACAAATCCACATCCTCTCTGCCCGGATTATACAACTCAATAAAACTATGACTAGCATAGCCGTCATGGGACGCCCCATAAACTTGGTGAATCACAATGTGATCCGAAGACGCCAAAGCAGATGGGACGCAGCAAAGGCACAGCAGCAAGGCCAACCACAACGCCAGCATTCTTTTTAAATTTTTCTCCATTGTTGTCCCTCCGGAATAAAATTAGGATAGAATAAGAATACCCGCCTTTCCAGCCTGGAACCATCCTGTTTTGATAAAACTTGTGTAAAAAGTATTCTGGTCTTTCTCGATGATAACTATTAATAAATTGTGAAAAATCTATTGCAACAATCCGGCTTCTGCGATAAAATAGAAGTATCAAATAATCTGACACATATTGTTAGGAGGGTTTTTATGCAGAAATGGAACCATGCGTTAACCTTTTTGTTGGCACTGACACTCATCGTGTCCAGCGGCCTCCTTCCCGTTTGGGGCGAGGAAGAAAAGGTAACTATCCTAAAGGAAAATTTCGATTCTTACGCCGATGAGTCCGCAGCACAGTCCGGCTTGTCGAAAAACTGGAAAATAGAAGATTCCAGTACCTGGGGCAAAACCGACGGATTCTCCCTGGTAGACAACAACGGCGGCAAAGCGCTGAAGATGAGCTGGTTGGGAGGACGGCTGTTCCGGGCCCAAAACGTGGTGATGCCGGATGCGTACGAAATTACTTTTCAGGCAAAAGGAGGCTCTACCACAGGGGACAGCGGATTCTTTTTTCTGCATACCCTTTCGGAAAATTACCAAGTCAAAAAGATTTTTGACACCGGTACCAACGCGATCCGGGATGCAAAACCGGAAGATAACATTTACATAAGCATTTTCGAAGATGACGGCCACAAGGGAAGTGATTTCGGCAATGGCGTAGGCTATGCCGGTATTTATGTGAAACTTCACAGTGACAAACTCTACATTATCGTCAAAACCGAAGAATCCTTAGACGCTACTTACACGAAGGGAATCGGTAATTTGCGGTATGCGGCGCCGCTGCCGGCCGGTAAAAATTTTGATAACGGGTATGTAGACATCAAAATCATAGAAAAGGACAAAACGGTTTCCTTTTACGCAGGCAATACCCTGCTGGGAAGCGTCGTATATTCCGAACAGAATGGCAGTTTTTATACCAAAGCGATCATTCTGGATGCTTCCGGGAAAGAAGTAGCCAAAACGGAACGGGCGAAAATCAACGGGGAAAACATTCTTGGCTTCTCTACCCGCGGCGGTACGATGTACCTGGATAACATTCAGATCGATTCCCTGACGGGGGCGGTTTCCACCTTACAGATCGTCCCTATTTACGATGACAAAGAGGGAACGAAGGGCGACGCGATTCCGTTTACCTACGATACCCAAGTGGCATTTCGTGTAACGGCCAAGGCCGGGGATGCTTTTAAGTCTGTAACCTACAAAGAAATGCCTACCTTTGAAGCAAACGGTACCTCGTTCCAATTTTCCGTGTTCAAATGGCAGTACGATTATGAGACCACCATAGACGGGGAACCGGTATACGAAACCAAGATCACCGATCATAAGGACAATCAGGATTGTACCATTACTTTCCCGGAACCGCTTGGCTCCGGCCATTATCTGGTAGTCGTCTGGGAAGGGGAAGAAGGCCAAGATGACGATGGGTATCCAAAAGGCCAGCCGGGTGTCTGGAAACACTCGGTTCCAACGGATTCCAACATTCTGGTGTTTTACAATGGTATGGAAGAAGAGTACGGTCTGTTCGTCCAGTGTGTGATGATTGAGAACGGCGATCCCAATGGCACCGTCGAAGATTTGGATGCAACCCCCACGCCCGATTCTTCCACCCTAACCCCCACGCCTACGCCAACAGAAAAGCCGAAGGAATCCACGCCTTCGCCTACACCGGTGAAACCGGCAGACAATCAAGGCAGCATCGTTGTTTGGATTGTGGTCGCCATTTGTGCGGTCGTCATTGCCGGCGCGGTCGTCTTCATCGTCCTCAAGAGAAAAAAGAAATCCTGATGGAACGTAACAACCCGACAGGATACCAAGAGGCTGTCTCAACACGAACGCATGCAAAACGTTTGGAGGCAGCCTTTTTTGACGCAAGACGCCCCTACAGTTTGCCATTCTGATACGATTGTGCCATCTGTTTCAGGTTTTGCAGCGTCTTCTCCCGCTGATCGGACAAGACTAAGTGTTTCTTTTTGATGTAAGATGCAATGTGATCATAATCATTAAAAATAAACTTTTCGTTGATGCCGAGATAGTCCAAATCCGCCAGAATCTCCGCCTTGTTCCCGATTTGTAGGATGCAATCCGGATGAATCGCCTGCCTGATAGCATCGATACCATATAGCTGATAGAGAAAAACAGACGATTGATTCGATACCCGGTTTGTTATGTTCGCCGGTTCATAAGTAAAGTAAAATGGCAAATCAAACGGAAGATCACGCCGGATCACAAAGACCAAAAGAACCAGCAGCTGGACAAACAGATGACCGTACGAGCCTAAATTCTCCAGCGTCCGCCCTGAATTCATTCCTTTTACCGCTTTGGCCCGTTTATCCATCAGCGTAAGCAGGCAGTCCAAATGGTCAATGCAGTAGTCCTCTTTGCTTTGCAATATTCTTTGGATTTCACTATGAATGGATTCGTTTCCCGGATATCCGCCGATCATACGGTCGATTTGTTTTAAGAATTGCACTACGTACTCTTCCCTCAGCGCAAACACCTTGGTTATGCCATCGAACAAATCAGCCAATTCCTCTGAGGGTACCAGAAACATCGGAAAAAACACGGTGTTGATCAGGTCCAGGTGGTCATTGAGCGAAATCAGGCGGTCGTTTTTGATAAAATACACATAACCGTTTTCCTCCGGATTGCTTGCACAGGCAAAATAAAGCGAGATCAATGGAGAATGGGTGAAATCCAGAAGATTGGTGGGCAGTCCATAATGCTGACAGAAAGCTAAAAAATGCTTGTTCTGCATTTCCGTCAGCGAATTTCCGATATAACTTTGAAATTCATCCGTCATCTTTCGGATGTCCAAACTGGAATTGCGCCGGAATGCCGCCGCATTGATAGAGGGATACCGCTGATCCTCCCCTCTTGAAATATATTCTTCCAGATGATGGGTTTTGATTCGTTTGATATACTCTGTCAGGCTATTCGTCTCATAAACCGGTGTATTGTCTGTTTCTATTGGTATCATCTCCTGCCAAGGACTGCTTGTTCATCCAGATACCATCTATTCTACCACAACTGCCGAAACAAGTCGACTCCTTCCCCTTGGCGGTTGTCACCCGGCAGACGCAAGGAACCTGTTCCTGACAAATCGGCGCCTTGCCGGCATATAGCAAATACTTTTCTCATTGGTATCCCTCCTTAAATTTAGTACCAATCGTGCTTCTCATTTCGGTCAAGAGCATTGATACGGTTCATTTCATCCTCGGTCAAAGTGAAATGATAAAGCTCTGTGTTTTCCTTAATATGGTCTGGATTGCTGGAACCGGGAATTACCACAACACCTTTTTGCAGATTCCAGCGTAAAATCACCTGTGCGGAAGATACGCCGTGTGCATTTGCAATTTCGGTTATGACCGAATCGCCTAACAGTTCGGCGGTGTGTCCTCGTCCACCAAGCGGATACCAGCCTTGAACCACAATTCCTTTTTCCTGAATAAACGGAATCACATCGTTTTCCTGATAATAGGGGTGAATTTCATTCTGTACGAGCGCAGGAACGGTATCTACTTGCGGCAAAAATTCTGTTAATTCCTCTACATACCAGTTAGAAAGGCCGATTGAACGAATCTTTCCTTGCTCAACAAATTGTTCCATAGCCTTGTACGCCTTTACATCATTTGCGTCGGGGTGGTGAAGCAACATCATATCTACATAACCGATATTCAATCTATCTAAACAGGCCCCAATGGAAGCCTCCGGGTTTGCCATTTCGCTACCGGGATAAATTTTTGTGATGACAAAAATATCCTCCCTTTCAACGATACCGTCATCGATTGCCTGACGGATAGCTTCTCCTATTTCTTCCTCATTGCCGTATGCAGAAGCCGTGTCAATCAGTCGGACACCACTTTCAAGCGCAGAGCGGACGGAGTTTCTGCATTCATCACCGTGTAGGCTGTATGTACCCAAACCATTGATCGGCATTTCGTACCCACTGTTGAGCAATACCGTATGTGTATCAAAATTAAATACGCCGACTTCTGCGGTAGCATTAGAAATTAACCCCAGTGAATCCAGCCACTCCTGTATTTCCTCTCTTGTAGTGCCGGAAGAAAACCGTTCTCCGTCAAGCCAATTTGCATTTGCCGCAAGCGAATGAAGATTAGTAGCACTGGAACCGATACCGCTGCTGTGAGAGGTGCAGAACGGTAAAATGGTTTTTCCCGAAAAATCATAGCTTTCTAAAAAGGTGCTGATTATTCTTGGGGCATGTCCGTGCCAAATCGGGTAGCCGAGCAGAATGGTGTCGTATTGCTCAATATTTTCAACACTTCCCGAAATAGCAGGGCGGGCAGAAGAATCCGCTTGCTCCTTGTCGGCTCGTCCGCCACTATAATATTCTAAATCTGCCTCCGTATAAGGAACTTCCGGCACAATTTCATAAATATTCGCATTTAGAATATCGGCCGCATATTCTGCAAGGGGTTTTGTTGTCCCCGTAGCCGAAAAATAGACAACTAACACTTTGCTATCAAGATTTGAGGTAGGATTGCTGGGAGTGGCGGAGGTGTCCGTATCGCTTGGTGTTGGTTCACCTGAGGGCGATTGACTGTTACACCCACACAAGGCGAATAGAAAAGTTAGGGCTAAAACCGCTATAATGATTTTTTTCATAATGCAATTCCTTTCTTAGAATTTAGTACCAATCGTGTTTCTCGTTTCGGTCGAGAGCGTTTATTCGCTTCATTTCGTCCTCGGTCAAAGTGAAATGATAAAGCTCTGTGTTTTCCTTAATATGCTCTGGATTGCTGGAACCGGGAATGACAACAACACCCTTTTGCAGATTCCAGCGTAAAATCACCTGTGCGGAAGATACGCCGTGTGCATTTGCAATAGCAGAGATAGTATTATCTCCTAAAAGCTCTGCGGTATGACCTCTGCCGCCGAGGGGATACCAACCCTGAACCACAATGCCCTTTTCCTGAATAAACGGAATCACATCGTTTTCCTGATAATAGGGGTGAATTTCATTCTGTATCAATGCAGGAACGGTATCTACTTGGGGTAGAAACTCTGTCAATTCCTCTACATACCAGTTGGAAAGACCAAGCGAGCGAATTTTCCCCTGCTCGACAAACCGTTCCATAGCCTTGTACGCCTTTACATCATTTGCGTCGGGGTGATGAAGCAACATCATATCTACATATCCGATATTAAGCCGGTCAAGGCAGGCTTGAATAGATCGCTCCGGGTTTTGCATTTCGCTGCCCAGATAAATTTTTGTGATAACGAAAATATCCTCCCGCTTCACAATCCCCTCGTCAATCGCTTCACGGATTGCCTGTCCGATTTCTTCCTCGTTACCGTAAGCTGAAGCGGTATCAAAGAGCCTCACGCCGCTTGATAAAGCAGATTTGACGGCATTGATACACTCGTCACCGTGCAGGCTGTATGTACCTAAACCATTGATCGGCATTTCATAACCGCTGTTCAGAAGCACAGTATGTTTATCAAAATTAAATACACCCACCTGTGCAGCAGAAATCTTGTGTAGTCCATTGCTTTCAAGCCACGCCGCAATATTCTCCTTTGAAGTACCGGCCGCAAAACGCCTGCCCGCAAGCCAGTTTGCATTTTTGGCAAGTGAGTGAAGATTTGTGTCGCTTGACCCAATACCGCTGCTGTGAGAGGTGCAGAACGGTAAAATGGTTTTACCCGAAAAATCATAGCTTTCTAAAAAGGTGCTGATAATTCTTGGGGCCTGTCCGTGCCAGATCGGGTAGCCGAGCAAAATGGTGTCATATTGTGCCATATTTTTTACACTCCCCGAAATGGCAGGACGGGAAGTCGGGTCATTTTGCTCTTTGTCGGCACGGCCGCCGGTGTAATAGGCTAAATCTGCCTCTGTATAAGGAACGGCGGGCACGATTTCATAAAGGTCTGCGTCCAAAATATCCGCTGCATACCCAGCAAGGGGTTTTGTTATCCCCGTAGCCGAAAAATAAACGACCAGCGTTTTCGACATAGGTGTTTGAGGGTCGGTAGATGGCTTGCTTTCCGGCGTACTCTGTGTGTTCATTTGTGATTCCTTTCCGCCGGTATCGGCTGTTGTAGTATTTGACGGTTGCTCTGAATTTGTTTCACTATCCGTTGTGTTCTCTGATTCATCAGGTTCGGTGGCCGTTGTGCTCATAGTTGTTTGCGGTGTAGAGCCGTCGGTAGAAGTTGTATGTTTACTTTCATTTGCACAGGCAGAGAAACAGACCAAAAGGATAATCAAAACAAAAAGTATAGATAAGCGTTTCATATTATCACCCTTTCACAATTTATAGGTCTTTCATAATTCCTAGCCTGTTGATTTGAGCACGAAGCGGCGTGTAAACCAGTCAAGACCTTTTCCTGTTTTTATCGTAAGGACATACCAAAATCTTTTAGTTCCCTTATTTTTTCAGTCGAGCCGTTCTGTACGCCATAGGCTGTGAATACGCCCATATCTTCTAAACCAAGATAATCAAGGAAATCCCCCTTAAACGAAAACATTGCACCGTCGTACATATCGGCGTCCCCTGAACTTAAAATCATTGCCACCTTTTTAAGACGGGGCGGTTTTACAGGATAAGCCGCAGAATAAAAACGGTCTATCACACATTTTAATTGCCCAGATATTCCGTGATAATAGATTGGAGAAGCAATAACAAGCATATCTGTTTCTTTCAGCAGATGATAAATTTCCTGCATATCGTCTTTCTGCACACATTCGCCATTTCCTTTGGTATGGCAGTGTTCGCAGGCAAGACAACCTCCAATCTTTTTTCTGCATACATCTATGACATTCACTTTATGTTCAGATGAAACCGCACCCTCTTGAAATGCAGTTATCATCATTTTCGTATTCCCCTTTGGTCGGGGGCTTCCATTAAGCACTAAAATATTCATTGTTTTCTCCCGCTATGTGTTTCAAAATTTTTGCAGGCACACCGCCCACTACTGTGTTTGCCGGCACATCCTTTGCAACCACCGCACCGGCCGCAACAATCGCATTATCCCCAATGGTTACACCCGGTAAAATGGTGGCGTGTGAGCCGATCCACACTTTTTTGCCAATGTGAATAGGCGCTGGAAAGTTGTCAGAACGCTCCGAGGGCTTTTGCCCGTGATTGATCGTCGCCATTACCACATAAGAACCAATAAGTGTTCCGTCCCCGATATAAATACCGCCGTGATCTTGAAAATGGCAGCCGCAGTTGATAAAAACATTCTCACCGATAAAGATGTTCTTTCCACATTCGCAGTAAAAGGGCGGGAACACCCTGAAAGTATCGGAAACAGGCTTGCCGATCAGCTTTGAGAACAGACGGCGAATTTCCTCCGCTTCGTGATAACCGCCGTTCAGTTCTGCCGTTATCTGCATAGCGTTTTGTGCCAGCTTGTGCATATAGCTATGCAGTTCTGACCCGGCTGCAACAACATTTCCGAAACGCAGATGTTCCAGAAATTCTTTTTCTTCCATAAGTGACATTCACCTCAATGCTTGTGATATGCTATCTTGTAATAATATCAACCGGCAGATTCAATATTTTGGCAACTTTCAAAATGGTATCCATGTGACTACCTGCTGCCGCTGCCATATGATGAGTGGGGCCGGCTTCGCTCCATCGGTTTACAAACTCCCTTGCTCCGCAGCGAAAACGGGTTCTCATATTCGTATCACCAAAAGAAAAAATCTTACCGTCTTCATTGATACCTTCTGCTACCACGAATTTGAAGTTTCCGTTCCCGTCCTGCGTAATGCCAAGATAGGTCACCGGGCCTAACTTTGGATAAAATTGGGTTAAGTATCCACCGCCGGTCTTTCCGTGAAATACCTTTACGATTTTCATAGTTGGCTTTCTTTCGGAAATATCTGCGTCCCCGGAACCGCTATGACCGATAATACAAATATCATCATCAAAATCAATGGAATACATCTCTGCAAGCTGACCTGTGCCGGAAATGGTCTTTAGAATGCTCATAGCCATTGCCACTTTCATATCGCCCTCTACCGCACACGCTACGCCCTGCTTAATCAGCATAGAAAATGCCGGAATCAGCATACTATCCAGAATACCGGCTTTTCCCTGTGCAAATCCGTCATAGTGTGAGGCAACCAATGCAATCTGCTCGTCCTGCACCCACTTTTCAAATGCAACAACATATCTTGCCATTTCCCATACTTCTTCGATACTGCCGCCGCCCTCAATATCAAAGGTATCAAGAATATCTTGTGCTTTTGCACGAATGGCCGTCTCATCGTTGACATGATCAGCAATAGCCCACATTTTTTCCCAATCAAACTGTTTTGTATAAAGGAACATACGATGGTATAAATTTGTTTCATCAATATAGAGATCCATCATACCCGGATACGGGCGTCCAATTTGTGCAATACTGGTATCACGAAAACGCCTTCTGACCTGTGCCGCTTTGCACCATTCTTCAATTTCTCTCTGAACGATCTCGTCTCCGCCTTCTGCCACCCCGGTTATTACAGCGTGTCTTTTTCCGGCTCTTTCAAGGTCTGCCACCATTTCACCAACGGCGCCACAAGCATATCCCTCGCCAAGCCACGACGCTATATCCGTATGGTCACAGTCGAGTGCTCTTAATTTTTGAATATTAACAAGAACTACCGGGACATCCAAATCTCTAATTGCAGGGAGCATATTGTAGGATGTTGCGTAGGTCAACAGTTGCAGAATAACCAAATCAACATCTGCTGCACGAAATTTATCGCCTGCTGCCTGTGATAACTCTTTGGTCGTTACAATGCCTCCGTCAATGATATCTACCGTGTCCGGCAAAGTTTTTTTGAACGCTTCATACTGGCGTTCAAATTCAGGCACTAATGTCGGGAACTGCGGTAAATACGCTCCCAATGCAATAGAAAACACACCGATCCTTGCTTTTGTGTGAACTAACATACTATGTTCTCCTTATTTCTTGATATAGCTTGCTCTATTGTTTACCGATATGATTTTTCAAAAATACCCGCACAATCCTCATCGTTCAGCTCACAAGGATTCGCAAGGAATAAACCGCCCATTGTTTCTCTGGCGTTTACTGCTAAAGTCATACATTCGGATTTTTCAATCCCGTAATCGCTCATTTTAAGATCCGCAACACCGCAAGCCTCCTGTAAGGCAACAAGTGCTGTGATGAAATCTTCCGGCTTATCGGCATTTTCAATCCCCATAGCCCTTGCCATTTTGATAAACTGTTTATCGCAGGCGTGCTTTTCGATGAAATAACGGGCGAACTCCACGGAAATCATAATCAGTCCTGCACCGTGAGGGAGATTGTGGTGGTAAGCACTCATAGCGTGTTCCATACTGTGCTGTGCGGTGGTAGAGGTAAGCTGCATGGTAATGCCTGCCATTGTGCTGCCGTAAGCAATATGCTCCCTTGCTTCCATGTCTTTCCCGTCTTTTACAGCACGGGGCAGATATTTTGCAATGTTTTCAATAGCAGAAAGAGCAATTGTTTCGCTTAAAATATTCACGCCATTTGACATCATTACCTCGGTATTGTGGAACAGAGCGTCGAAGCCTTGGTATGCGGTGTATTTCTGCGGAACAGTGAGCATAAGCTCCGGGTCAACGATGGCAAGAACAGGGGTAAGAATCGGATTGCCGAAGCCGATTTTTTCCTTTGTTTCAAGGTTGGAGATAACGCCCCAGCAGTTCACCTCCGAGCCTGTTCCTGCGGTGGTGGTAATGGTAACAATGGGAAGCCCTTTGTTTGTAAGGGGCTGTCCTTTGCCTGTTCCGCCTACAACATAATCCCAAAGGTCACCGTCATTGGTCGCCATTGCGGAAATAGCAACCGAGCTATCCAATACCGCACCACCGCCGAGGGCTACAATGAAATCGCAGCCGTTTTCTTTTGCAAAAGCGGCTCCCTCCATAACAACTTCCCGAATGGGATTTTCCATAATCTTGTCAAACACAACCGTTTGCACACCGGCTTTTTGGAGTTGTGTAAGGGTGCGGTCAAGATAGCCGTTTTCCTTTGTGGATTTGCCGTTTGAAGTCAGCACCAAGGCTTTTTTACCGGGCATTGCAAGGTTTCCAAGCTCATTCAGAGCACCAGCACCAAAGGTAAGGTTTGTGGGGTTGTTAAAATTAAAGTTCATCATCATAAAAGACCTCCTAAATTGTTTCTTTTTGAAGTTTGTAAATCAGATAATCAAGGCAATCAATTTGTTTTTGACCGGAACGCACTGTGCCAAGTAATGACGATCTGTATTTTGTGAGAATCGGTAACATTCCGTGGACGTCCCCTTTTTTGACAAAGGACATACATTGCTCTGTAAGTTGTTTGTCACAGCCTGCGTCTTTTAAGTTTTGATAAATCATTCCGAGCGTATCGGTCGCTTCAGCCATTCCTTTGCACCTCCTATGCTTATAGTATATCCGCAGGGCTCTGATATGTCTAATACTTATGTTCTATATCGTGATATTCTTGACAAGAATATCACGAGTTTGCTATAATGGTGACAGTACATTTTTAGGGAGATAAACGCTATGGAAATTCGGGTACTGCGCTATTTTTTAGAGATTGCAAGAGTGGGCAATATGTCGAGGGCCGCAGAAACACTCCACGTTACACAACCAACGCTCTCAAAACAGATGAAAGATTTAGAACAAGAGCTTGGAAAAAAACTGTTCCGCCGTGGCAGTTCAAGTGTCAGCTTGACCGATGAGGGTATGCTGCTGCGAAAAAGAGCCGAGGATATTTTGGAAATGGTGGATAAAACCAGCAATGAATTTAAGGCTCTTAACAATATTACAGGTGGTGAGGTGCATATCGGATGTGCGGAATCGCACCAAATTAAATATTTGGCACGTATCATTAAGGAATTTAGAGAGGATTATCCTCTGTTTCGCTATCATCTGACAAGCGGAAATACAGAACAGGTTGTAGAACGCCTTGACAGAGGGCTGATAGATTTTGCGGTCATTGTTGAGCCGCCCAATCTGTCAAAGTACAACTATATCGAAGTGCCTGAAACAAATGCTTGGGGCCTTGTTGTGAAAAAAGACGACCCTTTGGCAAGTAAGGAACGCATAGAAGCGGACGATTTAATAGGACTTCCGATTATTTGTTCGGCACAGGCTATGCAGGTTGATATTCCGAGGTGGTGCGGAGAAAAGGCAGATATGTTAGATTTATCAGGTACAATCAACCTTGCCTATAATGGCTCTGTTTTTGTGAAAGAGGGCGTAGGCTATATGCTGTCTTTTGATAATTTGGTTGATACAGGCACAAACAGCCCCCTTACCTTTCGTCCGCTGAACCCGCCTCTTGAAACAAAGATGTATGTAATATGGAAAAAATATCAAGTGTTTACCCCAATTGCTGAATTGCTGATCGACGAGATGAAAAACAAATTAACATAGGCCGTGTGTGAAAACAGCGACAAGGACTTGAAAATCCCTGTCGCATTTTTCTTGCTTTTTGAATTTACGCTATCTATATTACAAGCGTAATCTTTAATGTAAAAAGGAGGAATCTTCAATGAGCAAAGCAAGAGAGCCGACATTCAGAACAATGTACGGCAAGGACACAGCAGATTTTGTCCTATGGAATAGGCAAATTATCGTGTCAAAACAGTTGACTTTACCCCAACAGGAGAGCTGAAAAATGCGAACTGTTGAGAAAGGCGTGGAGAAAAAACCGCAAGACGGTTGCTGTATGGCGAACAGTGTGAAACAAATGCCCGATACAGCCATTTTGTGTTTTAAGCTGTGTTGTAGATAAAAGCAAAGTTACAGTCTATTGGCTGTTGCTTGCACTCCAAGGTGTCAGTGAATAATTGGCGTAGCAAGACTGTCTGCGATAACTACAGTCAAACGCCCCTGGTGTAAGGGTGCTGATAGAGGCTGTGCCTTATCGGTTTTGCACCCTGCCGTGTGTCAGCTACACACCCGAATGTTATGAGTTCAATCGGTAATGAAAACTCCACCATACTGTCGGTGAGCGACAGGCAAATTTCGTATTGTAAATGGTGCTGCGCAGTTCTTCGGAACGCTTGCTGAATAGCAAGTATGCGTTGGAAGTAATCCCACAGTGCTAACCAACTTTAAGGGGAACAATTTCATATGCTACTCCCTCCGATATGATATTTTCAAATGACGCTACTTTCGGAATGACCCCTTCGTTTCGGAATGATTATGACCGTCATCTTCGATGCCGATCGGCAAGGGCATTGTCGGATATTTGAAAAGGAAAATGGGAGAAACGGCAGGTGAAATCGGTAAGACTGCTACTGGGTGAGCTATGCCCTTGCCACAAGGATAGGCTTTTTCTAATGAGAAAAATGATACTATACTTTCGGAATGATATTTATATATGACATACCTTTCGGAAGTCAGCCCAAGATTTATCATAGTACGGCATTTTCACATCTACGGTGTGTTCCGGCTGAAAATGGTTCCTATTAAAGGTTTATCGCAGTTCAAAACCATCGTTTCGGAATGAGCATGACTTACCTTTCGGAATGATCGCAAAAATATGATATACATTTTCAAAGGCTGCGGCGGAAGATTGTTCTTCTGCCGCAGCCGAATTTTTTTCTCGGTAAATTACTTGCTTTTTGAACTGCCCTCTCACATATTTCATCTGCCGATAATGAAAAAGGCGTTTTTCTTGAAATTTGACTTTGACCTATCTATATTACCTGCACCGAAACAGTATCGGTAATATCAGAGAAAGGAGGGAGTTGCCTATGGGTAAGGTTCGCCACGATGCCCTGCCCGAAAAGCTGCAGAATATTTCCGAAAACCTATGGAAGCAGGCGGAAACCGTACTTCGTATGAACAACAATAAAGGCAAGGCAACCATACGGCGATACAAAGCGGCAGAACACCGCTTTTGCGATTTTATGGCTGAACGCTACCAGACCAAAAATCTCAAGAATGTGGAAGCAAGGCACATCTACGTCTATGCTACGATGCTTACGGAAACCGATCATATGCCCAAGTATATTCGCACAGAGCTTTCAGGCATCCGCTTTTTCCACCAGCGTTTAGGCAGCAAGAACAAGTTGCCTACCAACAAGCAGCTGGGGATCATGCCTAACGATGATTACAAGTACAACCGTGCTTTTCTGCCGAGCGAATTTAAGGATATGATACAGGTTGCCGTTTCAATGAAACGGTATGATGTGGTTATCGTCAGCTATCTTGCAAGATACTTTGGCTTGCGGTTGGAAGAGGCAGTAACGGTGCGTGTATTCCAAATTGAAGAAGCAATCCGTTACAAGCAACTGCACATCACCAACGGCAAGGGCGGTCAGAAACGGGATATACCTATGGATATTAAAATCCAAGAAACGATCCTACAGCGTTGTTTGGCTTACGCTAAGAAAAATGGGAAAGCCGGTAATGACTATCTCATTTGCAACGGTCATCAGAACAGCGTCAAAAGAAAGATGGCATCCTTGCAGAATTGGCGCACCAATCACGGTGACAAATTCATTGATCCGAACCGCACCGAGCTTGTAGAACCGGGCAAGAAGCCACGCATCAAAAGACCGTCTTGGCACGGACTGCGGCATTTGTATTTCCAAGAGAACAAACGCCGTCTGCTGAAAGAAGGCAAGCTCACAAAGCGACAGATTGAAAATGAACTCAGTGAGCGTATGGGTCATCATAGGAACGAAGTCAAGAAGTTTTATTCTGATGATTTAGAGGACTCGTAACCTGGCGAGGGGATTTTCCCCTCGTTACATAGGTTAATTTATTATAAAGACTAACTATTAAAAGTCAAGTTTTAAAATGATATTTTTGGTATGAATTGCAGAAATGCATTTCAGATAAAAAAGA
>PPYF01099305.1_pt1 | contig 29035 bp, 27 predicted proteins | sample 1559871 | NCBI WGS metagenome assembly PPYF01 (sample SAMN08240021, study PRJNA423297) | Human gut metagenome, whole genome shotgun sequencing project.
GGTAGTGTAAAATATTTTGTGTAAATGAATCTTGCTCAAAATATTTTCATACCTCATACTAAAGGGGAGAAAGAGGAAAAGGAGTTACTATCATGGCAAAGCGTACCCCTACCCCTGGAGAAAAAATTGCGCAGGCAATCTATGAAACCTACAAACCGACCACTGTTGAGGAAATGAATGCGGCCTTAAAGAATGTCTTTGGACCGTTATTTGAAGCAGCTCTTAAAGGTGAGTTGGACAACCATTTAGGTTATCCTAAAAACGGCAGTACCCCTGAGGATTCCAAGAATACGAGAAATGGGTATTCCAAGAAGAATCTGAAGACCTCTATGGGAACAGTACCCATCCAGGTTCCTCGTGATCGGGAAGGCACTTTTGAACCACAATTAATCCAAAAATATCAGCGTGATGTATCTTCCATCGAAGGAAAAGTCCTTGCCATGTATGGCCGTGGAATGAGCCAAAGGGACATTTCTTCGACCATTGAAGAAATCTACGGTTTTTCTATCTCCCATGAACAGATTGCCCATATTACGGACCGGATTCTGGACGAAGTATATGCATGGCAGAATCGCGCGCTGCTTCCTTTTTATACCTTTCTCTTCATCGACTGTCTGTATGTTCCCATGAAGACTGATAGAGCTCTAAAGCAAAAGGCTGTCTACGTCATCCTTGGGTATGATATCAATGGCGAGAAGGATATCCTTGGTATCTGGATCAATGAAACGGAAGGCAAGCATACCTGGATGCAGATCTTCGATGAAATCAAGAACCGTGGAGTACAAGACATTGGTTTTATCTCCATGGATGGTGTTAGTGGTCTTGAAGAAGGCGCCGCCGCCATTTTCCCTGGCACAGTGGTGCAACGCTGCATTGTACACCTGATCCGTAATTCCATGCGGTATATTCCCTGGAACAAATCCAGAGAGTTCATGAATGAACTGAAAGGAATCTACAAAGCTACCAATGTAGCGGAAGCACGCAGATTATTTGAAAAGTTCAAGAGCAAATGGACGGACTACCCTGGGGCTGTTGCGGTTTGGAAAAACAACTTCCAGCACGTGGAACAGCTGTTTAACTATGGCTCTGATGTACGGAGAGTCATGTACACTACCAATGCCATAGAAAGCATCAATTCCAGTTTCAGAAAGGTAACCCGTAAGGGCTCTTTTGCCAATGACGAGGCCATCCTGAAGCTTCTCTACCTCCGTGTCCTTGAGCTCAAGAACACCAAATGGAAGGGCAAAGGAAAGGTCTTTAACTGGCAGGCTGTTATGAACCAATTATTGATTGACGAACGTATGAGCAAACTGATTGCTAAATACGATTGGTTAATCTAAAAACACAAAATTCTTGACATCCCCAGCAGTCCCCGGGAATCGTAGACGCTTTCGTGAGCATTGTTCCCGCACCGGATGGCCCGGTCCAGGCCCATGATGGTGGCAATGGCCCCGTCTATTTTTTCTGTGGACTTTTCCTTATCTGCCTTGATATTGCCGGCAGGATCTCTCCGGATATAAATATTATCCATCATCCATCGAAGGACTGGATGCCCTCCATGAGCAATTCGCTGCTCCAGCGTGAGCTTCATAAGCTCCTTAGTAGGAGGGCTCATGTCCTTGAATCCCTGTCCGAATGGGACCACGGTAAAACCCATCCCCTCAAGGTTCTGGACCATCTGTACCGCACCCCACCGGTCAAAGGCAATTTCCTGTATATTGAACTTTTCACCCAGCTTCTCGATGAACTTTTCAATATACCCGTAGTGGATGACATTTCCTTCGGTTGTCTGGATAAATCCCTGCTGGGCCCAGATGTCGTACATCACATGATCCCGCTTCACCCGCAGGGGCAGTGTCTCCTCCGGCAGCCAGAAGTACGGCAGGATGCAGTACTTATCCTGGTCATCCAGAGGCGGGAATACAAGTACGAAGGCGGTAATGTCCGTGGTGCTGGAAAGGTCCAGACCGCCGTAGCAGATCCGGCCTTCCAGATCTTCTTCCCGCACCGGGAACGCACAGGCATCCCATTTATCCATAGGCATCCACCGAACAGACTGCTTCACCCATTGGTTCAGCCGCAGCTGACGGAACACATTCTCTTCGCTGGGTGTCTCTTTGGCCGATTCACAGGCCGCTTTCACTTTGTCGATCCCTACCGTAATCCCCAGGGAGGGATTGGCCTTCTTCCACACTTTAGGGTCGGTCCAGTCATCCTGTTCCGCTGCCCCGTAGATCACTGGATAGAAAGTAGGGTCATGTTTCCTGCCTTCCAGGATATCCATGGCCTTCTGATGGACTTCGTAGCAGATGCTGTGGGTATCCGTCCCGGCTGTGGTGATAAGGAAATACAGGGGCTGCATCCGGGCATCCCCGGAACCCTTGGTCATCACGTCGTACAGTTCCCGGTTCGGCTGGGTGTGCAGCTCGTCAAACACCACCCCGTGGATGTTGAACCCGTGCTTAGAATAGGCTTCTGCCGAAAGAACCTGGTAGAAGCTGTTGGTGGGCCGAAACACCATCCGTTTCTGGGAGGACAGGATTTTCACCCGCTTGCTGAGAGCCGGACACATCCGGACCATGTCTGCCGCCACTTCAAAGACGATGGAAGCCTGCTGCCGGTCTGCCGCACAGCCGTACACTTCCGCCCCTTCTTCTCCGTCACCGCAGCAGAGCAAGAGGGCCACTGCAGCAGCCAGCTCACTGTTATGGGTCGGTATAAAAGACCGCCCTGCAAGGTAGCAATGGCTCCGGCTGTCCACCTGGATACACTGCATGGAAACTTTTTCTTTCATCGGCTCAATGCTGTCCAGATAATGGAAAAGGGAGCGTTTCTTTTTCACATGGTCAGAAAATGAAGTGAACCGGATGACATACAGCGTTTCCCCGGTTGGTTTTCCATACCGCAGGGAAGGCCCTTCCATCATGGTGTTCTTGATGCCAAGACTCCAGAGCAGTTCCCGCACATCCAGGGCAAACTGCCTGATTGTGCTGGTATAGGTGCTCTGTGCTTTCCTGTCCCCGATGCTCCCGTCAGAATCCACAAGGCCCTGGAGAAGCCGCCAGCGCTGTGCCTCGGATGCCCGAAGATATTCTGGACGGATCCTTTTATCCCCGAAGGTCGGTACTTTGTTGGCACATTCATTCCCCAGCCAGTATCCGTAAAGGTACGGATCCATGGGGAGCCGCGCGGAAATCGTCTGCAGGGGTCTGGCAACGGGGATCCGGATAAGGGACTGCCGCTCTTCGGGGGTTCCTGCAAAACGTTCTTTGTACGCCCTGACCTTTTTATAGATCTCTCCTGTGGTCCATTCCTTTTTCTTCCGCTTCCCGTGAATGTATTCCACATCCCACAAATGGCGCTCGCCGGCCACAATGGACGAACCGTCCCGGAAGGTCAGGCGATAGGCCTGTTCCGTATCATCCACCGCACTTTTGGCCACGATATTGCATGGGGTTCCCGTTTCATCAAAGACCCGGTCTCCCACCTTAAGTTCTCCCATGGTCTTCCAGCCATCAGGAGTCGGGATCGGTGTATCAAGTGCCAGCTGCTTCCCCTGCTTCTTGGGGATCTCGATATAGGCGGTGTTGAACTGCCGGTAGCCGTTAGGCTTCACCGTCCCGAACAGGTCCCGGATGATCTGTTCCTGCCAGTCGATGAGTTCGAAAGGATGGCCGGCCCAGGTTCCCTTGGTGTGGCACAGGCTTTCGATGAAGGCTACGGCGTAATCTGCCAGTTCCTTGTTATAGGTGGACGTTTTGGCTTTGAATTTGGTGGGCTTGTACTTTTTCAGTTTCCGCATGAGGCCTCCCTCCTTTCTTCTACAAGAAAAGGAGCCCGCAGGCTCCTTCTTTGTCCCCACTCCTCAAAGGCTGAAGATGAAGGCGGGAACTTTTTCGTATTCGCCGGTCAGGAAATCTCTTTTGGTTCCGTGGACTTCGGTCATGCCTTTCAGGGTACATCCCAGCTGGGTGAAGGCCCAGGAAACCTGGATGGCGCTGGACCAGGTGGAAGAGAAGGTGAATTCCTTCACACCAAAGTCCCGAAAAATCTTGATGATTTCTTCCGGCTTCCGGTAGGTGCCGGAAAGGTCCAGCCGGCTGTTGCCCTGCTGTTTCATTTCGCTGTAAAGCCGCATCATGTCTCCGAAGGTCTCCCCTTCTGCCCGAACCTCCTCAAGAAGTTCCTGGTGAGCTCTCTGGCAGGCTTCCATGGCTTTGGTGTTCCCGCCGTTTTCTGCAGCATCCAGCTTTCTTTCCAGTTCCTCGTGCCGTTCGTAGAATCTTTCCAGCATTTCCATCTTTGTCATTTTGTTTCCCCCCTTTGTTTTACCGGAATTCAATGGCCAGCATTCCTTTTCCCATCCACCAGCTGCTTTCTTCATTCGGGTCTTCAAAGAAGGCTTCTTTGGCCTCCTTGATTCGTTGATTCATGTCTTTCTCTCCGAACATTTCGCAGGCTGCTTTCTTGCTGATTTTCTTTCCATCCAGGGTAATAATGGTTCTCATGGTAATTTCCTCGCTTTCATGTGCTTTTCTCTCTTTGCCTTTTGGCATGTACATATATCACTCTAAAGGCACATAATAGCAAGCAAAATCTGTGTATTTATGCAAGTAATCGAGTAGGAGGGGGCGGTTAGCCCCCGTCCTCTCACACCACCGGGCGTACCGTTCGGTACACGGCGGTTTCAACAGTTGATGTGCACCGACTGGCATGCTTCGGCTAAATCAAAATGGCCGAAGCGTACCAGTCTTTCTCTTTTTTTTGTTATGGACATGCGTTTCCTCAACGGTCATGCCGTCGATGCCCGCCGCCCCTTTGTTTGCCTTTGCTCTCTTGAAGGCTCTGTTCAGGTTTCTCCTGTCCAGTATCTTCTCCTGTTGCTCCGGCTGTGCACTGTCCCGTTCCTTCCATATTTGTCGGAATGACCTGCACGCTCCCGCATATTCTTCGTGTTCCGCACTATCCTTTTGCGGGCAGCCCTCTTCTTCGAGGTTTTCTGCTGTATTTAGTCTTTCCTTCTTTTCCCGGTTGTACTTGGGATTTCTGTTGATTCGGCCCTTCACCTTCCGGCTACTATGGCCTCTGCTGACTTCTGCACGTTCAGCGTGGCCTTTCGGTCACGGTTATTCCTTTTGGAACATTCCGTGCAGACCTCCCCGGGTACCACACGTTTCTTTCCCTCCATCTACCTGCCGCATTTACCACCGCTTGTTCCGTGCAGCTATTGGACTTCGACCTGTGTAGCGGTCTTATCCCAAGCGATAGCCTGTATACGGTTTCTGTTCGTCAGGCCGGAGGTTTGCCGCCGGCTTCCTTCAGATTCCACCTCACGGTGGACACCCTTGCCTTTGGCTGTATCTTTCCCGCTGCCGGGCAGATTCCGGACTTTCACCGGTTAGAAACGTGCGCCGCCGGGCGCACTACAAAAAAGGAACAGGGCCTTGCGGCCCCATTCCCTGCCTGTGGCTACCGCCTTCAGGCGGCGTTTCTCCAGGCGGAATTCCCGGCCAGGTGCTTCAGCATATGCAGCCGGCAGGTCTTGAATTCGTCTCCGATGAGCCCCAGCCGGAGCATCCAGCACCGGAAGGCGTATTTTTCGTTGTCCGTTTCCGTCTTTCTGGAGGAGGCTTTCTTCTGCGTGAGGGCCTGATGGGCCACCGCCAGGCAGAACTGGATGTATGCCTTGATCTCTCCGGCGTGGAGGGTGCCGTTGAAAAGCCGGAATTCCACCGTCCCTTTGGTAAAAGTGGCGTGGAGGTTAAGGCCGTGGTACCGGCTGTTGTTGTAATGTTCATCCCGACCAAAGGGTGCCTGGATGTACCAGATGTCGGCAAATTCTGCCATGGTTCGGGGCTGCTTCTTGTTCAGTTCCCAGAGGAAGGTTTCATCTGTCTTCTGGCAGTATCTGGCTTCCCGGAGGGCGTCGATCTGGAGGGCATGGTAGATCATATCTTCCTTGCTGGCCACCAGGTTTACCAGGTTCCGCAGGGTTTTCGGGGTGAACTTCTCGGCTCCCACATGGATGTGAATCCCGCAGGAGGTGTTCACCAGGGCCCCGGCTTTTCTCAGGGTCCGTACCAGTTCCTGCAGCTTCGGGATGTCGTCGTAGGAAAGGATGGGGCTTACCACTTCCGTCCGGTAGTCCCGGGTGGCGCCCTCGATCTGGCCGCCCACCTTTCTCTGAGGTCGGATGCTGGAGTCGCTCATGGCTTTCCAGGTCCGTCCTTGGTTATCCAGGGCGGTGTAGGTATCGTAGGCTCCGCCTTCATAGGTGCCCCATCCTGTTCCGAAGAAACCGGCCATCAGGTTGGCAGCCTTTTCTCTCGTAATCCCCGTCATTTCCATTTCAATCCCGAAGTGCAGTGTTTTCATCCTTCTCGTCATCCTTTCGCTAGGTTTGTGTGTTCTTTGGCATGTGTATTAATCACTCTAAACGCACATAATAGCAAGGGATTTTGAGAATAATTATTTGTTATTCTGTTTTTTTATTCAGTTTCCGGACTTCATCCACCCCATAGATCACATTCAGGCGGGATCCGTTGTCCCAAACCACCAGGAGGGACCCCATATCATCTACGCCGGTCACCGTGCCTTTCGTCCCCAAAGGCGGTGCCTGGAGATCGTCCATCCGGGTAAGGCGTACCCGGGTTCCGGGAGGGTATTCCTGCTGTAGAAATTCCAGCAGCTCTTTATTGGGAAACCGCATCTTTTTTCCCTCCGTTCCGGAAGGCCGCTGACCCACTGAGCTTTTCCAGCAGGATCTTTCGGCAGTCCTTGTATTCCTTCCCGATGAAGCCCAGGCGCAGGAGGAAACACCGGAATGCGTATTTCTCGTTGGGGACTTCATGTTCTTTGGCCGTGACCCGTTTGGCGTTCTTGGCGAACTGGCACAGGGCCTTCACCAGTCTGGAGTAGGCTTGGACCTTGGCGCCGTCCGCTTCGTGGAACCAGGGGAAGTTGATTTTCCCTTCACTGCGGATGATGGTCAGGTCATCCGTCCCCAGGGCCTTTTTGAAAAGGCCGGCTTTAGAGGCCACCAGGTTCTGAAGTTTCTCGAAGTCTTCTTCCGTGAAATCGTCCGGAAAGGAAATGGTGAGGGTGTCGACTTTCTCCGGAGTTTCTTCCGGTTCCTGGGCTGTTTCAGGGTCCGTCCCTTCTTCCAGTTCAGCCGTTTCCTGGGAAAGTTCTGGTTCCGAGTTTGCATCCGGTTCTGCCGTTTCCTTTACGGGTTCTTGTTCCGGAGTTTCTTCCGTTGCTGCCTGTTCTGCAGCCGTTTCTTCTGGCTTGAATCCTCTGGCTTCCAGTTCTTTTACCACCTTCTGGAACAGTTCTCCGTCTTCACATTCCATGGCACCGTTTTTCCACACCATAATGCTGCCGATCCGGTAAGCCTTGGTGGGAAGAAAAAGGTACTTTGCCTTTTCTCCCGTAATGGCGCTGATAGCCTGCACCAGCTCTTTTCTTGCTGCACCTTGTCTGTTGTATTCAACCTTCATTTTTAGTACCTCCTTAGGGTATTTTGGTACTGTTATTAATCACTCTAAAGGCGAATAATAGCAAGCAAAATGTAGCCCTTATTGTACTTATTTTTCCGCACCCGCCACTTCTTGGTAGGTGTACTTCTTCCCGTCCCTGAGGACAGTTACAGTCTCGTTCTCATGGGAAGCCAGGTACCGCTTCACCGCCACATCCACGAACTTGGGTTCCAGCTCCACCCCATAACAGATCCGGCCCAGCTGGTCGCAGGCCATGAGGGTGGAAGCAGACCCCAGGAATCCGTCCAGCACCACCCCGTTGATCTGGCTGCTCAGCTTGATCAGATAGGCCAGCATGGGTACGGGTTTGCTGGAAGGGTGGCCAAAGCCGTCTTCTTTGCTGTTCTTGATGCCGTCAAACTCAAAGACTGCTTTCTGCTTCTGGTCTCCGTACCAGTTATGTTTTCCGTCTTTCCGCCATCCGAAGATAATAGGTTCCATGTTGAACTTCCAGTCGGTGCGCATAAAGGGTGCCTTGGGCTTTTTCCAGATAAGGCCAGCTCCCACTTTGAAACCGGCATCCTCGAAAGCATCGTAAAAGACCCGGGCCTTCATGGTGGCGTAGAACACGTAGATGGAAGCATCCGCCGCCATGGTTTCATGGAAGCAGGTGAATGCCTTCTTCAGGAACTCGTACCCTTCCTGGTCGTTCAGGTCATCGTTCTTGATCTTCCCGGAGGTGCTCCGAAGGTTGACCAGGTACGGGGGATCCGTCAGCACCAGGTTGGGTTTCACCCCGTCCATGAGCTGAGCATAGGTTTCTGGCTTGGTGGAATCCCCGCACAGGACCCGGTGCTTTCCCAGCTGCCAGAGGTCCCCGTCTTTGGAGAACACCGGCTTCTGGAGTTCTTCTTCCATGTCGAAGTCGTCTTCTTTGGCTTCGGTCTCTTCATCGAAGATATGGGCGATTTCGTCATCGCTGAAGCCTGTGAGGCTCACATCGAAATCCGCTCCCTGGAGGGATTCGATTTCCACCCGCAGCATTTCTTCGTCCCATCCGGCATCCAGGGCCATCCGGTTGTCGGCCAGGATGTAGGCTTTCTTCTGGGCTTCAGTAAGGTAGTCCACCAGGACGCAGGGCACTTCCCGGATGCCTTCTTCCCGGGCTGCCATCACCCGGCCATGGCCAGCAATGATGTTCTTGTCCTTGTCGATGATGACAGGATTTATGAACCCGAATTCCCGCAGGCTGGCCCGGAGCTTGTTAATCTGCTCCGGGGAATGGGTCCGGGCATTATTCACATAGGGGATCAGCTCATCGATGGGGATGAGCTTCATCTCTTTGGTCGTTTTTCCCATGCCTTATTTCTCCTTATAATCGCGGCAAGCCCCCTGCGGGCACCATCCAGGTCCCCACAAAGGGCTTGTCCTCGTAATGTTTTGATCTGCTGTTTGGTGAGGGAATATTCCCGCAGCCGAGATATGAATTCTCTTGCTGTCATGCTACACCTTCCGCGACCGCAGCAGCCGCTCCATCACATCATCCTGGGGCGTGTTGCCGGCAAACTCCACGGAGCAGTTTTCCTTCACCACCTGGTAGATCTGATACCAGATCTGGTTCACCTGCTTCATGTAGTTCTGGCCCATGGTCACGTATGGAGAAGCAATGGCCGCATTGGTGGTGGGGTGCTTGGCCAGAAAGCCATATTCCGAAATGGCATGTTCGCACTGGATCCACCGGGACACCGCCATGGCGTACTGGCTGATGAGCTGAGGGCTTACCAGTTTCTCGCAGTGCCGGGCTTTGAGCCACAGCCAGGTTTCCCGATAGATTTCTTCCGCCTCCAGCTTCCCGCCGTTCCGCTGCTTTTCCTTCATGTAGGCTTTGGGTTCCGGCATGTCTTCTCCGTTAAGGTCCGCTCCTTCCGGTATGTCCATCACCTTCAGCGGCCGTTTCCCCGGATTGTCCGGCAGTTTATCCAGCAGGGCCCTGGGTTTCCGACCCTGGCCGACTCTGAGTCCGCCCCGCATGGTTCCGTCTTTGGCTATTTTTCACACCCCCTTATTTCCATGGGTCAATACCTTGTTTGAATACGCGTTTTTTGTGCGCGTGACCCCTCGCCCGTTCTGGCTTTCCGGGCTTCCAGAGATTCATACACCCCCTGGGTATATCACTTTGTTTCAGAGTTATCATTCTGATAGTCCACTTTTTCTTGTGGCTTTTTGGTGCCATCGATCTCCTCTTTGGGCATGAATTCTTGCGTGACAGGCTTTGCATAAAGCGATCAGGTTGTTCCAGTCGTGGGTCCCGCCTTCCGCCAGGGGCTTCTTGTGGTGGACTTCTTCCGCCACCACGTACCGGCCATTCTTCAGACACAGCTCACAGAGAGGATGGCTGGCCACGTAGGCATCCCGGATTTTCTTCCAGGTCCTGCCGTACCGTTTCTTCGTACCAGAACTTCGCTCATACTTTTCGTACCGCTTGGCGATGATCTTCTGGTGCTTCTCACAGTACCGGCCGTCCGTCAGGTTCGGGCAGCCTGGGAAGGAACAGGGCCGTTTGGGTTTTCTCGGCACAGCTGCCACCTCCTTTCGGGCATGAAAAAAGCCTTGTAGGATTTTTACATCCCGCAAGGCTTGTCTTTATTCCCTTTTCTCGTGATTCTATCATACCACGAAGGGGCTGTTGAATTCTAGTGTTCTGTTACTGTATTTTCCTGCATTTTACTGCGCTCCTCCAAAATTTTTTCAACGGCTGCCACCCCATCACTGTGGACGGCGTAGATCCACCGGATCCCTTTGCCCATGCTCCGGGCAATGTCCTCCCAGGCATCGAAGTGGATGTACCGGTCCCGAAGGACCAGCCGCTGGGCTTCGTCTTCCACCCGGTCAATGACCTGGCCGATTTCATACTTCAGGTCCACCAGCCGGTCCACTTCCCGGTTGATCTCCTGCTCCCTCTCCCAGATTTTCTCAATGGTCCGGACGAAGGGAGCTTCCGTGGGCCGGTTGGGATTGTGGCTTTCTTCCAGCCCGGCTGCGGAGATTCCCAGGCACAGGTGCCGGAGTTCGGCCACCTCCCGCAGGTTGCTCTCTATTTTCTTATCCAGGTAGAATCCCTGTTGCAAGTACTCTTTCGCGTTCATGCTTTTCCCTCCAAATCCGCTTTGACGGCTTCAATCAGAGCCGCCTGGGAACTGTCTTTCTTTTCCAGGGCCTTCAGGATCCGTTCGTCCATGGTGCCCTTTGTCACAATGTGCTGGACGATCACCGTCCGGCTGGTTTGTCCCTGCCGCCAGAGCCGGGCCACCGTCTGCTGGTAGAGTTCCAAACTCCAGGTGAGCCCAAACCAGATCAGGATGGACCCGCCCTGCTGCAGGTTGAGGCCGTGTCCGGCAGAAGCCGGATGGATCAGGGCCACCGGAATCTTCCCGGCGTTCCAGTCGGCAAAGTCCTGGGAGGACTTCAGTTCCCTGGCTTCCATCCGTTTCTGGATTCTTTCTCTGTCGTGCCGGAACCAATAGGCCACAAGCACCGGCCGGCCATTGGCGCTTTCCACCTGGTCTTCCAGGGCATCCAGCTTCCGATCGTGGAGATGGATGGTCTTTCCGTCATCGGTGTAGATGGCTCCGTTGGCCATCTGGGTCAACTTCAGCGTAAGGGAGGCCGCATTGGCTGCCGTCACCTCGCCTCCCGGCAGTTCCAGCACGAGAGACTTTTTGAAGTCATTATACCGCTTCCGCTCCGAGTCCGAAAGATTAACCTCGGTTTTCACACGCACCAGGTCCGGCATCTGCAAATAGTCTGTGGCCTTCATGGATACGGTGATGTCCGAAATTTTCCGGTAGATGGCGTCCTCTGCTCCCGGCAGGGGCTTGTAGGAAAACACCACCATCCCGTTCCGTTTGTCCGGCTGGAAGTAGGTATTCCGGTACTGGCTGATGTATCTCCCCAGCCGCTCTCCCATGTCCAGGAGCCGGAACTCCGCCCACAGGTCCATAAGGCCGTTGCCGCTAGGAGTCCCCGTGAGGCCCACGATCCGTTTCACCTTGGGCCGCAGGGCCTTCATGGCTTTGAACCGCTGGGCCTGCTGGTTCTTGAAAGAAGACAGTTCGTCCAGGACCACCATATCAAAATCCAGCCGGCAGTTCTTGCAAAGCCACACCAGGTTCTCCCGGTTCACGATGTAAAGGTCCGCGGGCTTCTGGAGGGCCCGCCTCCGTTCCGTCACGGACCCTACCACCACGCTGCAGGTGAGCTCCTTCAGGTGGTCCCATTTCCGGAGTTCTTCCGGCCAAGTATCTCTCGCTACTCTGAGGGGTCCTACGATCAAAACCCGGTGGATCTCGAAGGAGTCAAACATCAGGTCATTAATAGCCGTCAAGGTTGTCACCGTCTTGCCGAACCTAAGCCCATATCCAGCAAGAGAGCCGTCACCGGGTGGGTCTTGATGTACTCGATGGCGTATTTCTGGTACGCATGGGGTATGAACTTCATTGGGCATCACCTCCTTCCGCGATGGTCTGCAGCAGCCCGGGGATATCTTCCAGGGCATCCAGGACGAACACCCGGAACCCCAGCTCCCGAAGCTTTTCGTGCCTTTTCACCTGCAGAACCCGTGGTTTCTTCCCCGGTGCCTTCACTTCCACAAAGGCCAGCTTCCCACCAGGAAGAAGGACCAGCCGGTCCGGCATGCCGGAAAAGGAAGGGGAAACGAACTTCACAGCCAGTCCGCCTTTCTTCCTCGTTTCCGTCACCAGCTTCAGTTCTACTTGTTTCTCATTTAAAAAGGACATCTGCTGCCTCCTTTGCCTTTGCCATCACTTCCGCATCCACCGGGGTTCTGGGTTCATGCTTCAGGTCTCCGTAAAACACATTCAGATAGTCATTGCTGACTTCCGGATGGTCATGGAACATGTTGTCTTCCGCCCGGGACCGCACTTCATCAATCTTTTGCAGGACCCGCATGAATTTGTCTGTATCCGTAGACAAAAGGACCTGAGACATGTGGATGGCAAGATTTCCACCCAATGTCCGGAACAGCCGCATTTCGGCTCCCACCAGTTTGTACAGTTCAATCGTCCGTTCTTTCTTGTTGATCATCGCTTTTCCTCCTTCAGTATGGGAGTGACGGTGGTGACACTCTTCAACATACCCTCTCTATAGTTCTCTTTTGTAAATCTTCTTTAGGACTTTCAGGGTGAGAGTGTCACTACTGTCACTTTTCATAAGGTGCAGGTGGTGAAGGTCTCCAGCATACCTTTATATAGAACTCTTTTAAAAATTCTTCTTTAGGACTGTCAGTAGTAGACCTGCACCCACCTGCACCTTTTAGTCCAGAAAATTCTGTCCTTCTTTCAACCGCAACCCGTGAACAACGATTCCTTTCTTCGTCTTGTGACGGAAGAACCCCGCCTTCTCCAGATTCCCATAGAAATCCGAAGTGCTTCTGGTGTATTCACCCGTCTGCATACAGACGATCCGGTACTGCTGGTACAAATCCCCCGACTTCTCCGTGAAGGAGGGATCCACGTCACAATGGGCGTCCAGGAATTGTCCCAGCCAATCGTTGTCCTCCCGGTATTTCTCTACCGCTTTCCGCACGGCTTCCGGTTCCTCAATCTTGAACTTCTTCCGGATGGCAGCTTCCGCGCCTTCAATGACCCACTTCAAAATGGCCGGCCCGGCTTGTTCGAACAGGTAGTCCGAATAGTTCTTGATGTCGTTTTTCCGGGTAATCCTGGCGTTAAAGGGAATGATAATCAGCCTCCGCCAGGTGCCGTCATCGTTGGCGGCCACTTTCGGCAGGTGGTTGGTGTAAAGGACCAGTGTGTGGGAGGGGACGAAATGGAAGGGAGTCTTGAACTTCTTCTCCGCTTCGATGGGGTCCACAGAACAGATCTGCTTCACCATCCCCGTATTGAGCCGCTGGCCTTCTTCCAGTTCGGAAGCGATGATCAGCCGCTTCCCTTTCAGTTCTGCAATTTCCGGTTTTACGTTTCGCCGGCAGTTCATGGTCATGGTCTCGGCGGAAATCTTGCCGGAATACAACCCCAGCACCCTGGCGATGGTGTTCCAGAAGGTGGATTTCCCGTTGGCCCCGCCGCCATAGGCGATAATCATCTGTTCGGCATAGACTCGGCCCACTGCGGCCATCCCCACGATCTGCTGCACGTACCGGATCAGCTCCTGGTCCTTGCAGAAGAACAGGTCCAGGCTTTCCTGCCACATGTTTCCTCCCTGGGTTCCGGGAGAGCAGGCGGTGACTTTGGTGATCATGTCATCCGGGTCATGGGGCCGTTTTCCCTGCATCCCTTTGGAAAGGTCGTAGGTGGCTTCCGGGGTGTTCAAAAGTTCCGGATCATAGTCCAGCTCGGAAACATCCAGGGCCAGCATGGGGGTGGCGGCATTCTGGACATTGAGAATGTTCTTGTAGTTCCGGTTTTTCATGACGAATTTCTTGTAAGCATCCGCGCTGAGAAGGGCCGTCAGCAAATGGACTTTTTCCCCGGGAATCTGGTTGGCCAGGGTCTTGCTTCTGGACTTCACGTCTTCCCGGGAGATCCCGATGGCGGTCAGGTCATCTTCTGCCTGGCGGATCTTTTCTTCTGCGTCTGCCAGCTGGTCATCCATAAAGTCCTCGATGACGCCCAGAGGCTTATGTTCATCTTCATCCCAGTGATTACCCACGTAGGCGATGTACTTCGTAGCACTGGTGTACCGAAGGCGTCCCATACAGGTCCGGGCCAGGACTTTGGCTTCCCCGATGTCCGAGAAGTCATCCGGCTGGAGGGACGGGTGGCCAACAGCTTTGTTGTATTCATCCGGGGGCACATACCCCTCGCTTTGCTGGATTTTGTTCCGGAAGAACTTCAGGGCACTTTTCCAGATGGTGTCTAGCTCTTTTTCCGGAAGCCGCGGTTCGCAATTCTCAGCCCGCTGCAGGTAGGCTTCGTAGGCTTTGTCCGTATCCCCATACCGCTTCAGCACCCGGCCGGCAAAGTGAGACATGGTGTTGTTCCGGTTGCCTTCCGGAATAGAACTCCCGGTATAGAAGGGAGGTTCCGTCTGGTCGGGTTCCAAAGTTCCCAGGCCGGCCAGAAAATCCGTGATGGTTTGCTTCCCTTCCTGCCATAAGATAGCTTCCGGCACCACTTCCGTGCCATACAGGAACCGGGCTGCATCCAGAGCCTGGGCGTCGAAGAAGGGAAACTCTTCCCGGATCCCCTGCTTCAGGGCCGTATAGGCTTTTTCGTCCTGCACTTCGGTGATGGGAAAATACGCATGGAACCGGGGCCGGGCTTTCCGGCCTTCCTTGGCTTTCCCGCTATTCCGGGACGGAACGATGGCCACAGCCACGTTTGGCAGCATGGCAAGGAGCTTTTCTCCCGTCACCCACTCCTTCGGATTTTCCGTATGATCGTTGTCGCAGTCCATCACCGCCACATCGGAAGCCAGGAAGTTATCCCGGCTCCGGTAGTTGTCCTTATAGGCCGCACAAACGTGGTCGAAAGCAGCAGCCATCCCCAGTTCCCTGCTGCTTGTGATGACTGCTTTATTAGGATATATGGCATTTCGTTCGTTGCCGGTACAGTCAGCCGTGTAAATCGTAAATCTCATCTTTCTGCCTCCTCGAGGGTTTCGTTAAAGAATCTCAGCCGATAGTTCTTCCATCTGGCCCGCCGAATCTCCGCATCCATGCCAGGAGATATGGTATCCCCGAACACCCACACTTCCCGGCAAAGGCCCATCAGGATACTGCCGCAATGAAGACCTGCCTCTCGCTCTTTCGGATCCTGGTCATCCAGAAACTGAGGAAAGAAAAGATGTGGTGCCAAAGGAAGATACCCCTTTTCAAAGGCAAAGCGGCAGTATCGCCTTGCTGCCAGGATGTTTTCATCCACTGCCCCGGAATACGGGGAACAGATATATACCAATGGCCGGTAAGACCGGAGTGCCTTCCGCTGGGCTTCGACAGCACTGAGGGCTCTCTGCGGAGTCGGATCCAGATAGTGTTCCTGGTTATGCATGTCCATAAATGCCACACTCCTTTTCGATCAGGGGATAGTTTCCTTCCTCAGTCATCAGCTGATAGATGAACAGCCGCCCCTTCTGTGTCCAATAGGTATGGACACGATTATGCAGGACGCCGTTTCCGTCCGGGATATTGAAGGTCTTTGTCGAGGTGTATCCCATGGGAGCATAAGCCTGGTAAAGCAGCCAAATATTGCCCTGTTTGTACTGGATCCCGTGTTCATGGAGCCACTGGTTCATGCGGTTTGCAGACCATCCATAGTCCTTGGCAATGGTCGATGTGTTCACCAGATCCCTGCACTGCAGGACCAGATCGTAGTACGTAGCCTTTGGCCGGAGCTCCGCAAGCTGCTGCTGTTGAGCGGCATTTATCTGTGCCAGTTCCCTTGCCCTATTCCGTTCCTCTTTAAGCTTTGTAAGAGCTGCAATCGCAAGATCCGGATTATCCAGGATGGCTTCTGTAGCATAAATGCCTGTTTTTCGGATGGCTGGAAGGACTTCATGCGTCACCCAACGCTTAAATGCCCTGGCTTCCGGTTTCCGGCTTCTGAGAATCAGCGTGTAGAGACCTGCTTCATTGACCACACGTTTTTCGGGATTCCCCGGAATACCCTCGGTTAAAACGAGGGTATTCTTCTCATCGTCATCCAGTCTCGAGAGTGTATCGCTCGGATTGCCGATATCCAGGATGCGGCATATGTCCGCAGCTACGAACCAGGATTCCCCGTTTACAACAGCCGTACGCACGTTCATTCCGTTATAAATAAAATTTTTCATATCAGTCATCTTGCTGACCTCCCTGTATGTAGTTGGGAGTTGCCTCCCACTTTGTAGCCACGGCAATCCATCAAATCTGACGGTTTCCAAAAACTTCCTGCAGTTTTTTTCTTGCCCGCTTTAGCTTCTGGGTGATGTTGTTTTCATTGGCACCGATTCTTTTGGCATAATCCCGTACCTTTTCTCCGTCGATGTCCACAGCAATTACAGCTGCAGCCCATTGGGGTTTCTTTGCTAATGCATTTTTTAAATCGCTACAAGTGGCATCATATTCTTCTCTTTCTTCCAGCCATCTTGAGTAACGAGTGTCTTCTATATAACTCAAGCCGTCAGTATCATCTGCATCCTGGTCATCTTTTCGATATGGTTTTGAAGGTACACCGCGGTGACGGTCCATTGCATGCCAGTTATTGTATTCCGGACGATTCAAGAGTATATCTACCGTTTCCTGTACTCGTTTTTCCCTATCATCTATTGGCTCATCTGATTCCACCGAAATATCCAGCCATCCTTCCATTTCACGCAGTTCTACTTCGATTTCCTGAAAAGTATTTTCATATCTTATCTTTAGCTTCATGATTGCCTCCTCGTCGGAGACACGATCATCGGCAAGATATGAAAAACAGACCTGTGTCGAGATACACAAGCCTGCTTAGAGCCAGAAAGAGCGCACAGCAAAGGAAGGGGTATCTCTCACAGATTTCTTCCTACCCCAATGGGATGGGAGAGATCTGTATTTGATATCCTGCCTAGATCGCGCGCTCTACGACATGATTTTCATTTTTTACTTGGGGAGCGACCCCGATTTACAATAAACACTTGTAGTTGACTAGCTTTTTTTCTTGTCTGGTCAACTTTGAGCCTGGGCACTATCACCGCCTGACTTTGGATCCTTTCTGTGACTATCCTTCAGAATTATGCCAGCTCTCGGTGCGATCCTTTTGGAAATCCGCCTGCTGTTCCGAATCATCCCGCATGCCTCCTTTCACTGAATTGAGCCCTTTTCTGAGGCCACCTTCATTATTGCAAAATTACATTTCTAAAAATATGGTGAAAGTCTGGTAAAAATCTGGTGAAAATCTGGAAATTAAAAAAGCCCTGGAATTACCAGGGCAAAAAGAAGAAGAAGCCGAAGCTTCTTCTAAAAAAATATTATTCTGTATAGCCGATCAATAAACCATACCGTCCATCGGTTTCTTTATGTGTAAACATTTCCTGCATTGCGCCATCGTAATCAATATCCGGAATGCGATTCTCTACAATAATTACTTGACCAAAATCTTGATGCTTCACTAGATATTTGAAAAGACCAATGCGCATTTCATTACTCGTGTCATTTCCACCTTCCTTTAAAGACAAAATCGGTGAATCTATAAGTAGGATTCCAAGATTATGCTTTCCTTTTTCTGACAAATATTGATGGAGTGAAATAGCTACCACCGCATTAAGAAAAGCTTTGTAACCACCACCATATTTTTTCTTCTGTTTACCGTTTACAACGATATCAAAATCGTCGCTGTCAAAATCAAAATAGCAGTTACTAAACTTATCAAAGTTTACATCTTTGAGTATTTTTTTAAGGAGATCATTAAAATCGGAAACAAATTCTTCAGTAAAGTTATCCTGCGGTTTAAAAACCGCCTGATTCTCATCGCTGTCCTCCGATTTTACTGGCGCGGTTAAATGCTTTTCTATCTTTTCAATAATATTTTTCTGACTTGCCGAATCTACTGATTCCTGCAACAAAACGATTTGCCTTTGCAATTCTTGTATTGCTGGCTGAAGGTCCTGATTTATGAGTTGAGCCAATTGATCACTTTCTTCTTGGCATTGTTGGAGGCGTTTTTTATGTTCTTCGATTTCCTGGTCGATATCCTTTTCTGCATCCACCACATCTTTTAGCTGTGGAAGAATACGCTGCAATTCAGCCTGTGCAGCTGCCGCATATTCAGGCTGTTTCTTCAGTTTCATTTCCGCACCGCAGAACGGACAATGTTCAGGAGCTTTTACAGTAGCAAGTTTTTCCTCACCGTCAATAATAAACGTAATACGCTTAATATCAGAATGATACTGCTCTCGTAGTATCTGATACCGCTTTTTCATTAGGTAAGCAGATTTCAGTTCCTCATTTATATCGACGCTTTCATCTGATAGCTTTCTACGTTTGGCAGTCGCTTCGGACAGCCGCACCTGAGCATCGTTTATCTTGCTCATGAGATGACTGATTTTTTCCTTAACCTGCTCCGGTGAAAGTTCTTCCTGTTTTATAGCTTGCTTAAGTTCTGACAAATATTCCAGATTTTCATTCTTAACAAGGGCCCTAATTTTCTTTTCTTTATTTTTATCCTTCGTCCCTGTTACTTCCTTATATTCCTTGAATTCTTCCTCGTTTAAGAAATACAGCAGGGTACTTTTCATTGCAGTTCTTGAAAATGGACCACCACTGGTAGTAAAGATACTCTGTCTTCTATTTATACTTTCAAGCGACACACAGATAAGATTTAGAAAAGAGCGAAAGGTCAGTGACTGTCTCGAAGCATTTTCGTTTTTAATAACTTTTATGGAATCATCTATGCCGAATATCTTCATCCATACTGAATTAATCCAGTATTTTGATTTTCCGGCCGTATACTGATGTGTCTCGATCCGAGGATCCGTACTTTCTACGTTAATCTTTGTACTTCCAAGCTGACGGGACATCGTGACTGTTCCGTGTCCCGTCACAACCTCCATATGGACTGTGTCGCAACCAGTGCTTTTATCAATTACGAAATTATCGTAATCCATGCCACACATAAAATCAAAGCTATCCAATATCCAGCTTTTTCCTGTATCATTCGCGCCGTGAATAATATTCAGCCCATTGATAAATTCTATTGGTGAGTCCTCAATTTCAGGGCCAGTGAACCACAGCTTTTTGATGTAGTACTTATTCTTCATGGAATACTGCATCCTCCTTTTCTAAAGATGCTACCGCCACCTTATTTATTTTTTTCAAGATAGTCTGTTCAGAATCACTCGAAAAATGGCTTAATGCAAGTCTTATTTGCTCTTTGTACTCTTTTGCGTATTTTGTATTGAGTCCAGACGCAAATTTCCGACCATTGGAGGATATGCGGTAAACGAATCCATTTTTCGTAGGATTAACGTCTACGAATCCACGTTGAACTAAAAAAGTAATGCCAGCATTTGTCAGTTCTTTACGTGTTGCAAATTCGCTAAATTTGAACAGATTATCTCCGTGTAAATTCGTTTCAGAAAAGCCAAAGCTCTTACCGTATAGTGCAGCAAAATCCAATGCTGCTATCATATTTATTGAAAAATCCGTTCTTGCACCAGTTTCTAATAGTAACAAGACTCGAAGAGCCGTTTCGAACGGTGTATTAAACAGTTCCATCATCTTCATCTACCCACTGTAATTCTTTTCTATTAACGATCATATGGCACATGCCAACTTTCTCCGCAGCTCCTATCCATCCAGGAAGAAGAGCAATCTGTGATCGGCTTATTGGTAAAACCGCTGCCTGACTCGTAACAGATGCTAATCGCTGAAAGCCATTTGCATAAGGAAAATTCACCTTTGGATATATACCTTCCCTTACTTCCTCTCGCATTTCATCAAATTCTTTATATTCAATTGGCAACAGCGCATCTTGCAAAGACCGTCTGATTGTTTCCGTTGCATAATAACACTTTCTTTGATAGGCAAAATCCTTCTTGTAACGCTTATTTCTTTCAACATCTCTACGAGTATACTTTGGAACACCTTCCGCATCTGCATAAGCCGCATATAGTGCCCCTACATAAGTCATTTCAGTTTCGTCTACTTCTACAGGAACGGATAGTTGTTGGGGTTTCGGATACTTGCTTAACATTTTCTTCAATACATCGACGTCATCCTTAATCTCATCATCTGTGATATATTTTCTAGTAGCATGGGTCTTGAGTTCGCCTCCAGGCCATTTAAGAATTATCCCTGGCTCATCAATCTTAATCGAAGATGCTGATTTAGGAAATTCATTTACATACTTATTAGGAATTTCCTTAATTCCGTTCTTGCACTCTTGATTATCAATCTCCAAAATAGAAAATCGAATAAGTGAAGTTAGAAAATATGTAAAATCAATAGAATACGTGGAAAGGACCGCTTCTTTCGTATATTCACGTAACCAGCTAATCTGACAATCGGAATCTATAGTTTGATCTTCTTTAAGAATGGTTTGAATAGCTAAAAGTAGCGGCGCCCTCATGCTATCCTTAATCAGACCCATGACGGTAGATTCAAAACCATGAACTACACTTTCTGGATCACATGCACGCACTGCTTCGATAATATCGGATGGAATTTTAGCATGTCCATTTTTCAAATGACCTGGAAGTGAAGTATCCCAACAAGTCAAATCAACGCCAAATGCTGCAAAGATAGCGCTGCATAAAGGATCGATTTTCACTCCTTGGCCTCTTGATTGATACATCAACGTAAACAATGAACCAAAACAGATGCGCTTCACTTACGATCCTTCCTTTCTATTGTGACATACCTTTATGAAATATTTATTGAGTTCTTATTCAGGCGCTATTTTCTTCAGCATCTTACCAAATTCTTCGGCTACATTGGCCCAGCATTCTTTAATGCTCTACGGCGTGCTGTCTGCCCCTTTTTCCCTTTTTAAAATTAATGCCCGGTAAAAAACTTCACACCGAACCTTCGAATATTTGTATTATATCATTGAACAACTATACTCTTCAAAAACTTGGGTAAGTTTAGCATCACTTGTTTCTGTTTATATCAGTATCCTTCCCAAACCGGTGCTTCATTTAAAACTTGTGGGTATTCTTTGTTTTCGTATCGAGAATATTCTGGAAATTATAGATGATTGGCATAAACTGAGAAAGTCTGCACGGAGTCTTTTGTCATCTAAATCATGAACGATTATCAAACTATAGAACGATACCCTTTAACCTACCGTTCAAATGTTGTGCATTTTGGTTTTCAGAAAATTTGATACGAAAAATGTGCAAATGAATTTTTTGCCGAAAAATAAAAAATGGACCTCCGAAGCGGCATGCTTCAAAAGCCAATATATCAAGCGCTTTTCAAGATTTGGGGTGCGAAAAGTTCTTTTATCAATACGGGGATTTGCATTTCGTAGGCGCTGAAGCCCTTTTTGGCTTCCTGGCCCCAGGTCACAATGTGGGTCAGCAGCTGGGAAACCGATTGGGGCGTATAGAATTCTCCTGCCTTCTGGCCCATATCTGAAGCAAAAGTGCCGATCAGATATTCATAAGCATCCCCCAGCACATCCCCGCTGTGGCTGTCCAGGTTCAAGGGAGCCAGGGCCGTCATCACCTGGGCGATCATGTCATTCCGCTTCTGGGGGGTGGACCCCAGCTTGGTGGAATACAGGTCCACATCGTCGAACAGATGGCCCAGAAGGTCCGGATTGGACTGTTCAATGTCCCGGAAGGCCTGGTTCAGATTTTCCAGCTGGAAGGTCTGCTTCCGGATGGAATCCATCAAAGCGGCAAAGGTAAAATCCGGTTTGATTTCATAATCCATGTTCATGGTTTCCAGCAGGTCTTCGTGGAATTCTTCCGCATCGTAATATTTTTTATACACCCCCTGACGGGCCTCTTCCGTGGCCACATCCTGTGCTTCCACTTCCCCGGCATCCACCAGGGCATTGGCAGCCGCTTCCAGGGTCTTGTCGGACAAATGCTTGTAAAAAATAAGGCCCAGAGCATAGTTCATATAGTCCGCTGCCCCCATGGTCTGGCGCATCACGTTGGCAGAATCCCACAGAACCTGTTCCAGGCTTTTTTCGTCAGTGCTCATCGTTGTGAATCTCCTTTAGGATAATTTGGCGTGCTTGTTTGTGATATTTTTATTGTATCACAGAATCAGGGCCTCTTTTTCGTTAATTTTATTATACCCCACCCCCTGTCCAAAAAGGCGGACAAAAAAGACGTCAGACTGGCCCTTGGGGCCGCATCTGACGTCTTACAAGAGCCCTGCCGGGCGGCCAGGGAAGGGCTTCCCTGCGGGCAGCCCCTACCACGTTGGGGTCAGAGATGCAACAGAAAATCAGAGAAACGGGGTTGTCAAAAAATCCGTTCCTGTGACCGTTAGATCGAGCGTTCGATTACAACGGCGTAAAAGCGAGCCGATGTCCCGCCCTTCCCGGCCGCCGCTTTTCACCCTGCCGCCTCTTCAATCCGTTTCAGCATGGCTACAGCATTTTCTTCACTGGCCTCTGTAGGATACAGTGCGCTTCGGCTCAAATCCCGTTTGTACTGGAGCAGGGCATCCAGGTTCAGATCAAAGGATGCATCTTCCGGGAAATCCGTATCCACAGCCATGGGGAGATAGACGGTCACCGCTTTTTTCTGTCCGATCCGGTAAGCCCGGTCCGTGGCCTGGTCTTCTTTGGCCGGGTTCCAGCAGCGGCTGAGATGGATCACATGATTGGCTCCGATGATGTTCAGCCCCACACCGGCAGCCTCCGGAGACAGCAGCAGCACCTGGAACCCTGGTGCCCGATTGAACTGATCCACCATTTTCTGCCGGGCCACAGCCTGTGTGGTCCCGTTAATGGGAGGCTGCATCTGGATTTTGTAGATTTGTTCCAGAAAAGTCCGGAGCAGCAGCTGAATTTTCCGGCTTTCCACAAAGATCAGGGCTTTTTCCCCTTTCTCTCTCACTTCATCCAGGATTTTCCTTGTCCGCATCAGTCTGGCAGAGGAGCCAAAGAAATGCTCCGGATCACCCAAAGTATATTTCTTTACATTCCCGCCGGCTCCAAGACTGGGACAGAGAGAAATATCCCGGAGCCGGGCAATGGCCTGGAGCATGGTGATGGATTTATCTCCCTGCCCTTCCCGTGCTTCCCGGACTACTTCCCCATACAGTTTCCGCTGTTCTTCCGGCATGGAATCCTTGAACCGGAGGATTTCTTTGGCAGGCAGCCCCAGATTTACATCTTCTTTCAGCCGCCGGATAAAACAGGGATCCAGATTCTTCCGCAGCTGGTCACCCAGTTCTTTCAACAGTTTCCCCTTGTTTTCCACATTCTGCAGCTGATGCTGATAATGACTGTTGAAATCTTTCAGAGATTCCAATTTGCCTGGTTCCACAAAATCCATGATGGTCCACAGATCCGTCCAGGAATTTTCCACAGGAGTCCCTGTCAGTGCCAGTCCAAAATCGCAGTTCATGGCCCGTGCCGCAACAGAAGTCCGGGTGGCCGGATTCTTGATTTTCTGGGCTTCATCCAGGATCATGACACTCCAGGCCACCCGTCCAAAAGAAAGCTGCAGTTCCCGAAGGGTTTCATAGGTGGTCAGGATCAGATGGTTCCGACTGTAATCGATCCGATTTTCCCGGTCCTGAAAATCCAACATGGAAACTTCTTTCAGATTGGGGTCCGGGGGCCGAAAATAACAGCGGCTCCCGTCCGGATTCCTGGCCCAGTGTTTCTTCAGTTCGCTCCCATACATGGGCACAATTCCATCAAACAACCCTTCTGCCAAAAATTTCCTGTACTCTTCCATCCAGTTCTGAAGCAGAGAAACCGGGGCCACAATCAGTACCGATGCCATGGCACTGTTTCCATAGGCTTTTTTCAGGGCTGCCAGGAATCCAAAAGCCTGGAGCGTTTTCCCCAGCCCCATATCATCCGCCAGCAGGACTCCATGACAACCATGTTCCCAACAGACCGCTAACTGCTCCATTCCCACCTGTTGGTGAGGCATGGGACGGATGCCTGGTTTCAGGCCCTGACCCAGGTAATCCCCCAGCCGGTTGGACCCCAGCCGTTTCTCCCGTGCCGCTTTCCGGGAACGATATTCCTGGGAAAGGAAATTCTCCTGGATCTGGAGAGACGCTTCTTTTTTCTTTTCACCAGCGGCTTCCGGTTCCTGGTTCTGTTTCTCTTGCTTTTCCCCAGCCTTTGCCTTAAGCTGGTCCACATAGGCCAGAAAACCCGGTGTCAGTTCAACTTCCTGGTCTCCAACAACAATCCGCTTTTCTCCCCGGTCCAGAGCATCGCTGACCTTCAGGAACAGTTCGGGATAATCTTTTTCATCCAGTGCAAGGCTGGTATAATTGCCCCCGACCTTGTCCCGGGCAGCAGAAGCTTCCATGCCGGCTCCTTCCGGAGGCAGCCAGTTCCGCCCGGAACTCAGGGAAAAAGGCAAATCTGGAGCCAGAAATTCTCCAATGGAGACCACCCGGTCCCCATAGACTCCCAGATCAAAATCGAAAGCATCTGAACCAAAGATTTCCCGAGGGTGTTCTGCTACCTGCCGAGCCGCCTCCGGAGACAGCCGCTGACACCGGCGCATCTGCCGGATGCCTTCTTCCTGTTCCGGAGTAAAAACATACTGGGTCTTGTCCGGTCCATAGATTTTTCCGGTATTGTACGGATTGCTCCGGAATCCCTGCTCCAGAGAATCGGCTTCCATCCGGGTATAGGAATCCCCCTCTTTCCGAAGCAGCACCGGCAGTACGGAAAAAGATCCGTCCGGATTTTTTTCCAATCGCACAGAAAGTTTATCCGCTGTAACGATTTTCTGCCGTCCCATGAACCGGTCCAGGGTGGCGTGGATTTTTTCCGCTCTCTCTTTGATTCGAGCCAGTTGGAGGGTATTGTACTGGCTCAGTTCCCCTCTGTTCTTAATCTGCTGGCTTTCCCGGTTGCTTTCTTCCACCAGGTTCACCAATTCATACTGGTCCCTGCTGAACCGGTAACAGGTTTCCCGGCTCAGTTCCACATAAGACCCCAACACCCTGATTCCATAAAAAGGAGTCCCGTCTGGTCGCTGGTATTCCAGGTCATAGCGGAAGGACGGAGAACCCAGACTGCCGTGGCTGCGGAGAGTGATGCCATAAGGAAAACAATCCGGCAGTTCCAGGATTTCTGAAATTTCCGGATCCAGTTCCACGGCCTGTCCATGGGGCAGCAGGAATCCATCTGTTTTCTCCTCCACTTTTCCTTCAGAAACCAGGATTTCCAATTGTCCCTGTATCAGCGGCCAGTCTCCTGTAGATTCTGTTTGAACACAAGGGTAAAAATATCCGTTCTCTTGTGCTGTCCAAAAACGGTGGTTGGTCATTATTCTACCTCCATCGGCTTTCTTTGGGCCGTACCCCGCAGTGTCTCCGAACCCAGTCATTGACCTTCCGCTGCCAGGAACCGGTTTCTGAACTGGAATGGACGAATTCTTCCTCAATATTGGAAGCCTGTGTAACGTCCGTATAAGAAAATCCTTTATACGTATATTTTGCCTGATAAAAAGGCAGAGGCTCTTTTCCTCTTTTCCAAACTCTCAGTTTGCCATTGTGGCTGGCCTCAATAAAAACGTAATCCCCAATACTGAACATCAGTTGTAGGTAAAGCCACTGGCCGTCCCGGCCAGGTCCAACACCAAATTGCCATAGTCATTTTCACTGTTTTTGACAAATGTAATGCCTGAAGCACTGGTCATGCTGACAGCCCCACCCAATAACGCCGTAGATCCCGTTGTACTGTTGAAAAGAATCTCTTTCGGGTTTGTCACATTTTCTACCAGCGTGTAGACGGAATCGGTATTTTGGTTCCCTGTAATTGCCAATTTGCTAAAATCTGCCACCGTATTGCTTAAATCAGTCGTTTTGCCATTCTGATTCAACACCTTTACTATGTAGTTATCCGCATTGCTGGCATCGTAGGTGGTAAAGGTAATCGTGTCAAAATTATTAAGGCTGTTGACGTCCACATTATAGGTATTGACTGTTAACGTGTTGTTCGCCGCTTTTGGGAAACCGGTATCATATTGAGTTAATTTCTCCCATTTATAGCCATACAAATCAGCGCCCTGCAAATTTAGCGTACCGGCAGTGTAGCCACTCGCAGTATCACTGGTGCGGTCAATGGTGATTTCATTATTTTTTATATCCACATAGTTATTATCCCCGCTGGAACGATTTCCATACAGCGAGCCCACGCCCCCTACAATCTCTCCGGTAATGGTACCGCCATGAATGTTCACTTTGTTATTGGTTACACCGCTTTTGCTAGTATATACGCCTTTGTTATCACTATCCTTATCATCATGCCTGCCGCCATATACATTGGTGATGACCCCATTGTATATTTCTACGGTATTACCATTATTCGTTCCGTGCTGCTTACTCCCGTTAATCGAGTGCGCTCCATAGACGCTGCCGATTACAGGAGCAGTTCCTGCATTAGTTGCCCCGCCGGCAATGATAATCGTATTATTAGATGCATATACACTACTGCCAGCTATATATCCTCCATAGGCAGTTTCCCACGTGGCACCAGAACCGGACCCTGCTTCTACCGTACCAAATTCCATAGTCTGATAATTCACTAATATCTTTTGGGTTGCCGTCCAGCCCTCGGCAGTTACCACTACCGTATGGGAGCTGGCAGTGCTGGACGAGTTGTTGTTAACCGGTATAATATCTGCTGCCCCTGCGCTGATTGGGCTGCCCAGCACCACGGCGCCGGCTAGTAACGAACAACCAACGCCCTTTGTCAAAGTGCTTCCTTTTAAACATAAACAAGCCGTTCCTTCCGCACCACCCACTGCGCCCCTGCGCCGGGAGTCTTTTGTGTGGTTTTTTGCCACTTCACTGACGCACACATAGCAATTTCGGACCTTCGACCAAATCACTTTATAAATCTTGTTCATCATAACGCCTCCCTATACACATCACAAATACTTGGGTAGGATGCAATCTCTAGGCTTTGCAGCAGACCAACATTTTCAAGATTGCGGCTTCCCCGTAAGTATCTATCCTTCACACCTTCTTTTACCTAAAACTTTATCTTCCCGTTTCCACAAGCTGCACTAAAAATCTGTTAAAACTGCCAGTATCTTGTCAGCTCAAGGTTTGAATCCCCTGTATTATGTACTTTCGCCCCCTATTCCGGTTATTTAGGCCAATGCTGTGTATACTTTTACGATTCACGCACCTTCTTAATAATCACCTGATTTTTCGGATATTTTTTATCCTAAGTGCCTCGTATTTCTCAGTTTTTCCACCCGTAGCAAGTTTTGTACAAACCCAACCGTACATTGGTAAATCGCCTTCTTACCGGAGGCAGCAGCCACAAAATCCGTCAATCTCCAGCTTCCAGGAACCGCCACAACGGACAAAAGAAAATCGCCGTTCCCGAAAAAGTCCCAGCAGCGACACTAAGCCTGGCAGTTTTGCTGCAAGAATTCTTCAGGAAAGCTCAACGCTCAAATGCAAATGGCTTTCCCTTACCAGCTTCGGCTGAGAGAACTCCGGGGTATTTCATTTTAAATATTGAAGTTGATTTAAAAATTTTCCGTGTATTTTAGTCACTTACATTATACTAGAAAATCGCCGGAAGGCCTAGGGTCACTGCAGCAGTTTGCATTTTCAATTAGTTATACACACCTCTTTTTTAAAACAATTTTCCCAGATGCCTAAGAAAAACTTAGCAGATTGACAACCGCAGCTTTCCAAAGATCACAACGGCTAAAACCAGAATACCACTTAGCTCAAGACCATACAGCCTGATATCCAGCAGACAATTCCTAAACAAAGCGGCAACGTAAAAAACGGTCTGGTTCACACAGGAATCAAGTGTGTTCCAGGCCGTCAGCCATCTCTATTCTTTTCTACGTGGGTATGCAGACGTTCATTGCATCATGCCACGTTTTTGTTCTACCATAGTAATGAGTTCAGATAACCATTCACTGATCAGCGGCAAGTCCAAGTTAATAACCTGGCTTATCACATATAGGATAATCGCGAAAATCAGCGTGGATCCAAGGGCTGCACCGACGCCTCTTAGAATTCCGGTGAGTAAATTGTAGAGGAAAAATCGTTTCCAATCACTCCGAAACAGCAAAATACTGCGCAATACATCAATCAGGTCATTCATCTCATTGCTGTTAGCCTTCAGCCGCTTTTGCAAATCTTCTAAAGAAGAAGGTTCCGGCTTATTCTCTTTTTTCCCAAACAATGACAATTTCATCGCATATATCAATCCTTTTCGTTCCGGAGCGGCTGTATATATCCGGTTCTTAGTTGCTGCTATAACAAGCCTGCTTCGCTTTTTCGTCCAATTTATTGTAGCATACTATATCGTAAACTGTCCGCAAAATCACCTAGAAAATTTACCAAGCCTATTAGGCAGAAAGACCGTCCAGCACATCGCCTAGCAGAAAGAAAGATTTTACAAATAGGGCTTCAGCTAGAGAAAATGGTGCCGGGTTACCCCAACTGCCATCCTACGGGAGGCAGGCGGTCAGGGGACGTTAATACCTAAATAAAAAGCGTATCACCTGGCCCGCCCCAACCGTCTTCCTGACGTCAGGCACCTTTCCCGCTTCAGTCGCCCCCTCTGCGCCTCTAGTAACTTTGGAATAGGCGCATCTCCCCCATGTCGGCCTTATCCATGGCGAAATGGAGGAGACAAGGGACGGCCGATGGCCGCTAATACTTGGATGAACTTCTATCGTCGCCTTCCGGCGACACTTCCTTAGCGGTTCGCCTTATTCCATTCGCCATCGCCTTGCAGGCTTGGCTCCTGGACGGCTGTCGCATGGGCCTTATTGACCAAACATCCTATGAATTCCTGTGGGGATGTTTAGATGCGGCCGCAACGTTTGAAGGAAGCTTGCGTAACCACCACGGTTCAACTTCTTATCAGTACTATATTTTGGATTATACTTGACCAGTAGTGTCACGGAAGCCTACCACA
>PPYF01188215.1_pt1 | contig 28993 bp, 21 predicted proteins | sample 1559871 | NCBI WGS metagenome assembly PPYF01 (sample SAMN08240021, study PRJNA423297) | Human gut metagenome, whole genome shotgun sequencing project.
GGCAGGATAAGAAGAGGGAGTTTTGTTTCGCCAACTGCCCGGGCTGCATTAATTTGAGGTCAGGCTAAATGAGCAAAGGATCGACAAGCAGTGACGCCCCGTTTGGGACATTGTTAGGCTACGCGCCCGGCGGCGTAGCGATTTATTCATCGAATTACAGTAGCTTAAATCCACAGGATTATCCGGATGACGCGACGTTTCGCAGCTACATCGGCAATGAGTATATGGGGCATAAATGGCAGTGCGTGGAGTTTGCGCGCCGCTTTCTGTTCCTGACCTACGGGTTTGTCTTTACCGATGTGGGGATGGCCTATGAAATCTTCTCCCTGCGCTTTCTGCGCGAAGTGGTCAATGACAACATTCTCCCGCTTCAGGCCTTCGCCAACGGCTCCCGTCGTCCGCCGATCGCTGGTTCGCTGCTGATCTGGCAGAAGGGCGGCGAGTTCAAGCACACCGGCCATGTCGCGGTGATCACCCAGCTTGTCGGCAATAAGGTGCGTATCGCCGAGCAGAACGTCATTCACTCGCCGCTGCCGCAGGGCCAGCAGTGGACCCGCGAGCTGACCCTCGAGGTCAACGCCGGCCGGTACACCATCAAAGATACCTTTGCCGATACCGAAATTTTAGGCTGGATGATCCAGACCGCCGATACCGAACACAGCCTGCCGCAGCCGGTACTGCCGGGTGAGGCGATGGCGATCAAGGGCGCGCGGCTGCCGAACAACGGCCAGTTCCGCGGCAAATGGCTGAACGAGAAAGATCCGCTGCAGAAAGCCTACGTGGCGGCCAACGGCCATTTTATCAATCAGGATCCTTATCAGTATTTCACTATCAGCGAAAGCGCCGAACAGGAGCTGATTAAAGCCACCAACGAGCTGCACCTGATGTATCTGCACGCCACCGATAAGGTGATGAAGGATGATAACCTGCTGGCGCTGTTCGATATCCCGAAAATCCTCTGGCCGCGTCTGCGTCTCTCCTGGCAGCGCCGGCGTCATCATATGATCACCGGGCGCATGGATTTTTGCATGGACGAGCGCGGGCTGAAGGTATACGAGTACAATGCCGACTCCGCCTCCTGCCATACCGAAGGCGGGCTGATCCTCGAGCAGTGGTTGAAGCAGGGCTACTATGGCACTGGTCACAATCCGGCGGAAGGTCTGCTCGATGAACTGGCGGGAGCGTGGAAACACAGCCGGGCGCGGCCTTTCGTGCACATCATGCAGGACAAGGATCTGGAAGAGAATTACCACGCGAAGTTTATCCAGCGTTCGCTGACCCAGGCCGGTTTCGAGAGCAAAATTCTCTTTGGCCTCGATGAACTGCGCTGGGATGCGGCCGGCCAGCTGATCGACGCCGACGGGCGGCTGGTCAACTGCGTCTGGAAAACCTGGGCATGGGAAACCGCCATTGAGCAGGTGCGCGAAGTCAGCGCCGATGAGTACGCGGCGGTGCCGATTCGTACCGGGCATCCACAGAATGAGGTGCGACTGATTGACGTCCTGCTGCGTCCTGAAGTATTGGTATTCGAACCCCTGTGGACGGTGATCCCGGGCAACAAAGCGATCCTGCCGGTGCTGTGGTCGCTGTTCCCGCATCATCGCTATCTGCTGGATACCGATTTTGTGGTTAACGACGAGCTGGCGAAAACCGGCTATGCGGTGAAGCCCATTTCCGGGCGCTGCGGGAACAATATCGACCTGATCGGGCCTCAGGATGAGGTTCTGGATAAGACCAGCGGCCAGTTTGTCGATCGCAAGAATATCTACCAGCAGCTGTGGTGCCTGCCGAAAGTGGATGGCAAGTATATCCAGGTGTGCACCTTTACCGTCGGCGGTAACTACGGCGGTACCTGCCTGCGCGGCGATTCGTCGCTGGTGGTGAAAAAAGAGAGCGACATAGAGCCGCTGATCGTATTGAAAGACAAAGCGTGACGTGCTGACCCCGGATAGCGGCTCCTGCCCTGTCCGGGGAGAGCGCAGAGACACGAACAAGGATAGCCCGGACTGGTAAGCGCCGCCGGGGAACACCTGCAACAAAGCCAAGATAATTAACACAACAACAAGACAGAAAAGGAAAATAGTATGCACGATCGGCGTCTCGCCGCCCGCGCGGGTGAACTCAAGCCCTCCGCCGTCCGCGAACTTCTCAAGCACAGTAAACTGCCGGGCGTGATCTCGCTTGGCGGCGGCATTCCGGCCCCGGAACTGTTTGATACCGAAGGCCTGGAGCTGGCGGTGCAGAAGGTGATGAGCGAGCGTTTTCATGACGCATTTCAGTACGGTCTGACGGAAGGCTACCCGCCGCTGCGTCAGGCGGTGAGTGAAATCTGCCACTCCCGTGGCGTGACCTGTTCAGCCGCTCAGGTCTATATCACCTCCGGCTCCCAGCAATCGCTGGATATCGTTGCCCGCACGCTGCTCGATCCAGGCGATACTATCGTCGTTGAGCGACCCACCTATCTGGCGGCGCTGCAGGTGTTTCAGCTGGCGCAGGCCAATATTCTCAGCGTCGATACCGATGATGACGGGATGCTGGTGGAGCAGCTGGCTGACCTGCTGGAGACCACCCGCGTCAAAGCTGTTTACCTGGTGCCGACGTTCGGCAACCCCGGCGGTAAAACGCTGAGCGAGGCGCGTCGTCGCCGGCTGGTCGAGCTGGCGAAAAAATATGACTTCGTCATTCTGGAAGACGATCCCTACGGTGAAATTAGCTTTACTGACGCCGTGCGACGCCCGCTCTATCAGCACGCTGTTGAGCTGGGCTGTGAAGATCAAGTGGTTTACACCTCGACGTTTTCAAAGATCCTCGCGCCGGGGATGCGTATCGGCTGGATCGTCATGCCGGACTGGCTGGCGCAGCAGACGGTGATCGTGAAGCAGGCGGCGGATCTGCATACCAATATGCTGTCGCAGGTGATCACCGCGGAATACCTCAGCCTGAACCGGCTGGATAACCAGATTGCGTTGATTCGCGAAGACTATCGCAAGAAGTGCGTGGCGCTGGCCGATGCGCTGGAAAGCCGCCTTGGCGAGCACCTGGAATTCAGCCGCCCGCAGGGGGGGATGTTCCTGTGGGCGCGTTTCCGCTATCCGTTCGATACCATGGAATGGATGAAGAAAACGCTGGAAAACGGCGTGGTATACGTTCCGGGGGAAGCGTTTTATCACGATAATCCGGATACCCGTACCCTGCGTCTTTCCTACTCAACGGTGTCGGAAGCCGGGCTGCTGACCGCCGTTGAGCGGCTGGCGGCCTCCCTGTAACGGTCCTGCTGTGCGCCGCTTAGCGGCGGCGCATCCTCTTCGCTTCAATAGCGAGAGGGAGTGACGCTAGCGTTCAGCGCTGGGGTCACTCCGTATCGACGATGCGATCATCCAGCCAGACCAACATCAGCGCTGCGAGAAAAGCCACCGCAAAGGTACCAATAAACAACCACATAGATGTCCCTCACGGGTTAATTATTTTGCTGATTTTACCGGAGAACGATCGTTTCGGTCGGAGATGGAGATTTTTGTCCCAGCCGAATGGCTGGCGAGAGAGAAAAAGTCATCGGCATCAATATCGAAGTTAAGAATAATTTCCCTGTATTCCCCACCGTTAATTAACGCTTTGGCTTCTTTAACACTACTGGCAATAATGACAGGCATCAGTTTTATCTCATTTTGAAAACTGAGAAGCAAAATAAGAGTTAGTTCGTACCAGATCAACTACTTTTTATCGTATACGACTGCAGAAAAAAACGTCCTCCTGTGGCTCGGTGATAGAGGAGGATTTTGTGACAGCGATCGGCTCGTCAACAGCGGGATCTTATCGGGCGCTGTGACGGGCTGCGGTTTCGCCAGCCCGCCGGGATTATTTACCCTGCTGTTTTGCTCGTAATATCTCGCCACAGCGCTGCTGGTCCTGACGCAGCGCCTGCTGTTCCTGCGGGCTGAGCTGATGCCAGGTGTCCAGCATCCGCTGCCCCAGCGCCGGCAGGTAATGTGCTTTATGCAGCGCGTAGTCAGAATTCCCCCCCTCGACGATGTTTTGCATATCGTGGAGGAACTGGCGGCTGTCGTCATGATCGATCACGCAAAATACCGCCCGGTAGTAAGCTTCGTCTTCCTCGGTGTAATGCGGAGTGAACCACCAGACCAGCAGCACGGTAAGCGCCAGCAGCGGGATAATAAAGAGTAATTTTTTCAACATCAGTTTTTCGGCCGGAGACAATCAGCCGTCAGTGTACCTGCAACAACGTCAGGATGTAAGCGCCGGCCCCGGCGGGCCGGCACTGGCTAGTAGCCGACCGGGTAGATGCGGCCGGTTTGCACCCCTTCAATGCTGCGGCGATAGGCCTGTGCTACGGCGGAGGCGGGAACGCTGGCAAAGCCAGGGAAAAAGTCGCCGTAGGCCGCCAGCGACTCGCTGAGCACGGTGGGACTAACAAGATTGATGCGGATCCCGCGCGGCAGTTCGCAGGCGGCGGCCCGCACAAAGCCTTCCAGACCGGCGTTGACCGTCGTGGCATTGACCCCCTGAGCAATGGGTTCCTGCGCGACAATACCGCTGACCAGAGTAATCGACCCGCCGTCGCGCAGGAAATGCTGGCCGACCAGCGCCAGGCGAATTTGCCCCAGCAGCTTGTCCTGCAGACCGAGGTTGAACTGGCTGTCGGTCATGGTGCTTAACGGCCCAAAGTGCAGATTGCCGGTGGTGGAGACGATGGCATCTACTTCACCCGTTTGGGCAAATAGCGCCTCGACGCTCTCCTGCGAGGTGATATCCACCTGATAATCTCCCCGGGTGCGGCCAACGCGGATAACGTCATGTCTCTGACTCAGTTCTTCGCTGACCGCGCGACCGATGGTGCCGCTGGCACCGATAACGATAATTTTCATGGCAGACTCCTGATGAGGTGAGAGGCTATTCTTTAATAAAACGGATATCGGATAAACTGGCTAAAAGTTAGAACATTACTAACCAGAGGTTAGCAATATGGATAAGCTGCGAGGGATGGAGACGTTTATTGCCGTGGTGGAGTGCGGCAGCTTTACCGGGGCGGCGTCGCGCCTGGGGCTGTCGGCGGTGATGGTCGGGAAATATATCGCCCAGCTGGAAACCCAGCTGGCGACGCGCCTGCTGGAGCGTAACACCCGACGCCAGAGCCTCACCGACGCCGGGCGGGTCTATTTTGACGAAGCGAAACGGGTGATGGAGCAGGTCTCCATCGCCGAAAGCGCGGTCGAGCGGCTGCGGCTGGCGCCCGCCGGCACCCTGCGGGTGAGCGCGCCCACCTCGTTCGGCGCCAGCGTGATCGCGCCCCTGACCGCCACCTTTCTGCAGGCCTGGCCAGCGGTCCGGGTGGAACTGGATCTGACTAACCGGATGGTCGATCTGGTGGATGAGGGGTTCGATCTGGCGATCCGCATTGGCGAGATCCATCAGGAGGATCTGGTGGCTCGCTACCTGGCGCCGTATCGGATGGTGATCTGCGCCGCGCCGGCTTATCTGGCGCGTTACGGAATGCCAGGGAGGCCGGAAGATCTCGCCGATCATCTCTGCCTGTCCCATACGGTCTGGACCGCCCGCAACGAGTGGCGGCTGCCGGGCGTAGAGGGAGAAGTGCGCTGGAAGCGCGATGCGGTTTTGCGCTGTAACGATGGCTATGCGCTGCGCCAGGCGGCGATCGCCGGGGCTGGGCTGCTGATGCAGCCGGAGGTGCTGCTGGCCGATGCGCTGGCCAGCGGCAGCCTGGTGCGGGTGCTGGAGGCGTGGACCCCACAGCCGAGGCCCGTGCATCTGCTCTGGCGCCAGGATCGCCGGCCCCTGCCGAAGCTGACGCAGTTTATCGCCCACCTTCAGCAGGGAATGCCTGACGCGCTGGCGACGACCTGCGCGTCGGAATAATCACTCCTCCCGAAGCGCCTGCTGCCAGTCGGCAATCAGATCGTGAGGATCTTCGATCCCGACCGACAGGCGGATCAGCTGCGGCGTGATGCCGTTCGCCAGGCGCTTCTCCAGCGGGATCGAGGCATGGGTCATGCTGAAGGGCTGGCTCACCAGGCTCTCGACGCCGCCCAGACTCTCCGCAAGGGTGAACCAGTGCAGCTTGCTGATGATGCGTTCGGCGTAACCGTCATCGCCTTTCACCACTACCGAAATCATGCCGCCGGGCAGGGCCATTTGCCGGCGCGCCAGCTGATGGTGCGGGTGCGAGGCCAGCCAGGGGAACCAGACTCGCTCTACCTCCGGCTGCTGTTCCAGCCATTCGGCGAGCTGCAGCGCGTTCGCGCTGTGGCGCTCCATCCGCAGCGCCAGGGTGCGGATGCCGCGTAGCGTCAGGAAGCTGCTGAACGGGTCGAGTACGCCGCCTACCGCATTCTGCAGGTAGCCAAGCTTCTCCGCGAGCGCGGCGTTATCGCCGACCACCGCCAGGCCGGCGACGACATCGGAATGGCCATTGAGGTACTTAGTCGCGGAGTGGACCACAATATCAAACCCGTGCTCCAGCGGGCGATGGATCGCCGGCGAGGCGAAAGTGTTATCGGCGACGCTGATCAGGTTATGGCGGCGCGCGATAGCGGCGATAGCGCTGAGATCCGCCAGCTTCAGCAGCGGGTTGGTGGGCGTTTCCACCCAGATCATGCGCGTATCGGGGCGGATCGCCGCTTCAATTCCCGCCAGGTCGTCGGGTTTCACCCAGCTCACCTGCAGACCAGCGCTACGGCGGCGTACGTTTTCCAGCAGGCGGTAAGTGCCGCCATACACATCATCGACCGCCACCAGGTGACTGTCCTTATCCAGCAGCTCCAGCACGGTGGCGATGGCGGCCAGCCCGGAGGCGAACGCGTAGCCACGCGTACCGTTTTCCAGGTCGGCGATCGCCGTCTCCAGCGCATGGCGGGTAGGATTCCCGCTGCGGGAATATTCATAGCCAGTATGCTGCCCCGGCGCCGGCTGAGCGAAAGTGGAGGTGGCATAAATAGGCGGCATCACTGCGCCGTGGCTGTCGGTGAAGGTTCCGCTATGTACGCTCAGGGTGTGGATAGATGACATAAAAAATTCCTTATTGTGCTACTCGGTTACGCCAGGCGGTCAGTACATCGCTGCGGGTGACCAGGCCAAGAAAACGCGCGTTGTCAGCGATCACCGCCACCAGACCGCGATCGAGAATGGCCTGCAGTTCGCTCTCTGGCGCACGCTTATCGAGAGTTTCAACATGGCGGCTCATCGCTTCGCTGACCGGCAGGGAGAAGCGTTGGCGATCGCCCTGTACGTGGCGGATCAAATCCCACTCATCGACGATGCCGACCACGCGGCCATCCTCCAGAACCGGCAGCTGGGAGATGTCATACAGCCGCATGCGGGTAAAGACCGCGGCCAGGGTGTCGTCCGGCGCGGCCGTGACGGTAGCGCCTTCGTCATGGCGCAGGGCGATAAAATCACTGAGATCGCCCTGTTCGGGGCGGGCGATCAGCCCTTGCTGGCGCATCCAGTCGTCGTTGAACATTTTTGACAGGTATTTATTGCCGCTGTCGCAGGCGAAGGTCACCACCCGCTTCGGACGGCTTTGCGCCCGGCAGTAGCGCAGTGCGGCGCTGAGCAGGGTGCCGGTGGAGGATCCGGCCAGCACACCCTCGACCTGCAGCAGCTGGCGCGCGGTGTGGAACGCTTCGCGGTCGCTGACGCGATAGGCGGTATGCACCCCCTCCAGCCTGGCCAGCGGCGGGATGAAATCTTCTCCAATCCCTTCGACCAGCCAGGATCCCGTTTCGCCGTAGCGTCCGGTATCAACCTGATCGGCAAGGATCGAGCCCGCCGGATCGGCGAGGATAAATTCCGTTTTCGGCGAGTGTTCTGCAAACCAGGCCTGAAGCCCGCCCAGCGTGCCGCCAGAGCCAACGCCGACGACGATGGCGTCGATGTCGCCCTCCAGCTGCTGGAAAAGTTCTGGCGCGGTGGAGGTCGCGTGCGCCAGCGGATTAGCGTCGTTGTTAAACTGGTCGATATAAAAAGCCCCCGGCGTTTCATCGGCAAGGCGGCGGGCATAATCCTGGTAATAGGCCGGGTGACCTTTATTGACGTCGGAACGGGTGAGCAGCACCGTCGCGCCCAGCGCCCGCAGGTGAAAGATTTTCTCGCGGCTCATTTTGTCCGGCACCACCAGGATCAGGCGGTAATTTTTCTGCGCCGCGATCAGCGCCAGGCCGAGACCGGTATTGCCGGCAGTGGCTTCGATAATTGTCCCGCCGGGCGCCAGTTTGCCCTCGCGCTCGGCTTCGTTAATCATCGACAGCGCAACCCGATCTTTAATTGATCCGCCCGGGTTCTGATTTTCCAGTTTTAAAAACAGACTGCAGGGCCCGGTATCCAGTTTGTGCAACTGGAGCAGGGGAGTATGACCGATCAGGTCGCTCACGGAATGAAACAGTGACATAACCATTTACCCACTCGTTTAAGATATTTTTGCATGGTAGGTCTGTGAAATCGGTAATTTAAAGAACATTTATCTGTCATTTAGCGCAAAATGGAATATAAGATGCTGTTCAGCCATCCGGAGGGAAAGCAGGGTAGCCGCCTGGGCGGATCGATTGCCAGAAAAGGGCGTTTTTAGCCGCTTTTAACGACAGAATGGCGATTCGAATCAGTGAGTTATCTGATATTTGAAAATGTATTTGCGAAAAGATTCTATGGGAAGAGGCGGTCTGCACTGGCCGTTAAGTGGCAGCTGGCTCACCAGGAGAAAAGTGCAGCAGAGAAATCACGGGTTGGCGATGTTCGATGAAGAGTCCGGCTACAGAAAAGCAAAAAACTGCCTTGTGGGCGGGTTCTTTAAATAATAGTGGTGCCCGGACTCGGGAACATTCAGTACTCTATTAAATTGAAATTTATCATAAATCTGTTTTTTGGTTAATTACCAAAATTCTACGTTAGACTCATAATTTTATTTTTAAATCAAAACACTGGATTTGAATGTTTAAAGGCATGTCCGGTTCGATACTCCGATTCGATTCCCTCAAAATTTATCGTAATGACATCTGCGTTACGTATGTTGTATACTTTATATCCAGAGAAACACAAGAGGACAACACCATGCCAGCCGCAAACAGTATGACGATGAAACGCGAAACCTTGAACCTGCGCATCAAGCCCGCCGAGCGCGATCTTATTGATCGGGCGGCGAAAGCCAGAGGGAAAAACCGCACTGACTTTGTGCTGGAGGCCGCCCGAGCTGCCGCTGAGGAAGCGTTGATTGAGCAACGCATTATTTTGGCCGATCCGCAGGCTTATCAGGAATTTCTCGCTCGTCTGGATCAGGCTCCTGAGCCCAATGCCGCATTGCGTAAAACCATGCAGACCCCTGCACCGTGGGAGCAGGAAAAATGATCTCCGCTCCAGAACCGCTTCATACCGGGCATATTCTTACCCCGTTTTGTTGCGGCGTGGATTCTATGGATAACTGGCTAAAACAGCGGGCGATGAAAAATCAGGTTACTGGTGCGTCCCGCACATTTGTCTGCTGTGACGATGCGAAGGTAATGGCGTACTACTCGCTGGCTTCAAGTGCTGTGACGACAAATACTGCGCCCGGTCGCTTCCGTCGCAATATGCCTGACCCGATCCCGGTTGTGGTGCTGGGACGTCTGGCGGTGGATAAATCGCTGCATGGGCATGGCGTTGGCCGAGCACTGGTGCGCGACGCTGGGCTGCGGGTAATTCAGGTGGCGGAGACTATCGGCATTCGCGGGATGCTGGTTCACGCCCTGTCGGATGAGGCGCGGGAGTTTTACCTGCGTGTGGGGTTTGAACCGTCGCCGATCGATCCGATGATGCTGATGGTAACATTGGGGGATTTAGTGGGAAGTGCTATCTGAAAAACGGTCATTTAGTAATACTATAACAACAAAAACACCACTTAACCCTCAAAAGCTAAGTATGTTGATGTAAGATTCCTTACATAGGGGGTATAATCTTTCTCTATGATTTTATGGGAAATTAACAACCAGGTGCGGTTTGTTAAAAGAAGATACTTGGTATGGGCATATGAATAGTGTTTTCGAGAGAGAGAACGATAATATTCGGGTACTTTCACTATTCTCCGGTTGTGGTGGTATGGATTTTGGAATTACCTCAGCTGGTGGAGACATCGTCTTTGCCAACGATGTTGTAGAGAATGCCTGCAAAACATTAGGGAACTATTTCCCCGATACTGATATCAGGCATAGTGATATCTCTCAAATTCATTCTTTTCCAGATGTTGATATTGTTGTTGGTGGCTATCCCTGTCAGTCATTTTCAATGGCAGGTAACAGAAAACCAAACCATGACGACAGAACAAACCTTTATAAACACTTTCTACGGGTATTAGAGACTGTTCAGCCTAAGTATTTTGTTGCTGAAAATGTTTCGGGCTTGAAACATTTAGGGGCAGGTAGTTTTCTGGAACAACAGCTCACGGCATATAAAGCTGCCGGGTACCAGGTCAGCTATCATATGGTAAACGCAAGGGCTTACGGCGTGCCTCAGTCGCGCAAGCGTTTGTTTATTATTGGCGTCAGAAACGATCTGGGGCAATGCTTTGAATTTCCTGCTGAAACACATGGCAAAGCGACAAAAAGGAATCCTCATTTAAAACCCTATGCTTCACATGGTGAGGCTATTAGGGATTTACCACTATGGCCTGAAGGTGAGTTTTACGAACGACCACATGATCCTGAAGGGCATTTCTCATGGTATTTCATGTCCCGAAATCGTAAAGCTCTATGGGATAGCCCTGCTTACACCGTCGTAGCTAACTGGCGTCATGTGACATTACATCCTGCCAGTCCGGTGATGAAGTTAACATGGTCAAACCTGGAGGATGGCTGGAAGCAGCGCTGGGACTTTTCTGATGAATATGAGCATCTAATTGTTGATACTTCTCGCCCCAAACTGGAACAGGCAAGGCGGTTATCATGGCGGGAATGTGCACGAATACAAACTTTTCCACAGGGGTTTGAGCCTGTAGGAGACGTCGAGTCAAAATTTACCCAAATTGGTAATGCTGTTCCTCCACTACTGGCTGAGGTACTTTTTCGGCATTTGTTTTCTGGTGCCGGTTTGAAAAAGATGACAGCGGACGATAATTAGGCGGTGAGTATGGATGATTCTTTCCCGATAACTTTAGAAGAATGGAATGCTGAACTAGTAAAGATCGTCTTTTTTGAGTCTTCGCATACGGGCTCGACTTTAAGCCGGATTGATGCCACGGGGCGCGTTTTTGAGCAGCTTGCAGGTCCACGTAGCAAAGAGGATGCTAAGCGAAGTTTTCTTGCTTCGTTTGGAAAAAATGCGTCTAAAATCCAGGACGCTCTCAGGGATGAGTCGCGGTTAGACATTTTAGCACAAATAAAAGGATACCCTACTTATTTTGCCATTTTATATTTAACATTACTTGCTGCCAGTGCTGATGATGAGACGCATGACGAAGGGAATTTTCGGGTTCGATTTTCTGTACTGCTTGGTTTTGATAAAAAGAAAGAATTTGTTTTTACTGAATTACCCGATTTATGGAAAAGATTAGAACGGTGGAGTAGTAGAAAACAAAACTGCACCCGTTTAGTTCTTCCAGAACCGTCAAAGCATGAAAGATTGATTGGGTATTCTAAGAGAATTGCTTTTCCTTGCTATAAGGATGAGGTTTTTTTACGGGATATACTCGTCAATAATGAATTAGATAGCCATTCACCTTTTGAGTCAGTTAATAAGCTAGTACATCAATATATATCTTATTTTAGTGAGGTTTTTAAACAGGAGTTTATTGAGTTCAGAACATTACTTTCAAAGGCTGCCATGCGGCAGGCTTATGACTCTCCTTTTTGGGGCGCGGTTCGTGATATCACTGTGCATACAGAGAGAGAACAACTCAAAGAGAATGGTAAGTATTGTATTCACATGGAGTTTAATGATTCAGGTAATCCAGAGATTTATCTTCTTATGGATGACGCTGCTGTTACTTCCTCAGGAATTAAGCGTTATTACCCCTTGTCTAATGAAATAGAGAACTATAATAATATATATTACGAACGAGACATAGGTACCACATTAAATTCCCTGGAATTATTATTAAAAAAACGAAAGGGTTATTTCTATAAATCACGAGCGGGGGCTGCACTGCGGTCTGGGTGTTTGCCGCTTTTTCGTGATTATTTTTGTCATATTAGTTCAGAAGGAGAATATTATGATAATTCTCCACTCTATTTAATTCTTCACCATAAATATGCAGACAATATTTTTACAGCCTTGAAGAATGCTGGTGAAAGAGCACAACGTCGGGATATTAAATCTACCAAATGGTCGATAGTTTTTTCCGATAACGTTAGCAGGCAAACGCTGGATAAGATAGCCCATTTGTTACCAAAGGAAGCCCGTCGTTTTCTAATACAGGGATGGCGGCCTGTCCGACCTCGTATGTCAGGCGCAGCGCGGTTTGGACAGGCTATACTGCTTAACCCTGCCAGTATACCGATTATTCATATGCCTGAAGTACTAAGAGGTTGCTATGTCATTAGCAATAAAGACGGAGAAGAATTAACTCATGGCTCTCTATCTCAGGGATCTGAAGGATTATTCATTCCACCAGAGGAACTGATGGAAATATCTGGTCAGGCATTTTGTCGCTATGAACTTACGTTGGCGCATTCAGATATCCCAGTAAATTTTGATGTACATGTGTTAGATCATGCGCCTTACGCCACTTATTGTAAAATTACAGAGCCACATGATTGGCTGACTGATGGACCATCGGGAGTATTAATGGCGTTAGGGGATACGGCAGTGATTCCCTCACTGAAACGTGAAGAAATAACGCCATTGAGTGGTGCTCAGATGTTATGGCAGTATGAAAATTGTCTTCCTGTAACATGTCAATATACCGGCTTACATAATATACCCGCAGCATTTGACTGGATCGCTGAGGCGCTGGCCTTGCGTTTTCAACGCCGTAGCACATTGCCTTTTTGTGAATTAAAACAACACATTGAACCTGTATCACAGGTCACGAGGATACCCGAATGGCAATTGCGTCGCATGCTCTTTGCCTCTGGCTGGCTTTGTGTAGTACAACGACGTCATGCGCCATATTTGTTAGTCTCATTGGCTGAAAGAACCATTTCTGTCGATGTCACTGAACAGGGAATTATTGCCCGAATTATGGGAATGTTTACAAGAAGTGAACGTAACCTTCTACAAGAAGCACTTAATGACGGTGAGCGAATAGGGCGTCGGTTAGTTGAGGATAACGGCTGTTCAATAGGGTGTATTGAATTGCATCTGTCAGCCAGAGAGCGTGTCCATGCTTTCATTGAGCAGTTTGGGTTACGTTTGGTTAATCACGACGATTTACCCGTCAACGCTTTGAGTGGATTATTGCTACCGTCGTCTCAAATGCAGTTTATCCCGACTTTACCCCCGGATCTCCATGTATCGCTTTGGCAAGCTGAAGAATACCTATGGTCAGAAGAACAGCCGCTAACTCAAACGGCTAACCTATTGATACGGTGTCAGGAAAAACAGCGTTATCGTTATTATATTCGGCAGAATGCCGGATATTGGCAAACCGATAGCTTCTCCTGGGCCTTAATGGCTCAGATGATATGTTCAGGAACCACGTTTGGTGTGCGAAAAGGCGATAGTGACTGGTCTTGGTCAACGAAGATCATTGCGTTACCGCCCTCCGTTTTACAGTGGTGGATCCACGTTGCTCATGGGTGTTTGTCGATAACAGATAATGGTAGCTACTTATTTGCAGGCGGCAAAGTACCACTCTGGGACAATGTAATGACCTTCCCCTCCTGCCAACGAGCGTTGGCACGACGGAGCAGAGCGCTGACAACACGCAAGCTGCGCAGAACCTTACAGTAATTTTACAGAATCAGGTGGTAAGGAGAACGTTTAAGATGGCTAAAAAGAAAAGTATTATCAGCGACCGGCTGGGCCAAATGTACTACTTCGGTACAGAATCTCATGAATTGATCAGATGCTTGCAAGAGTGTAAACAAAGACTCACCAGAAATGGTGCTAAAGCGGATAATTTACCGAAAGGACCAGAGAAAAGGTTACATTTTCTCCGTACGTTACCACCTAAGGCCAAACCTGTTGTGTCTGATTGGCTTCGTGAAAATTTAACGTTTCCTGAACAAAATGACCCACAAACCGTTCTTAGGGATCTGTTAGAAGCAGAAAGTAATGCGGTAGATATTGAACTCTGTAAACCGTTATGGCGCACTATTCTTGGATTCTATATTTCTTCTGACTGTCCTGAAATTATAACGAAATTCCTGAATGGTGAAAAAATTGATTTACCCCAACATTGTGTTTCTGACTCCTTGACAATTAATGTCACTGATGAAGACATTGAACAATGTGCTTTAATTAGCCAGGGTAAAGAAATTCCTATACCGGAGCGTATTATTCCACTGTTTGTTGGAGTATTGGTTGACGTACTTAAGGGAACGCATACAGCCGATAATCGATGGCGGACAAAACTATCAGAACATTCTTTACCGCTGGCGCGAAAATTGGGTGAACTTATCGATCAGTTTGAAGCCAGTAACGCCATTAAAGCGATGGATAGTACCAATATAATACAGGCTCCTCCCGTTGTATCCAAAGAAATCGACGGTGCGATGGATGAAGTTATGTTCATTGGTAAAGTGTTAGCACTAACCGCGTCCGGCGCTTTTTTTGTTACGCCGGTTAGTCTGTTAATTGATGGCAACCTACGAGACCTTCCGGAGGCACTGGTAAAAGATCTTTACCCTCATAGCGGTGAAGCCATTGGTTTTGAGAGTCATTTCAGCAAAAAATTTGCTCGGGGTGAAATGGCAATATGGAAAGCCCGATATCAGCCGTCTGATAAAACTGCGCAGTATGTCATTACTGACTACCTATCGCGCGTTTATCCTGTAGTCTCGCTACCCCATGCCTCCGATGAGCCTGACGCTGTCAGGGAGTGGTTACTCACCAACTACCAGCCGCAAAACGATACGCCGGTCATTTTTCAGCTAAGTGATGGCGTATCCCTGAGATTACCGGGTGACTTGCCTGATCCTAAAAAATATGACTTTGATATGCCGCTGGAGAGTTATCGCCAGGTTCCTCAGACACTACTTGATTCTCATGCCCTCACGGTGATCACTGAACTCCCTCCTGTGAGTGAAAAATATGATTGCGCTGAAGCCAGCACGTGGATCAAACGCCTGCTTAAACGAACTGATTCAGTAAAATATTTCCCTCAATTTAGTAAAGGGCAGCTACAAAATTTAACTCATTTTATTGCTGAACGTGAGTCTGATAACGAGGCATCCTATCTTCGCGCAGTATCTCATCTGGAACAGATAGCAGATACGAGATCCTTTCTTAATGATATGACTCAACAGTTACTGGCTTTACCTGAGGTTGAGACGAAAATTAATATTGAGAAACAGGAAATACTGGCTCGTTACGAAGACGAACAGCACCAGATTAAACAATTAATAACGGTATTATCTGAAAAGAAAATACAGCTTGAAAATGAAATAGCCGATCAGAAGAAAAAGTTGAAAAAAGAAACTGATCGTATTAATAAAGCGTTACGTCAGCAAGAAAATGAACTGGAACAACGGATAAAAAAGACCTTCGAAGCCGCATCTCAAGCGGGAGTGGAAACGCTGGCCCAGACAGCGTTACTGCGGGCAATAATCAAAAATGAAACAGTACAGGAGCAACCTGCCCAACAACGAATAACCTCAGAACCTGTAGACGAATCAGCAAATTCTAATTTCCCATTAGCAGAGACGAATGCTTTGACTCGCAAGCATCAACTGATATCGGCTATCGAAAAACAGGCACTGGCGACGGGACTAAGTGAATCTTTATTATCCAGCCTGATTGCCACTGCGAGTATTACACCTGCGGTCGGATTGATGGGAAAACAGACAAAACAGGCTATCGCCTCATTAGCGAACGTTTTAGCAGGTAATGTTTGGGGGGAAGTGTCGGTACATAGCGATCATTTTAGCTTCAGTGATTTAATGAACTCCCCCACACTGATCCGCTTATCTGGCGATACTCTTACCATGACGCTGGGCGATTTTTTGACCCAACAACAAGAGGCAGGGCTGGCGAGCATTGTTGAATTGCGTGGTTTTAACCGCACTCCGCCAGAAACTCTGCTCCCTGAACTCTACGAGTGTTTATTCAGAACTCCCCATCCTGCCGCATGCAGTTGGACGGATCGGCGGCAGGCCCTACGACATTTATCCATTCGGCACCCGATACTTTTTTTACTCACATTCACCACCGGGAAAAGCACGTTTCCATTACAGGCTCCTCTTGCTTACCAGTTACCCCTGTTTCTGGCAGAGAATATATGGTCGGATGAACGGCCATTTGAGCAAAATACTGACATCATGCCTTCTCGTATTACCCCAGAACTATGGCAGGCAATCTTTGTGGACAACCACCGGCAAGAGTACCAGGCTTGTGCGCCATGGGAAGTGCTAAAAGCAGCGCTACTCTCTTTACTTCCTGATGAACAAGCGCAAGCCGTTGCCCGTCTGGCTTACGGTCTCGGCCGTAGTACAACACAAGATATTGCGACCACGATTGACGCTCTTGCCCCAGAATTAGGGCCATATGTTCAGGAAATGACTACCGGCGAATCGGCAAGCGTACTTGAGCACCTTTTCCAGTTATAAGCAAAGGAATAACAATGAATAACCCACTGGAAACATTTGAATCAATAAGAGATTTTTATATTTCGTATCTTGAAACGGCCTTCCGTATTGGTTCATCAGACATACAGACTAAACGGCGAGCGTTACTGGAACAGCAAGGGACATTATGCGCCGATCTATTTCTTGAGCCGATGCCCCGATATCAGAACTATGGCTTAACTATCAGTGAATTACGATATGATGCTCATGGTCAGACATGGTTGCCAGGGTTTAATGCGCAACAAAGGAATGCATTCATCGACCTCTGTTTAGGTGGACTTCTGCCCTGCAATAAAACAGATCCGACTAAGGGACGTTTTAATCTTTATACCCATCAATTGGACATGCTGAAAAGAGGGGTACAGCCAGGTAAGCCGGGTATCGTCACCTCCGGAACCGGCTCCGGTAAAACAGAATCATTTTTGCTGCCGGTTCTGGCGCAGATCGCAAAAGAAGCCACTGGCTGGCCGAAAAGTCCGGCGTTGAAGCACTGGCAACCGTGGTGGCATAAGGAAGCGGATATACAGCCCAGCTTCATGCGCGAGCATGAGGCCGCTGCACGTCCGAAAGCGGTACGCGCGCTGATCCTCTACCCGATGAATGCCCTGGTAGAAGATCAACTGGTACGTATGCGACGGGCACTGGATTCCAGCGAAGCTCATGATGTTATGGATGCGCATTTTGGCGGCAACCGAATCTTTTTTGGCCGTTATACCAGCGCAACTAAAGTAACTGGCTGGCTCAAACATCCCCGACTCAGTGAAGAAAAAAATGAGAAAAAGCGCGTGGCTAAAAAAATCACTGAGCTACGTGAGTATATGCAATTAACGGAAGACACCCATCAGGAGGCTGTACGACAAGCACAGCAGGGCAAGGATAACGAATTGTCTTTCAATTTCCCTAGAACCGCAGGCGGCGAGGTTCTTAGTCGCTGGGAAATGCAAAAGACACCACCCGATATTCTGATTACTAACACCAGCATGCTGTCAACGATGCTGGTTCGTGAGGTGGATGATCCTATTTTTGAACAAACCCGACAGTGGATTGAGTGCGACCCTGATGCCTATTTTTATCTTATCCTCGACGAACTTCATCTACAGCGAGGAACCGCCGGTACCGAAGTCAGCTACTTGCTTAAACATCTGATCAACCGACTGGGGCTGGATCAGGAAAAACACCGACACAAATTGCGTATTCTTGCCTCCAGCGCCTCTTTACCCGTTGAAGGTCCTGAAGGCGAACAAAGCGTCGAATATTTATGGGGAATGTTTGGTCAGAGGGGACTACCTTCAGGTGCCACCTCCAGCGACTGGAGGGAATGTATTATCAAAGGCGACACCCTTCCCCCAGGCAATATGTCTCTTTTCGAGGGGGACCTGGAGGCGTTTTATTACGCAGTGCTTCAGTTACAGCAAGCACCACTTACATCATTACAACACTGGCAAAATGTCGCCCGCAGCATGGGAATGACAACCAGTGAAACTTCTACAGAGCAATTGGCGCAACGTGTCGTCTTACAGGCTGCCAACCTGCTTGAAAATGGCTGCTATACGGACGATCATTCTCCGAGAGCCACGTCAATTAAAATGCTTAGTTCACGCCTGTTTAACGCCCAACCCCATAGTGAAAAAGCGCTCTGGGCATTAATCTGGTTGCGCTCGACTGAGGGAGACTGGCCGCAATGGTTTTCACATTATTTTCCTGATGATATCGGCGCGCCGCGTTTCCGCGCGCATGCTTTTTTGCGCGCACTGGAAGGGTTATATGCCGCGCCATTGCCCGCCTCCAGCGTTGCATCTGCGCAAGAAATCAATCAACGCTATTTTGGCGATCTTACTGTAGAGTCCGGCTTACGTTACGGCAAAGATAAAACATCGCGGCGTGTCGAGTTACTCTATTGTGAATGTTGCGGTAATCTCTTTTTGGGCGGTAAACCTTCAGTCTTTTCTGGTTCAGAAAGTCGAATTGAACTTTTACCCAACGACCCGGATACGGAACAGCTACCGGAACACGCAAAATCAGTCATGGTAGAACGCCGATCTGCTGAAGAATACGCGCTATTTATGCCGGTCGTCGAACGTTTCTGGCCGAAAGGCAACGAAACGTTAAATGACGACGATGCTTTCGGTACATGGGGCAAAGCCAGCTACGATCCATTTACCGCTACTATTCAACACCCAGTATCGCTCTTAAAACCGCTACCGGAAAACCATATCGCAGGCTGGTTCTATTACGTCAAACCCGGTGAATTTGCCTCCCCGGAAAGAGGCCAGTCATCCAGCCAGTCTCCGGGAACGGCGCTACCTTTTCAGTGTCCGGCATGTGGTACATCCTACAAATATGGCAAAGGTAAGCTCTCCCCAATCCGTAGCTTTCGTGTCGGTTTTTCGAAAACGACACAGCTACTGGCCAGCTCGCTAATGGCGGAACTACAGCGCTCGGGTAACCGTGAGCAACTGGTAACGTTTTCAGACAGTCGTCAAGATGCCGCAAGGGCGGCGCTCGATCTGGAATCGGGTCATCATGACGACGTCAGACGAGAAATTGTTGTCCATTCGCTACAGTCCATTGCGGCTGATAAACCGTCCCATAACCAACTAAAAGTACGCCAGGCAGAGATAGAGAACCGGAACAAAACACTGATTAACCTCAACGTAAGGTCGGATGAGGAAGAGGATGAACTGGATCAACTGGCTGATGAACGAAAGAAAATCAGAGGGTTATTATCAAAGCCTGAAGCTGACAGCATACCTTTGCGTGAAATCCTCGAACCTGAATCGCCGGATGCAGGTCAACCGCTTGGCTTGCTGTTAAGGGCGCAGGTAGATGCAGGCATTCACCCTTCCGATCGTACTGGTATTGCCCCGGTTCCCGATCCTGAAAAATATGGAGAAGGCACGCTGACCTTTGCATGGCAACAACTCTTTGAAAAGAACGCGCAGGGGGTGTGGTGCTGGAAGGCGCTTCCATCCTATGAAGACAACCTGCTTGTGGCACGACAGGAGATTTCACGCGATCTGAAACGGCTGGTGGGGGAAAGCGTATTCAGTAAAACCTACTTCGCGCTGGAAGAGTCCGGTTGGGGTTATCCCTGCCTTCCCATTACCGGAAACGACTCACGGGAACATCTCGCGATTTATGACGCAATGTTTCGTGTGTTGGCCGACGCGTACCGGGTTACTCCTTCACAATATACAAAGCCAGAAACCCCATGGAGTTCAGCGCGCGATGTCAATCGTAGAAACCGCCTGTACCGCTTTACGCAGGAGATATGCCAGCGTTCAGGAGGCGAGCCTTTATCTTTAATTGATAGTTTTCTCCGGCGACTGGAGCTGGGGGGGCATCAGGGCGGTATTATTGATATTGGTAAAATGCACTTTCGCCTAGCGGAACCTACCGATCGCGTCTGGCGCTGCTCCCGTTGTGGGCGTATACACATGCACACCGGCGCGGGAATCTGTACTCGCTGCTACTCTCCTTTACCAGAAACGCCGTGCAGCGAGGCAAAAACGCTCCAGATGCAACACTATCTCGGCAAACGCCTCTCACATTCTTCTGGTATTCACCGGATGCGCTCAGAGGAGCTGACTGGAATGACCGAAAACCCGGCGGCAAGGCTACGCCGGTTTAAAGGTATTCTGATTGCCGACGATGATGATATTTTGCCGGAAGGAATGAAAGATTTTGCGCCCGATCGAGATCTTGACCGGGCAGCTCGCGTGGTAGATGTGCTTTCCGTAACCACAACCATGGAAGTGGGAGTGGATATCGGTGATTTACGTGCGGTCTTTCAGGCCAACATGCCGCCACAGCGCTTTAATTATCAACAGCGTGTCGGACGTGCCGGACGACGTGGACAAGCGTTTTCATTCGTATTAACCGCGTGTCGCAGCAAGAGTCACGATCTGTTTTACTTCCGGCATCCGGAAAAAATTACCGGCGATCTCCCTCCTCCACCGTTTTTGACCACAAAGCTGGAAATGATCTGCCAGAGACTGGTACGAAAAATCTGGCTGGTGTCGGCATTCAAATGGTTAAGGCAGCAAACGGAAAAAGCCGATCACCCATGGCCGGTTGACGACTACGCGCACGCCCCTGATAACCACGGTGAGTTTTTTCCGGTGCACTGGCTGAAAGAAAACCAAACGGACTGGCTGCCAAAAATCCGGCAGGCCATCGAAGCAACCATCCTGGCGCGCGATGAATTTGCCCGGACTTGCACGCAGCAAGACCATCATTTGTTCCAGAGAGTTATTCAGCCTTTGACGCCGGAACAATTGATTCAGGATATTAACGTCGTACTGAACGACAGTGCAATGGAGGCGAAAGGACTGGCAGAAGCGCTGGCGGAACACGGTAAATTCCCAATGTATGGCATGCCGACCCGATCACGCCTTTTGCTGACAAGGCCCGTCAGCACAGGCGAAAAAGAAATCGAATTTGCCAGCATGGATCGCGATCTGGATATTGCGATACAGGAATTTGCCCCCGGGAAAATTCTGGTTCAGGATAAAAGACGTTATTTTACAGCTGGTTATAGTGGAATGCTTAAACAGAGCAGAAAAAATCCACGATCATTTTATTCAAATGCCCCCGAACCGGGTGAACTCAGAACAATGACCGCCTGTCCGGTATGCAACATCTGGGCTCCGGCAAGCTCTCTGACCACCGAATGTACTATCTGCGGTGCCGTTATGGATAAGGCGGAACGCTATCAATGCTATGTCCCTTATGGATTTATCACCACGCTGGAACCAAAATCGGCCAAAGAGGATTTTGATCAAATCCTGACCACGGCCAGTCGTGTATCAATCGCAGAAGCCTACACTTTTTCTGCAATACCAGAGCCTGACGTTAATGTAGCGATACAGCTCCAGCCACAGACATGTCTGCACCGCCTGAATCGGGGAATTTACACCGATAAAACATGGCGTGGTTTCAGCGCAACACAGGGGAGCCTATCGGTCCCTTTCAGAAAGCAGGGGACTTACCAGCCGCTTTGGGCGAACCGGGTTTGGATGGATAGTCAAATTATTGAGACCGACCTGTTAGTTAAAAACCGCTTTACCGATCGAGAAGAAACCCGAAACACATTTTATCTTGCCGCGCCTAAAGTGACTGATCTACTTGCGCTGATGGTTGCCCAAATCCCGCCTGGGCTCCGGCTACAGTATTCCACGCTAACTCCGGCATTCAGAGCTGCTGCGCTCTCGGCGTCTTTTATCATTGTTAACTATGCATCAAAAGAGCTACTGGATATTGATCCTGAAGAAATCGAAATTCTGGAACCCCGCGTTCAAATGCTGAAGAACGGTAAGTCGGTACCGGTTCTGCAAATGGCCGATCGTCTGGTTAATGGTTCAGGGTTATGTGAACGGCTACAGCAGAAGGGCGCATCCGGTTCTCTCATCATCCTTGAGGTCATGAAGAATATTTTAAATAATAAAACGGCCTACCCGCTGGCTGAGTTCCTGCAACCCGATCATCGCGAACGATGCTTTCAGGGGTGTTATCACTGCCTGCATCGATACGGAAACCAGCCATATCACGGATTGCTGGACTGGCGTCTGGGACTGGATGTTATCCAACTTCTTCTGGATCCAACCTATAACGCCGGGCTGAACGGTGATTTTACATCTCCGGGCGTGTCTGACTGGCTGGAAAATGCCCTACGATTAGCCGAAGAGGCCGCTTCGCTATACAGCGACAGTGCTGCAGAAATGATGGGGAATATACCCGTGATTCGCACAGGGGCTGGGCGCTGGGCTGCCGTACTACATCCATTCTGGGATCCAGATGCTGCATTTGCTGCAAACCCCGAACTTGAGGCATTTTCATATGAGGTGGACGTAGACGCTACGAATACTTTTGCTTTGTCCCGCCGCATGGGGACTGAAATGGCGAAATTACGGATTCTGGCGTCCTCATCTCAGGAGTAATAATGCAATGAATGAAATGACGCTATCGCGAACTCGTCCGGTGCTTCCTTCCCTGTTGGGGTGTTTCGCCGTTTGCCCGGCGAAATACCTGCTGGAAAGTGAAGCTCATTCTTACGCTCGTTTACCGCTGCATCCGGGAGTGATTCTGGGCCAGGTAATACATCAACGTGTCAATTCAGTGATACACAGGGAGGCCGCTTTCGGGAATTATACCCTTAGGCAACTGGAAAATGATTTTACGATCACTCTGACAGCCAATCGACGCGCCGGGCCGGTAGCAAACTGGATATATGACCGTCACGGCGTTGCTGGGCTGGTGTCGCGCCAAATGCTTGTTACCCAGATCCGCTACGTCAGATCGCTTCTGCCGCCTGTTTTCGTAAAAGGGGGTTCTGCACACGAAAAAACGTTACCCGTTGGCCGGGAGGTTATGCTGACCAGCAGTGATTTCGATATGCATGGGCGGGCCGACCTCATATATCAGGAGCGACCCGATCGGTTAAACGTAGTTGATTTGAAAACCGGAAAGGTAACAGACGAACAAAACCTGCCGAAAGAATCTAACCTGTTACAGATTGCGGCCTACGGCATAATGGTAAAAGAGCGAGCACCTGATATGAACATTGGGCTAGTTCTGACGGGGAGCCGTGATAGCTGGGAAGGGACACTGAATACAGACCTGATTGAACGGGTCACTGCGATTATCAAAAATATTAATCGACTTTTGCCACGGGATATCCCACTTTCAGTATATGAGCTGGCTTGTCCTGGCACGTACTGTTCCCATTGTTCCTGTCGTTGCTCGTGCCCGGCTTGGACAGAAAAGCTACGCAAGCAGATGCAACCGTCTCTTTCTGATCATCAGCATGGCGGAATCGATATCAGCGGGAAATTACTTGAAGTGGAAAGTGACGATCATCTTCTTACGCTGAAGATCCTGCTACCCGATAGTTCAGTTGTTAAGGTCTTTCGTGTGCCTTCCAGCATCATCCCAGAACTAACGGAAATAACAGGAAAAAAAATCGCACTGTACGGATTAAACGCCTTCAGCGAGACATCAACAGAGTATTTTCCCCGCAACTTCTACGTCATCAATATGCAGGATACGAGAAGATCGGCGTTTCAGTTTCACTGGCAGAGCGAAGGAGAGAATTAAACTATGAATGGTTTCTGCTCTACCTGTCAAAGGGATAGCATAAAGTAATTGGATTGCTGTTTTTTGAACCAGCTGGTTTTTTTATTTTCTACGATCCATCTTCCATAACCTCACTTGCTGTTCACCTCTAATCGCGGTATCTTTTACTCGTACTTGCAAATTCAGGTACCGGGATTGGAACCCTGAGAAATGTTACAGGCGACATACGACGCGTCCGCGTCTTTTTTTATGTCGTGCGCTCAGTTATACCTCAATGGTGGGCTGGGCGGGGGCACCGTAAGGTGCGCCGGTTGCCTGTAACGCCGGTAGTTCCAACCCCGTTCAGTCCACCACCATGAGATTGGAACCTCTGGTGGTGGGTTTTAAATCCGTTACAGGAGACTGCCACTATGGCTATGACCCCATCCAAACACCCCCGTTACTTGCTGTTCCTTTCAATGCCACCACGGACTTCACCATCCTTGCCGATCACTGCGAAAACTTCGCCGACACCCTCATTGAAAGCGACGATCCGGCGTTACGGCTGGCACTTTGCGGACGGCTTGCCGCCTGCCTCTCCCTGCTGCGTCCCACGCTGAACGATCCCATCCCGCCCCACCTGATCGAAAGTCTGACCACCAATACCCTTCCCGCCAGCTCCACCTGCTTTGAACCCGGTTCCGAATTACTTTGTGACTACTCACTCACGCTGGCACAGCTTCTGACGGGGCGGGCGTTACTGCCGAAAATGGAACAGACGCTGACAGGATTATTGTGTGAGCTGGTCTGGTGCTTTGCTGCCGAACTCAAGACCCCGCGCTGGATACGTACCGCCGACGGCGTAAAGTTTATCGATGAGGTGACAGCATGATGCAGCAGGACTGGCACTCCGCCGACATTATCGCCGGGCTGAGAAAACGGGGCACCTCGCTGGCGGCGCTGTCCCGTCAGGCCGGGCTGGCGTCCTCCACGCTGGCAAATGCCCTTAACCGCCACTGGCCCAAAGGCGAAAGGCTGATCGCCGAAGCGCTGGGTGTTGCGCCAGAACAAATCTGGCCTTCCCGCTACCGCAAGCCTGAAAATTGCTAAATCATCTCTCCCGATCTTCTGATGGCTTTGCTGTCAGAAGATCGGGAGAAGGCAAGCGAAGCGCGGCAGCTCAGGTTCACGAAAAACCTCTTTGATGTAAAACCAGTTTTTCCTTTCTGCGCAAGCAGTACTGGCGTAGTCTCCCCCTTGCCCTATGCTGTCGTTGACAGCGCCACGCTTCACAACCTGAAAGAAGCGCCTGTTATCAGGACGGTTGATCCGTTTACCGGTGCGGACCTCTGCAAACACCGGGTCGCAGAACATCGCGACGGAGGCCTGAGTTTTCATTCGATATGTCCTTTTACTGCACCAGCCTGCTGGTCTGAATCTGCACTGCGTCGGAATTCTCCCGGCTAACTTATATCTGCTGATACCCTCAGCGCCTTTTATATTACGGCTGCGGCCTGCAAAGACAGCTGGCTTTGCTGCCGCATGGCCGTAAAACTGCACCAACGATAAATTTTCCAACACTGCACCAGTCCAGTGCGTCACTTTAACCGCGCAGAGCGGGAAAGTGACGCACGCAGCCTTTTCGACCTGCACCAGAAAACTCAACTGCGCCAGCTCATGGCTGGATTCTGACACTGCCTTTTCAGGCCATTTTACCCATAAGGAGAACATGAACCGATACCGAGGCGGATCTGGACGATCCGGGGGATAACCCGTTCAAACGGGCGGCTGCTCAGAGAGCACAACCGAAGCCCCACCACACCTCAACGGCGGCCGCCCCGGCGCTCAGGTATCGTTCGCAGCCCCGACAAAAAAACAGGGGCTATCGGCCTGTGCGCCGGGGAAAGCAGTATAAGTTTTGGATTTTTGGGGAATGAGTTTGCGGCATTCATGAAAAGGGGAATGTGTGGGAATACTGGAACAGGAAATGAAGCGGCTGGCGCAGCAGGCTGGCGGCAGCCATAAGACCGTTCACGACCGTATTAAGCTGGCGCAGCGGTTTTGTGAGCGTCTGGTTCTGGCGCAGAATGTGCAGATCCGCCGGGTGGAACAGCTTAAGGCGCGGCATATTGAAGGTTATGTTCGTGACCGGCTGGCGCAGGGCATCACGAAGCGTTCCCTGCAAAACGAGATGGCGGCGGTACGCTGCATTCTGAAACAGGCCGGGCGTGACAGGCTGGCGCAGAGTGAACGGCTGAATAACCGCTCGCTGGGATTGTCCGGTGCATCCCGCAACGGTACGAAGCTGGCTATCACGCCGGAGCACTATCGTGACGTGCTGGAGACGGCCTGTGCAAAAGATCCGGGGATGGCGGCAGCACTGGAACTCTCAAGGCTGATGGGATTACGCTCGCAGGAGGCGGTGCAGAGCGTACAGTCGCTGAAAACGTGGCGGCAGGCGCTGGATCGAGGTGACACTCGCTTAACCGTGGTGTTTGGCACCAAAGGCGGGCGACCACGTGAGACGATTATTCTTGATGTTGTCGCTGTCAGAAAAGCGCTGGATAATGCGCTGACCGTGGCAGATGCTCGCCACGGCAGGCTGATAGATAAACCGGATCTGAAAAGCACGATGAAATACTGGCACAGCCAGGCGGCACGTCTCGGCTTAACGGGTGCATACTCTCCGCACTCATTGCGTTATGCCTGGGCACAGGATGCTATTCGTCATTATCTGGCGCAGGGATTTTGTGAGAAAGAAGCGCTGGCAACGACGGCAATGGATTTGGGCCACGGTGACGGGCGCGGGCGGTATGTGGCGCAGGTTTACGGGCGAAGGGATACTGACTGATAGCCGCTACCTTGAAAAGATCGAGTTATTCATCGGTTTTCGTGCAAAATTATTTGCCCCTAAATAATTTGGGGTGATTTCCTATTAATCTCTGGGGTATTAATCGGTTTTCATACAAAAAATTTTGGGGCCAAAATTTTTTGTACGCTTTCCTATCAATACTGACAGGAACAATAATTATTAACTATTAAATTCATGACTGTTCATGATAAATCAATTGGTTATGCTTTGGCGGTCGATTTTTGATAGGCATCACATTATAAAATATCATTTATTCATCGTTATCCACCGAAAAAATTTCTACGTAGAAATTTTTTGTACGGTTTCCTCTTAATAACGGTGCTTACGAACGGTATAGCCTATTAACAGGCTTCTGGTGCAGCATTACGGTATTTTTCTGATGATTGCGCCAGCAAAAGGAAAAAGGCCAGATAAAGGTAAAGGGGGGTTAAGGGTAACAGCGCCAGACCGGAAAAGGCCAAAGGGCTGAAAGGGCCTTAACACTGGCGCAGTTTGATGCTTATCCGATAATCTGGCGCAGTCCTGACACAGGCAGGCGACGGCGGACTGGTGCAGATAAACGGTGATTTTGAACTGGTGCAGTTATGGCGTATCGGCAAATCAGTTTCTGGTGCAGATTGTCTGGCTGTTCTCGCCTGAAATTATTCTCCTCAAATAATTTTCTATATTTACCTATTAATTGGTGAGGAATTAATAGAAGAATGCCCGAATTTATACGGGCCCATATAAATTCGGGCATTTTCCGATGAATAACCGAATAAACGAAGTCCGTACCTTTTAATGCAAAAAGCAGATCCGGATTCAATCAGGATCTGCTTTTTCATTATTAAAAAATTATATTGCCGCTGGTTCAGGCCGCCTTATGTCGCCGCGCATAAATGTACGGCGCAACGTACCCCTCGCGGCTTACATCGAGATAATCCGACCACCACTGCATCATCTCCATACGCGCTTCCAGATGCTCCGCCTTATGCACATACGCCGCCCGCACGCCGTTGCGCTCCTTGTGGCTCATCTGGCGCTCGATGGCATCCTTTGACCACAACGCGGATTCGTTCAGGGCGCTACAGGCCATTGTGCGGAAGCCGTGGCCGCACACCTCGGTTTTGGTGTCGTAGCCAATCACGCGCAGCGCCTTGTTGATAGTGTTTTCACTCATCGGCTTGTTCATTGAGTGCGCCCCCGCAAAGACGAAAACAGACTCCCCGGTAATTTCCTTTATCTGCTCCAGCAGGGCGACGGCCTGCGCGGATAACGGTACCAGATGCTCATCCTTCATCTTTGCGCCACGCGATGAAAATCTTACACCCTTAACCGCTTCCCGCTGTGCTGGCACCGTCCAGATATGGGCTTTCAGGTTGAACTCATCCCAGCGGGCGAGACGTAGCTCACTGGAGCGCAGGAAAACGTGCAGATTCAGCTCCAGCGCCAGACGGGTCAGCTCCCGCCCTTTGTAACCATTAATCTTGTCCAGCAGCTCCGGCAGGCGTTTCAGGGGCAGGGCGGGGTGATGTTGGGTCACAACAGGGGTCACGACGCCATCCAGATCGTAAGCCGGATTATATTTAATCGTTCCCTGCTGTACGGCGTGGCGCATGATTTTGGTCAGATGCTGGCGCACCCGTCCGGCAACGTCATGCACGCCCTTATCGTCGATGGATTTAACAAGCTGCGCCAGATGGCGGGTTTCAACCTTCGTAATGTCCATTGTGCCGATATCGGGAAAGACATAGCGCTTCAGGCAGGTGAGGATTTTATCGGCGTGGCCTTCCGACCAGAGTTTAAGGCAACTGGTGTGCCACTCAGTGGCGATAAATTTAAACGTGCGGGATTCGTCAACGGCGGCGTTATCCATCTTGCGGATCTGCGAAGGGCAGATACCGGACGCCAGCAGCTTACGCGTCGCATCGCGCTTTTCGCGGGCTTCCGCCAGTGTAACCTGCGGATAAGGGCCGAAGGCCAGACGATTTTCCTTACCTTCAAAACGGTAGCGGAAATACCATAGCTTGGAGCCACTGGTGGATACCGTCAGGTACAGACCTTGTGCATCGGTGATTTTGTAGGATTTTGCGAGGGGTTTCGCGGCGCGGATCTTGCTGTCAGTTAACATGAGGGTCTCTCCATTCATCGAACTGAATGAACCCTCAATCTGACCCATAATTTTCCGGATACGTAGGGATAAATCAAAACGCATCTGGAAAGATTTTTACGCTAACTCACTGAATCACAAACACATAGGGATTTATAAGGAAGCATAAAAAAGGAAAGGTGGTGCCCGGACTCGGAATCGAACCAAGGACACGGGGATTTTCAATCCCCTGCTCTACCGACTGAGCTATCCGGGCAA
>PPYF01000139.1_pt1 | contig 28978 bp, 29 predicted proteins | sample 1559871 | NCBI WGS metagenome assembly PPYF01 (sample SAMN08240021, study PRJNA423297) | Human gut metagenome, whole genome shotgun sequencing project.
AAAAAGAACCAAACAGCCTTTTAATGGTTGCTTGATTCTCTTCATTTACTCATTATCAACAGGATTTGACAAAGAGCCAAAAAAAGCAGGCCATATGGTCTGCTTTTAGTTATTGCTATTCAGTTTTATTGCTTCCAAGCAGCATCAAATTTTTGTTTACCATTATCAATTTGACTGTTAACATTTTGGCCCTTTTGTGCTGCAGCAAGAATATTTTGCATAATACTGTTCAATTGTTGGAATGCAGCATTTGAGTTCTTAGAAACTGGAACACTGTATAAATTCTTCATTGAATCTTCAAGCTTAGCAGGAAGCTTAGTATTCTTGCTGTTCTTGTATGCACTTGAAGTTACAACGCCGTCGTTAACTGGAATGTAACCAGTTGCGTTAGCCCACTTAAGTTGGCTTGACTTAGAAGTTAAGAACTTAATGTACTTAAATGCTGCAGCCTTTTGATCAGCACTTGCGTGGTTGAACATGTAAATATCAGTACCTTGTTGCAAAGTGTACTTACCAGGACGAGGAGCAACATCATAAGTAAACTTGTTACCTACACCTTGCTTAACGAAACCTTCACCTGCTGAAGTACCGATAAACATAGCAACTTTTTCGTTAGCAAATGGACCTGAAAGGTAGTGGTCTGAACCAGCCATTCTGAAGTAACCCTTCTTAACACCATCTGCGTAGTAATTAATAACTTTCTTTGAAGTTGAACCATTAAAGTTAATCTTGTCTGAGAAGTTTACGCCTTCATCCTTCATACCAAGAGTGTAGTAGTTAGAAAGTGAATCAAAACCTGCACCTACAACTTTATGGTTACTCTTCTTGTAAATAGTTTCTGAAACTTGCTTAAGTTCTTCCATAGTAGTTGGAACTTTCTTAATGCCATATTTCTTAAACATATCTGCATTGTAAGTCAAAGTTTCAATTGACTTGTTAAATGGGATACCGTATTGAGTACCCTTGATCTTAGCACCATCAAGAAGTTCTGTTCTAATACCTGAAGCCTTAGCACTGCCCCAACCAACATTCTTGTTATTGATGTATGGAGTCAAGTTAACAAGCATCTTGTTTTGTGCGGCATTCCAAAGCCAGCCTGGATATGCTTGAGTAATAGTTGGCAAGTTGTTTGGTGATTGCAAAGTTGAGTTAATCTTTGCTTGTAAATCATTGTAAGCACCTTGGTTTTCCAACTTAATAGTGATCTTAGGGTTCTTCTTTTCAAATTCATTGGTCAATTGCTTCAAAGTTGAACCTTGAACACCTGGCATAGCATTCCAGAAAACAACAGTAGTCTTCTTGTTAATCTTTGATGGAATCTTCTCTGAACTAGATGAAGAGTTACTACCTCCATTTGAACAAGCAGCAGTACCAACTAAGGCCAAAGTAGCAACGGCAGCCATAGCAAGTTTCTTACTAAACTTCATTGGATAAATCCTCCTAAAAAATAAAACTAAACAACAATATATTTTTTGATTCACTAAAGCGTGACAGTTTGGCCACGTTTAGGTAAAATCCGTTCTCCAAATGGATTCTCTTCCAGCTCCGGATGCAGTGTGTGCACCGGTACCAAAACAGCTGGCTGAATCCCGCCAATAATTTCTTTGAGTTCTTCTTCATCAGCATGACCTGAACAGCGAAGCGCCTTGAACTCAATATCATTTTTAGCAAACTGCTCTACAAATGGCTTGTATGCAGGGTCAAAATCACCTAATGGTTCTGCATTTGAGTGGATATAAAGTCCACCCTTTTGAAGCTTATCATAGTCGCTTACTGCTTGCCATAAGTATTTTGATTTATCTGCTAAAAGTTGGTCGTAATCCACTTCAAGTTCAGGATTTAAATCTTCATACCTTTGATCATCTGGCAAGTAATAATAAGGATAGTCTTCTTTGAGGCTTTCCTTAATTAGATGGGCACGCTTAGCATGTAAAACCACTTTTCTTGGTGAATCAGAGATAATTCTCAAGATTCTTTCTACATTAGTTGGATAAGTATTAAAAGTGATCTGACGTTCAGGGTTAGCATTTTGCAAGCGGACTATCTCTTCAGTAAGTTCCACTTCATTTTTAGGGCCAGTGAATTCCTCACTATTTTCATCATGCTTTTCTTCTGGCCAAGAAACACCGGTTCCTTCAATGATTAACATATCGCTACCCTTAGACGCCTTCATAAAGTCACGTACCCAATCCGGATGGTAGCCATGAAGGCGAATATCACCCGTATAAGCAATCTGCTTATCAGGAGTTTTAATAATCAAGCCTGTAGCACCATAAGCATCGTGATCGCTTGGATATATTTCCAGGGTAATATCCCCCACATTAATTGGCTTTTTATACTCAGCCGCAATAATTGGACGAGTATAGTTCTTATCATGCCCAGCAGCCGGTAAAAGGAAGTCAACATTTTCATTTAATGCAGGAAGTAAATGAGCAGTGATTGGACCTGCATAAAGTGGAATTTCTGGAGCCAATAAGTTTAGCGCCTTGCTATGATCCAGGTGTAAGTGTGAAATATAAGCTGCAGAATGTTCCCAACGCTCAGTATCAATTGGCTTTCCCGTAATTTGTGGATCATAAAAGTTAGGTACATCCCCAATTAATTCATTTTTAATCAATGTCTGATAACTTTCATCAGGCAAATTCAATTCAGGACGATATACTTCGCCTAGATCAAATAAAACATGTGATTTATTATAAGCTACCTCAATCATCGGTCCGCCAATTGTGGTCAAACCATTATAAAAAGTAACAGTTGTCTTATCCTTTAAGGTCATTACGTACTACTCCTCGAATAATTTGTTTTCTAAAGATGAAGTATAAAATCAAAATCGGTAAAACAGTTAACGTTGCAGCTGCTAATTGCAATTGTGTTTCACTTCCGGCATCTGAAGCAAATGAAGTCAAACCGTTGTTTAACAATCTCATGCTGTCTTCATTAGTTACCAATAATGGCCATAAGAATGAATTCCAACCTGAAATAAAGCTCAAAAGTGCAACAGTAAACAGGCCACCTTTAGACATTGGCACTAAAATTTTCCAAATATATTCCCAATCACTTGCTCCATTAATCATCGCAGCCTTGTAAATGGTTGGAGAAATTGAGCCAAAGTAACTTTGTAAGTAATACATGTAGAAAATGGAAGTCAAGAAGGGCAATACCAAACCAATGTAAGTATTAAGCAGACCCATTCTGGCAATAGTGTTGTAGTTAGTGAAGATGATTGCTTCACCAGGTACCATCAAAAGTGATAGTAAAACAACTTGAACTACACCCTTACCTTTAAACTTTAAGTTAACCATTGCAAATGCACCCAAAAGGGCGTTAAACAAACTTACGATAGTAGTTACACTAGCCGTAATAAAGGTGTTTAAGAAGTAACGACCAAATGGAGCTTGAGAGAAGACTTTAGCATAGTTTGACCATTCAAAGTGCTTGGGGATAAGAGTCGGCGGAATTGTTGTAGTTTCTCTAAAACTCATCAATCCACCTAAAATCATGTAGACAAATGGAAAGACAGTGATAATAGCAAAAAGTGCCAAAATGATATAGGCAACTAAAGTACCCCAACGAATTTTTTTCATTTTTTACTGTCCCCCAATCTTTTTCATCATCTTACGTTGTAAGAATGTTACAAACATAATAATCAAGAATAAAATCACTGTGGCAGCCATTGCTACACCTGGTGTTCCGACAATTTGGAACTTGTTATAGATGTAGAACACTGCAGTTGTTGCGGAATTACCAACCCCGGCTTGTCCATTGAACAAAGCATATACAGAAGTATAAATCTTAAATGCAGCAATAATGTTCATTGTGAGCAAGAAAGCAATAGTTGGCACAAGTTGGGAGATCGTAATACGCCAGAATTTCTCTGTACCACTTGCTCCATACATATCTGCGATTGTGTAGTAATTAGGATCAATATTACGAAGTGCACCCATCAAGATAACAATATTAAATGCAAGTGAGGTCCACACACCAAAGATAATAATGGTAGTAAGAGACATCGCAGGATCATCAATCCAGTTAGGGGTTGGTAAATGTAATGCTTTAAGAACGAAGTTAAGCATCCCGTATTCGCCATTAAAGATATAGCGGAATACAATACCAATCGCAATAGTTGAAGTAACATAAGGCATAAAGAAAGTCGTTTCAAAAAATGACTTATGCTTTACACGACTGAAAATAAACCAAGCTAACATGATTGAAATTGCAAGTGCAACAGGCACTGAAATCAATGCATAAAGCAAGGTGTTTTTTATAGCGCGCCAAAATTCTGGATCGCTAAAAATATATTGATAGTTACTAAAACCAGCCCAATTCAAATTAATTAAAGAGCCACTTTGAAAACTCATTACAAAAGCTCTTAGAATTGGATAAATACTAAAGAAAGTAACAAAAATAATTGTTGGCGCTAAAAAGAGCCAAGCTTTCTTTTGATTGCTCTTCATTAGTAGACACGCTCTCCTTCCTTATCAAATATGAATAATCGGTCGAGTCGCATCTTAAGTTTAATGCTATCTCCAGCTTTAATTGGAGTTTCAAGGTTAACTAATGAACGAGCTTGAACACCATCGTGAGTGAATTTCAAAATACGTTCACGCCCAATTAATTCAACATCGTCAATATTAGCTGAAACTGCACCATCTTCAGCTGGCAAAATATTTTCAGGACGAATAGACAAAGTATATTCGCCATCTGTTAAGTCACGTTTAAAACGACTTTTATCTAAATCATTAACATTAAGTTCAAAGTCTGAACCGCTAATCTTGTCTCCAGCAACAGTAACCTTAAAATTATCAATTACAGGATTACCAACAAAGTTAGCTACAAAGTAATTATTAGGTTCAAGATAGAAGTTTTGACCTAAATCATCTTGTTGGATTACTCCATTGTTAAAGAGAATAATCTTATCTCCAATTGATAAAGCTTCTTCTTGATCGTGAGTAACAAATAAGGTAGTAATACCCACTTTTTTAACTAAACTACGGATTTCTTCACGAATCTTTAAACGAAGACGCGCATCAAGGTTACTTAAAGGTTCGTCCATCAAAAGAATCTTAGGTTGTTGAACTAAAGCACGAGCAATAGCAACACGCTGCTGTTGACCACCTGATAAGTTACCTGGCTTTTGATCAGCTAATTCGGTAATTTGAGTAGTTTCCATGTACTTTTCTGCGATTTCCTTTGCTTTATCTTTAGGCATCTTATGTTTACCTACAGTTAAAGGGAACATAACATTTTGAAGTACTGTCATGTGTGGATATAAAGCATAATTCTGGAAAACGTAGCCAATCTGACGATCTTTTGGAGCTACGTTAACAACAGACTTACTATCAAAAAGGATATCGCCGCTTGTTGGATTAAGAAGACCGGCAAGCATATTTAAAATAGTTGTTTTACCACAACCAGATGGTCCAAGTAAACAAACTAGATCACCCTTTTTTACTGAAAAGCTGACATCTTTAATTGCTTCATGACCGTTGTCATAAACCTTCTTGAGGTTCTTTACATCCACGAATCTATCATCATTCATAAGTTTCACACACCACTATATATTGATTTATTTTTATAAAATTCCTTATTAATTTTAAGCTATATGGAGAAAAATCACAAATATTTCATGTAAAAAATTCGTAGTTATCCCTTATTGATGAAATATTTTTCACTTAGCATTCGTATCTAGTTCGCATTTTATAAATTAAAAACTACTTTTTTGTCTTTTTGTTCGTATTTACTAAATATTGTGGTACGTACCAAAAAAAGATCATGAAATAATCATGATCTTTAAAAAAATTATAAATTATCACCACGTTCAAATTGATATTTTGAACTATTTAAAGCTTGTCTTACCAAATTACTCATTAAAGTCTTAGTCTTTTTAGTAATTACACCAGCAGTAACATCATTAGCATTAGTTAAATACTTAATTAATTCAGTACCTTCTAAGTCTTTGGCTTTTTCGTCGATTTCATCAATACGACCAATACCATAACTTTGACAATCATCACGGTAAGCATTTACTTCATAAATGTATTGGTGATAACGTGGTTCAACAATTACTTGCAAAGTCTTGTAAAGCCAGTAAGCACTGCTATTTGGATCAACTGTATGTTCTGCCACTTTGTAGTTAAGTGGAGTATCTTCAATGTTCGTGTAGAAAGGAACATATGGAGAATATGCATAAAAGCCAAAGTTTACCCATTGAACACCAGCAATCTTAGCAGGAACATCATTTCTAATTTGTAAGATACTGGATTCTTGGTTTCTATCCAACGCAATTGAACGGAACATCTTTTGTTCTTTTTCGCTGCCGGATGAGAAAGTATCCATTGGATCATATGGCGTACCGTTATAGTGACTAGTTAAAAACTTTTGTACATCTTCAACGCCAATCTTCTTTTCAGGAACGCGAGTAAATGGCATTTCTTGACTGGTTGGGTCTTGTTCAATACTTGGGTTGAACAACTTTTGACCATACCAAGTTCTTGGTGTGTTGTAAAAAGCATCAGCTTCATCCTTGGTACCAAAAATATCTCTAAATGAAAAACTACCATCTGTACTATTATTCAAGTGATTCTTTTCGACAAATTCCTGGATACCTTCACTCCACATAAAGTTATCAGGATCAGAAAAATCAACATCTTGAATTACCATAATGTTAGGGCAAATAGCATAAGAATTATCAGGAATACGTGCAGCTACCCATTGGTGACCCGCACCAGTTTCAAGATACCAAACTTCTTTATTATCGGAAAAGGCAATCCCATTACTTTCACCAGTACCATACTTTTCAATCAAGCGACCTAAACGCTTAACCCCTCCACGAGCAGTTTTAACAAAAGGCAAGGTAATGTAAACCATGGAGTCTTCGTTAATTCCATCTGCCACTAGTGGATCATGGCCTAAGCAACGCGCATTAGTTGCTTCAGTTTCGGTAGCTGACATAGCGACGTTATATTCGTTGATACCTTGTTCGTCCCAACGACCTTCTGAATCATCAGCAGTTGGAGCAGCAGTCCACTTGCAGCCATCACCTTCAAGGTGCATCTTGAAGCCGTTGTATTTTGAAACATAATCTTCATCGTAGTGGCGAGCCTTGTTTACGACAAACAGCTTTTCGTTAATGCCGCCGTAACCGTCTTCGTCACGAGCGATCATAGTTGAGCCATCGATTGAAGCATCTTTACCGACAAGCATTGCGGTACAGTTATCTTTTTTCATTAATATGTACTCCCTTTTAAAAATTTATATCTACATTTTACTCTTCATTGACCTGCATTTGGCGATCAACTTTAGCTCTACCATTATTATAGTTAAATTGATAGCCAGGTTGAATATTATACAGATAAACATTGAAGTCCAGCGTGCCATCAGTTGAAACGGCCTGCAGGTTAACTCCGCGCGCCATTAGTTCATTGCCTCTGAATACAGCAGTGGCTTGATAAATCACGCGTTTATTTTCTCTCAGAGCTTTTCTAACTTTAGCTTCAAAAATGGTTTGAATTCGTTGGTTAGAAAAAGCCGATTGGGTAAACAGGTTCTTAGGGTTGTTCTGGTCCCCGGATTGGTTGCTTGGATCGTAGTTACCGCTTTGGTCGATACCAGCGGAAACCGAATAAGCGATCAGGTGACCACGGTTATAAATCTGCGTGCCGTTTCTGTGGTTGTAATGCCAACCAGTCGGTTCTACGAACTGCCGCACACGCAAACTATCATTAGCCACGTTGCGCCGCTCCAAAAAGGCAGTATTGGAACGTGAAGTTCTATTCAGCGAATCAAGGTTTGAATAAATTACTCGGTTGATCTTCCAAGAGCTTTTAACTAAGGTCGAACGATTATGGTTCACTTCGGTATATGCCCTAGAGCCACTCTTGAAATTCAAATCAGCTAGCTTTTTATAATCGCTTTGCGATAGCCCGCCATAGACCTTATTGCTTTTTGAAGCACTCTTGATAGTATTGGTTACTTGGTCATTGCTATTGCCAGTTACATCTTTAATAAATTGGCTACCATTAGGATCGCTGCCAGCTTTAGTAAATATTCCCCAGGCAACAGCGATAATTACAATAATTGATGAAAAAACAGTACTCTGTTTTCTGCGTCTTCTTGCCATAAAAATCCTCTAACTTCGTGCCCAGTCATCAAGCATCCCTAAAAAGAAGCTTTCTGACAAACGCTTAATCTTGGCACCATCTTTAATCAAATCACATGCCGTATTCAAATCTTCGTTGTCTTTTCTAAAGAAATCATGGTCGCCCATAATCAGATAATTGGTCATTGGGTTAACCTTATCTTCGACCTTACCACCCATGTTGCCAATCATCTTGTCGGCGTCTTGTTCATCCATATGAATGTGACCTGATAAAACGATGTTTTTATTTTGGACCGGATTTCTAAAACCGAGATCAATGTAATCGACATCGTCGCCAGTTAAATCAACGTTCTTGATCTTGTTACGTGTCGCTTCAAGCAAATCATCGGTGAAGTGCGCACTAAAGTCATTATAGACCTTGATCGTATCAAGCGAGTCGGCTAAACCGTGGTGCTCCTCTACTTGCGCGATACCAGCACGCTGCATGCAGTCAATCAAACGATTGTGGCGTTCGCGTGGATAGTACGCTCTGGCTAAGCGTAACACATCGACGTAATCATTATTTAAGATTGGCAACTTGTACTTTTGACTTAAATCATATAAAAAGTTCAGGTCAAAGTTGACGTTATAACCAATGATAATGTCGTCATCGATGAACTCACGGAATTCCTTAATCGCTTGTTCAGCAGGAATCCCCTCATTAACGATTTGTTCTTCAGTAATGCCATTCAATTTGGTAATAAAAGCAGGCACCTTATTGTTCTTAGGGAACTTGATCAAATTAGTATATTGGTCAACGATTTGGCCGTTTCTGACCTTCACTGCACCAAGTTCTGTAATACGGTCTCTGTATGGACTCAAGCCAGTCGTTTCAATATCCAGCATGGTGTAATTAGACAGAAAGTCAGGTATTTCTTGCCCTTTTTGCCGCAACTTATCTTGGGCACCGGGAACATGCAGAATCCCGTTTTTTACGTAAATACTCATTTCTCACCTATTTAGTTAATTTCATCATCATATCGTGTGAATCTGTGACAAAACCAGCTGATCTCTTTTGAATATCGTCTGGTAAATCATTGTCGGCTAAATCTGCAGCAACGTAATGCCAATTAGGGAACTGTTCAACTAGCTTAACCATTGGATCAAGCAGTTGTGGACTGGTTTCATCAACGCCGAGTTCTAAGACAACGACCTTCTTGTCTTCGTTACCGGTTAAGAACCAACGGAAGCGCGTATTGGCATCGGTGTCTGGGAAGAAGTTGGCGTTAAGTGGCATGTGCAATTCCATTGGAGAATTACAATCCTCACACTTTGGCACTTCACCTTTTCCTTCTAAATACTTCTTAACGACTTCACGATCATCCTTTTGACCATGGTTCACGCCGCTAGAACATTGCATTCTGGTCCAGTCACCGAAGGCATTGAAGATGCGTTTTTCGTTAAAACCAGCATTTTCAAAGAAGTGACCGAAAGTGCTAGTAGCGATGAAGTATTGCTTATCTTTGAGCAGCTCCTTTAAAGCCAACATGGTTTCACTTGGCTCATATTCAAGCGAATATTCGTTGACCAGTTGACTCCAGAAAGCCCATTGTTCACCCCAAGTGTCAAACTTCTTGTCGAGGGCATCCCCGATTGTATGCACATCGTACTTGTCAGCAACCTTGCCATATTCATCATCGAAGTTTTCCTCGCTTAAAATGTCGAGGCCTTCCTCTTTAGCCATGCCATTACCAGCAGTGACGATCACGGCATCAGCATCTTTCAGCCATTCTTTTACCTTAGTTAAATCTGTCATTATGATTCTCTTTTCCTAATTATTTTGTATAACCTGTAAAATGCAGTTTTCCATCAATGTATTCGCCTAAAAAGACATCATTAACATTATTATAACCTGCTTTTTCTACTTCATGCTCGAGCCAAGACTCGTCTTTGTGAATTAACTCCAGCACATCGACGTTGGCCTGCCCATCGCTAATAATTGGGAAACGGATATTAGCCTCATCATTTTCAATAATAGTTAATTGCCCGTTTTGTTCAAAAATACAGTTCTTCACTTTTTCAACAGAATAAATTCCGCGGCTTCTGAGTTTAAACATCAATTCATTAGCGGAAATTCCTGCCTTCATACAGTTGCCGACTAAGACTTTGCCATCCTTGATCACTTGAACGGGCTTGCCGTCAATAATGCCACGAATCCAGCTGTTGTGGTCGCGGCTGAATTTCAGGATGAAGGCAACTAGTGTCCAAACAATCAAAACTAGTAAAAATTGCAAAATACTAATGCTGGGATTGTAAATTAAACCACCGATGATTCCACCAAGAACATAGTTCTGTAGTTGGTCCAGTGCCGTAGTTGGAGCTAAGTTGCTTTTACCGAAAACGTTGATTTGAATAATTAAAGTTAAAATGCCGAGGGCAAATTTGATAAAAAGTTGAGTATAGTCTAGTTGCATATTAATTCTTCACATCCACCCTATGATCAATCACGTGTGCTTGAGTCAGCGTATAAGTATTGCGATCTTCATTCAGATTCAATTGATAATCCACATTTTTGGAATCGATGCGCACGATCATGCCATCTGTTAAGGTAGTGGAATTGACCAACACATCGGAGGTTTTAACATTTTCATCGCGGGCAACAGATTTGATAAAGGGAATGATCTGCGTTGCCTGGGACTTTTGCATGTTAATCTGTGTGTACTTCTCATACTGTGTCCCCACAAACATGAGTAAAAATAATAGGGCAATAATTCCTAGATCGCGGTATCTGGTGTTAAACCGATCGCGCAGATAAAGGACGGTAAAAATAATCATTGCCGATGCGGCGACTAACATCAGAATGTAGAAAATGGCCCGATCCGTATTCTGATTATTTTGGATGTAATTTAGGGTATAAAAGGTCATTAAGAGACTCCTTTCTAATTTGGTTCATTCTAACATACGCAAAAAAAGCAGTGCTTTCGCACTACTTTTCAAATCTACTTACCGTTCTTCTTATCTTTTCTGTTAACTTTTGCGCTAGCCTTACGTCTTCTTGAAGCGTCCAAGCCTGTGATACCCATTGTGGCTGCCAACGCTCCAAGAACTCCTGCAGCTTCAGCCTTCTTATCACCTGTTTCAGGTAAAGTCTCTTCATTTTGACTCTTTTCAGCTACTTCGGTTGATTCGTCTGAAATGCCCTCTGTGGTTGAAACTGTTTCTGGAGTTTGAGCTTCATCAGAAACCGTTGCAGCTTTGACTGGAGCTACCTTAGCCGTACCTGTACCCTTGTTTTCCTTACCCGGTTCTGTAGAAGCATGTGGCGTTACAGTTTCATCTTCTTCATCGAATTCAGGTTGGTGTGGGTATTCAGAACCTGGCTCTTCTTCTGGATCAGGAGTAGGTGTTGGGTCTGGGGCTGGAGTAGGGTCCGGATCAAGATCTGGAGTTGTAGTATTTGGTCTGTAGACCACAGTATCTTCTTTATCCAGATTATTTCCATAGTTGTCATTGGTTACTGTAATGTCGTATGGACCTACTTCTAGACGATCAGCTGTGTAGCCCTCAATTACAGGACTTACAACTGTTACAAATGTCTGTGTCTTTGTCCATTCACCGTCCCAAATTTCTTCACCGGTAACCATGTTCTTTACACCAGTTTGGGTGAACACAAGATTTACACTTACGTGATCCGGTTTTGCTGTACTGCCGTCTTCATAAACATAGTGGATTACTTGGGTTACCACTTTGTCGCGACTTGTTTCTTTAATTTGGGCTTTGTAAACTACCCAATCTTCTTTATCTAGACTTTTCCCATAATCGTCATCAGTTACTATAATGTCATATGGGCCTACCTCTAAACGATCAGTTACGTAGTTTTCGATTTCTGGACTCTTTACAATTTCAAAACTTTGTACAGGTGTCCATTCACCGTCCCAAGTAATCTTTCCAGTTACTAAATCTTTAGTACCTGTTTGAACAAAGTGCAATGTTTTACCATTATAATCTTCGTGAGCAGTAGTACCATCTTCATAAATGTAGTGAATTACTTGGTTAACATCCATATAACGATGCTCTGTCTCAGTGTTATGAGTCAAGTAAACATAGTGGTGTTGTGGGGCATCCTTAATAGTACCCTTCAAAGCTTCAGGTACATGTATTTCAGCCAAAACATAACCAGCACTCGCCCAATCCCACAATGTGTTTTGGTATTCATCACCAATAGCCAAATGTTCAATATGTTGAACATGCTCACCCAACTCAGTACCATGTCGTAGATTTACATGATCAAAGCCACTTGTTACACCATTTTGAATATCATTATATACATCAACGTAGTGAATATGTACACTAGAATTTTTATTTAATACTATTTGCTTCTTTTCAACTTCGATTTTTAACGTTGGTCTTTCAGGGGCCTTACCTGGATGCACTGCATCCAAAGTCATTTTAGGAATAGAAGTTGAATAAGTTGCCCAAGCTGAACCTATACCTGTACTGAATCTAATCTTAATTTTATTACCGTGAACTTTGAATAAGCCGGCACCAAAGATTTCTTTTTTATTATCGTTAGAGTTATCCCAATTAATATACTTATTAATAATGGCTCTATTAGTTCCAGTGTCTCCCCAAGCATTTATTGCTGCTTGAGTTTGTTTTCTTATGGTGTAATCGTTAACGTCTCCATAGATTACCAACACTTCATTGTTCTTCTCTGAATAAAGAACATCGCCACCATAAATTCCGGCACCCTCATGTACTTTTACCGTAGATTCAGGTAAAGCAAGACTGCTTCCGCCATACTCATTATGTTCTTTGTCATTAATAATTTCGGCTTTTTCAATGTACTTACTACCTGTACCCTCACTGTTCAAAGAGCCTGCCGTAATATATGCGGTGCCATCCTTCAAATCAATCAGATTACCTTCTTTATCGTACAAAGTAATATCTACGGTTACACCATCACTATGAACATACCAGAAATCATCCGTTAATTTATTGTTGAAATAAATACCTGATGGATCATAAGTATCTCTTTCATAGTTTGGTTTCCAACCACTAAATGAAACTAAAATTTTTCAATATCAACATTGCCATATTTTGAATTTTGAAAACCTGTATATTCAAGTCTAAGAAATTCACCAAGTGTTTCTTCATCAATTTTATAAAATTGATCTAGTACTACTCGAGTATCCGGATTAGTTCCTATAGTTTTATTACCAGTTCCTACTGTTACATTATCGCCTTTATACACTAGAGTAACTTTTGAACTTTCATTTGGATCCAAAATTAAATCTTGCGATACTTTATCAATATCAACGTTATTTTCATCCCAAAGCCCATATTTTTTTAGTTCTTCAATATAGTCTGCTTTCTTTTGGTTATATTCAGCCAATTTTATCTCATATTCTGCAGATTCCTTATTGTATTTTTCAAGTTCGGTCCTATATTGTTCTAAAGCTTTATTAATCTTATCAAGTTGCTTTTGAATATGTTCCTCAAGTTTTCCTTCAGCATCCTTAATACCACTAACATTGGTTGTGATGTCTTCTCCATTTGCGACATCAACTTCTACGCCTTCGCCTTTGGCATTTTCAATAGCCTCATCTAACTTGCCATTATTTGTATTGTTGATGTTTTCAACTTCATTTTTAGCATCATCATAAGTTGGAGTTTTAGTCTCTTCCTTAGGAGTTTCCTCATTTGAAGTATCACCAGTTGCTGATACTTGCTCAGTAGTCGTCTCAGTACTTTGAGTTTCGAGCTGACTTGTGCCTTCAGTTGAAGTTGTATCAACAGTTATGTCATTAGTTGCTACAGATTCAGGATTGGTAGATGCAGTTTCAGTTGATGTATCTGTTACTACATCATTTGAAGTTTCAGTACTTTCATCTGAAATCACTTCACCATTTTGATCTTCAGTACTATTAGTTCTTTGTTGCACGCTAATTCTTACCTTAGTCTTTTCAGAACTAAGAACATTTGCCCTTTCTACTTCAGCAATCTCATCTTCACGATATCCTGAAGCCTTAACAACATGAGTGTTTGCGCCTGTCATAATTCCAACACCCAAAAGTGCAGAAGCCGCACCAGCCGCAGCCTTCTTAGCTCTAGGGCTCATTTCCTTATGATCTTCGTGATTCTTGTGATATCTCTTCATCTTCTTTTTAAAATTTTTCTTAGATGTCATTTTCATAGCCTCCTGTTATGTATACGTATCAAATTAATTATACTTTTGATACGTATAAATTATCATGAAACCATTTTCATAAATAGTGACGCATCGTCTCTTTTAAAATTTCTTAAAGCTTTTCAGAAAACACTTATATACGAAAAAAACGCCACCGAAATTCGATAACGTTTCCTTTTTATATTGAATTGATTCTTAGCTGATTACTAGTTTCTAATTTCCTTAAGTCCAGATTTACGGCGCCCCATGTTAAACCAAGGTGAAACAGTAAATGCCAAAACATCATTAATTACATAAATCAAAGAATTAATAGCCATAGCCAAGTTGGCATCCCCTTGTGCATAAGTAATACCCCAAAGAATAAGCTGGAAGATACCACTTGCTGTCCACCAGAAGTATTGGTTGTTATAACGCATGAAGCACATAATTCCGGCAGTAAGTGAAATAGCAAAACTAATTGCATCTACCCATGGACGTGGATCATTAGTAAATTTACCAATTAAGTAACCTGATACTAAATAAACCAAAAATGTACCAACAATGGCGATAACCCATTCTTTAGCACCGAACTTTCTCAAGTGGTTCTTAGTATCATCATTCCATGATCTAACTGAGATAATAACAGGTAAATCCAAAGTTGCAATGTAAGCAATTTGTTCAAAAATGGAAAGATAATTCTTGGCTGACCAACCAGCATAAATGAAACATGCTGCTGAAACCAATCCTAACCATCCATTAATTGCTTTAGTTGCATTAATTGCAAGAACACAAAGTGTACCCAAAAGAGTCCCGATGAAAGTGATTAAAGTTACACTCGTAACTTTGGCTTGAATAAGTAAGGCTAATTGAAAACCGAATGCAAAAAACCATAAACAATAGTTCTGTACTGGCCACCCCTTTAATTGATTAAACAGCCAAACAAAATAATTCTCATGTCTTTCCATATATACAAACTACTCCCTTTTTATTTTAGGTTCACAATATACTATATATTGTGCCTTATCCGCTCTTTTATTTAAAAAGCATCGTTATCTAGTATAGTAGACTCAAAATCAAATACAAGGATTGACATTTTTTTTGATTTGCGTTAATACCATCATTTTATATTTGTTAAGTTTTTTTAAAACGCTTTTATTTTTATTTTCATAAGTGACACTATGTCATATAATGTATACAAGAAAGAAAACAATATATCAATTATGTACTACGAAGGTACTAAAAATGTTCAAGGCAAAGAAGACGCAATTTGCTATTCGCAAATTGGCTAAGGTGCTGTTGCAGTGTTATTAAGTTTCGGCATACTAGCTAGTTCTAGTGCGCCAATTGTCTCAGCAGCCTCTGAAGCAATTTAAAATGAAATGACAGATGATACAACTTCAAATGAAGTAACAAGCGATACAACTTCAGTAGTAGAAGAAAATGTCCCTGTAGAAAATAATACAGCAGACACTTTAACTACTGATAATACTGGAGTTTCAGCTAATTACTCTGAAAATACTGATGATAGTACTACAACTACTGTGCAAACTGATACAGATGTATCTACTCAAGAAAAAACAGATCCAGTAACATCTGTTAATACTGAGCAACCAATTCAAACAGAAGAAGCTGAAAGTACTACTCCAGTTGAAGATGTAAATTCAAAATCTGAAGAAAATGTATCTCAAAATAATAATATTAATACTTCTACCGAAGATACAAATTCGACTAATACTGAAACAGAAGTGAATGAAAATAATACTTCTAAAGAAGATACAAATAAAAAAGATAAACCAAATATCAATGAAATAACCAAGAAAGAATTAGCAGATAAACATCCTTTAGGTATCGCTGGTATCTTCCATATTTTCGGTAATGAAGTGACTCAAAATGGTCATATTGCAGGTAATATTGCTGCAGATAAACTTTCTGGTACAAATTTTGGTACCAATTCAAATGCAACCAATAATTTAACCAACGGTGATATCCACTATGTTGGCAATCTCAATGGATTTAACAAAATCGATGGTGACAACAAAGTAGTCATCTTTGGACCAGACATTGAATACCGTTCATTTGAGAATGATGGAGCAATTGAAGTTAACTATGGAACTACTGAAAAACCTGACTGGAGAAAAGTAGATATTCCTTAATAACCACATTGTTCAAGCTGATCAAAAAATTGATATTCAAGGTGAACTAGATAAATTAAGTCAAAAGTCAGATAACTGGGCTAGTCAAGCACAGACTGAAGGAGTTAAAGCCGATTTTAGTACTAACAATAGTTGGATCGATGTTTCTGAGGCTATAAAGAATGCTGGCGACAGTAAGGAACCTATTTACGTAACAATTGATGCCGCACACCTTTCAGGCGACAAACGTAATATTACGATCAAAGGTATTCCTGCTGGTACTGAAGCTCCAATGATTATTTTAAATGTAACTAATATTCAAGGTGGAGATTTAACAGTTCAAACTCACCTCGTACTGGAATATGCTTATGGTAATAATATTGATGGTTCTTCTGAAACTCCAACTCAATTTAATAAATTGCTCTGGAACTTCGGTACAGATGTTAATAAATTACATTTTGCTGGAGACTACCATTTTGGAAGTGTTCTAGCAACCAACGCTCATATTACAAATGCTGTTAACATTGACGGTAATATTATTGGTAACAAAGTTACTGTTAGTGGTGAAACACACCGTTGGGACTTAACACCACCATTCGTAGAAATTGAAGAACCTGAAAAGCCTGAGCCTAAACCTGAAACTGAGCCAGAGCCTGAAAATCCAACTCCAGATACTCCTGCTCCACAACCTAAACCAGAGGAAACTCCTGACAATACAGAAGATTTTACTCCTCCATTAACTGTAGATGTATTGGACCCAGATGGTACAGATAAAAATGAAACACCAGCTGGAGAAGAATCAACAGAAGAAGAAGCTGTTGCTCCACTTCCTGAAAATGTAATCGAAAAGAAGTAACTTCTTCCAAGTCTACGGTAACTCCTGTAACCGAGAAATCTAGTGAACCAACAACTAACTCGAAAGCAGAAGTAAAAAATGAAACTATAACTGAAACCGCAAAAGAAGTTGGACTTCCAGAAACCGGTGAAGATAAGACTAACCTCATTACTACAGGCATTGTTTTAGCAAGTATTGCTGCAACAATCACGGCATTATGCTCATTCATCAACAAGAAAAAGAAAAATTAACTAAAAATAAGCATCTAAAATAAAGATGCTTATTTTTAAAGTAACCTATTATAAAAATTACTGTTACTATAGATTTAAATGTAACCGCATTAATAAAGTGGAGGCTTTAATATGCTAAAAAGCGAACAAAATTCTTCTATATACTAAAAATATTAATTCAGCTAACTGTTTAGAGATTAATTATTACGATCCCTATGGTAATAAAGTTGGTGTATATTATTCTGCACCAGCTAATACTACAATATTTATTAGCAACAAAAGATTAAAAGAAATTATCGATTCAAATATTCCTGAAAATTATCAAATAGTTCCTTACTTTGCATATCCACAGCACGACATCACTAGCGATAACATTACTGAAGAAATAATGATTGCAGTAAAAGAAATCAATCCTATTAATTAACAAAAAACTCATCAATGATTCTAAAATTGAGTCAATTGATGAGTTTTTCTATTGATAAATATTAATGTTGTGAAGCACCTGTTGTAGTATCTGGTTCTTCTGTTTTTTTAGTTTTTTCTACCTTTTCAGCCTTAGTTGAAGCACCACTTACAGCATCAGGATCTGAATTTCTACGATAAGTTGCACCAGTTGTGGCATCATCATCTACTACCAACTTTTGACCAGTAGTTTCACAGAAATACTTAACGAGTGGATACAAATCTTGAACCCATTCGTAAATACCTGCGTAATCTCCATTATCATCTTCAACACGCTTATAGTAGTGCAAAACAAGTTTCTTCAAATTACCAGTTGGAACAGGCATATAGACATCATCATGTCCATCTTGCTTAGTACGTAAAGCATGAACTACTTTTTTGGCATTAGGAATAACATCACGCACATCAGGGTGAATTGCCTTCATAGTATCACCGACTTGATCTGGTGTACGGTTAGCAAGCATCTTATAGTTGGGATCAGTTGGACGATTGTACCATAGGAATTCATTATTATCGTCAACAAAAGTCATTTCCCCAATTGTATTTCTAAGCATCCAATTAAGTTGGTTAACAGTAAGTAACCCAGCATCCAGCTTCACATAATCGTCACCTTCTGCAGCATGGACCTTCTTAGCTGCCTTATCCAGCCATTCAGGATCATTTTTATCGATTCCTTCAACTGTATATTTAGATTTACCCTTAGCTTCAAAATCTTCTTTTAAGTATTCATCAGGATTCATATCCTTAAGCCATTTAGGTTCTGCCATAATTTTTTCCTCCTACTAATAAAGAATCTTCTTAATTCTAATTATAATTTGTAAGCGATTTCGATTCAATTGGATTAATATAAATTTAGCAATAATTCTCCAAACTCTATTATATAAAATTTTATATATTTTATTTTTCAAAAAAAGTACCACTTACAAAGCAGTACTTTTCCCATTAATTTCACTACATCTTTGTTTCAACAGTATGCTTGTCCAAATGAATAATCACATCAAACATTGCTTTTTCCTCAGGTGAGATCTTGTGGGCTACTTCTATTACCGCAACATTAGGATTCTCAAGTAATGTTTTATGAATATCTAGTGACAATTTAGGATCAAGCGCACTCGTTGCTTCATCAGCTAACAAGATTGGTCTGCCCGATAATAAAGCACGAGCAATTTCTACTCTTTGAATCTGCCCACCAGACAATTCACTACCATTTTCACCCACTTGCTTATCTAGGCCTTGGCTCTTAACCAAATTATCAAGTCCAGCTTCATGGATTACTTGCTTCAGCTTTTCATCGCTCACCTTCCGGCCAAGCGTAATATTAAAACGCAACGTATCGTCAAACATGAACGGCTTTTGGTTAACATAAGAGAAATAATTATGCGCTGCATCCCAATTACCAGTTACATCTTTGCCATTAAGCAAAATCTTCCCATCTTTAGGTCTTTTCGATCCCAAAAGAAGGCGCAATAACGTTGTTTTCCCCCAGCCACTTGGTGCCATAAGCAATACTTTTTCACCAGGTTTAACTTCGATATTAACTCCATCAAAAATTCGCTTATGATCAGAACTTGTTACATAAGACAAATCATCAATTTTCATTCCTTCAAAATGATCAATCTTTTGCTTGTCATCTTTCATCACATGTTTCAAAGCTTCTTGAGTCTTTTCCCACATCGGTACGGTTGACTTAACTTGGTTAAATTCGTTAAACAGTGTAACAACTGGCGTGATAAAATTCATTGCCAAGTCAACCATCATTACCAATGTACCTACTTGCAAATTACCCTGCATCATCATAATTCCACCGATTGTACATGGAACGATGAAACAAAATAACTCAGCAGCCGAGTAAATTAATTCAAGTGCCCAAGCTTGTGTTAAAGTCATGTTACGTAAGGCATTTTCCATATTTTGGGCTGCATTAGCTGCACGCGTTACGATATTCGTTCTAACGTTATAAAGCTTAGTAGCTTGCGCACCGTTTAACGAATCAGATACGTTTTGCGTGTAATTAGCATTAGTCTTAGCCCAAACCTTAGATCTCTTAGTAATAATTGGGCTCGTTACCATCTGTACAATGGCAGGAGCAATAGTTGCTATTAAGAACACAATAGTCATTTGCCAAGAACTATAGAAGGCAAAACTAATTGCACCTAAAAACGATAATCCTTGGAAAATCATATCAAGCTGAGCTGTAATTCGATTAGTTTCAATCTGCTTCAAGTCGTTAGTCATCAGTGACAACCCACTTTTAACATCTGGATCACCTTGATCAACTAAATAACGTAAATTAGCTTTCTTCAAGGTCATATTTACGTCACGGATGATTCCCATTTTAACCGTTTCATAAACAAAATTGCTGGCCATAAAGCATAATTGACCTAATCCCGTTAAAATTGCCAATCTAATCAAATGCATGTAGTCATGCGACCCCGAAGAAGCAACATTCAACATAATCTGAATCATGTAGGCTACAAAAACAATATTGCAGGCCTTAATTGCTGCCAAGATCGTAAAACAGATTAATTGGCTTTTTTTAGCATATTTAAGACTCATAAACTCTCCTTTTTATATACTTGAACCATTATACCCGCATACTTGTCTTTTTCTCAATCTGATACGATAATTAATGTAATACATTCTATTTTTAATAAAGACTGAAAGGAAATTCTATGAAAACTGGTACTAAAATTATCACTTTAGACAACGGTTACCACTTATGGACTAATACTCAAGGTGAAGGCGACATTCACTTATTAGCTCTTCACGGTGGTCCCGGCGGTAACCACGAATATTGGGAAGACACTGCAGAACAACTAAAAAAACAAGGCTTAGACGCCCAAGTTACCATGTATGATCAACTTGGCTCACTCTACTCAGATCAACCTAACTATTCTGATCCTGAAATTGCTAAAAAGTATTTAACTTATGAATACTTCTTAGATGAAGTTGATGAAGTTCGTGAAAAGCTCGGTTTAGACAATATTTACTTAATCGGTCAAAGTTGGGGCGGGTTATTAGTTCAAGAATATGCCGTTAAATATGGTCAGCACTTAAAGGGTGCGATCATTTCATCAATGGTTGATGAAATCGACGAATATGTTGAATCAGTTAATCGTAGACGTCAAGAAGTTCTACCACAGACTGAAATTGATTTTATGCATGAATGTGAAAAGAACAATGATTACGACAACAAACGTTACCAAGATGACGTTCAAATCTTGAACATTAACTTTGTTGATCGTAAGCAACCTTCTAAGCTTTACCATCTAAAGGACCTTGGTGGTTCTGCTGTTTATAACGCCTTCCAAGGTGATAATGAGTTTGTTATCACCGGTAAGTTAAAGTACTGGCACTTCAGAGATCAATTACACAAGATCAATGTTCCAACTTTGCTTACTTTTGGTGAAAACGAAACTATGCCTATTTCAACTGCTAAGATTATGCAAAAGGAAATTCCTAACTCACGTTTAGTTACTACTCCAGATGGTGGACACCACCACATGGTTGATAATCCTGCAGTTTACTACAAACACTTGGCTGACTTCATTCGTGAAGTAGAAAACGGCACCTTTAAAGGCCAAAATTAATTAATCAACAAAACGGTTGGAATTAATTTTCTAGCCGTTTTTTTCTAGAGGTGAAAATATGGATGAAAAAGATGTCAAAATTCTCTTAGTAGAAGACGAAGAAGCCGTAGCCAGCTTCATTAAAACTGAACTAGAATTTGAAGGTTACCAAGTAATTTGGGCTCAAGATGGCAAAGAAGCTTTAGAACTCTTTCAAAAAGAAAAACCCACTTTAATCCTGCTCGACTGGATGCTTCCTGTATATGATGGGATCACTATTTTAAGACGGATTCGTAAAAAAAGCGACGTCCCTATTATTATGCTTACTGCTAAAAATTCCACTTCTGACATTAGCTCAGCCCTTGATCAAGGATTAGATGACTATATTACTAAACCATTTGAAATTGAAGAACTTTTTGCTAGAATTCGAGTAATTTTGCGTCGCTTAGAAAAAAGTAACAAACAAAAAGAAAACTCGACAATTTCATTTAACTTTGGACCTTTTAAAATTGATTTGGTTAAACACGAATTCTTCTCTAATGATGAAAAAATCTATTTGACTCCAAAGGAATTTGCTCTAATGACTGAATTAATGCGTGACCCGGAAAAAGTTAAAAGCCGCGATGAATTGCTTGATGTAGTCTGGGGATATGACTTTGTGGGGCAAACTAACACAGTTGATGTCTATATCAGAACTATCCGGAATAAAATAGGTGATCCTAATAAAAAGTTAATTCAGACTGTCCGTGGATTAGGATATTGTTTAAGAAAAGCAAAATAAAATGAAAAAAAACACTACTTCTGCTCAATTAACTCGCCTTTTTGTGGGATTATTTGTAGCGATTTTGCTGTTAGTTAATATTGCTTTCTTGATTATTTCTTCAAGTTATATTTATTACCATGCTAAAAGTCAAAGTGAACAAGTTATTCAAGCCGTAGAAGAAAATTTAGAACCCAAATACGATTGGTCTTCTCTACTTGATGCTTATTTAGCCAAACAAGATGATGATGCAATTATTCTAACTACGCCTACAGGAAAAACCTACTACTCTGAGGATGCACATGAAACTTTTAAAGTAATTGGTCAAAAACGGCACTACCAAAATTTTGTTTTTACCAAAAATCATGTCTATTTTTTAAATCAAGAACGACACCGTGCATATCAAATTCACGTGGCGATAAATGTGAATGAATTGCTTAACTTAATTACCTGGTTATTATTCACGATGCTTGGTATTAATATTGCTGCTATGCTTATCAGTATCCCTTTAATTCGTAAATTGTCATATAGGTGGAGTCGTCCGATTCAAAATATGAATATGGAAATTAAAGATATTCGAAAAAATGGTAAGAAAGATCAAATTACCGTTCCTACTCAACCTCTAGAAATAAAGAACCTAGCTAAATCGTTTAATAACTTATTAGCTTTTCAAAAGAAAGCATTGGAACGTGAACAACAATTTGTTAGTGATGCTTCACATGAATTAAAAACGCCAATTGCCGCTATCCGCGGTCATGTCAATTTAATTAAACGCCGTGGAAAAAGCAATCCAGAAATTATTCCTACTTCATTAAATTATATTGACGTTGAATCAAAGAAATTGGAAACACTAGTAAATGAGCTTCTTACTTTAGGTAGAATAGATCATTATACTAATAATGACCAAAATACAGATTTAGTAAAAATTGTTCAAGAAGTAATTAGTGAAGTACAAACAGTATATCCTCATACTATTCAAGCCAAATTACCCAACCAATTAATTTATTCTATTTCAACAACTGATTTTTATAATATCGTGCATAATCTGATCGAAAATGCTGCTAAATATTCCCCAGAAAATAGCGACATTGACATTATACTGGCAGAAAAAGACAAACATATTATCTTTAAAGTAGCTGATCATGGCATTGGTATTAAATCAGAAAATAAAGATAAGATTTTTGAACGTTTTTATCGTGAAGACAATTCACATTCAAGCAAAATTTCTGGCTCCGGTTTAGGGCTTGCAATTGTACAAACTGAGGTCAACAAATATCATGGTAAAATCGTATTAAAGGATAATACTCCTCAAGGTAGTATATTCATAGTAAGCTTGCCCCAAAAATGAAGAAATCTTCATCTATTTTCTATTAAAATTTAATTTTTTACTATTCTTTCTCCTGTAAGATATATGTATCAAGTAAAGTTAAACGTGATCAAAATAATTTATTCAATGAGAGATATTATGAAAGCTATCAACTTAAAGAAAATCACAATCGCTAGTGCAGCATTAATCGGCCTAGGCACTGCTACTATTACTACTATTAATCAAGCAGAACCTACTACTGTTCAAGCAGCTACCGGCAAAATTAAAGTTTCTCAAAGTTCTGCAGTAAAGAAATTCCAAGCTAAATATAACGCTAAAATCAAATCTATTAATTTAGAAAAAGAAAATGGTCGCTATGTTTATGAAATTGAAGGATTTAGCTCAACTAGAGAATACGAAATGAAAATCAATGCTTCTAGTGGCAAGACTATTTCTTCTCATTCTGAAAAATTAGAAGCCGGTTATAAAAAAGCAGCTTTGAATTTAAAGAAGACTATTTCTCGTTCAACTGCCACAAAAATTGCTCAGAAACGTGTTTCTGGTAGCAAAGCTATCGAATGGAACCTTGAACGTGAAAACTCTAGAAGCGTATGGGAAGTAACCGTTACTAAAAATGGTAAAAAGAGCGACGTGAAAATCAATGCTTTAACTAAAAAGATTATTAACGTCGAACGTGACTAATAAGAAAGCAGGATCAAAATGAAACTGAAATTAGCTAGTTTAACCTTATTATCCGTAGCACTAATTGCTACTGCTTGTTCTAATAACGATAACAGTACAACACAAAGTAGTCGGACTATTGAAAGTTCTAAAAAAAGTACAGTTACTGAAAAAAGAAGTTCTGTTGCTTCAAACCAAGTACAATCAAGCGTTAATAAAATTAAGCTAAGCCCACAAGAAGCTATCGATAAATTTTATAACCAATTTAACAATAAAAAAATCCATAGTATTGATTTAAAACTTGAAGGCAGCCAATACATCTACGAAATTGAAGGTTTCGACACTACCCATAAATATTCTGCCGAGATTAATGCCGAAACTGGTCATGCCAGCAGTGTTCATTCAGAGAAATTAGAGCATGATGATCAAGATGATCAACAAGAATTAAATCTTAACGGTGTAATCAGCCGTGATGAAGCTAGTACTATTGCTGAAGAGCACGCTAAAGGTACAAGTCGTGAATGGAATCTTGAACAAGAACATGGTAAAACCTACTGGAATGTAGAAGTAGGTGAAAGATACCATAGTTCTGAAGTTAAAATTGATGCTCATAGTAAAAAAGTAATTTCAGTTGAAAATGATGACTAAAAAGTGAGAAATATCTCGCTTTTTTATTTTTCGTATTTTTGCTGCAAATGCAACAAAAATATTTTATTATAAATCAAGGTGAACAAATGAAAGAAGATATTTTACGTCAAATCGCTACCATCGCTAGAGCCCTTGATTCGATCGCCAATATTGAATTCAAGGACATGCAACTCAGTCGTGGACAATATTTATATTTAGCCCGTATTCTAGAAAATCCAGGAATTATTTCAGATCATTTAGCCAATATGTTAAATGTTGATCGTACAACTACCGCTCGCAGTATTAAGAAGCTGGAACAAAACGGTTTAATTACCAAGAAGCAAGATTCTAATAATAAGAAAGTCAAACACTTATTTATTACACAAGAAGGACAAAAATTAGCTAAAAAGATCGAAAAAGAAAATACATACTCTAATGAATTAGTGCTAACTGGATTAAACGAAAATCAACGAAAGGAATTAGCCGCCCTACTTCAACAAGTTGAAGATAATGCCAGTGAAAATTGGCGCTTCGTCAAAAATGGCGGTAAAAGGAATTACTAATGGATTACACAATTAAGCCAATCACAACAGATGATGCGAAAAAACTACAAGAAATTGCTCGTATAACATTTAAAGATACTTTTGATCCATACACTGCACCAGATGATATGGAAAAATTTTTAGATGAAGATTATAAGATTAGTACATTAATTAGCGAAATTGAAAATCCTGATAGTCGCTTTTTCTTCTTAATGAAAGACGATGAAGTTGCTGGATATCTGAAGATTAATGTTGGAAAAGCACAAACTGAACACCTTAAACCTAATTCACTTGAAATAGAGCGAATTTACCTGCTCCCTAGTTTTCAACATCAAGGTTTAGGTAGCGTGCTATTTGATTATGCAGAAGAAATTGCTCGCAAAGAAAATAAAGATTACCTTTGGCTAGGTGTTTACGAAAAAAATATTAATGCACAACATTTTTATAAAAAACGTGGTCTTAAAAAAGTTAGCCAACATACTTTCCAAGTGGGCAGTGATCCGCAAACTGATTGGCTATTGCTTAAAAAATTATAATTAAAAAAGCTGATAATCTTCGTTTAAAACGTTGAATATCAGCTTTTTAATTATAAATATTTTCTACTTCACATAAGCATACTTGTATGACCATTGCGTACCAGCAGTATTGTGAATAATGCCATGAACACGTGGCTTTTGCAAGTAAGCTGTAGTTTGTTGATAAATTGGAGTAATTGCCTGATTGCGGTTCACGATTTTAGCTGCAGAAACTAAATCATTCCAACGGGTTGCCGGATCGTTAGCATCTTGATTACCAGCTTTCTTTACCAAGTTATCATATTCTGCGTTAGACCATTTACCATAATTGTATGGAGTACCAGTCATTGGAATTTGCATAAAAGTCATTGGATCGTTAAAGTCTCCGCCCCAATGTGACAAGTAAATATCGAAGTCACCTTCTTGTGCACGACTTGTAGTTGACTTACCTGGAATATTAGTAATATTAACCTTTAAGCCTTTTAAATCCTTTGTCCATTGTGATTGCAAGTATTGCGTCAATTGATCACTATCTGATTCATCATTAGAAGATAAAACATTGAAAGTTAAATTCTTTTCACCGATTTCCTTCAAGCCTTTTTTCCAGTACTTCTTAGCTAAAGTAGGGTTGTAATCAACTGTATTCTTTACAGCTTGATCTTTAGCAAAATCAGTTCCATTAGTAGGAGTCTTAGCTAAATCTGTAGCTACAAACCCTGTAGGAAGAGTTGAGCCATTACCCAAAACCTTCTTTGTAACAATATCACGGTCGATTGAAAGTGATAATGCTAAGCGAATATTTTTATTGTTTAAAGCCTTACGGTTAGTAGCATTCTTATCCTTGAAATTGTAAAGCAAGAATCTAACTAATGAATATGGATATTGTGTGAAATCTTTGTTAGTTCTTAAATTCTTAACTTGTTCACTTGAAAGTGGAGTCAAATCAAGCTTATCTTGTTGATACATTTGGTAACCAGTATTATTTGACTTCACCACTTGATAGTTAACCTTATCTAATTTAACTACCTTTTTGTCCCAATATTTATTATTTTTCACAAATGACCAAGTGTCATTGGTACCGTTCCAGCCCTTAATCTTGAAGGGACCAGAATAAACTTGATATTGAGCCTTAGTAGCGAACTTTTTCCCATATTTATTAACCACTTTTTCATTTTGTGGTCCAAATAATGGATAAGTCATTAAGACTTTAAAGTAAGCAATTGGCTTGTCCAATTTAACTACAACGGTATTCTTGTTTGGGGCGGAAATTCCTACAGCACTTGGCTTCATCTTACCTTGTGCTACTGCGTCCGCATTCTTCACACCACTGAAGAGGTATGAATATGGGGATGCAGTCTTAGGGTTTAAACTTCTACGCCATGAGTAGACAAAGTCTTGAGCAGTAATTGGATCACCATTTGACCACTTAGCATCCCTCAATTTAAATGTCCATACTTTTCCATCCTTAGAAACAGTTCCGCTCTTTGCTAATCCAGCAGTTGGCTTACTATTTTTACCTAAACGATAGAAACTTTCAAAAACATTACCAGTTTGTCCAAAACCGGTAGACTTACTAATATCAATTGTATCTAGAGGAGCTGTAGTACTTAAATTCAAAGCATTATCAGCTGCTGGTTTTGCACTATTGTTGTTGCCGCAAGCTGCAAGTAATAATCCCATTGAAACCGTGATAATACCTGCCATAACTCCCTTAAACTTCGACATAATTTTTCCTTTCTCTAACAAAACAAAAATGGGATGTACTCCAACGCGGAATACATCCCATTCATAAGAACCACAACTTCTTAACTAGTTAATAAGTAATAGCCTAATAGATGAATTACACATTCGAGCACGACAAATAGATGTTGCTGTAACAACAACATTCATTAGCTTGTAATTGTGCTTGACGTGCTAACATGTAATTCATCCTCCTTCTTACTTTTGATAAGGTTATTCTATCTAGTAAGTTTACATATGTCAATATTTTTACAGAGAAATTTTTTCATGTAATAATATTCTAAGAAAAAGGAAGGGGATATTTATGCAAACTATTGGAATTATCTTAACTTTTGTCGTAGGAATCGAGCATATTGGAATTTGTTTTTTAGAAATTTTTGGTAAACCTGCAACCCAAGCTAAAGCTTTTGATATGGATATCAATTTTGTAAAACAACATGCAGCTAAAATTTCAATGGCCAACCAAGGTATCTACAACGGCATGCTTGGTCTTCTTTTAATTTTAGTTTATTTTGTTTTCAAAGCTCCAGTAGTATTCACAGTTTGGGAATTGTTACTGGCTTTAATTGTCGTTGTAGCTATTTTTGGGGGATTTACTGCAACTAAAAAGATCTTCGTAGTCCAAATGTTGCCAGCTCTTTTGGCATTAATATTTCTTTTAAGTTAAAAATTACAAAAATAAAACAAAAGACGTAATAAATTATAAAGCATATACTGACATAGTGTCACCGACTCATTTATAGATTATAATTTTATATATAATATAATCAATACATAAATAAGCGGTGTATATGAAAAAAATTCTGACATTCATTTTAAGTATTTTTGCCGGCAATGCTATTGGAATTGCTATTTCTCATGCAAATCAAGAGACCCCAAAGACAAGCAACGTTACTGTTCATGTCGGAGATTTTTTAAATAAAACACAGGCAGTTAGTTATTCAACTGATAAATTGCCAACTATTAGAGTTAATAAAGCTAGTGCAATTCGCAAATTTAAATCGTTATACTCTAGCGCAGTGATAAAATCTATTTCATTAACTTTAGATAAAGATATATATGTCTATAACATCATAGGCTTTGATGATCAAAAAGACTGTATGATTCAAGTCGATGCAACTAATAATAAAATCATAGGTCAATCAACTCAAGTTTTGAACTATGATTTTTATAAAGAATCTTATTTAAATTTGAATAAAACAATTTCACGTAGTGAAGCTTCAGAAATTGCTACTAAAGAATTTAATAATGAAACTGCTATATAAAACATGGAAATATGTAGAAGAAGACGAATTTTCTACATATCAGAAAGATATATTTTTCCTTTCTTTGT
>PPYF01421667.1_pt1 | contig 28964 bp, 24 predicted proteins | sample 1559871 | NCBI WGS metagenome assembly PPYF01 (sample SAMN08240021, study PRJNA423297) | Human gut metagenome, whole genome shotgun sequencing project.
CTTGGCGAAACGTTATGGAATGTTATTAAGTAATCCATAAATGAATATCAAGGGAGCATATCGCTCCCTTTTTTTATCTGTGTGGTAAGGGAATCATCTTTTAATAACTGTGCGGAAAACCGCGCATAAAATAAAAAGGATAAATAGCTAACTCATTAAATAACAAAGCGTTATTAAAAAATTAAAGATGGCATAGCTCCTGCAATAGCCAGGCAGGTTTTTTATTTTTCACAATGAGGTGAATATGTCATCAATATCCCATGGCGCACCACAAAAGCGTCGAATTATCCCTAATCCCGGCCTGTGGTTGGCGATCATTGCCGGAATTATTATTACCCTTCTGCCACTGGGCGATACCTTGCCCGTCGCCGGACAAAATATGATCGCCATTCTGGTGTTTGCCATTATTGTCTGGATCAGCGAAGCGATGGATTACACCGCCAGTGCAATTGTTATTTCCGCACTGATTATCTTTATGGTTGGTTTTGCCCCGGATATGAATCACCCGGACACGATCCTTGGCACCGCGAAAGCGCTGAAAATGACTCTGTCGGGTTTTTCTAATTCTGCTCTGGCGCTGGTGGCAGCAGCAATGTTTATCGCGGCGGCAATGACCATTACCGGGCTGGATAAACGCATTGCGCTGTTTACTATGTCGAAAATAGGTGCCAGCAGCCGCAGCATTATTATCGGTGCCATTGTGGTGACCATCGTCCTGAGCCTGGTTGTACCCAGTGCCACTGCCCGTACGGCTTGCGTGGTGCCGATTATGATGGGGGTCATTGCGGCATTTAAGGTGGATAAACATTCACGTTTAGCGGCGTCAATGATGATTGTTATCGCCCAGGCGACCAGTATCTGGAACGTTGGTATTCAAACTTCGGCGGCGCAAAACCTGCTTTCTATCGGTTTTATCAATAAAACTTTCGGCGCCGGGCATTCTGTCAGCTGGCTTGACTGGCTGTTAGCGGGCGCGCCCTGGAGCCTCACCATGTCGGTGATCCTCTATTTCCTCGCACGTAAATTGTTGCCGCCAGAAACGGAAGCTGTTGAAGGGGGGAGCGAGGCCATTAAAAAAGCACTCGCAGAGTTAGGGCCAACCACCGGTAAAGAAAAACGCTTGATCGGTATTTCGCTATTGTTACTGCTCTTTTGGTCTACTGGCGGAAAATTACACAGTATTGATACCACCTCTGTCACCCTTGCCGGACTGGCGATTATGTTGCTGCCAGGCATCGGTGTAATGAGCTGGAAAGAGGTCGAAAAACGTGTGCAGTGGGGCACGTTGCTGATGTTTGGTATTGGTATCAGCCTGGGGTCCACGCTGCTTGATACGCAGGCAGCTTCATGGATGGCGAACTATGTGGTGAAAGGTTTTGGTCTTGATGGCTTGCCATCATTAGCCATCTTCGCGATTCTCGCCGCTTTCTTGATAATTATTCACCTGGGGTTTGCCAGTGCCACTGCGCTAACTGCCGCATTGCTGCCCATCCTGATTAGCCTGTTAAGCAGTCTGCCGCCAGAACTCGGCGTTAACCCGGTCGGCATGACCATTCTGCTCGCCTTCAGTGTCAGTTTTGGCTTCATCCTGCCGATTAACGCGCCACAAAATATGGTGTGTATGGGTACGGATACCTTCACGCCACGCCAGTTTACCCGTGTGGGACTGTACCTGACGGTAATCGGCTACCTGTTGTTGCTACTGTTTGCCGCCACCTGGTGGAAAATTTTAGGTCTAATGTGAGGAAACCAACGATGTCATTACAAATTGCTGTTGAAAAAGTGCGTTGGTTAGCTGCCGGGCTGCTGGAACTTAATGGCTGTGATGCCGATATCGCTCAGGATGTGGCGGAACATATGATTGAAGCGGAACGTTATGGCTTTGCCAGCCACGGCGTCACGCTGCTACCGAAATATCTGGAAAATATCGCTCGTGGCGATGTAACCGCGAATGCCCGCCCGGAATGCTTAACAAGTGAAGGTAATTTACAACGTTTTCATGCCCACAATGGCTTTGGTCAACACGCCGGAAAAGTGGCGGTAAATGCTGCCATCGAACAAGCAAAACACCGCGGTTTTTGCCTGTTAACGTTGTGCCATGCGCATCATTTAGGGCGTATGGGGCATTACGGGCAAATGGTTGCTGATCAAGGCCTGGCGATGCTGGCCATGAGTAACGTCACCGGGCGTCCGGCACTGGTCGCCCCGTGGGGCGGTGCGGAACCGCGTATGACCACTAACCCTTTCTGCTTTGCCTGGCCGTTCAGTGATGGGCGTCCGCCGATTCTGGTTGATTTTGCCACCAGTAGCATGGCGCTAAATAAAGCACGGGTAATGTCGTCCACCGGGAAGCAGGCCGCGCCGGGACAATTGATCGATGCACAGGGGAATCCAAGCAATGATCCTGGGGTGTTATTCAGCAATCCTCCAGGGGCGTTACTGCCATTTGGTGAGCATAAAGGATTTGGCCTGGCACTGATGATTGAAATGATGGCGGGGATCTTATCTGGTGGTGACACGATCGCCGAAGATCATCAGACGGATGGATCTGCGCATAATCATCTTTTTGCGTTGATTATCGATCCTGATCAATTCACCGATCTGGCAGGGGAGAAAGGGCAGTTCTTTGCGGATTATCTGTTAGCTACGCAGCCTCAACCTGGCGGCAATCCGGTGATTTACCCCGGTATGCCAGAAGCTGCCAACCGGGAACGCAATGCGAAGATGATTACGATCCCGGTATCATTCTGGTCCTGGATAGTTGAACATTACGCCCGCAAAGGTATCGATTTGGGGTTACATCCTCAGGAATCAGCATTAGCTGGATGATTCTGGTCGATAAACTTGCGGTTGAATCTGATGTTTGTTGAGTTTGTCATATAAAGTCTTGCGCGGCAGCTGTAATAGCCGCGCTGTCAAACTGACTTGGCCTTCCGTTTGTCGCAGCATATCTTCGATTAACTTTTTCTCGAAAGCATCAATGCAGGCGGTAAGGCCACTCTCTTCTTGCTGAGTCATTGGCACTGGCTGGTGGTGGGTCAGTAAACCGAGAACAAAACGCTCTGCATTGTGTTTAAGTTCACGTACATTGCCAGGCCAACTTTGTGATTGCAACCAGGCCAGTAACATGGGAGAAATATCAGGCAGAGGACGATTATATTTTTGTGCCGCCTGACTGGCGAACCAGTAAAACAGTTCAGGGATATCTTCTCGTCGCTGGCGTAGAGGTGGAGTATTCAAGCTAACCACATTCAGACGATAATAGAGATCGAGACGAAACAGATGTTCTTCGCTGCGACGCAGTAAATCTTCCTTGGTCGCTGCAATAACACGGCAATTCACCGGAATTAATTGATTGGCACCTAATCGTTCAATGGTTCTTTCCTGCAATACACGTAGCAGTTTTACCTGCATTCCTGATGGCATTCCCTCTATTTCATCGAGAAATAACGTACCACCATTTGCATGTTCAATTTTTCCAATACGCTTTTTAACCGCACCGGTAAATGCGCCCGCCTCATGACCAAATATTTCGCTTTCAAACAACGTTTCTGGTAAGCCTGCACAGTTTAAGGCAACAAACTGCCCCTGACGGCGGGTACTCCAGTGATGCAGCATTCTGGCGACGACTTCTTTACCACAACCTGTTTCACCATAAATAAGGACATCGGCACCGGTATCTGCGACATTAAGGATCATTTTACGCAGTTGTTGCATCTGCGGACTACGACCAATCAGCACCGGGCCATTTTCCTGTTGCAGATTCGCCAGTAATTGCTGATTTTCTAAAACCAATCGCCGTTTTTCTACCGCTCTGGCAATAATACTCAATAATTTATCTGAGCTACTTGGTTTCTCAATGAAATCGAATGCACCATTACGCATGGCATCCACCGCCATTTCCACGTCACCGTGTCCGGTAATTAAAATAACCGGAATTTTGCTATCCATTTCGTTGATGTAACTGAGGAGCTCTAGTCCTGATATTCCAGGTAACCTGACATCGGTCAGTATAATAATGTTGGCTTGACTTTGAATAAGGGGAATACTGTGTTCTGCATCGCAACAGGAAATAACACGATAACCAGCCAGCGTGAGCGTTTGTTCACAGGCAAAACGTACATCGTCACTATCCTCAATATAAACTATAGTAATTTCACTGGATTTATTATTCATGTTCTTCTCCCCATTCAGGCCAGGTTAATGTCATTACTGCGCCGCCTTCAGGATGATTACTGGCGTGGAGTGCGCCGTTCGAATTTCGGACAATTTCGCTGACTATTGCCAGTCCCAACCCCATTCCTCTACGTTTAGTGGTAAAAAATGGTTCAAATATGCGATCGACAACTTCAGGTGCAAAACCGCCACCGCTGTCTTTAATGGTAATAATAACTTTGTTATTTGCCTGGCGAATGGCGATATCCAGTCGTTTGTAAGAGCTACCTTCCATAGAATCTAAGGCGTTGCTAATTAAATTACTGAATATCTGTTCAAGACCGAGCTCATCGCAATTGACAAATAACGGCATGGATGGGGCTTTTATTCGTCGCTCAATGTTATTTTTCTCCATGCTGTGATTAAGTAACGCCACGGCGCTATACATCACTTTGATGACATCGGCAGAACCTTTAGGTACGCGATGGCGCGAGGCAAATGCTTTAAGTTCGGAAATGAGCTGCGTCATCCGCTCAATCACTGAAATAATGTGTTTCAGATTCTGTTCAACCTGCGGATACATCTCTTTTTTTAGCATAGTACGCGCGTTATCAGTAAGTGCGTGAATGGCGGCTAACGGTTGATTTTGTTCATGGGCAATTTCGGTTGCCATCTGTCCAAGCGCCGCCAGTTTGCTGGACTCTGCCAGTTCACTACGCGTAATTTGTAATACTTGTTCAGCCTGACTGCGCTCTTTTATCTCCTGTATTAATTTTTGATTGATCAATTCCAGGGCAGATGTACGCTCTTTAACCTGTTTTTCTAATGTTTCATTCGCCAGTGTTAATAATTGTTGTGCATGAGATCGCATTCTCCAGTATTTAATAAATAACAAAAACAGCAGGTAAATAATTAGTGTAATGACTAACGAAATAGCCCATGACCAGTACAGGTTATCTAAGGGGACCATAATTGTCATTTTCCAGTTAAATTCTGGAATGGCTATTTGTTGCGTATAATATTGCGGGAATAAACAGAGTTGTTCTTTTTTATCTTTCAGGAAAGTAAAATTGCTCACGGTATAACAGGGATAATAATCCGCCGGTAAAAGATTGTCGAGACTATATTGACGGGTAGATTGTAGTTTTTGTTTTGCCTGAACAGGTAACGGTTGCAGTGTTCGCATTCGCCATGGCGATTTTGAACTTAAAAATATAATCCCATGTTCATCATTCACGATAATATTTTCAGGACCTTCGGCCCATGCTTTTTCAATTTCATTAAGACTTATTTTTACTACTACAACACCGACAATTTTTCCTTTATCTTTTATACTTGTAGAGAGGAAGAATCCCGGTGTATTTGTAGTGCTACCAATACCGTAAAAGCGTCCATTTAAGCCAGACATGGCGTGTTTATAATAGGGGCGATAGCTATAATTTTGCCCTACATAGCTGCCGGGGTCCTGCCAGTTGCTAGAAGCGATGGCCTTACCTTGGGTATCCAGAATAAATATTGCTGCGGTTTTGAGTTGAGTATTGAAATGTGCAATTCGTTGATTGAGTTCGCTGGACGTCATATCGTCAGGCGTAATTACCGCCTGACGGATGATATGGTCTGTTGAGAGCATATAGGGTAAAACATAAAATTGCTCGATGGTGGAATATAATGTGGACTTATACATTTCAAGCCGCATTTTATCGGTACCGGACAAGGTATTAAAACGCAAGTGCAAAAAAGCGATTGAAACCGCGAGCATGATAAGAAAAAGTGAAATGCTTGTAATGTGAAATCGCCATTTGTTCTTAAATATATAATTCCACGATATTTTCATTCATCATCCATTGAATGCATTTATATTTATCATCAGTATATTCCCTGAACAATGTTTGCGAGAACCAAAAGAGTGCCATTGTGTGAATGTGTAAGCAGAATAACCGTGGCAATGTGTGGTTTATCGCACAGGTATTCCAAATGTGATCATGCTCTTTTTATGTGACAAATCCGCAGATAATCCTTCCTTTCCCCCGCGGTTGGCGTTATGGTCAGATGGTTTTTTCAACAAACGCACAATAATAAGTTTCAACTTACTGACTATTTAGGGAAAAATATGCGCAAGATCACACAGGCATTGAGTGCCGTTTGCTTATTGTTCGCTCTAAACAGTTCCGCTGTTGCCCTGGCCTCATCTCCTTCACCGCTTAATCCGGGTACTAACGTAGCCAAACTCGCTGAACAGGCGCCAATTCATTGGGTTTCGGTTGCACAAATTGAAAATAGCCTCGCAGGACGTCCGCCAATGGCGGTGGGGTTTGATATCGATGATACGGTACTTTTTTCCAGTCCGGGTTTCTGGCGCGGCAAAAAAACCTTCTCGCCAGAAAGCGAAGATTATCTGAAAAATCCTGTGTTCTGGGAAAAAATGAACAATGGCTGGGATGAATTCAGCATTCCAAAAGAGGTCGCTCGCCAGCTGATTGATATGCATGTACGCCGCGGTGACGCGATCTTCTTTGTGACTGGTCGTAGCCCGACCAAAACAGAAACGGTTTCAAAAACGCTGGCGGATAATTTTCATATTCCTGCCACCAACATGAATCCGGTGATCTTTGCGGGCGATAAGCCAGGTCAAAATACAAAATCGCAATGGCTGCAGGATAAAAATATCCGAATTTTTTATGGTGATTCCGATAACGATATTACCGCCGCACGCGATGTTGGCGCTCGTGGTATCCGCATTCTGCGCGCCTCCAACTCTACCTACAAACCCTTGCCACAAGCGGGTGCGTTTGGTGAAGAGGTGATCGTCAATTCAGAATACTGACAGAGCGGGAGAGCGTAATACTCTCCCGAATGCTGTTTTTTTAATCACACCTTTATCCTTTCGCTGTCTTGCTGCAAACTGATTAAGAGAGTTTTATCAAGGAGCAGCACATGTGGTATCAAAAGACGCTCACGCTTAGCGCCAAATCTCGTGGGTTTCATCTGGTAACGGATGAAATTCTGAATCAGCTGGCTGATATGCCGCGCGTTAACATCGGTTTACTGCATCTGTTGCTGCAACATACCTCCGCCTCTCTGACACTTAATGAGAACTGCGATCCCACCGTACGCCACGACATGGAGCGTTTTTTCCTCCGCGCCGTTCCCGATAACGGAAATTATGAGCATGACTATGAGGGAGCAGACGATATGCCTTCTCATATCAAATCCTCAATGCTGGGAACATCGCTTGTATTGCCGGTGCATAAAGGGCGTATTCAGACCGGCACCTGGCAAGGCATCTGGCTGGGGGAACATCGCATCCACGGCGGATCGCGTCGCATCATCGCGACACTACAAGGGGAGTGAAAAATGACCATTTCGGAGTTGCTACAATATTGCATGGCAAAACCAGGCGCAGAACAGAGCGTGCATAACGACTGGAAAGCGACGCAGATCAAAGTGGAAGATGTGCTGTTTGCGATGGTGAAAGAAGTAGAAAATCGCCCAGCTGTTTCGCTGAAAACCAGCCCGGAGCTGGCGGAGCTGCTACGTCAGCAGCACAGCGATGTGCGTCCAAGCCGCCATCTGAATAAAGCGCACTGGAGCACCGTGTATCTCGACGGTTCGCTGCCGGATTCGCAAATCTATTATCTGGTGGATGCGTCTTATCAGCAGGCGGTGAATTTGCTGCCGGAAGAAAAACGTAAATTGCTGGTGCAACTCTGAAAGAAGAAGGCCGCTCTGAAAGCGGCCTTAACGATTACAGCATCGGCTTGAGGAAGCGCGCCGTATGCGAAGCTTCGCACTCTGCGACGGTTTCTGGCGTACCGGAGACGAGGATTTCGCCGCCCCCACTGCCGCCTTCCGGTCCCAGGTCGACAATCCAGTCAGCGGTTTTGATCACGTCGAGATTGTGCTCAATTACCACAATGGTATTGCCCTGATCGCGCAGTTTATGCAGTACGTCGAGCAGTTGCTGAATATCGGCGAAGTGCAGACCGGTGGTCGGCTCGTCGAGAATATACAGCGTCTGCCCGGTGCCGCGTTTTGACAGCTCACGCGCCAGCTTCACGCGCTGGGCTTCACCACCAGAAAGTGTGGTTGCGGACTGCCCGAGGCGAATGTACGTCAGGCCAACGTCCATCAACGTTTGCAGCTTACGCGCCAGAGCTGGCACCGCATCAAAGAACTCACGCGCCTCTTCGATGGTCATATCCAGCACTTCGTGGATGGTTTTGCCTTTGTACTTAATCTCCAGCGTTTCACGGTTATAGCGTTTGCCTTTGCACTGGTCGCACGGTACGTAAATGTCCGGCAGGAAGTGCATCTCCACTTTGATCACGCCGTCGCCCTGACAGGCCTCGCAGCGTCCGCCACGGACGTTAAAGCTGAAACGTCCTGGCGTATAGCCGCGCGCACGGGATTCCGGTACGCCCGCAAACAGTTCGCGCACAGGTGTAAACACGCCGGTATAGGTCGCCGGGTTAGAACGCGGAGTACGACCAATTGGGCTTTGGTCGATATCGATCACTTTATCGAAATGCTCCAGTCCCTGAATATCGCGATACGGTGCCGGTTCGGCGATGGTCGCACCATTCAACTGGCGTTGGGCAATCGGGAACAGTGTGTCGTTAATCAGCGTCGATTTACCGGAACCTGAAACCCCTGTGATGCAGGTAAACAGACCTACCGGCAGCGTCAGCGTCACGTCTTTCAGGTTGTTGCCGCGTGCGCCCGTCAGTTTCAGCACTTTTTCCAGCACGTACATCACGCCAACCAGGCCTGCACCAATCTGGCTCGCCAGACGAATACGCTGGGCTTCACCGCCGGAAAGTGTCTCTGCTGAGCGGGAAAGTGTCAGGTAATTCAGGCCGACGTTAACGAGGAATTTCAGACGATCGCCGATCTCTTTAAGGATTTTTTCTGCAATCTTCGCCCGCTGACCTGCGAGTTTGAGATTGTTGAAGAATTCCATCGCATGACCGATGCTCATGTCGGAGATGGCGGGCAGCGGCGTATTCTCGACATACACGTGGCGTGCTTCCCGACGCAGACGGGTTCCTTCGCAGCTGGCGCACGGACGATTGCTGATAAACTTGGCTAATTCTTCACGTACCGCGCTGGATTCCGTCTCTTTATAACGGCGCTCCATATTGTGCAGCACGCCTTCGAACGGATGACGACGAATGGAGGTATCGCCACGATCGTTCATGTATTTGAATTCAATGTTTTCTTTGCCAGAACCGTACAACACCACTTTATGCACGTTCGCGCTCAGGCTGCCCCACGGCGCTTCGACGTCGAACTTATAGTGATCTGCCAGCGATTTCAGCATCTGGAAATAATAGAAGTTGCGGCGATCCCAGCCACGGATCGCACCGCCAGCCAGCGACAATTCCGGATTCTGGATCACGCGGTCAGGATCGAAATATTGCTGTACGCCAAGACCGTCACAGGTCGGGCAGGCTCCCGCCGGGTTGTTAAATGAAAACAGGCGAGGTTCCAGCTCGCGCATACTGTAACCGCAAATCGGGCAGGCAAAGTTGGCGGAGAACAGCAGCTCTTCCGCTTTCGGGTCGTCCATATCCGCCACTACCGCGGTACCACCGGAAAGCTCCAGCGCGGTTTCAAACGACTCGGCAAGACGTTGGGTAAGATCGTCACGCACTTTGAAGCGATCAACCACCACTTCAATGGTATGTTTCTTTTGCAGTTCCAGTTTCGGCGGATCGGAAAGATCGCAGACTTCGCCATCAATACGAGCACGGATGTAACCCTGGCTTGCCAGGTTCTCCAGCGTTTTGGTGTGTTCGCCTTTGCGCTCTTTAATGATTGGCGCGAGCAGCATCAGACGCTTGCCTTCCGGCTGGGACAACACGTTATCCACCATCTGACTGACGGTTTGCGCCGCCAGCGGTACATCGTGGTCCGGGCAGCGCGGCTCACCAACGCGAGCGTACAGCAGACGCAAATAGTCGTGGATTTCGGTGATTGTCCCCACCGTAGAGCGCGGGTTATGAGACGTCGATTTCTGCTCAATTGAGATGGCAGGAGAAAGCCCTTCAATATGGTCGACGTCCGGCTTCTCCATCAGTGACAGAAACTGCCGCGCGTAGGCGGAAAGGGATTCAACGTAACGGCGCTGCCCTTCGGCATATAAGGTGTCGAAAGCGAGCGAGGATTTGCCAGAACCCGAAAGCCCGGTCACGACAATAAGCTTGTCGCGGGGGATAACGAGGTTGATGTTTTTGAGATTATGGGTGCGGGCGCCCCGAACTTCGATCTTATCCATTCACCTTTCCCGGATTAAACGCTTTTTTGCCCGGTGGCATGGTGCTACCGGCGATCACAAACGGTTAATTATGACACAAATTAACCTGAATGAATATACAGTATTGGAATGCATTACCCGGAGTGTTGTGTAACAATGTCTGGCCAGGTTTGTTTCCCGGAACCGAGGTCACAACATAGTAAAAGCGCTATTGGTAATGGTACAATCGCGCGTTTACACTTATTCAGAACGATTTTTTTCAGGAGACACGAACATGGCCAGCAGAGGCGTAAACAAGGTTATTCTCGTTGGTAATCTGGGTCAGGACCCGGAAGTACGCTACATGCCAAATGGTGGCGCTGTTGCCAACATTACGCTGGCTACTTCCGAATCCTGGCGTGATAAAGCGACCGGCGAGATGAAAGAGCAGACTGAATGGCACCGCGTTGTGCTGTTCGGCAAACTGGCAGAAGTGGCCAGCGAATATCTGCGTAAAGGTTCTCAGGTTTATATCGAAGGCCAGCTGCGTACCCGCAAATGGACCGATCAATCCGGTCAGGATCGCTATACCACAGAAGTCGTGGTGAACGTTGGCGGCACCATGCAGATGCTGGGTGGTCGTCAGGGTGGTGGCGCTCCTGCAGGTGGCAATATCGGTGGTGGTCAGCCGCAGGGCGGTTGGGGTCAGCCTCAGCAGCCGCAGGGTGGCAATCAGTTCAGCGGCGGCGCGCAGTCTCGCCCGCAGCAGTCCGCTCCGGCAGCGCCGTCTAACGAGCCGCCGATGGACTTTGATGACGATATTCCGTTCTGATTTGTCTTTAAAACAATAGGGTATATTGTTTTAAGGTGGATGATTAAAGCATCTGCCAGCCATAAAAAAGAAGCCTCCGTTATGGAGGCTTCTACATATCAAGTCAAAATCATTGGCCATTGTGGCGGTGTCTGATTCATCTCTTCTATCATCACCGACTCGATGTTGTGCCAGATGGCGGTGATATCCGCCATTGTGATGCCAAGCAACCCCATTGCGAACCAGCAGGCGGAAACTACGCCCAGACCGCTGCTGATCACTGCAAGCCCGACATAATCAGCCCGACGAAAACGGATGTTGAGCGTGCTAGCCAGAAACATCATTACGGCACTAAGAAGTTGCCAGCGAAGAAGAACCACGCCAGTGGTGAGGGTAGCCATCAAACAATTCCTCGGAAAAGAGCTGATGCCCTGGACAGCGCGGCGTTGTTCACGGGAGGCGTGATACACTCTGGCTATCGCGGGGCTTGCAGAACACAAAAATGAAACACTCTGTTTGTTTCATGAATTTTGTGAACTATATCACAATTGGTTGTTTGTTAGCCAGATTAGGCCGTGACTTTTATTGCCGTACAGATTATGTGTTTTTTCAGCGGCATTAAGGGTATATCTTCCCGCCGCCTCTGCATTCCTGAAGGTGATTAATTTTTAAGATCAATGAATTATCGTCATCCTGGTGACGATTAAAAAGGTCTCAATTTTATATCAGGCAAAAGTGCTATTTATACCGTAAGATTTATCTAAAGACGTCGGTAGCCAGGGTTTCACCTTGCAATAACCGGGTATAAACAGGCAGGGAATTGATAGCAATGAGTCATCGTGCACGACACCAATTACTGGCGTTTCCGGGCATTATCTTTTTAGTTCTCTTTCCCATCATTCTGTCGCTATGGATTGCCTTCTTTTGGGCAAAATCAGAAGTGAATAATCAGCTCCGAACCTTTGCTCAGCTGGCGTTGGATAAATCTGAGCTGGTCATTCGTCAGGCAGATTTAGTGAGCGATGCAGCTGAACGCTATCAGGGGCAAGTTTGCACTCCAGCCCATCAAAAGCGAATGTTGAATATTATTCGTGGCTATCTTTATATTAATGAATTGATTTATGCTCGTGATAACCATTTTTTATGCTCATCGCTGATAGCGTCTGTAAATGGCTATACGATTGCACCGGCCGATTATAAGCGCGAACCTAACGTTTCTATCTATTATTACCGTGATACGCCTTTTTTCTCTGGCTATAAAATGACCTACATGCAGCGGGGAAATTATGTGGCGGTTATCAACCCTCTCTTCTGGAGTGAAGTGATGTCTGATGATCCGACATTGCAATGGGGAGTGTATGATACGGTGACGAAAACCTTTTTCTCGTTAAGCAACGAGGCCTCGGCAGCAACGTTTTCTCCGCTGATTCATTTGAATGATTTAACCGTACAACGAAATGGCTATTTATATGCGACAGTTTATTCGACAAAACGCCCAATTGCAGCCATTGTTGCGACTTCATATCAACGTCTTATAACTCATTTTTATAATCATCTTATTTTTGCGTTGCCCGCCGGTATTTTGGGGAGTCTTGTTCTGCTATTACTCTGGCTACGTATTCGACAAAACTATTTGTCTCCCAAACGCAAATTGCAACGCGCCCTCGAAAAACATCAACTTTGCCTTTATTACCAGCCAATAATCGATATCAAAACAGAAAAATGTATCGGCGCTGAAGCGTTGTTACGTTGGCCTGGTGAGCAGGGGCAAGTAATGAATCCGGCAGAGTTTATTCCGCTGGCAGAAAAGGAGGGGATGATCGAACAGGTAACTGATTATGTTATTGATAATGTCTTCCGTGATTTGGGCGCGTATCTGGCAACACATACCGATCGCTATGTTTCTATTAACCTGTCAGCCTCCGATTTTCATACCTCACGGTTGATAGCGCGAACCAATCAGAAAACAGAGCAACATGCGGTGCGTCCGCAGCAAATTAAATTTGAAGTGACTGAACATGCATTTCTTGATGTCGACAAAATGACGCCGATTATTCTGGCTTTCCGCAAGGCCGGTTACGAAGTGGCAATTGATGATTTTGGTATTGGCTACTCTAACTTGCATAACCTTAAATCATTGAATGTCGATATTTTGAAAATCGATAAATCGTTTGTTGAGACGCTGACCACCCACAAAACCAGTCATTTGATTGCGGAACACATCATCGAGCTGGCGCACAGCCTGGGGTTAAAAACGATCGCTGAAGGTGTCGAAACTGAGGCGCAGGTTAACTGGCTGCGCAAACGCGGCGTGCGCTATTGCCAGGGATGGTTCTTCGCGAAGGCGATGCCGCCGCAGGTGTTTATGCAATGGATGGAGCAATTACCCGCGCGGGAGTTAACGCGCGGGCAATAAAACTACAGGCGGTGGCGATAATCGCTGGGAGTGCGATCAAACTGCCGACGGAAAACGCGGGAGAAGGTCTGCTGAGAGACATAACCCAGGTCCATTGCGATATCAAAAATCGGACGCTCGGTGGTGCGCAACTCAACGGCGGCCAGTAACAGACGGCGCTGGCGAATGTAATCGCCAAGCGTCTGATGCGTCACCGTGCGGAACATCCGTTGCAAGTACCACTTTGAATAGCCAGATTTTTTTGCGACGACATCAATGTTAAGCGGCTGGTCAATATGCTCGTCAATCCATGCGATAAGATCCTGAATAATTTTCTGATGGGACATAAATCTGCCTCTTTTCAGTGTTCAGTTCGTTAATTCATCTGTTGGGGAGTATAATTCCTCAAGTTAACTTGAGGTAAAGCGATTTATGGAAAAGAAATTACCCCGCATTAAAGCGCTGCTAACCCCCGGCGAAGTGGCGAAACGCAGCGGTGTGGCGGTATCGGCGCTGCATTTCTATGAAAGCAAAGGGTTGATTACCAGTATCCGTAATAGCGGCAATCAGCGGCGATATAAACGTGATGTGTTGCGATATGTCGCAATTATCAAAATTGCTCAGCGTATTGGCATTCCGCTCGCAACCATTCGTGAAGCGTTTGGCGTGTTGCCAGAAGGGCATACGTTAAGTGCGAAAGAGTGGAAACAGCTTTCGTCCCAATGGCGAGAAGAGTTGGATCGGCGCATTCATACCTTAGTGGCGCTGCGTGACGAACTGGATGGATGTATTGGTTGTGGCTGCCTTTCGCGCAGTGATTGCCCGTTGCGTAACCCGGGCGACCGATTAGGAGAAGAAGGTACCGGCGCACGCTTACTGGAAGATGAACAAAACTAAAGCGCCACAAGGGCGCTTTAGTTTGTTTTCCGGTCTTTGTCTTTCTCTCTATCCCGCTGGTACACAGGAGGGTTTCCCCCGACGTCAACACACCTCATTCGAGCACGTGGTGGAGGTTCCGGTTGGTGTTGATGCTTTAATTGTATGTTACCGGCGTTTCTTCGCCAGTGTAAAAGTACACTTTTTAGCCGCAATATTTTTGTCATCTCAGACGATTTTTTATCGCAATCCTGAACGGTATACGGCTCGATAACGCTGCAATCTTGCGCATCGACGATAACGTTTGCGCATCAATTGCCTGGTTTTTCATCGTCAAGACAATAAAAGAGAAAAAAGCAGCAAACTTCGGTTGAAAAAGCCGCTATGATCGCCGGATAATCGTTTGCTTTTTTTACCACCCGTTTTGTATGCGCGGAGCTAAACGTTTGCTTTTTTTGCGACGCAGCAAATTGTCGCAAACCTGGAGCAGGAAGATAACGTTTCGCTGGCAGGGGATTGTCCGCCACGCATCTTGACGAAAATTAAACTCTCAGGGGATATTTTCTTATGTCTACGCCATCAGCGCGTACCGGCGGTTCACTCGACGCCTGGTTTAAAATTTCACAACGTGGAAGCACTGTCCGTCAGGAAGTGGTTGCCGGGTTAACAACGTTTCTGGCGATGGTCTACTCGGTTATCGTCGTTCCAGGCATGCTGGGTAAAGCGGGCTTCCCGCCTGCGGCAGTTTTCGTTGCAACCTGTCTGGTTGCCGGACTCGGTTCTATCGTGATGGGTCTGTGGGCTAATCTGCCGTTGGCGATTGGTTGCGCCATCTCTCTGACGGCGTTTACCGCATTCAGTCTGGTGCTGGGGCAACATATTAGCGTACCTGTCGCGCTGGGTGCCGTGTTCCTGATGGGTGTGCTGTTTACGGTAATTTCTGCCACGGGTATCCGTAGCTGGATTTTGCGCAACTTGCCGCACGGTGTGGCGCACGGCACGGGGATTGGTATCGGTCTGTTCCTGCTGCTGATTGCTGCTAATGGTGTCGGTCTGGTGATTAAAAACCCACTTGATGGTCTGCCCGTCGCGCTGGGGGATTTCACGACCTTTCCGGTGATGATGTCGTTGGTGGGGCTGGCAGTGATTATCGGCCTGGAAAAACTGAAAGTCCCTGGTGGCATTCTGCTGACCATTATCGGTATCTCAATTGTCGGTTTGATCTTCGATCCTAACGTCCATTTCTCCGGCGTTTTCGCCATGCCTTCATTGAGCGATGAAAACGGCAATTCACTGATTGGCAGCCTGGACATTATGGGTGCGCTGAATCCTGTAGTCCTGCCAAGTGTTCTGGCACTGGTGATGACGGCAGTATTTGATGCCACCGGAACTATCCGTGCCGTCGCCGGTCAGGCGAACCTGCTGGATAAAGATGGGCAGATCATCGACGGCGGGAAAGCACTGACCACCGACTCCATGAGCAGCGTTTTTTCTGGCCTCGTGGGTGCAGCTCCGGCAGCGGTATACATCGAGTCTGCGGCGGGTACGGCGGCGGGCGGTAAAACCGGTTTGACGGCTATCACCGTTGGCGTGCTGTTCCTGCTGATTCTGTTCCTCTCTCCGCTCTCTTACCTCGTTCCGGGGTACGCAACGGCTCCGGCGCTGATGTACGTTGGCCTGCTGATGCTGAGCAACGTGGCGAAAATCGACTTTGCTGATTTTGTTGATGCGATGGCGGGTCTGGTTACGGCGGTATTCATCGTGCTGACCTGTAACATCGTAACAGGCATCATGATTGGCTTCGCGACTCTGGTGATTGGTCGTCTGGTTTCCGGCGAATGGCGCAAGTTGAACATCGGTACGGTCGTTATTGCCGTGGCGCTGGTGACCTTCTATGCGGGTGGCTGGGCTATCTAATCTTACATAGGATTCTGAAAACGGGTGGCAATGGCTGCCCGTTTTTATTTTCTCCGCACATTGTGTGAGCTTTTGCGATATTCTGAAAAAATGAGAATTCAGGCATAACGCCTTTCTCAGATCATAAAAAACATCGCAAACAGGGAACGCATGGAAATCTTCTTCACCATACTGATAATGACCCTCGTGGTCTCGCTGTCCGGGGTGGTCACTCGTGTCATGCCCTTTCAGATCCCGCTTCCGCTTATGCAAATCGCCATCGGTGCGCTACTGGCGTGGCCGACGTTTGGTTTGCATGTGGAGTTTGATCCTGAACTCTTTTTAGTCTTGTTTATCCCGCCGTTGCTGTTCGCTGATGGCTGGAAAACGCCGACCCGTGAATTTCTCGAACATGGGCGAGAGATTTTCGGCCTCGCGCTGGCGCTGGTGGTGGTCACCGTGGTCGGCATTGGCTTCCTTATTTACTGGGTGGTGCCGGGCATTCCGCTGATCCCCGCCTTTGCGCTGGCTGCGGTGCTTTCTCCGACCGATGCTGTAGCGCTCTCCGGGATTGTTGGCGAGGGGCGCATCCCGAAAAAAATCATGGGCATTTTGCAGGGCGAAGCGTTGATGAATGACGCCTCCGGCCTGGTGTCGTTGAAGTTTGCCGTGGCAGTGGCGATGGGGACAATGATCTTCACCGTCGGCGGTGCGACGGTCGAATTTATGAAAGTGGCAATAGGCGGTATTCTCGCCGGTTTTGTGGTGAGCTGGCTGTATGGTCGCTCGCTGCGATTCCTCAGCCGCTGGGGCGGTGATGAACCCGCGACGCAGATCGTTCTGCTGTTCTTGCTGCCATTCGCTTCTTATCTGATTGCGGAACATATTGGCGTTTCCGGCATCCTCGCTGCGGTTGCCGCCGGGATGACCATCACCCGCTCCGGTGTGATGCGCCGTGCGCCGCTGGCAATGCGCCTGCGCGCAAACAGCACCTGGGCGATGCTGGAATTTGTCTTTAACGGCATGGTGTTCCTGCTGTTAGGTCTGCAGTTGCCGGGGATTCTGGAGACGTCGCTGATGGCGGCAGAAATCGACCCTAACGTCGAAATCTGGATGCTGTTTACCGATATTATTCTGATATATGCGGCGCTGATGCTGGTCCGTTTCGGCTGGCTGTGGACGATGAAAAAGTTCAGCAACCGCTTCCTGAAGAAGAAGCCGATGGAGTTTGGTTCGTGGACTACACGAGAAATCCTGATCGCGTCTTTCGCCGGGGTGCGTGGGGCGATCACTCTGGCCGGTGTGCTCTCTATCCCGCTTCTCTTGCCGGATGGTAACGTCTTCCCTGCGCGCTATGAGTTGGTGTTCCTGGCGGCTGGCGTCATTCTCTTCTCATTGTTTGTCGGCGTGGTGATGTTGCCTATTCTGCTACAACACATAGAAGTCGCGGACCATTCGCAACAATTGAAAGAGGAACGTATTGCACGAGCGGCAACGGCAGAAGTGGCGATTGTGGCGATCCAGAAAATGGAGGAGCGTCTGGCGGCGGATACCGAAGAGAATATCGATAACCAGCTGCTCACAGAGGTTAGTTCTCGCGTCATTGGTAACCTGCGTCGTCGCGCCGATGGACGTAATGATGTAGAAAGTTCAATCCTGGAAGAGAACCTGGAGCGTCGCTTCCGTCTGGCGGCATTGCGTTCTGAACGTGCTGAACTGTACCACCTGCGCGCCACGCGGGAGATCAGTAACGAAACGCTGCAAAAATTACTGCACGATCTCGATTTGCTTGAAGCGTTGCTGATTGAGGAAAATCAGTAATCTGCATGGTTGGCGGGCGAGCCCGCCAACCCGACTTACTCTGGCGTTAACCAGTATCCTTCACAACAGCTCAGCCACGCGTGGGCAGAGTGGGAAAGGTAAACGCCCTCACGCCAAATCATTCCTAATTTCCAGCTTAGTTCGCTTTCCAGCGGTAGCCATTTTAAGGTGTTTTTATCTAATCGCTGGCAAATGGGTTCCGGCAATATGGCTATTCCGACACCGGCCTGAACCATCGCGGCGAGAAAATCCCATTGCCCGCTGCGAACTGCAATTCTCGGCTTAACGCCATGTTCATCGAATAACTTCATCAATTGCTTACTTAAGGCAAAATCTTCGTTATAGATAAGTAGAGGATGTTCCGCCAATGTCTCCGGTGAGACGGCATCACATTCAAGCCATTTACCTGAATGTGGCGTCAGTACACATAGTGGATGACTAAACAGCGATAACGTTGTCAGGCCGCTTTCTTCTACTGGCAGGGCTGTCAGTGCCATATCCAGTTCACCGTTCATCACCGCTTGTTGTACCGTCAGACCACCAAACTCCGAAATTTTCAATTCTACGCCGGGGTAACGCTGGCGAAAAAGGCCAATCGGCCCGGCCATCAACATCCCAACCATCGGCGGGATTCCCAGCCGCAAAACGCCGGTTTTAAGCTGATTGATATCGCTAAGCTCAGCTTCCAGTTGCCGAAACTCAGCCAGTAAAGCCAGCCCGCGCTCAAATACGACGCGACCAGTATCAGTGAGAAGCAGCCGACGACCATCGCGGATCAACAATATACAGTTCAGCTCATCTTCGAGATTCTTCAGCATCTTGCTGATAGTTGGTTGGGTGACAAACAACTTCTCCGCTGCGCGGGTGAAGCTTTGCTGGCGCACGACTTCGACAAAATAACGCAGCGTTCTGATATCCATAACTATTCCCTTTGACTATACCTGCAATGATTTTAATTCATTTCAGTCAGGGGCGAGCGCTCTCTATACTTACCATTCTGTTTTATTTTCAGGATATCCTCTCATGCCCGTGGCGCTTCGCCGCATTACCCCTGCCGTAGTGCAATCTATCCAGGTATTTTTTCAGGTTGTGCTGTATGCAGGTTTATTTATTTTTGCGCAGTATCTCGTCTCCTGGCTGCATTTGCCGCTGCCTGCCAACCTGGTGGGGATGATCCTGATGCTGGCGCTGATTGTTTGTCGCATTCTTCCTCTGCAATGGGTTCGAGCCGGGGCGCGTTGGCTATTGGCCGAAATGTTGCTGTTTTTTGTCCCTGCCGTGGTGGCTGTGGTGAACTATGCACAACTATTACTGGTGGATGGCTGGCGTATTTTTGCTGTGATCGCGCTGAGTACGGTGATGGTGCTGGGCACGACTGCCTGGGTAGTGGAAAAAGTCTATCGCTATGAAATGCGCAGGTTAAACCGTGGCTAATTTTCAGCTAAGTATGCTCTGTCTGGCAATTACGCTAGTTATCTATTTTCTTAACAAACGCCTTTATCGCCGCTTTCGTAAATTGCCATTGATGCCTCTGGTGCTGACGCCTACGCTACTGGTTATGCTGCTGGTTTTTGGCAATATTTCCTGGCAAAACTATATTGGCGAAGCGCACGGGTTACTATGGCTATTAGGTCCGGCCACCATCGCCTTTGCGGTACCAGTGTATGACAATCGGGCGATCATTAAGCGTCACTGGATGTCGTTGACGGCAGGCGTACTGACGGCAACGGTGGTGGCAGTGACCAGCTCAGTGTGGCTGGCGCGATTGTTTACCCTGCCAGATGAGATCCAGCGTAGCCTGGCGGTGCGTTCGGTCACTACGCCATTTGCTTTGGCAGCGAGCCAGTCGCTCGGCGGACAGCCTGATCTGGTGGCGCTGTTTGTGGTGGTCACCGGTGTGTTTGGCATGGCGATTGGCGACGTGTTGTTTTTACGTCTCTCTATTCGCGAAGGGATGGCGAAAGGTGCTGGATTCGGCGCGGCATCTCATGGTGCCGGGACTGCGCGGTCATATGAACTGGGTCAACAAGAAGGCGTAGTTGCAAGCCTGGTCATGATGCTTTCAGGTGTATTGATGGTATTGGTTTCGCCGCTGGTGGCCAGGATGATGTTCTGAAGAAATTCCCCGATCAAGCGACCGGGGAAGGGGAGAGATTAATGCGCGCGGCCCTGCTCAACGCCAAAGCCAGTCTGGGAACGGATAAACTGCGCACGGAACAGTTCACGCTCGCGCGCACCTTCCGCTGAATTATCCGTTGCCGAGAATAACCAGATACCGAGGAATGCCACGCTGATAGAGAACAGCGCCGGGTATTCATACGGGAAGATGGCTTTTTCGTGACCGAGGATCTGTACCCAAATAGTCGGGCCGAGGATCATCAGCACCACCGCAGTAATCAGTCCTAACCAGCCGCCCAGCATTGCGCCACGGGTAGTCAGTTTCGACCAGTACATGGAAAGCAGAATGATCGGGAAGTTACAGCTCGCCGCGATGGCAAACGCCAGCCCCACCATAAAGGCGATGTTCTGATTCTCAAACAGCACGCCGAGGATAATGGCAATCACACCGAGGATCAGTACGGTGATTTTCGATACCCGCAGCTCTTCACGTTCGGTCGCACCTTTTTTGAAGACGTTAGCGTACAGGTCGTGAGACACCGCCGATGCGCCCGCCAGCGTCAGACCCGCAACCACCGCAAGAATGGTGGCGAAAGCAACCGCTGAAATAAAGCCGAGGAACAGGTTGCCGCCCACCGCATTGGCCAGGTGAACTGCTGCCATGTTGTTACCACCAATCAGATGGCCCGCCGCGTCTTTATATTCCGGATTCGCACCGACCAGCATGATCGCGCCAAAGCCGATAATAAAGGTCAGGATGTAGAAGTAGCCCATAAATCCGGTGGCGTAGAACACGCTCTTACGTGCTTCGCGGGCATCGCTGACCGTAAAGAAGCGCATCAGAATATGCGGCAAGCCCGCCGTACCAAACATCAGTCCTAGCCCCAAAGAGAGCGCGGAGATAGGATCTTTCACCAGCCCGCCCGGCTTCATGATGTCGACACCTTTCGGGTGTACCGCCATCGCTTCGCTGAACAGATTGTTGAAGCTAAAGCCGACGTGTTTCATCACCATAAAGGCCATAAAGCTGGCACCGAACAGCAACAGCACGGCTTTAATAATTTGTACCCAGGTGGTCGCCAGCATGCCGCCGAACAGGACGTACATCATCATCAGCACGCCGACCAGCACTACCGCAATGTGATAGTTAAGGCCAAACAGCAGCTCGATCAGTTTACCTGCGCCCACCATCTGGGCGATAAGGTAAAGCGCCACCACCACCAGAGAACCACAGGCTGAAAGAATACGAATCGGCCCTTGTTTCAGACGGTAAGAGGCCACATCGGCAAAGGTGTAGCGACCGAGGTTACGCAGACGTTCGGCGATCAGGAACAAAATGATCGGCCAGCCTACCAGGAAGCCTAGCGAGTAAATTAAGCCGTCATAGCCGGAGGTAAACACCAGCGCGGAGATCCCCAAGAATGAGGCGGCGGACATATAGTCCCCGGCAATCGCCAGCCCGTTCTGAAAACCGGTGATATTGCCGCCTGCGGTGTAGTAGTCATTACGCGAACGTACGCGTTTTGACGCCCAGTAGGTAATGCCGAGCGTAAACACGACGAAAATCAGGAACATAATAATCGCCTGCCAGTTCGTTGGCTGACGCTCTACGGCCCCGCTAATAGCATCCGCGGCGTTAGCTGCGAAAGGGAGTGTGGCGGCAAGCGCCGTCAGAACTCTTTTCATGATGCTTGTACCTCATGCAGGACTTCGTTATTAAGACGGTCGAATTCGCCGTTCGCCCGCCAGATGTAGATACCAGTGAGAACAAAGGAGATCACAATTACCCCGACACCGACTGGAATACCGCGTGTGACGCTGGTGTTCGGATTCAGCGGGGTGCCCAGCCAGCCGGGCGCGAAGGCGATCAGTAAAATAAAGCCGATATAAACTGCCAGCATAATAATCGACAGGATGGTGGCAAACCGTTGCCGTTTTTCGACTAACTCCCTGAAATGCGCATTGTCTTCTATCCGCTGATAAATCGTACCATTCATCACAGATTCTCCAGAGGTAATGTAGGGATTGTTTTAATTCCCGCTCCCTTATGGGAGAAGGTTAACGCTTGGGTAACCCTTGCCGAATGTAGGCCGGATAAGGCGTTATACGCCGCATCCGGCAATCAATGCCTGATGCGACGCTGTCGCGTCTTATCAGGCCTACAGCCGTTGCCGAATGTAGGCCGGATAAGGCGTTCACGCCGCATCCGGCAACCAGCGCCTGATGCGCCGCTGTCGCGTCTTATCAGGCCTACAAACCGTTACCGACTCGCATCCGGCAATTGTGGGTTACGATGGCATCGCGATGGCCTGCTTCTCTTCAAGCAGCTTCTCGACTACGCCAGGATCGGCAAGCGTCGAGGTATCGCCCAGGTTGCTGGTATCGCCCGCCGCAATTTTGCGCAGAATACGGCGCATAATTTTGCCGGAGCGGGTTTTAGGCAGGGAGTCGGTCCAGTGCAGCACGTCTGGCGTCGCCAGCGGGCCAATCTCTTTACGCACCCAGTTGCGGACTTCTGCGTACAGTTCTGGTGACGGTTCCTCCCCGTGATTAAGCGTGACGTAGGCGTAGATCGCCTGACCTTTAATATTGTGCGGAATACCGACCACAGCGGCTTCGGCAATTTTCGGATGCGCCACCAGCGCCGACTCAATCTCTGCCGTCCCCAGGCGGTGACCGGAGACGTTCAGCACGTCGTCCACGCGCCCGGTGATCCAGTAATAGCCATCTTCATCGCGACGCGCGCCGTCGCCGCTGAAATACATATTTTTGAAGGTGGAGAAGTAGGTCTGCTCAAAACGTTCGTGATCGCCAAACAGAGTACGCGCCTGACCCGGCCAGGAGTCGGTGATCACCAGACTGCCTTCGGTGGCCCCCTCCAGCGGGTTACCTTCGTTATCGACCAGCGCTGGTTGCACGCCGAAGAACGGACGTGTTGCCGAACCGGCTTTCAGCTCGGTAGCGCCAGGCAGTGGCGTGATCATGAAACCGCCAGTTTCGGTCTGCCACCAGGTGTCGACCACCGGGCATTTCTCATTGCCGATCTTCTTCCAGTACCACTCCCACGCTTCCGGGTTAATTGGCTCGCCCACGGAACCGAGAATGCGCAGCGACGAACGGTCGGTGCCTTCGATCGCTTTATCGCCTTCCGCCATCAGCGCGCGAATCGCCGTGGGCGCGGTATAGAGAATATTGACCTGATGCTTGTCCACCACCTGCGCCATACGGGCAGGCGTCGGCCAGTTCGGTACGCCTTCAAACATCAGCGTGGTCGCGCCGCAGGCCAGCGGGCCATACAGCAAATAACTGTGTCCGGTAACCCAGCCCACATCGGCGGTGCACCAGTAGATGTCGCCCGGATGATAATCAAAGACATATTTAAAGGTCAGCGCCGCGTACACCAGATAACCGCCGGTAGTGTGCAGCACGCCTTTTGGCTTACCGGTAGAACCGGAGGTATAGAGAATAAACAGCGGATCTTCGGCGTTCATCTCTTCCGCCTGGTGCTGATCGCTGGCTTGCTCAACCAGGTCGTGCCACCACAGGTCGCGCCCTTCCTGCCAGTCAATTTTTCCGCCAGTACGCTTCAGTACCACCACATGCTCTACGCTGGTGACGTTCGGGTTTTTCAGCGCGTCATCAACGTTTTTCTTCAGCGGAATACTACGCCCGGCACGCACACCTTCGTCGGAAGTGATCACCAGTCGTGAACTGGAGTCGATAATGCGTCCGGCAACGGCTTCCGGCGAGAAGCCGCCGAAAATCACCGAATGTACCGCGCCAATGCGGGCGCAGGCCAGCATCGCGACCGCGGCTTCCGGTACCATCGGCATATAAATCGCAACTACGTCACCTTTTTTAATGCCCAGTTCGAGCAGGGTATTGGCGAAGCGGCAGACGTCGCGGTGCAGCTCTTTATAGCTAATATGTTTGCTCTGGCTGGCGTCGTCGCCTTCCCAGATGATGGCGGTACGATCGCCGTTTTCTTGCAGATGGCGGTCAAGGCAGTTTGCCGCCAGATTCAGCGTGCCGTCCTCGTACCATTTAATGGACACATTACCGGGGGCAAAGGAGGTGTTTTTCACCTTCTGGTACGGTGTGATCCAGTCGAGAATTTTTCCCTGTTCGCCCCAGAAGGTATCTGGTGCGTTAATAGATTGTTGATACATCGCCTCGTACTGCTGAGGGTTTATCAGGCAACGGTCTGCGATGTTGGCAGGAATGGTGTGTTTGTGAATTTGACTCATGCTTTTGTTCTCCTTGTAAGATGTTAATAATATGTGGCATAAGCGTTAAATGTAGGGGTATTGGCAGTTTTGTTTAGTATTTGGGCGACAGATCACGCAAAAGTAGAATTGTGCAAATAAACGGCAGGGTAATTTTTGAAGGTCAGCAACAAAAGTTGATTAATTCTTTGAGGAACATGCAGTTATGCATGCTGTTGAAAAAGAGGAAGATACTGACTAACTCTAAAGTGGTATTTTACATGCACTTACAATTGATTAAAGACAACATTCATAGTGTGGTTATTTGTTACACATAGGGACGAGCAATGTCATGACAGTGTAGGTGCGGTTACTGTCGTGAAAAACAATAAAAACCGCCATTGCAACAATGGCGCAATTCGGATGAAGCCCTATGACAAGGATAAAAATAAACGCACGCCGTATCTTCAGCTTATTGATTCCTTTTTTCTTTTTCACTTCTGTTCACGCTGAACAAACGGCTGCTCCCGCAACACCTGTAACTGTGGAAGCGAAGAATGAAACCTTTGCCCCGCAGCATCCCGATCAATATCTCTCCTGGAAAGCTACCTCGGAACAGTCAGAGCGTGTTGACGCCCTGGCGGAAGATCCACGGCTGGTGATCCTGTGGGCAGGGTATCCCTTCTCGCGCGATTACAACAAGCCGCGTGGACATGCCTTTGCTGTGACCGATGTGCGTGAAACCCTGCGTACCGGTGCGCCGAAAAACGCTGAAGATGGTCCGCTACCGATGGCGTGCTGGAGTTGTAAAAGCCCGGATGTGGCGCGTCTGATCCAGAAAGACGGCGAAGATGGCTACTTCCACGGAAAATGGGCGCGCGGCGGCCCGGAAATCGTCAACAACTTAGGTTGTGCCGATTGCCATAACACCGCCTCACCAGAGTTCGCCAAAGGCAAACCGGAGTTAACCCTTTCCCGTCCGTATGCGGCTCGCGCGATGGAAGCCATTGGTAAACCTTTCGAGAAAGCCGGACGTTTCGACCAGCAATCGATGGTTTGCGGTCAGTGCCATGTGGAGTATTACTTCGACGGCAAAAACAAAGCGGTTAAATTCCCGTGGGATGACGGCATGAAAGTCGAAAATATGGAGCAGTATTACGACAAAATTGCCTTCTCTGACTGGACTAACTCCCTGTCGAAAACGCCAATGCTGAAAGCGCAGCACCCGGAATATGAAACCTGGACAGCGGGCATTCACGGCAAAAACAACGTGACCTGTATCGATTGCCATATGCCAAAAGTGCAGAACGCCGAAGGCAAACTCTACACCGACCATAAAATTGGTAATCCGTTTGATAACTTCGCCCAGACTTGTGCGAACTGCCATACCCAGGACAAAGCTGCCTTGCAAAAAGTGGTCGCGGAACGTAAGCAGTCGATTAACGACCTGAAAATCAAGGTTGAAGATCAACTGGTTCACGCTCACTTCGAAGCGAAAGCGGCACTGGATGCAGGCGCAACGGAAGCCGAAATGAAGCCGATTCAGGACGATATCCGTCATGCCCAGTGGCGTTGGGATTTGGCGATCGCTTCCCACGGCATTCATATGCACGCACCGGAAGAAGGTCTGAGGATGCTCGGTACGGCGATGGATAAAGCGGCGGATGCACGCACCAAACTGGCGCGCCTGCTGGCGACCAAAGGCATAACCCATGAAATCCAGATCCCGGATATCTCGACCAAAGAGAAAGCCCAGCAGGCCATTGGCCTGAACATGGAGCAAATCAAGGCCGAGAAGCAGGACTTCATCAAAACGGTGATCCCGCAGTGGGAAGAGCAGGCACGTAAAAACGGTCTGTTAAGCCAATAACCCCGTTCCGCCTCGCAAGGGGCGGAAAACACAATGGAGTGAATATGAGCGTATTACGTTCGTTATTAACTGCCGGGGTGCTGGCGTCGGGCCTGTTGTGGAGCCTGAACGGAATTACCGCTACCCCTGCGGCGCAGGCATCTGGTGATCGCTACGAAGTTACCCAGCAGCGTAACCCGGATGCCGCCTGTCTGGACTGTCATAAGCCAGATACCGAAGGTATGCATGGCAAACATGCTTCCGTTATCAACCCGAATAACAAACTGCCGGTCACCTGCACCAACTGCCACGGTCAGCCATCACCGCAACACCGCGAAGGGGTGAAAGATGTGATGCGCTTTAACGAGCCGATGTACAAGGTTGGAGAGCAGAACAGCGTCTGTATGTCCTGCCATCTGCCGGAACAGTTGCAAAAAGCGTTCTGGCCGCACGATGTCCACGTAACCAAAGTGGCGTGCGCCAGCTGCCATTCCCTGCATCCACAGCAAGATACGATGCAGACGTTAAGTGACAAAGGACGGATTAAGATTTGCGTCGATTGCCACAGCGATCAACGCACCAATCCGAACTTTAACCCGGCGTCTGTTCCGTTGCTTAAGGAGCAGCCATGACCTGGTCACGTCGCCAGTTTCTCACCGGCGTCGGTGTGCTGGCCGCCGTCAGCGGCACCGCAGGACGCGTGGTGGCGAAAACGTTGAATATCAATGGTGTGCGTTACGGCATGGTGCATGACGAGTCGTTATGCATCGGCTGTACCGCCTGTATGGATGCTTGTCGGGAAGTGAACAAGGTGCCGGAAGGCGTCTCGCGCCTGACGATTATTCGTAGCGAGCCGCAGGGCGAATTTCCTGATGTGAAATATCGCTTCTTCCGTAAGTCTTGCCAGCACTGCGATCATGCGCCGTGCGTTGATGTCTGCCCGACCGGTGCGTCTTTTCGCGACGCTGCCAGTGGGATTGTCGATGTTAATCCGGATCTCTGCGTCGGTTGTCAGTACTGCATCGCCGCCTGTCCGTACCGCGTGCGCTTTATCCATCCGGTCACGAAGACGGCGGACAAATGCGATTTCTGCCGTAAGACCCATTTGCAGGCCGGTAAGCTGCCCGCGTGCGTTGAGGCTTGCCCGACGAAGGCGCTGACGTTTGGCAATCTGGACGATCCCAGCAGTGAGATTTCGCAACTGCTGCGCCAGAAGCCCACTTACCGCTACAAGCTGGCGCTGGGAACCAAACCGAAGCTGTACCGCGTACCGTTTAAATACGGGGAGGTGAGCCAATGACGCAGACTTCCGCATTTCATTTTGAATCGCTGGTGTGGGACTGGCCGATTGCCATCTACCTGTTTTTGATTGGTATTTCTGCCGGTCTGGTGACGCTGGCCGTACTGTTACGTCGTGTCTACCCGCAGGCGGGCGGTGCAGACAGTACGTTGCTGCGCACCACGCTGATTGTCGGGCCTGGCGCGGTGATCCTCGGTCTGTTGATCCTCGTCTTCCACCTGACAAGACCGTGGACCTTCTGGAAGCTGATGTTCCACTACAGTTTTACCTCGGTGATGTCGATGGGGGTGATGCTGTTTCAGCTTTACATGGTGGTGCTGGTGCTGTGGCTGGCGAAAATCTTTGAACATGATTTGCTTGCCCTGCAACAACGCTGGTTGCCGAAGCTGGGGATCGTGCAAAAGGTCTTGAGCCTGCTGACGCCCGTTCATCGCGGACTGGAAACATTGATGCTGGTGCTGGCGGTGTTGTTGGGGGCTTATACCGGCTTTCTGCTGTCGGCGCTGAAATCGTATCCGTTCCTCAATAACCCGATCCTGCCGGTGCTGTTCCTCTTCTCCGGCATCTCGTCCGGTGCGGCGGTGGCGCTGATCGCCATGGCGATACGCCAACGCAGTAACCCGCATTCCACGGAAGCGCACTTTGTACACCGTATGGAAATCCCCGTGGTATGGGGTGAAATCTTCCTGCTGGTGGCGTTTTTTGTCGGTCTGGCGCTGGGCGATGACGGTAAAGTGCGTGCGCTGGTGGCGGCATTGGGCGGCGGTTTCTGGACATGGTGGTTCTGGCTTGGTGTCGCCGGGCTGGGGCTGATTGTGCCAATGTTGCTCAAACCGTGGGTCAATCGCAGTTCCGGCATTCCTGCCGTGCTGGCTGCGTGTGGGGCCAGCCTGGTCGGCGTGTTGATGCTGCGCTTTTTCATTCTCTACGCCGGGCAGTTGACGGTGGCGTAAGCCAGAACAGAGGTGGTTTCTGGACGTATTCCTTCCTGAAGTCGGTTTTCTGGCGTTGTTGTTAAGTCTCGGGGTCAACGTGTTGACCCCGTTGACGGCCTTCGCGGGAGTGCGGTTGCGCTGGCCTGCCATGATGCGACTCACTTGCATCGGCATTCTGGCGCAGTTCGCGCTCCTGCTGCTCGCCTTTGGCGTACTGACGTATTGTTTTCTCATCAGCGATTTCTCGGTCATTTATGTCGCCCAACATAGCTATAGCCTGCTGTCGTGGGAACTCAAACTGGCGGCGGTGTGGGGCGGTCATGAAGGTTCGCTGCTGCTTTGGGTGCTGCTGCTTTCCGCCTGGAGCG
>PPYF01188216.1_pt1 | contig 28951 bp, 27 predicted proteins | sample 1559871 | NCBI WGS metagenome assembly PPYF01 (sample SAMN08240021, study PRJNA423297) | Human gut metagenome, whole genome shotgun sequencing project.
ATAAAATACCCTACACGGAGCCACCTATGAGCACAAAATGGTCACCGCAAGAAGTGATTCACCGGGATTACAACAATCACCCACCGGCTTTCGCGCCGGGTTACAAAACCAGCGTGTTGCGCTCGCCGCGTAACGCCCTTATCTCATTGCAAAACTCGTTATCTGAGATCACCGGTCCGGTCTTCTCCCAGCAGGACATTGGCCCGCTGGATAACGATCTGATTCTGAACTACGCCAAAGACGGCCTGCCGATTGGTGAGCGTATTATTGTTCACGGCTACGTGCGTGACGGCTTCGGGCGTCCATTGAAAAATACGTTGGTCGAAGTGTGGCAAGCCAACGCAGGGGGCCGTTACCGCCATAAAAAGGATCAGTACCTGGCCCCCATCGACCCCAACTTTGGCGGCTGTGGCCGCGTGATGACGGATGAAAACGGCTATTACTTCTTCCGCACCATCAAGCCCGGGCCGTATCCATGGCGCAATCAGGTCAGCGACTGGCGACCATCGCATATCCACTTCTCGATTTTTGGTGAAGCCTTTGCTCAGCGCCTGATTACACAAATGTACTTTGAAGGCGATCCGTTAATTAAACAGTGCCCTATCGTGCAAGCCATCAATAACGACGATGCGGTTCGTACGTTGATTGCTGAACTGGATACTCACGCCGCCGTGCCGCTTGACTGTCTGGCCTATCGTTTTGATTTGGTACTGCGCGGCCAACGCGCCACGCTGTTTGAAAACCGTACGCAGGGGGCTGCACGATGAAAGACTATTTACCCGAAACCGCCTCGCAAACCGCTGGGCCTTACGTCCACATTGGGCTCGCGCCAGACGCCGCCGGTTTTCATATTTTTGAGAAAAACTTTGGCCCAACGCTGGTTAACAGCCATACCCCGGGTGAACGCATAGCCATTGAGGGCCGCGTGTTCGACGGCTCTGGTACGCCGGTTCGCGACGTACTGATTGAGATCTGGCAAGCTAACGCCGATGGGCGCTACAACCATGTCGCCGATCGGCAGGAAGGCAAGTCACTGGACGCTGATTTCCGCGGCTGGGGTCGCGCCTGCTCTAACTTTGACAGTGGCGTCTGGCGCTTCGACACGATTAAACCGGGGCAAGTCGTGGGTCGCGATGGGCGCTTAATGGCGCCGCACGTCAACCTGTGGATCGTCGCGCGTGGTATCAACATCGGCCTGAATACCCGCATGTACTTCTCTGATGAGCAGGAGGCCAATGCCAGCGATCCGGTGCTCAACCTGATCGAGTGGGAAGTCCGTCGCCAGACGCTGATTGGCCACAAAGAAACCCGTAACGGCGAGACGGTGTATCACTTTGATATTTATCTGCAAGGCGATAAAGAAACGGTCTTTTTTGACGTATAAACGCTGATATCTCCGGCGTCTCTGCGCGCCTCTGAGCTTCTTAACCCGGCAGAGTGCAACGACGCCGGGTTATCCCACCACGCAACAAAACGCTTGTCTGTTAAACCGCACAAATGTTAATAATAATTTGCTAGCAAGTTATCAAAATTAAACAACATTACTTGTCACCCATGCTGCTCTGTTTTTAACATCGCTTATGGAAAAAAACGCTCTCTTTAGTCAGCGCATTCGCCTGCGCCATTTGCACACTTTCGTGGCCGTCGCCCAGCAAGGAACATTGGGGCGCGCGGCTGAAACACTTAATCTCAGCCAGCCTGCACTCTCCAAAACGCTGAATGAGCTCGAACAGCTCACCGGCACGCGGCTTTTTGAGCGCGGTCGTCTGGGCGCGCAGTTAACCCTTGTTGGCGAACAGTTCTTAACCCATGCGGTCAAGGTACTTGATGCGCTGAATACCGCCGGGCAGGCGTTGGTTCGTAAAGAAGGTGTTAACAATGATGTGGTGCGAATTGGCGCACTGCCCACCGCGGCGCTGGGCGTTCTCCCGGCGGTAATTGGTCAATTTCATCAACAGCAAAAAGACGTCACCCTCCAGGTTGCCACCATGAATAACACCATGTTGTTGGCGGCGCTGAAGTCCGGAGATATCGATCTTGGTATTGGACGGATGTCTGACCCGGAACTGATGACCGGGCTAAACTATGAGCTCTTATTCCTCGAGTCGTTGAAGCTGGTCGTGCGGCCTGACCACCCTATCCTGCATGAAAACATCACCCTGAGCCGTGTACTGGACTGGCCGGTTGTCGTTTCACCAAAAGGTACAGTGCCACGTCAGAATGCCGAGACGCTACTGCAGAGCCAGGGCTGTAAAATGCCTGCGGGCTGCATTGAAACGCTTTCTGCATCGCTATCACGCCAGCTGACGGTTGATTACAACTATGTCTGGTTCGTGCCTTCCGGCGCGGTGAAGGACGATTTGCGGCGCGGTACGCTCACCGCGCTGCCTATTGCGACTCAAGGCCAGGGGGAACCCATCGGCATCCTCACCCGCGTAGACACCACGCTCTCCTCCGGCGCACAGACGTTATTGAGCGCCGTTCGTAAGTCGATGCCTGCCTGATGATGTACTTCGTGGCCTGTCCGGGCCACGAAGACGCGCTAGCTGGCTTGTTTATCCGTATGCGCCCAGGAAAGCTTAGGGAAAGCGTCAATCGCGCTTTCCAGGGACAAATTCACGACGCTGATATTATTCAGCTCGCAATAGGATTGTGCGGCATAAAAAGAATGACAGATTTGGTCAAAATCACGGTCGAGTCGCGTGCCCAATTTATCCGTCACCGTTTCATAAAAACGCGGTTGGTTAAAATTATTCATATCCAACCCTGCGATATATATCTGTCGATAACCCAACGCACAGGCAATTTGTAACGCCGGGTAGACTACCGTACCATAATCAAACAGCCCATACTCAATGTTATCTGAGAAGCCCGCCCCATCCAACCAATGGTAATGCTCATCATTAATAATCAGTTTCTCTTTTGCGGCGAGGAATTTATAGACGCACTCGCCGGATACAGCTTCGAACACCTTGAAACCGCAGCGGATATGCCGCCATTCAATGTTGGAGAAAATGGTTTCCAGCGTTGTATAAGGACAAAAAACCGTGAGGTCGTCTCGCGCAACCAGTTTCTTGACCAGCGATAAACGGCGGAGCACGAAATTTCTGTCCGTAATGGCATACCATTTAAAATCAATGGTTTCCATTGAAATTGCGCCATTAACACCAAAGTAATCAAACGATGCATTGAAAAAATGATTATCGATATGATTGACGGACGGTCCCGTTGCCATAATAAGCAGCGGCTTGTTTCTTTTTTCTTTGCCAACGCAAGGGGTGTTTATCTGCTTATGTTTAAAAAACACAGCATCGATACTCCCTTTTTCATTTCTCACCACTTTAAAAAAAGGCCATAGATTTTTATTGTGGTGATACTGTTTCGAGTGTGTCGTCCGGTACAATGTCTTGCAAAACCATTTAGATAAATTATTAATTGCCATCATAATATTTATTCCATGAATAAATGCCAGCAATATATGGCAGGCTCTGTTATTATAAGTTACAGCATAAAATAAAAGGCCATAAGTTAACGTTTTTCCAATAAAAGAAAAGGAATACTTTTTATTTTAACCCGGATATTAATGTCAGAATATTGCAGATGAAAAATTCAGAATTTAGCTCGTCTTAAAATTACTGCTACGTTAACGTCATGTCTTCGCTCTTCACCCCAATGTTCTGCCCCCCTCAGCCGACGGTTGAGTGACGCATCGAGAGTCTCCAGGCAGCAACGCTTACAATACCAATATGCAAATAATGCGAAATTATTTATTAACAATTGCGCAATGCAATTTAACAGATCTATCATAGCCATAAGTTAACCAAATGGTTCACATGTGTTTTCATTTGCGAACCATATACCCCAATTAGAAACAACCAGGCATTTCATTCAAAACACCATCGCGACATCATTAACTCATTTGGTTCAGTCGCGTGCATTTTATGCTGTCGAAAGGAGAACAGTATGGCTACTGGCAACGTGCCGCGAGGATTTCCCCGAATCCTGCAGTGGCTTCTTATCGGGCTGATGGCAATCATCGGTCTGGCGATTGGCGCGCTGGGGGCAAAGCTTGCCGCCGTGGGCGGCACCTGGTTCTTTGCCCTGATGGGGCTGGTCATGGTGGTCAGCGCCATCCTGATCGCCCGTCATCGTCGCGGCGGGATTGTGCTGTATGCACTGGCCTTTATCGTCGCGATCGTCTGGTCTATCAGCGATGCGGGCTGGGAATTCTGGCCGCTCTTCTCACGTTTGTTCGCCTTTGGCGTGCTGGCTTTCCTCTGCGCGCTGGTGTGGCCGTTCATGTCCGCTAACCAACCCGCCAAAAAAGTCCTGCCATTTGGGCTCGCTGCGGTCATTGCCGTAGCCCTGCTGGCAAGCGTTGGCGGTATGTTCAAGCCGCAAACGTTGGTTTCCGCTACCGAAGCGGTACCGGTTAAACCGGTCACCGCCGGTGAGGAACAGAAAAACTGGGAGCACTGGGGTAACACCACCCACGGCGATCGTTTTGCGGCACTGGACCAGATCAACAAGCAGAATATCAATAAACTGCAGGTGGCATGGACTGCCCATACCGGCGATATTCCGCTGAGTAACGGTTCGGGAGCAGAAGATCAGAACACACCGTTGCAGGTGGGTGATACCCTGTTTGTCTGCACGCCATATAGTAAAGTGCTGGCGTTGGACGTTGATACGGGTAAGGAGAAGTGGCGCTATGATTCAAAAGTCACCGCACCAAACTGGCAACGTTGTCGCGGCCTGGGCTACTTTGAAGAGACCCCGACATTAAGCGCAGCGCAGACAACGACACAGCCTGCAGCCTGCCCGCGCCGCCTGTTCCTGCCGACCACCGACGCGCGCCTGATCGCCATCAACGCCGATAATGGCGCACTATGCGAAGACTTTGGTCACCACGGTATTGTGGATCTGAGCGTTGGTATGGGTGAAATCAAACCGGGCTACTACCAGCAAACGTCCACACCGCTTGTCGCGGGGAACGTGGTGGTCGTGGGTGGTCGCGTCGCCGATAACTTCTCTACCGGTGAACCGCCAGGTGTGGTTCGTGCCTACGACGTACGTAGCGGCAAACTGGCCTGGGCGTGGGATCCGGGTAATCCAAACCTGACCGGCCTGCCGCCGGAAGGCCAAACCTACACGCGCGGTACGCCGAACGTCTGGTCGGCAATGTCCTATGACGCGAAATTGAACCTTATTTATCTGCCAACCGGTAACGCGACCCCGGATTTCTGGGCCGGTGAACGTACCGCACTGGACGATAGATACAGCTCTTCCATCGTTGCCGTTGATGCGACTACCGGTAAAGTACGCTGGCACTATCAGACCACGCACCATGACCTGTGGGACTTTGACCTGCCTTCACAACCGCTGCTGTATGACCTGCCGGACGGTAAAGGCGGCACCACACCAGTGCTGGTGCAGACCAGCAAGCAGGGCATGATCTTCATGCTTAACCGTGAAACCGGTGAGCCCGTCGCAAAAGTTGAAGAACGTCCGGTTCCTGCCGGCAACGTGGATGGCGAGCGTTATTCTCCTACGCAGCCTTACTCCGTCGGCATGCCGATGATCGGCAATGAGCAGTTAAAAGAGTCCGATATGTGGGGCGCGACCCCGGTTGACCTGCTACTGTGCCGCATTCAGTTTAAAGAAATGCGCCATCAGGGTATCTTCACCCCGCCGGGCGTCGACCGTTCCCTGCAATATCCGGGGTCACTGGGCGGTATGAACTGGGGCAGCGTCTCGGTTGATCCGAACAATAGCCTGATGTTCGTTAACGATATGCGCCTGGGCCTGGCTAACTACATGGTGCCGCGTGAAAATGTGGCGAAAGGCGCCAGTGGTATTGAGATGGGAATTGTGCCGATGGACGGTACACCTTACGGCGCGATGCGCGAACGCTTCTTGTCGCCGCTGGGTATCCCCTGCCAGAAACCGCCGTTTGGCACCATGTCCGCGGTGGATCTGAAGTCCGGTAAGATCGTGTGGCAAGTACCGGTGGGTACCGTAGAAGACACCGGCCCGCTGGGTATCCGCATGCATATGCCGATTCCGATTGGCATGCCGACACTGGGCGCATCGCTGTCAACGCAGTCGGGTCTGCTGTTCTTCGCGGGCACCCAGGACTTCTACCTGCGCGCATTTGACACTGCGACCGGCAAAGAAATCTGGAAAGACCGTCTGCCTGTTGGCAGCCAGTCCGGCCCAATGACCTACGTATCACCGAAAACCGGCAAGCAGTACATCGTCATTAACGCCGGCGGCGCACGCCAGTCGCCGGATCGCGGTGACTATATCATTGCATACGCCCTGCCGGATTCGCAGTAATCCTCTTCCCCGTAGCCAGCCCTGGCTACGGGTTTTTTCTGCTTATCAGAACGTTTCCCAGTTATCCGCACCTGCCGTGGCCACCACCGGACGCGTCGGCGTAAACGCCGGTTTGGCACTGGACTTTTCATGTCCATGATTTTCACTATGCTGGATACGGAACGCCCCGACGGCTTCGGTAAGGCGTGCCGCCTGCTCTTCCAGCGAAGCCGCCGCCGCAGAGGCTTCCTCGACCAGCGAAGCATTTTGCTGAGTGACATTATCCATCTCGGTCACCGCCTGGCTGACCTGCTGTATACCGCGGTTTTGTTCATCGGAGGCGGCCGCAATCTCCAGCATAATATCCGTCACGCGTTTTACCGCATCAACGATATCCGTCATCGTCGAGCCTGCACGCACCACTTCATCCGAGCCGCGCTCAATTAAGGTGACAGACTCGCTGATCAGCCCTTCAATCTCTTTCGCCGCCTGGGCGCTGCGGCTTGCCAACGTGCGCACTTCGCTGGCCACCACCGCAAACCCGCGGCCCTGTTCGCCTGCACGCGCCGCTTCAACGGCTGCGTTCAAGGCGAGAATATTGGTCTGGAAGGCAATACTATTAATGACCGACGTAATTTCCGAAATTTTCTTTGAACTGGTTGAAATACTGCCCATGGTTGCCACCACACCGGACACCAGTTGACCACCGCGTGACGCTTTACCGGAAGCATCTTCCGCCAGTTTGCTGGCATGATGGGCATTGTCGGCGTTTTGTTTCACCGTCGCGGTAAGCTGTTCCATACTGGCCGCCGTCTGTTCAATAGCCGCGGCCTGCTGTTCAGTGCGGGAAGAGAGATCGGTGTTACCTACTGAAATTTCGCTGGTTCCACGGTAGATCTCTTCGGCTCCCTGACGCACTGTGCCAACCGTCTGCACCAGCGCATGCTGCATTTTTTGCAGGTTACCGTTGAGCTGGCCAATTTCGCTGCGCCCAACCGGTTCATCCGCCATCGTCAGGTCGCCGCTGGCAATCTGAGCGATACGCGCGCCGGCACGTTGCAGTGGCTGAATGACCACGCGGCGTAATGTGGTAAAGGTCAGTACCGTCATCACGAAAGCCAACACGAAGGCACCCATCATAAAGATGATGCCGAGACGGGTACGATCGTGAGCCATCTCAGCTAATTGATTAGCCCGCGCGGTACGGATATCAATCACTTTCAGCCGTACGTCGTTGTAGGCATCATCCAGCGCACGGGCTTGCTCACTTTCGTAGTTGATGATCGCTTCAAACATGCCGTTCTGGGCATATTTCAGCATCGGTTTCATCCCTTCCAGGTAGGCGTTATAACGTTGATTCATTTCACCATCCAGCGCCTGGTCGGCCGGGGTTTTCACGCCTCTGTCGGTGTAAACCTTAAATCCGGCCTGCGAACGCTGAATCCATTGAGCTGCCGCCGCGAGATTTTTCTTCATGCTCTCCATTTCGGCAATTCGACTATCCGCCCCGGCGTGGATCATCATCAAACGCGCTTCACGCAGGTAGTTAGCGCTGTCGGAGATCCCCACTCGTACCTGTAACTCATGGGTAACATCACGTTGGTCAATATCGGCTTGCCACATAAAGTAGCCAGCCAGCCCCGAACTCAGGGCAAAGAGCAGCAGGATGCTGCCAAGAACGGAACCAAAAAACGGCACCAGGCGGATGTGATGTAAAAAACCGATCTTTTGCGCACGGTTCGGCGCAGCCTTTTTATTCATGAGTAGACTCTCTTGTACTTGAGGTAAGTACTAGAGTCATCGGCCATCGCCGCTAATTTCTTATCAGGAAAGGTACAAAACGTAAGGCGGGTCACACTTCATGCAACCAGCGGGAAAAATCCCGCTGGTTGGCGGCGTTATTTATCGCCGAAATGAATAACGGTACGGATAGATTTGCCTTCATGCATCAGATCAAACGCTTCGTTGATCTGCTCCAACGGCAAGCGATGGGTGATAAACGGGTCGAGCTGAATTTTGCCCGCCATCGCGTCCTCAACCATGCCAGGAAGCTGAGTCCGGCCCTTCACGCCGCCGAACGCTGAGCCGCGCCATACGCGGCCAGTCACCAGTTGGAACGGTCGGGTTTTGATTTCCTGACCCGCACCGGCGACGCCGATGATGATGCTTTCACCCCAGCCTTTATGGCAGCATTCGAGCGCAGAACGCATCACGTTGACGTTGCCGATACATTCAAAGCTGAAGTCCACACCGCCATCGGTCAGTTCGACGATCACATCCTGAATAGGCTTATCGTAGTCTTTCGGGTTGATAAAGTCGGTCGCGCCCATTTCTGCCGCCAGCGTAAATTTCTCAGGGTTGGTATCAACCGCCAGAATACGCCCCGCCTTCGCCTGTACCGCGCCCTGGATCACCGCCAGACCGATACCACCAAGACCAAAGACCGCCACGGTATCGCCTTCTTTCACCTTCGCCGTGTTATGCACTGCGCCAATACCGGTGGTCACGCCGCAGCCCAGCAGACAAACTTTATCCAACGGCGCCTGCGGGTTCACCTTCGCCAGCGAAATTTCAGCCACCACGGTGTATTCGCTGAAGGTGCTGGTGCCCATGTAGTGGTAAATCGGCTCGCCGTTATAAGAGAAACGGGTGGTACCGTCCGGCATCAGCCCCTTGCCCTGGGTGGCACGAACGGCCTGGCACAGGTTGGTTTTACCGGATTTACAGAACTTACACTCGCCACATTCAGCGGTGTACAGCGGAATAACGTGGTCGCCCGGTTTCAGGCTGGTGACGCCTTCTCCCACTTCAACCACTACGCCGCCACCTTCATGGCCCAGCACCGCCGGGAAAACGCCTTCCGGGTCATCGCCAGACAGCGTGAACGCATCGGTATGGCAGACACCGGTATGGGTGATTTTGACCAGCACTTCGCCTTTCTTTGGCGGCGCGACGTCAATTTCAACAATTTTCAGCGGCTGACCTGGGCCAAACGCAACTGCAGCACGTGATTTCATAGCTGTCTCTTCCGTTGTGATGATTATTTTAAATAGGATCGTAGCAGATGACCGACTTCGGTCATGCGTACTGCACGCTGATCCGGAGTGGTGTCTCCACTAACCAATTCATCTTTGAGATGCATCTCAACCATCTCGCCCATCAGGCCGTTGGCGGCCCCGCGAATGGAGGCAATTTGTTGCAGGATTGTGAGACAGGACTCGCCGGATTCCAGCGCGCGCTCCAGCGCCTCAACCTGCCCTTTAATGCGGCGAACCCGGGTTAATGCGCGTTTTTTGTCTTCAGGTGAATGCGGCATAAGCCCTCCGGTAATATAGGGGGGTATACTATCAGTTGTTTTATAAAATTGTAAATGATTGCGCAAGATTTGCGAAAAGCAGGAGGGAATTGCCGGACGGCGGTTACCGCCTTCTCCGGCATTGATAACTCAGGACTGCAGCGTCGCCAGACGCGCGGCAAAACCGACAAACACCAGGCCTATCAGGCTGTTGCCAATCTTCGCCAGCTTCTTACGCGTTCTGACATAGCGGGTGACCAGCGAACCGGACACAATCAGGAAACTCAGATAGGTAAAGCTGACCAGCTCCAGCGTCAGCGCGAGGATAAAGAATGCCAGCCCCGGCGTTTTGGCGTGCACATCAATAAATTGCACAAAGAACGAAACATAGAACAGAATCGCCTTCGGGTTTGTCAGGCTTAGGGTTAACGCGCGTTTGAAGATAGCATGCCCCGGCTCAGGCTCGTCATCCTGCCCCGCCGTTTTGCGCTTGAGGGTGCTATAGAGCATCTTGCCGCCGAGATACAGCAGATAAATCGCGCCCAGATAACGCACGATATTAAACAACACTGGCGTCGTTTTAATGAGCGTAGCAACGCCAGCGAAAGAGAGAAACATCAGCACGGCATCGCCGATAAACACCGCCAGCGCGGCCATGTACCCTTTACGGATACCGTGCGCGACGCCGGTTTTCAGGACGAAAAAGGTATTTGGCCCCGGAACCAGAATAATAAAAATGGCCCCGAGTAAATACGTCCAGTAATTCAGCACGCCAAAATCTGCGAACACCCTGTTCTCCCTACGCATACGTAACAAAAATGATGGCGTATAGTAACGCGAAGCCCAGGGAGTTTAAAGCCTTCTTAACGCTTACGCGGCATCATCCGCAGCAGCGTGTTGTCCTTCCAGATATAGTGGTGTGCCAGCGCGGCCAGCGCGTGCAGACCAATCAACCAATAGCCCAGATTCGCGAGAATGACGTGGTACTGCTTAAGCGTATCCACCAGGTCGAAATTGGCCTCAGCGGCGTGCGGCATGGTGAGACCAAACGCCAGCCATGGGTTACCACGGTTATACATCAGCAGCAAACCAATCACCGGCAAGGCGATAAACAACAGGTAGATAGCCAGGTGGCCAAGGTGCGCCAGGCCGGTCATCATCGGCTTCGGTTTCGGCACAATCGGCGGCGCCGGGCGTTTGAGACGAATCAGCAGTCGCGCCACCATCAACACCAGAATGCTGATACCGCAGGAAACATGCACCATATTAATCATCGGGCGGTCACTGCGTGGAAACAGTCCGCGCAGTTCCATCGCCGCGTAGGCTACCACCACCAGCAGAAAAACCAGCCAGTGGATCGCAATTTGTAAGCGTGAATATTTATCGTTCATCACCGGGACACTCTGAAAAGTAATATAAAAAGCAAAATAGCCGCGTTTCCTTAAAAATTCATTAACTTTTTCATATCGATACAAATTAGTCGCGCAAAATAACATTGCCCTTCCCCAATGACTGAACTAAGCCTGGACAGGTGAAACATATAATCCACACTTATCTATCAGCGGTTTCAAGTACACGTATTGGGTTGACACCCCATCACTGACAGGAGAGCACCATGAGTAAAATTGGCATTAACGGGTTTGGACGTATCGGCCGACTGGTTCTGCGCCGGTTACTGGAGGTATCCAGCAGTCATGAAGTGGTCGCGATAAACGACCTGACGTCACCAAAAGTGTTGGCCTATCTCTTGAAGCACGACTCCAACTATGGCCCCTTCCCCTGGAGCGTTGATTTCACCGACAATGCGCTGATTGTTAACGGTAAAACCATTACGGTTTATGCTGAAAAGGAAGCAAAGAATATCCCATGGACCGCCCAGGGCGCTGAACTCATCGTTGAGTGTACCGGTTTCTACACCTCGACGGAGAAATCTCAGGCCCACCTCGACGCCGGGGCCAAAAAAGTGCTGGTCTCCGCGCCGGCCGGTGAGATGAAAACGCTGGTGTTTAACGTTAACGACGATACGTTGAATGCCAGCGATAAAATCATCTCCGTTGCCTCTTGCACCACCAACTGCCTGGCGCCGATGGCCAAAGCGCTCAACGATGCTTTTGGGATCGAAGTGGGGACGATGACCACCATCCACGCCTATACCGGCACCCAGTCGCTGGTCGATGGACCGCGTGGTAAAGATCTGCGCGCGTCACGTGCGGCGGCTGAAAACATCATTCCGCATACGACCGGCGCGGCAAAAGCGATTGGCCTGGTGATTCCGGCGCTCAGCGGTAAGCTGAAAGGTCACGCCCAGCGCGTACCGACAAAAACCGGCTCGGTGACCGAACTGGTCTCCATTCTCGGTAAAAAAGTCACCGCCGATGAAGTGAACCAGGTGATGAAAAAAGCCGCCGAAAACAACGAATCCTTTGGCTACACCGAGGAAGAGATTGTCTCTTCCGATATCATCGGTACCCATTTCGGTTCGGTGTTTGATGCCACTCAGACAGAGGTGACCGAAGCCGGTGGCCTGCAACTGGTGAAAACCGTCTCCTGGTACGATAACGAATACGGTTTTGTCACCCAACTGATTCGCGTGCTGGAAAAATTCGCCAAAATGTAATGCCTACGGCGGGCATCTGCGCCCGCCGCTTCTTTAAAAAATGCTCGTCCCATTTTCGGTTCTGAGCCACGTTGCACAGCAGGCGGGCAAGCGTAACCGGCGTGCCGAGGTGGTTGAGCCTTTGTTTATCGTGAAAAACGTATGATGGAGAGCATTATTTTATTTTTTAAGCTTTCCAGAGTTTTATCATGCGTAAAATGCCCAACGCGCTGGTATTTATGGCGGCAGTGGTTCCAGCAGCGTCGAGCTATGCCAGTGAGATAAACCTGTACTCCGTGAATACGGGCTCGTTTGTCTATCATGGGCTGCAATATAACTTTACCGACTACTTTGGCATTGAGAGCGGAATTATCCTGCCATCAATCTTTGTGGTGAGTATGCAGTGGAGTTTCCGTTAAGCGTATGGTCATCCCGGCGTCGCGATTGACTCGGCCGGGCGACATCACTCAAGCCAGCGTACGGCTGGCAAGCGCATGCTGTAATTGTGGATCGGTGCTGAGCTGCTGCCAGGCAGCCCCCACCGCCTCCGGAATATCAACATGGGCAATAAAGTCTTTGCCACGCGGTCCATATCCTTGCGCATCATCGCGTAAACGCGGCAACTCGCCCAGGATCAGCGACAGGTAGCGCGTTACCGACCATAGCCCTTCCACTGGCTGCTTCCAGGCAATACCGTCCAACGTATTCACTAATTCCGGTGTAAAGCCCGGATAGCTAAACCAGCGCGGCGCATCGCCAACATCCTGCCAGACGCGAGCGAAAGTCGCCATGGTACGGCGCTGCATGGTGGGGTCCTGGATCACCGTGGCCTGATGGGCGCTAATGCCCTGTTGTTCCATCATTGTGCGAGTAAACCAGGCGTTTTCACCGCAGTTGGTCGAGCGATCCTCAACCACAATCTGTTCACGCGGGATTGCCCAGAAACGGTGGGCAATTTCTGCCAGCAACACGGCCTCGGGCTGGCCCTGAGTTTCGATACTGCAATAGTGAGGATGACGGGCAATAGCCTCGTAGAGAAACGACGTTGAGTGGCCAATGCCACCGCTGATCAACAGCGTTCCACCATATTGACTGACCAACTGACAGGCGGCATCAATTGTCGGTATCACCGCGTTGCCCGCCAGTACCACCAGTTGACTCTCATGCGCCTCGGGTAGCGCAGTAAAATCATTTTGGGCCAACCATCTACCGAGAAGATTGGCGGCAGCCAGCGTATTTTCCGACAAATGTAACAGGCTCATCGTGGACTCTGCTCCTTTCTTTAACAGCGAATTGCGCGATAAAAACGCCCTCAACCCCGCCGCTTTGTAACAAAGATGAAATAACCAGAAACGTCTAAAAACAATGTGGTTGCACCTGAATAAAACGCTATAAAAACACATTTTATCGGAACTAAAAACCACTAAATGACAGATATCAAGTCATCACTAATGAAAACGCCTCTCATTTTAACTCACAAATTTCAACGCCGCGCTTGCCAAAGATAACACTTCTATCTAATTTTCTTAACAAACACACAACCTTTTTCACAATCCAGGTTGCACCCCTTTACAAAAAAGGTAGCACCTGATTTTAACCCAATGTGGCGGGAGTTATTCTTCATGACAATACAAGAAAGCAGCACCACGATCCTGAAAAAGAATAAAAGGGTTCTGATTGCTAGCCTGACGGGCAGTTCCATTGAATGGTTTGATTATTTTCTTTACGGTACAGCTGCTGCATTGGTGTTCAACAAGATATTTTTCCCGATGGTTGATCCGGTTATTGGCCTGATTCTCTCCTATCTTTCTTTCTCGCTGACCTTCTTCATTCGCCCGATTGGCGGCGTCATTTTTGCCCACATTGGTGACCGTATCGGACGTAAAAAAACGCTGGTGTTGACACTGTCGCTAATGGGAAGTGCAACCGTCATGATCGGTTTGCTGCCGACCTATGACCAGATCGGTATCTGGGCCCCCATTCTGTTGATTCTGATGCGTATCATCCAGGGTATGGGTATCGGCGGAGAATGGGGCGGCGCGCTGCTGCTGGCCTATGAATACGCGCCGGAAAAACGCAAAGGCTTTTTCGGCAGTATCCCGCAGGCGGGCGTGACTATCGGCATGCTGATGGCAACCTTCATTGTCTCACTGATGACGATGTTTAGCGAAGAGCAGTTCCTCTCCTGGGGCTGGCGTATCCCATTCCTGATGAGCGCCGTACTGGTATTGATTGGCCTGTGGATCCGTAAAGATATCGACGAAACCCCGGAATTCAAAAAGGTGAAAGCGTCTGGCAAAGTGGCAAAAGCGCCGCTGCGTGAAACGCTGACCCATCACTGGCGTGAAGTGATTATCGCTGCCGGGCTGAAGGTCGTGGAAACCGCACCGTTCTACATTTTCTCGACCTTTGTGGTCAGCTACGCCACCACCACCCTGACCTATCAAAAATCACAGGTGCTGGAAGCGGTGACGCTCGGGGCGCTGGTGTCGACGGTGATGATCCCGCTGATGGGGCTGTTGTCTGACAAAATTGGCCGTCAGCGCATGTACGCCATCAGCGTCGTGCTGCTGGGGCTCTTCATCGTGCCGTGGTTTATGCTGCTCAACACCGGCACCACCTGGGGCATTATCCTGGCGACCGTTATCACCTTCGGGATCCTTTGGTCACCGATTACCGCCGTGCTGGGGACGCTGTGTTCGGAGATTTTCAGCGCCAACGTCCGCTATACCGGTATTACGCTCGGCTATCAGATTGGTGCCGCGCTGGCTGGCGGTACCGCCCCGCTGATCGCCACCGGTCTGCTGGCAAAATACAACGGTGACTGGATACCGGTTGCCTGGTATCTGGCTGCCACGGTGGCTATCTCGCTGACGGCCATTTTCTTCGCCAGCCGCAGCAAGCGCCATGCGTCCTCGGTTAACGCACAGGCCAGCCGGATCTAAATCTGAAGCCCGGCCAGAGCCACCGCGCCTGGCCGGGTTATCCATTAACAGTCACCATCCAATAACAATTATTTTTCACATTCTCTTGAATTATGGTTCAGGGCGAACTTAAAATCATTAGAGCTCTAATGATTATGAATAAAACGCCATGGATAACCGCCAGCTGAATTTCTCCCACCTTCTCTACCTGACCGCCCACCACTGGCGGCTTGCCGTTGACCGCCGTCTGAAAGGGCTGGGCATGAGCCAGGCTACGTGGGTGGCGGTCGCCAGCATTGCGCGCAACGAACGCCCCCTGTCACAAACCGAACTGGCGCAGGAACTGGGAGTAGAAAACGCGACCGTGGTGCCGTTGATCAATCGGTTGGTCAGTCTCGGCCTGGTCGAACGCGTTATCACCGAGCGTGATAAGCGCAAACGCCTGCTGGTAGCGACGGAGAAAGGTATCGCGCTGTATCATCAGGTGAAAGACGTCGCCGACGCGTTGCGCGAAGAGATCATGACCGTCATCACGCCAGAGGAGCAGGAACAAACCTACGAGGTGCTGATGAAGTTGCTCCGAGAAGTGGAGAAGAAATAATGGCTCCACCCCGTCGCGATCCTTACGCCCTCCACGACTGGGAGCCGCACGAAAAACCGGCCATCCTCGGCTCGCCATCAACGCCAATCCACAGCACGCCAAAGCGCATTGCCTACGGTATTGTTGGGCTGCTGGTTTGCCTGACCGGCGCGCTTGGCAACGCGGTAGTCACCGCTAACCTGCAGAATTTATAAGGATCCTTCGCCGCCTGGTCGACGGAGATTGCCTGGCTGCCTGCGGTATACGTGATGACCAACGTCTCAATTAACCTGCTGCTGGTGAAGTTCCGCCAACAGTATGGCCTGCGCGCGTTTACCGAAGGTTTCCTGGTGCTGTACGTGCTGGTGACTTTCTTTCACCTGTTCGTCAACGATCTCAGCTCCGCGTTGATGGTTCGCGCTGCCCACGGCATGGTGGCGGCGGCGCTCAGTTCACTCGGTATTTACTATCAGGTCCAGGCCTGGCCGGCGAAGCATCGCCTGAAAGCGCTGACCATCGGCATTACCGGGTCGTCGCTGGCTATTCCTCTCGCCCGCCTGTTTTCCACCGAGCTCCTGCAAATTGACGAATGGCGCGGTCTCTATTTCTTCGAGCTGGGGCTGGCGTTGATTTCGCTGGCCTGCGTGATCGCACTGAAATTGCCGCCAAGCGATCGCAAGAAAGTTTTTGAGAAGAAGGACTTTATCACCTTCATGTTGCTGGCGCCGGGCATGGCGCTGATCTGTGCCGTACTTTCGCTGGGCCGCCTCGACTGGTGGTTCGAAGCGCCGTGGATTGGCTGGTCGTTAGCCGCCGCGATCGTGCTGATTGTCACCGCCATCACGTTTGAACATAACCGTCGCAACCCGCTGCTGAACACCCGCTGGCTTTCCAGCGGCAGTATTCTGCGCTTAGGGTTGATTATGGTGTTAATTCGTATTGTTCTGGCCGAACAAAACACCGGCGTGATCGGCTAGCTTCAGTATGTCGGCCTGCAAAATGAGCAGATGACCGATCTGGCCTGGTTGATTTTCGCCGGCATCGTATGCGGCATTATCGCCAGCTGTCTGACGCTAAACCCGCGCCGTCTGTACTGGCCCACCGCCACGGCGCTGACGCTTATCATGATTGCCTCCTTGCTCGACAGTCAATCCAACAGCCTGACGCGCCCGGACCAGCTGATGTTCAGCCAGTTCCTGCTGGGGTTCGGTAGCGCCTTTTTCCTCGCGCCGGCAATGCTGGCGGGCATCGGCGGCGTGGTGGCCGACCAGCGCAATCTGGTGAGCTTCTCGGTGCTGTTTGGCATGAGCCAGAACGTTGGCGGACTGTTGGGTTCCGCTATTCTTGGCACCTTTCAGACCTGGCGTGAAAAATTCCACTCCAGCCAGCTTGCCGACCAGATTACCACCCTCAACCCACTGATTAATGAACGTTTGCAGCAGTATGCTCAGCAGTACCAAAGCCAGATTGGCGATAGCGCGCTGCTCAACGTTCAGGCCAGCAGCGTCTTACAAACCGTCTCGACGCTGGAGGCCAATATCCTCGCCTACAATGACACCTATATGCTGACGGCCGCGATTTCCGCCGCGACGCTGCTGTGGGTGTTCTGGCGATTATGCAGACTGAAAATCACTGCTCATATTGCGCTGAAACGCGCGACGGGCAGCAAGTAACAACAAGAGAGATCCGGAGTCGTCATGAGTCAGCAGGACGCGGCCCAGCAACAGGCCAACACCCGAAACAACATCCGCGTGGTGTCCATTTTTACCGCCGCCGCTATCGGCCTGGTTGGCGTACTGGTTGTGCTGTATGCCTGGCAACTACCGCCCTTCACCCGCCATAGCCAGTTTACCGATAACGCCTATGTACGCGGCCTGACCACCTTTATCAGTCCGCAGGTCAGCGGTTATGTCACCGGCGTTAACGTGCAGGATTTTAACCAGGTGAAAAAAAGTCAGGTGCTGTTTCAGATTGACGATCGCATCTATAAACAGCGCGTCCATCAGGCGCAGGCTCAGTTGGCCATGAAAGAGGCGGCGCTAAAAAACAATCTTCAGCAGCGAAAAAGCGCCGAAGCGGTGATCGTCCGTAATGAAGCCGCGCTACAAAACGCGCGCGCAAAATCTAAAATCACAGGCAGATTTAAAACGCGTCCAGGAGCTCACCGCCGATGGCTCGCTGTCAGTGCGCGAGCGCGATTCCGCTCGCGCCAGCGCCGCGCAAGGCGCAGCCGATATTGAACAAGCGAAAGCCACGCTGGAGATGTCGCGTCAGGATCTGCAGTCCACCATCGTTAACCGCGACTCGCTGGAAGCGGACGTTGCCAACGCCAAAGCGGCGCTGGAACTGGCGGAAATTGACCTGCAAAACACGCGCATTATCGCCCCCACCGATGGACAGCTCGGGCAGATTGCCGTGCGTTTAGGCGCATACGTTACCGCGGGCACGCACCTGACGCCGCTGGTTCCCCCGCAGCACTGGGTCATTGCTAATCTGAAAGAAACGCAGTTGGCAAACATCCGCGTCGGCCAGCCAGCGACGTTTAGCGTTGACGCCCTGAACAGCGAGAAATTCCGCAGTACCGTACAAAGTATCTCGCCCGCCACTGGCGTCGAGTTCAGCGCCATTTCGCCGGACAACGCCACCGGTAATTTCGTCAAAATCGCTCAACGTATTCCGGTACGTATCGCTGTTGACGACGGGCAAAAAAACCTTGAACGCCTGCGTCCAGAGATGTCGGTCCAGGTGACCATTGATACGCGCACGGAGGCGGAAAAATGATCCGTCCTCTGGCTCTTGCTTTCGCGATCGCCCTGGTGGGCTGCCAGTCGGCGGATGTCCAGCAGGCAGAACCTACGCTGGCAATTCCTGCCGCCTGGCGCGCCGATATCGGCCCGACCAGCGAGGTGGAAGGCGTCTGGTGGCGTAACTTCCACGACAGTGCGCTGAATCAGTACGTCGACCAGGCGCTGCGCCATAACAGCGACGTGCTGATCGCCCGCGAACGGGTCAACGAATATCAGGCCCGCGCTTACGCCGCCGACAGCAGCCTGTTTCCCTCACTGGATGCCAGCCTGAGCGGAAGCCGCGCTCGCGCACAGTCTGCCGCCACAGGCCTGCCGATTCACAGCACCGTCTATAAAGGTGGGCTGACGGCAAGTTACGATGTCGATCTGTGGGGCGCAAACCGCAGCGCGGCCAATGCCGCACAGGCCAGTCTGGAAGCGCAAAAAGCCGCCGCGGCCGCCGCTGACCTGACGGTGGCGACCGCCGTCGCCTCCGGCTATGTCACTCTGCTTTCACTCGACGAGCAGTTGCGCGTCACCGAACAAACGCTGAAATCGCGCGAAGATGCCTGGCATCTGGCAAAACGTCAATTCGAAACCGGCTATACCTCGCGGCTCGAGCTCATGCAGGCGGATTCAGAGCTGCGGGCAACGCGCGCTCAGGTTCCGGTATTACGTCATCAGATTGTCCAGCAGGAAAATGCGCTGAGCGTGTTGCTGGGCAATAATCCCGGCGCTGTCGCTCGCCATGAGTTTGCGCAGCTCACGCCGCTGACCTTGCCTTCTCAGCTACCGTCGACGCTTCTGGAGCGTCGACCGGATATCGTGCAGGCACAGCGTCAACTGCTGGCGGCCGATGCCACACTGGCATCGTCGAAAGCGCAGCTGCTGCCGTCCATCAACCTGACCGCCACCGGCACCCTCCAGGATCGCACCCTGCCCGACCTGCTCGATAACCCGCTACGTTTGTGGAGCCTTGGCGGCAGTATTCTGGCGCCGCTGTTGAACCGTCAGGCATTGAATGCGCAGGTTGACGTGTCGATGGCTCAACGCAATCAGGCGCTGTACGGCTATGAGAAAACGGTGCGTAACGCCTTTAAAGAGGTGAATGATAGTCTTGACGCTATCACTCGCTACGGCGAGCAGTTGGCAGAGCTCCAGGGGCAAGAAAACGTAGCTCAGGAAACGCTGCGCATTGCGCAGAACCGCTATCGCAACGGTTACTCGTCGTATCTTGATGTGCTGGATGCCCAGCGCACGCTGTTTTCAACGCAATTAAGCGAGGTGCAGGTAAAAAACAACCTGCTGCTGGCGCAAATCGATCTTTACCGGTCGCTCGGAGGCGGCTGGTCTTCAGTGTCAGGCTGACAAAACCTTAAGGGTGTCACAATGCAAAAGCAGTGGTCTGAGGTTGATAATTATCTGATCGAAAATTTAGTCCCCACCGATGCCGTGTTGGCGCAGGTGCTGGAAAACAATCACTGTGCAGGGCTCCCCGCGCATGATGTCGCCGCTAATCAGGGGCAGATGCTGGCGCTGTTTGTCCGTATGGTGGGGGCGAAATCCATTCTTGAGATTGGCACGCTTGGGGCTTACAGCACCATCTGGATGGCGCGCGAGCTGCCGCCTGGCGGGCGTTTAATCACTCTGGAGGCCGATCCGTTGCATGCGCGGGTGGCGCGGGAAAATATCGCGCTGGCGGGTCTGGAGGATCGCATTACGCTACGCGAAGGCCCGGCGCTGGATACACTGGCGACGCTGGAAGACGCCGCGCCGTTCGACCTGATTTTCATCGATGCTGATAAACCGAATAACCCCTACTACCTGCAATGGGCGCTGAAATACTCACGGCCCGGTACGCTGATTATCGGTGATAACGTGGTACGCGACGGCGAAGTCACCCATCCTGACAGCGATGATGAACGCGTACAGGGCGTCCGCCGGTTTATTGAGATGATGCGTAACGACCCGCGCCTGACGGCGACGGCACTACAAACCGTGGGTATCAAAGGCTGGGATGGCTTTACGCTGGCGTGGGTGAACGCGTAACGCGGTGACGGACAATGCGATCCCTCCTGCATTCCTCCTGATTCGCACTGGTATTTGCGCGTCGCGAGTTGCACCATCGGGCAAACGATGATGAGGGACGTATAATGACACGACGTTTTTTGCTGGTTTCACTGCTGGCCTTTTCCGCCAGCAGCTTTGCCGCCGATTACCCCGTTTTAACCCCGGCCACGCCGGAGTCGGTTGGTTTTGATCGCGCCCGGCTTGATAAGCTGGATAGCTGGATTCAGGATCAAATCAAGCAGGGTTATCCCAGCCTCAATCTGCTGATCGTTAAAGACAACCATATTGTTTATCAAAAAGCGTTTGGCGAGGCGAAAAAGTACGACGGTTCCACGTTAATGTCCTCACCGCTTCAGGCAACGACCGACACGCTGTACGACCTCGCGTCTAATACCAAAATGTACGCCACCAACTTTGCGCTGCAAAAGCTGGTTTATGAAGGCAAAATCCGCGTGGATGAGCGCGTTGCCACCTACCTGCCCGGCTTTGCCGATCGCCCTGACGATAAAATAAAAGGTAAGGATACGCTGCGCATCAGCGATATTCTGCACCACACCGCGGGCTTCCCCGCCGACCCGCAATACCCTAACCCACAGGTTGCCGGAAAGCTCTACTCCCAGGATAAAGCCACTACGCTTGAGATGATTAAGCGCACGCCGTTGCAGTACGTGCCCGGCACAAAGCATGTCTATAGCGACGTTGATTATATGATTCTCGGTTTTATTATCGAATCGGTGACGGGTATGCCGCTGGACAGCTACGTTGAGCAGACAATCTACCGTCCATTAGGGTTAACCCATACGGTGTTCAATCCGTTGCAAAAAGGCTTCAGCCGTAGCCAGATAGCGGCCACAGAACGCAACGGCAACACCCGTGATGGCGTTATCCATTTTCCGCATATCCGCACTCAGACAATCTGGGGGCAAGTGCATGATGAAAAGGCCTGGTATGCGATGGGCGGCGTCTCCGGCCACGCCGGATTATTTTCGAATACCCATGATATGGCGGTGTTGATGCAGGTGATGCTCAACGGCGGCGGCTACGGTAAGGTAAAGCTGTTCGATGCCAAAACGGTGGGCGATTTCACCCGCAGTTCAAAAGAGGATGCCACCTTCGGCCTCGGCTGGCGGGTAAACGGCAATTCGTCGATGACCACTACTTTCGGCAGCTTGAGCAACCAGCAGGTCTACGGCCATACCGGATGGACCGGTACGCTGACGGCGATCGACCCGGTTAACCAGATGGCGATAGTCATCCTCGGCAATCGCCCACACTCGCCGGTGGTCAACCCGAAGTCGAACCCCAATCAGTTCATCAGCGGACAGCTACCGATAGCAACCTACGGCTGGATTGTCGATCAGATTTACGGGGCATTAACCCACGGTTCATAGCTTGTTTAGCGAGATAAGTCGGAACCGCCAGCCATGGCCGCTCCAGGCGGCCTACCTATTCACTCCCCCTGTTTTCAACACAGTGCAATGAAGGTGTATCGTTCCATCTTTACCGGGCGTTGCGGGTAAGCTAAACACCTCATCCGGGTTACGGCTCAATTTGCCGCGTTCGCTGTATACACAGCCAAAAAACAAACAGGAGCAGTAGCGGATTAATCACCTTATTAGCATAATACAGTGCGTGGAAAACGAGCGAGCTGATTTGATGGTGTAACATTATCTGAGTAAACCATGGAATAATGACTAATCCAAACAATACCGGCAGACCAAACCACCATCCATTCTTACCAATATCATGCATTCTCCTGATACCCAAAGAGACGAGCGGTAAAATTAAAATCAGTGCAGAATATTTGCGTAACGGGATAAAAAAAAGAATGTTCCAGGCGAACATTAGGCCGCCCCGGCTGGTTCTGTCGGCAGGAATGACAACGACGACGAAATAGCTCACCAGAGCAATAAAGGCAACCAGACATAAATTAATTAAAATAAACGACCAAAATTCGCTTCGTGTTGCTTCGCCCTGGTATACAAATGTCTTTTTCCATGTGCGCCAATAACAATCACTAATATGGTTATCCATCAGTGTAACATCCCTGAATTATAGTCGTTGTAAAAAGAGAACTATGACTCATTGGGAAAAATATTAAAAGGATAGCGCCGTATTTTCAGAATAAATAAAGAAGCCCGATATTTTTATTCATCGGGCTTCTTTTCACAGACATCAGGCGACGATCTGATCCATTGCCTGCAAAATACGCTTATCCGAAATCGGATACGGTGTACCCAACTGCTGCGCGAAGAAGCTGACGCGCAGCTCTTCAATCATCCAGCGGATCTCCTTCACATCGTCATCCTCACGACGTGACGGCGGCAGCTTGTTCAGCCACTGTTGCCATGCCTGTTGAATGCTCTCTACCTTCAGCATCTGCGCACGGTCGCGATGCGGGTCGACGGCCATCTTCTCCAGACGTTTTTCAATTGCCTGCAGGTAACGCAGCGTATCGCCTAAACGACGGAAGCCGTTGCCGGTGACGAAACCGCGATAGACCAGACCGTTCATCTGCGCCTTAATATCCGACAGCCCCAGCGCCATGCTCATGTCCACGCGGCCTTTCAGACGTTTGTTGACGTTAAATACCGCCGTGAGGATTTGCTCAACCTGTTTAGCAATCTCGACCACCGTCTCGTTAAGGTCGGCGCGCACTTTCTCATGCAGCGCGTTAAAGCCCGCTTCGGTCCACACCGGGCCACCGGCCTCGTCGATCAGCTTATCTACACCGCAGGAGATGCAGTCATCAATCAAATCCAGCACTTTGCCGTAAGGGTTAAAATACAGCCCCAGCTTGGCTTTGTTCGGCAACTTCTCGTGCAGATACTTGATCGGCGATGGGATGTTCAGCAACAGTAAACGGCGCAGACCGCGCCACATCGCCTGCTGCTGTTCCAGCTCGTTATCAAACAGCTTGATAGCTACGCTGTCGCGCTCATCCACCAACGCGGGCCAGGCTTTCACCTTATAGTTGCCGCGCTTCTGCTCGTAGCGGTCCGGCAGATCGCCAAAGCTCCAGATATGCAGGCCATTCTGCTCGATACCATCGTCAGCCACCGCCGAGAGGGTTTCCTGCACTTTGCCCTTCAGTCCGTCCTTCAGCGCCTGCAAGGAGCGGCCTTCCTGAAGTTTCTTGTTTTTATCGTCCACCACGCGGAAAGTGATTTTCAGGTGATCGGGTACCTGATCCCACTGCCAGGCCTCGCGGTCGACGGTGACGCCGGTCATCCGACGCAGCTCACGCTCCAGCGAATCAAGCAGCGGTAACTGCAGCGGTGTGACGCGGCCTAAAAACGCTTCGGCATAATTTGGCGCGGGCACAAAGTTGCGGCGAATCGGCTTCGGCAACGATTTAATCAGCGCGATAATCAGCTCGCGGCGCAGCCCTGGGATCTGCCACTCAAACCCGGCCTCTTCCACCTGATTTAACAACGGCAGCGGAATATGCACCGTCACCCCGTCGGCATCTGCCCCGGGTTCAAACTGGTAGCTCAGACGCAGCTTAAGGTTGCCCTGATGCCAGAAGTTCGGGTAGTCCAGCTTGCTGACCTGCTCCGCACCTTCTTTGATCAGCATGCTCTTCTCAAAGTTGAGCAGATCCGGCGTCTCGCGGCTGGCCTGTTTCCACCACTTGTCAAAGTGGCGTGCGGAAATCACTTCATGGCTGATACGCTGGTCGTAGAATTCAAACATCGTCTCATCATCGACCAGAATGTCGCGACGGCGCGACTTATGTTCCAGCTCTTCAATTTCGCTACGCAGCTTCAGGTTATCGCGGAAGAAGGCGTGACGGGTTTGCCAGTCGCCTTCCACCAGCGCGTGACGTATAAACAGCTCGCGGCACAGCGCCGGGTCAATCTGGCTGTAGTTGACCTTACGTGCGGCAACGATCGGCAGGCCGTAGACGGTGACCTTTTCGGTCGCCATCACCGCCCCCAGCGCCCGCTCCCAGTGCGGCTCGCTGTACGAGCGTTTCATTAAATGCTGGGCGACCGGCTCCACCCATTCCGGGTCAATACGTGCGGCAATACGCCCCCACAGACGGCTGGTTTCCACCAACTCGGCAACCATCGTCCATTTTGGCGGCTTCTTAAATAAGCCTGAGCCAGGGAAGATGGAGAAACGGGCGTTACGCGCGCCGGTAAATTCCTGTTTATCCGCGTCTTTCATGCCAATGTGCGACAGTAAGCCGGTTAACAACGCGACGTGAATTTCACGATACGCCGCCGGCTCGCTGTTGACCGGAATGCCCAGTTCTTTCACCACCTGACGCAGCTGGGTGTAGATATCCTGCCACTCGCGCACGCGCAGATAGTTGAGGAAATCCAGTTTGCACTGGCGGCGGAACTGGTTGGACGACAGCGCTTTCTGCTGCTCGCCGAGGTAGTTCCACAGATTAACGAACGCCAGAAAATCAGACTCTTTATCGTGGAAGCGGCGATGTTTTTCATCGGACGCCTGCTGTTTGTCCATCGGGCGCTCGCGCGGATCCTGAATGGACAACGCCGAGGTGATGATCATCGCCTCGCGCACGCAGCCGTGTTTCTGCGCTTCCAGCACCATCCGCGCCAGACGCGGATCGACCGGCAGCTGGCTTAACTGGCGGCCTAACGGCGTCAACTTATAAGCGGTTTGCTGCTCGTCGGTGGTGATCGCGCTCAGCTCTTCCAGCAGACGCACGCCGTCCTGAATATTGCGTTTATCCGGCGCTTCAACAAACGGGAACGCTGCGATATCGCCCAGGCCCAACGCGGTCATCTGCAAAATAACGGACGCCAGGTTGGTACGCAGAATCTCCGGGTCGGTAAACTCCGGGCGGGACAGGAAGTCGTCCTCTGAATAGAGACGAATACAGATCCCCTCAGAGACACGCCCACAGCGGCCTTTACGCTGGTTGGCGGAAGCCTGCGACACCGGCTCAATCGGCAGTCGTTGTACTTTCGTACGGTAGCTATAGCGGCTGATACGCGCGGTACCGGGGTCTATCACGTATTTAATGCCCGGCACGGTGAGCGAGGTTTCCGCCACGTTGGTGGCCAGCACAATACGTCGCCCGCTATGCGGCTGGAAGACGCGGTTCTGTTCGCTGTTCGACAAACGGGCGTACAGCGGCAGAATTTCGGTATGACGCAGCTCTCGTTTGCTCAGCGCATCGGCGGTATCGCGGATTTCACGCTCACCGCTCATAAAGATCAGAATATCACCCGGGCTCTCCTGCCCCAGTTCATCCACGGCGTCGAAAATCGCCTGCAGTTGGTCACGTTCGGTATCGTCCGCCTCTTCTACGATCGGGCGATAGCGCACCTCGACCGGATAAGTGCGGCCAGAAACTTCGATAATTGGCGCGTTATTAAAGTGCCGGGAGAAGCGTTCAGGATCGATGGTTGCCGAGGTGATGATCACTTTCAGGTCAGGGCGACGCGGCAGCAGTTCTTTCAGGTAGCCCAGCAGGAAGTCGATGTTCAGACTGCGCTCGTGCGCTTCATCGATGATAATAGTGTCGTACTGCATCAGCAGGCGGTCCTGCTGAATTTCCGCCAGCAGAATACCGTCGGTCATCAATTTGACCATGGTGTTATCGCTGACGTGATCGCTGAATCGCACTTTGTAACCAATGCAGCCGCCCGGTTCGGTTTTCAGCTCTTCAGCAATACGGTTGGCGACGGTTCGCGCCGCCAGACGACGCGGCTGAGTATGGCCAATCAGACCTTTAATGCCGCGCCCCAACTCCATACAGATTTTGGGTAGCTGAGTGGTTTTACCCGAACCGGTCTCACCAGCGACGATCACCACCTGGTTATCGCGGATCGCGTTGAGGATATCCTGTTTTTTCTGGCTAACGGGCAGATTTTCCGGGTAGTCAATGACCGGGCGTGACGCTTCACGCAGCACAACCTTACCGGCTGCCTGTTCAATTTCCTGCGCCATCTCCTGGTAAATGGCCTGTTGAGCATCAGGATTTTTAACTTTCTTAACGCCGTGCAGTCGACGGGCAAACCGCTGTTTATCCCGCAACGTTAGCGCATCAAGGCGCTGACTCAGCATAGCGAAGGTTATTTTTTGTTGTTCTGTCATAGTCTTATTGGGCAGTACGGTGCCTGGAAAAACGCTTATCAAGTATCGCTCTATCATACCACATTCGTGCACTCTGAACCTTGTTCAAAAAAACTGAATATAGAATTCGATATATTGCGCTATCCCTGTGGCAGGATTGTGAATAGAGTGTCACTAAGCAACAGGGCGCAGCCCGTCAATCAAATATAAGGAATCACGTAATGAGCAAAGTATTAGTTCTGAAATCCAGCATCCTGGCAGGCTACTCTCAATCTGGTCAGCTGTCCGACTATTTTGTTGAACAGTGGCGTGAAAAGCACTCCGCTGATGAAATCACCGTACGTGACCTGGCCGCCAACCCGATCCCGGTGCTGGATGGTGAACTGGTCGGCGCGCTGCGTCCGAGCGATTCCCCGCTGACCCCGCGCCAGCAGGAAGCGCTGAATCTTTCTGACGAACTGATTGCCGAGCTGAAAGCCCACGATGTGATTGTTATCGCCGCGCCGATGTACAACTTCAACATCCCGACTCAGTTGAAAAACTATTTCGACCTGATTGCCCGCGCTGGCGTCACCTTCCGCTACACCGAAAAAGGCCCGGAAGGCCTGGTGACCGGCAAACGCGCTATCATCCTGACCAGCCGCGGCGGCATTCATAAAGATACCCCGACCGACCTGATCACCCCGTACCTGAACGTGTTCCTGGGCTTCATCGGCATCACCGACGTGAACGTCGTCTTCGCTGAAGGCATCGCTTACGGCCCGGAAGTGGCAACCAAAGCAACCGCAGATGCTAAATCGGTGATCGATAGCCTCGTGGCTTAATCGCCCCTGCTATACCAAAGCCCTGCTCATGAGCAGGGCTTTTGCTTATGGCTCCGGGCTACTTTTTTTCGTAACGCAGGTACCCGGCGATCCCCCCGCCACCATCTTTCGGATGGTGAACGCCTTCATGAACTTCCAGGCATGCAAAATCAAACGGCGAAACGCCCTCCAGGCAGGCCACGTTGACCCCATATTGCTCAGGATTTGAGCGTCGCTGATGGAAGGTATAAATGCCACAAACGGAACAGAAGAAATGGACGGCTTCGCCGGTATTAAAGCGATACTCCGTCAGCTTATCCTTCCCTCGTACGATCTCAATTCCCGCCAGCGGTGCCGAGACAACGACCGCACCACGCATCCGGCAGTAGGAACAGTTGCAGCGACGGGCGGTATTTAGTCCATCGCTTAACGCCACGGTAAACGCCACCGCGCCGCAGTGGCACTGGGCGGAGAGTTTGTCAGCCATAACGCCTCCTGTCAGCCTTGCGCGGCAATGCTATCAAGTGTAGCCAGCACTTCAGCCGACAAAACCAGATCGGCGGCAGCCATATTTTCCCGCAAATGCGCCACCGACGAGGTGCCGGGGATCAGCAGAATATTCGGCGAACGGTGCAGCAGCCAGGCCAGCGCAACCTGCATCGGCGTGGCGCCGAGCGCGCGCGCCACCTCAATGAGCGTGGAAGATTGCAGCGGAGAAAAACCGCCGAGCGGGAAGAATGGCACGTAGGCGATACCGTCACGCGCCAGTGCATCAATCAACGCATCATCAGCGCGATGGGCAATATTGTATTCATTCTGCACACAGACAATCGGCGCAATCTGCCGCGCCTGCGCCACCTGCGTCGGCGTGACGTTACTCAGGCCAATATGCTTCACCAGCCCCTGCTGCTGTAGCTCAGCCAGCACGTTGACGCTGGCCTCAATGCTGCCTTCGCACGGTGCATGTCCATCGCCAATCATCACGCGCATATTGACTACATCCAGCACGTCCAGCCTGAGGTTGCGCAGGTTATCATGGACCGCTTGCTTGAGTTCTTCGGGGGAAAATGCCGGTAGCCAGGAGGCGTCGTCGCCGCGACGCGCGCCAATTTTGGTGACGATCGTCAGGTCATCCGCGTACGGATGCAGCGCTTCACAAATGATCTGGTTAGTCACGTGCGGGCCATAGACATCACTGGTGTCGATATGATTAACCCCCAGTTCGAGGGCTTCACGCAGCACGGAAATGGCCGCATGTCGGTCTTTCGGCGGGCCGAAAACGCCGGGGCCAGCCAGCTGCATCGCCCCGTAACCGAGGCGATTAACAAATTGAGAACCAAGGGAAAACGTACCGTACTGTGTCATAACGTCCTGCCTGTAGCATCGCGAAGTGTCATTCTATTCTTAACCATCGCGCAAAGACGCTCAAGAAGAATACCGGGCATTAAGAGCCTATCCCAATAGGGTTTTGTTCCAGACAATGACACCACAGGCAAAATGCAGCATCGCCTCATAATTCTCG
>PPYF01024793.1_pt1 | contig 28950 bp, 33 predicted proteins | sample 1559871 | NCBI WGS metagenome assembly PPYF01 (sample SAMN08240021, study PRJNA423297) | Human gut metagenome, whole genome shotgun sequencing project.
CTCCTGCCTGCTTGATTTGAAAAGCATGAATTTTCTGAAAGGACAGGCGTTTGCCTGTTTTTGAAATGAATAAGATATTTCACGTCATTTTTATGAAATAAAATGAATGTTAGAAAAAATATGCTTTATATTAGTCTAACATATTTTAAGGAAAATCACCATATCTCAAAATTCACATATATTAGTCATATAATGTCTGAAACGGAAGTGTGGATCTATGAATAAAAAATTACCGTATTACATGGCGTATCCTCTGCCTCTTCAGTATGATGATGAGCGCAAAGAGCGTAGAGATTATGAGTACATGAAGAGTCTTTATCCGGATGTGGCAAAACGGCTGCTCCCGTATATAGAGGAAGAATGTGACAGGATGGAATATGACAACAGCATGATGTATGATGAATATCCTGACCGTCTGCAGCTGCATCTGATGTGCAAAAGAGTCTGTGAAAATGTAAGAAAACATGAAAAAATTTTCTATGGAACAGAATATGAAGGACTTCTGTCGCAGGCAGAAGAAAACAGTGTCATGAAGATGGAAGAGGCAGAGCGGATGCAGGAGCCGGAATCTGAATGGGAACCTGAATTTATGCAGGTGCAGGAACAGAATCGGCGGGAACCGGAAAGAAGACGTATGCCGAACTGGCTTCAGAATCTGATTGAAGTTATGCTGTATCATGAACTATATAAAAGAAGAAGTGATCATCGCAGGTCTCGCCACAGAATTTACTAATTGCAGATTTTGTGCTATGATAAAAACGATGTAGACACGAAGATTTTGGGATAAAAGTTAACATGATTATGGAAAAATAAGGGTGAAAATACGTATGAAGAATCTGATTTTTATAGGAATGCCGGCAGTTGGAAAGAGTACGGTCGGAGTGGTTGTCGCAAAACGGCTGGGAATGGAATTTATCGATACAGATTTATTGATTCAGAAGCAAGAGGGACGTCTGCTCAGAGAGATTATAGCAGATGTGGGGGAAGATGGATTTCTTGCCATTGAGAATCAGGTGAATTGTCAGGTGAATGCCGAGCGCGCCGTAATCTCTCCGGGAGGAAGTGTTGTATACTGCGAAGAGGCGATGAAACATTTTAAAGAAATAGGAACAGTCGTATATTTGAAGGCTTCTTATCGCACAATAAAAGAGAGGATCCGCAGTCCGAAAAAGCGGGGAGTCGTACTCAGAGAAGGGCAGACTTTCCGGGATTTGTATGAAGAACGGACAAAACTTTTTGAACAATATGCAGACCTTACGATATGCGAGGACGGCTGTCAGATTGAGGAAACGATCGATGCAGTTTTGACGCAGATCGAGGCGCTGGAGAAAAAATGATTTTACAAATTGAAATTTTATGGTATAATAACTAATCGTATTATAGGGTAAAAAGGCGAATTATCGTTTCTTTTTGCTTTTATAAGGCGGGAGTAATGAAATTTAACAAGGGACTACGATAGAATTATCGATAATCGAGGTGCAATATGGAGCAGTATATTATCAAAGGCGGCAATCCGCTGGTAGGGGAAGTTGAAATCGGCGGAGCTAAAAATGCGGCACTGGCTATTCTCGCGGCAGCGATCATGACAGACGAGACCGTTCTGATTGACAATCTGCCGGATGTAAATGATATCAATGTGTTGCTGGAAGCGATTCAGGGAATCGGAGCAATGGTTCAGAGAGTTGACAGACACACAGTTAAGATTAACGGAAGCGCAATTACAGACTTTAATATAGAATATGATTATATCAAGAAGATCAGAGCATCTTACTATCTTTTGGGTGCGATGCTTGGAAAGTACAAGAGAGCAGAAGTGGCTCTGCCGGGCGGATGCAATATCGGAAGCAGACCGATCGATCAGCATCTGAAGGGATTCCGCGCATTGGGTGCGGATGTGGATATTGAGCACGGCAAGATCGTGGCAGAAGCAGAGCATCTGAGAGGAACACATCTGTATTTTGATGTGGTATCTGTAGGAGCAACGATCAACGTGATGATGGCAGCAGCCATGGCGGACGGTCTTACGATCATGGAGAACGTTGCCAAGGAGCCTCATGTCGTAGATGTTGCGAACTTCTTAAACAGCATGGGAGCAAACATCCGCGGTGCCGGAACAGATGTAATCAAGATCCGTGGAGTCAAGAGCCTCCATAAGACAGAATATTCCATCATTCCGGATCAGATTGAAGCAGGTACTTTTATGTTTGCTGCAGCAGCGACAAAGGGAGATGTGACGGTATTAAATGTCATTCCGAAACATCTGGATGCGACAATCTCCAAGCTTGTGGACATCGGATGTGAAGTAGAAGAGTTTGATGATGCGGTAAGAGTGGTGGCGAAGAACCGCTTGAGAAGCACACAGGTGAAGACATTGCCGTATCCGGGATATCCGACAGACATGCAGCCGCAGATCGGGGTAGTGCTTGCGCTCGCGCAGGGTACAAGTACGATCACAGAGAGTATTTTTGAGAACAGATTTAAGTATCTGGATGAGCTGGCAAGAATGGGTGCAGTGATCAAAGTAGAGGGCAACTCTGCAACCATCGAAGGTGTAGAGAAGTTTTCCGGAGCGAGAGTCAGTGCGCCGGATTTAAGAGCAGGTGCGGCGCTTTGTATCGCAGGGCTTGCGACAGACGGAATCACTATTGTGGATGATATCGTCTATATCCAGAGAGGATACGAGAGATTTGAAGAAAAGCTGCGCGGTCTTGGCGGAATCATTGAAAAGGTTTCTGATGAGAAAGAGATTCAGAAATTTAAGCTGAAAGTAGGCTGATATATAACGGGGGAGTGAAGATGCAGGACGGTGAGTTCTGCATCTTTTGATAAATCACAGGGAGGTTCAAAAGAGAAAATGAGCAGTGAACGATACGATGAAGCGGTAAGGGAACAGAAGAAAGCAGAGCGCAAAAAGCAGGTGCAAAAGCAGGTTATCATCCTTGTGATCGCTCTGGTGGTGATCGCAGTTGCAGCTGCGGCAGTGTTTTTCACGATAAAAGGTAAGAAAAGCGAGCCAAAAGATACAACGAAGGCATCGAGCAGCGGACTTGCCGGTGCGATCAGTGCAAGCTATGAGACATTTGCTTCTGAGGCAGATCCGGATGCGTCTGCGGAAGACGTAAAAAAAGAAGCAGAGGACTTTGCAGCATGGATCCAGAAGACATATCCGGATGAATCTTCCGGAAAGCTTCAAAAAACCATGAAATCAGGAAAAGTATCCGCAGAGGATTTTTATAGCAGCTATGGAAAGACGCTGCATGTGCTGTCTGATGAGTATAAAGGGTACTTAAAAGATGATGAGACAGCAGCTGCAAATCATATCTATCAGAAAGACGGCGCGAAGGACGGACAGGCGGAGATCGCGATAGCAGGGAACCTGACACTGACAGAAGAAGGTTATACACTGGGCAAATACGATGAGACTGGAGATTTAAGCCAGATGCTCTCAGAGCAGATTTTAAGTGCGATGACAGGAGCGGATGCACTCTTTTTGAATCAGGAATTCAGCATCAGCAGTAAAGGGGAGGTATTATCAGGAAAGACTTCGATCCTGCATGCCAATGCAGAACGTATGAATATATTGGAAGCATTGGGAGCAGATATTGTGTCTCTTGGAAATGAGCATGCGGCAGGTTATGGACAAGATGCCTTAAAAGAGAACATGGAGCTGTTAAAAAATGCAGGAATGGCATATGTAGGAGCAGGAACAGATGCCGCAGATGCTGCGCAGCCGGCGTATTTGATCATCAATGGAATCAAGATTGGATTTACATCAGCTTCCGGCATGGAAGATTCTTATGATATGGCGGCAGGTGACGGCAAAGCGGGGATTTTAGAATATACAGAGGCAGAGCAGTATACAAAAGTGATCCAGGAGGCTGCTATAAAGTGCGATTATCTGATTGTGTATGATCATGAAGGAAAAGGGGATGCCAATGGTGTGGAATCCTACCAGAAAGAGCATGCAGCTGCATTTTTGCAGGCAGGAGCGGATATCGTGATTGGCGGACATTCTGATCGTCTGCAGGGAATTGAGTATATCGATGGAAAACCGGTTGTGTACAGCATAGGATCTGTGCTGACAGACGGAACAAGCAGATATTCGGCAGTATTAAAGCTCAACATCACATCAGAAGGGTTAAAAGAGATGTCGTTCGTTCCGGGAATCCAGACAGAAGATATGACAGAATATCTGGATTCTGCAGAGACACAGAAGAAGATGTATGATGCAGTTGCAGCTCTGTGCCCGAATGCATCGATTGATGAAAATGGAGTCGTTACAGAGAAAAAATAGAATTCCATATTGACATTTCTGGTAATACGGTGTAGAGTTCTATTGTCACAAAAATGAATATGAAAACTTTCTCTTATTCAGAGCAGTGGAGGTACAAAGGACCTATGAAGCTGCGGCAACCCCGTCAAGGAAGGTGCCAACCTGAGCGAGCAATCGAACAATAAGAGGATTGTTTTGGTAAAGAACAGTCCGCTTTTTGGCGGGCTGTTTTTATTAGAAGAGATGCAGTCCGAAAAGAGAGAAAGAAACAAAGAAGGAGGAACAAAATGGAAAAATTATTATTTACATCGGAATCTGTTACAGAGGGACATCCGGATAAGATCTGTGATGCGATTTCAGATGCGATCCTGGACGCTTTGATGGAGCAGGATCCGATGAGCCGTGTTGCATGTGAGACTTGCGTGACAACCGGTATGGTCATGGTCATGGGAGAGATTACAACAAAAGCATATGTAGATATTCCGAGAATTGTAAGAGATACAGTGCGTGAGATCGGATACACAAGAGGAAAGTTCGGATTTGATGCAGATACATGCAGCGTGCTGACAACGATCGATGAGCAGTCGGCAGATATTGCACTTGGTGTAGACAAGGCATTGGAAGCAAAAGAAAATAAAATGTCCGATAATGAACTGGAAGCAATCGGAGCAGGAGATCAGGGTATGATGTTTGGATATGCATCCAACGAAACAGCAGAATTTATGCCGTATCCGATCGCAATGGCACACAAACTTGCCCTTCAGCTGACAAAAGTGCGCAAGGACGGAACGCTCTCTTACCTGCGTCCGGACGGAAAGACACAGGTAACAGTAGAGTATGATGAGAATGGAACTCCGAAACGTCTGGATGCAGTGGTACTTTCTACACAGCATGATCCGGATGTGACACAGGAACAGATCCACGCAGATATCAAGAAATATGTATTTGACGAGATCATCCCGGCTGAGATGGTAGATGAACATACAAAATTCTTCATCAATCCGACAGGCCGTTTTGTGATCGGCGGACCACACGGAGACAGCGGTCTGACAGGAAGAAAGATTATTGTAGATACTTACGGCGGAATGGCACGTCACGGCGGCGGGGCATTCTCCGGAAAAGACTGTACAAAGGTAGACCGTTCTGCGGCATATGCAGCACGTTATGCAGCAAAGAACATTGTGGCAGCAGGACTGGCTGACAAGTGCGAAATTCAGCTTTCTTATGCGATCGGTGTTGCTCAGCCGACTTCCATTATGGTAGATACATTCGGAACAGGAAAAGTATCCGAAGAAAAACTGGTGGAAATCGTGCGTGAGAACTTTGATCTTCGTCCGGCAGGAATCATCAAAATGCTGGATTTAAGACGTCCGATCTACAAACAGACTTCTTCTTACGGACACTTTGGAAGAAACGATCTGAATCTTCCGTGGGAAAAACTGGACAAAGCAGAAGTATTGAAAAAATATTTATAACAGTAGACGGAATGCCTCTTTTGGTTTATAGTAATACGAAAGAGGTGCGGAAAATAAAAAAGAAGGACAGGGACCTGCACCAGGGACTGTCCTCTTTTCTGTATTAGAGCATGCAGGATGGGAGGCGATGAAGATGAAATTAAAAACCAAGCTGATTCTTGCGTTTATGATCGTGATGATTCTGCCTACATTGTTTACAACTGTAGCGATGACGGCATTTGCGCCAAAAGCGGTGAATGATATTCAGGAATTATATCTGATCATTGTATTTTGCACGGCATCAGCTCTGATCTTCTGGATTTACAGGACGGTTTCACTGCCGCTTGCAAAACTGCAGGCAGCGGCCCGCAATATCAAAGAGGGCAATCTGGATTTTGAAATTAAGAATGAGACCAATGATGAAATCGGACAGCTCTGTCAGGATTTTGAAGAGATGCGTTTGAGACTGAAGGCAAACGCAGAAGAAAAGGTGGCATATGATAAAGAGAACAAAGAATTGATCAGTAATATTTCCCATGATCTGAAGACACCGATCACGGCTATCAAAGGTTATGTGGAAGGAATTATGGATGGAGTTGCAGACACTCCGGAGAAGATGGACAGATATATCAAGACCATCTACAATAAGGCGAATGAAATGGATCTTCTGATCAATGAACTGACATTCTATTCCAAGATCGATACGAACCGTATTCCGTATAATTTTACGACGATCTCGGCAAAGCAGTATTTTGGTGACTGTGCAGAGGATTTGTTTATGGAACTGGAGGCAAAGGGCGTACAGTTTCGGTATAGAAATTATCTGGAGACAGATTCTAAGGTGATTGTGGATCCGGAGCAGCTTCGAAGAGTGATCAGCAATATTGTAGGGAATTCTGTAAAATATATGGATAAGTCAGATCCTTCCATTACCATGGATTTAAAGGATGTAGGAGATTTTGTTCAGATTGAACTGGGAGACAACGGAAAAGGGATTGCGGCGAAAGATCTTCCGAATATATTTGACCGGTTTTACCGGACAGATGCGTCACGGAATTCTTCCAAAGGCGGAAGCGGGATCGGGCTTTCGATCGTGAAAAAAATTGTAGAAGAACATGGAGGAAAGATCTGGGCTACCAGTGAAGAGGGCGTCGGGACAACCATGTACTTTGTAATCAGAAAATATCAGGAGGTACCAATGAATGAGTAAACGAATATTGATTGTAGAAGATGAGGAAAGTATTGCAGATTTAGAGCGGGACTATCTGGAGTTGAGCGGATTTCAGGTAGAAGTGGCAAATGACGGAGAGACAGGGCTTAACAAGGCAATGAAAGAGGAGTTTGATCTGATCATTCTGGATCTGATGCTTCCGGGAGTGGATGGGTTTGAAATCTGCCGTGAAGTGCGGAGTCATAAAAATACACCGATCATTATGGTATCTGCAAAGAAGGATGACATTGACAAGATCCGTGGTCTCGGACTGGGAGCAGACGATTATATGACAAAGCCATTCAGCCCGAGTGAGCTGGTGGCAAGAGTGAAGGCGCATTTGTCCCGTTATGAGCGTCTGATCGGAAGCAATGTAGAAGAAAATGATGTGATCGAGATCCGTGGTCTGAAGATCGATACGACAGCGAGAAGGGTGTGGGTGAATGGAGAAGAACGTTCCTTTACGACAAAAGAATTTGATCTTTTAACGTTCCTTGCAGGACATCCGAATCATGTATATACAAAAGAAGAGTTGTTCCGGGAAATCTGGGATATGGAATCCGTAGGAGACATTGCGACTGTGACGGTGCATATTAAAAAGATCCGTGAAAAAATCGAGTATGATACATCTCATCCGCAGTACATTGAGACAATATGGGGGGTTGGATACCGGTTTAAGGTATAAAATAGTAAAATGAAAACAGATTGGCATAACTTGCACAGTAAAGTTCAGGAAAAAAGAAAAAAAGTAACATTTAACACGATGCAGATCATTGCGTTTGGATTTTTAGGAGTGATTTTTCTCGGAAGTATCCTGTTATATCTTCCGATCAGTAATCAGGAGCCGATTGCGTATCTGGACGCACTGTTCGTATCGGTTTCGGCCGTGTGTGTGACAGGGCTGGTCACTGTATTTCCGGCTGCACAGTTTACCTTGTTTGGAAAGGTAGTACTGCTGGGGCTGATCCAGATCGGAGGACTGGGTGTCATCGCATGTACGATGGCGGTATTTCTGGCAATTCGCAAGAAGATCACCATGAAGAGCAGGGTTATGATCCAGCAGACATACAATCTGGAGACGTTGAGCGGAATGGTACGGTTTATTATCCGGATTCTGAAGGGAACAGTTCTTGTAGAGGGCATCGGAGCGGTGTTATTTGCGTTTCATTTTGTTCCTGAGTATGGATTTATCAAAGGTGTAGCATACGGGATTTTTCATTCTGTTTCTGCATTTTGTAATGCAGGCATTGACGTGCTTGGCACTTCCAGCTTTATGGAGTATGTAAGCTCACCTCTTGTCAGTCTGACTACGATGTTTTTGATCGTTGCGGGAGGACTCGGATTCACAGTCTGGCATGATGTGCGAATGAACCTGCAGGATGTGGCAGGACAGAAACGCCCCTTAAAACGCTTGTTTACGAGATTGCATCTTCAGTCCAAGATGGTGATCGTCATGACAGCGGGATTGATCATGATAGGAACGCTGGGATATTTTCTGCTGGAGTATCACAATGATGCAACCATCGGAAAGCTTGGATTTGGTGAAAAGCTTCTGGCATCCGGATTTCAGTCCGTGACGACGAGAACAGCTGGATTTGCTACAGTTTCTCAGGCAGAACTGACTTCGGCATCCAAGTTGTTTGGATGTATTCTGATGTTTATCGGAGGTTCTCCGGGAGGTACGGCGGGCGGTATCAAGACGACGACAATGGCCATCTTGCTGCTCACCTGTGCTGCAGTGATCCGGGGAAGAAAATCAACGGAGTGTTTCGGAAGACGGCTTGCAGAATCCAATGTACGTTCCGGGATTGCGATTGTATTTCTTACATTTGCAATCTGGCTGACAGGTCTGTTCGGACTTGCTGTTTTAGAGCCTGATGAGCGGTTTATCGACTTGATGTACGAGGCGACCTCCGCGATCGGAACGGTGGGACTTTCCGCAGATCTGACGCCGTCGCTGACAAGAGGCAGTCATGTGATCCTGATGATCCTCATGTATGTGGGGCGAATCGGGCCGATCACCATGGCGCTGGTATTTGCCGGAAGAGAAGATATGCAGGCAAAATTCAGGGATTTGCCGGAAAAACGGATTATGTTAGGATAGAAGAGGTAGAAAGACATGAAAAAACAATTTGCAGTGTTTGGATTGGGAAGTTTCGGGCGGAGTGTTGCCCTGACACTGGAAAATCTGGGATGCGATGTAGTGGTAGTAGATAAATCATATGAAAAGATCCAGGAGATTTCAGATATGGTCTCTTATGCGATGCGGGCGGATGTGTCAGATCCCGATGCACTTCATGCACTGGGGGGAAGAAATCTGGACGGAGCAGTCGTTGCGGTCTCTGAAAATCTGGAAGCGAGCATTATGGCCACGATCATCTCCAAAGAGATGGGAATCCCGTATGTGCTGGCAAAGGCGAAAGATGAGCTGCAGGGCGCGATTCTCGAAAAGGTGGGGGCAGATGCCATTGCCTATCCGGAGTGTGACATGGGAGAACGAGTTGCAAAAAGCCTGATGTCTACTGCGTTTACGGACTGGATCGAGCTGTCGTCCGAATACAGTATGGCAGAGGTGGCAATTCCGGAAAAATGGGTAGGCAAAAGCCTCAGTGAATTAAAAATCCGGGAACAGTACGGAATCAATGCAGTCGGAATCATTCAGGGAGAGAAGGTGGAGGTTACCCTGGATCCCTATGCACCGCTTCCGAAAGATGCAATCCTGATTTTGATCGGAGCAACCGCTGTTCTGGAAAAATTTCATACATGGAAGTAGGAAAGATGATCACAAGTACAAGTAATCAAAGAATCAAAGAATTATCTCAAATACAGAAAAAAAGCAAGGTGCGGAGCCGCGAGGGAGTTTTCGTTGCGGAAGGGATCCGCATGGTGAGGGAAACGCCTTATGAGCGTCTTGTCAGCCTGTATTTTTCGGAGAGTTTTGAAAAAAAATATGGAAATGAAGTATTGGATGCAATTTCCGGGGGAGATTTAAAAATCCGGGAGCAGATTCGGAGAAAGACGGAGATTTTGTCTGATGCGGTATTTTCTTATGTGTCTGATACTAAGACACCGCAGGGAGTTCTGGCAGTGGTGCGTCAGATGGAGTATACACTGGAGCAGATGACAGATGGAGTTATCCCGCATCTGATGATCTTAGATAACCTGCAGGATCCGGGCAATCTGGGAACAATCTTTCGGACAGCGGAGGCTGCCGGAGTGACAGGTATCATCATGAGCCGGGACTGTGTGGATATTTATAATCCGAAGACGATCCGCTCGACAATGGGGGCGCTTTACCGGATGCCGTTTGTATATGTGGAGGATCTGAGAGAAACGATCCATACATTAAAAGAAAAAAACATCAAAAGCTATGCGGCACATCTGGATGGAAAGAACACCTATGATAAAGAAGATTACAGGCAGGGAACGGCTTTCCTGATCGGGAATGAGGGAAACGGACTCAGAGAAGAGATTGCACAGTGTGCGGATACCTGGATCCGGATTCCGATGTGCGGACAGGTGGAGTCGTTGAACGCAGCAGTGGCAGCGACAGTTCTGATGTTTGAAGTCAGCAGGCAGAGGAGAGGATAAACCATTTTCAGAAATTGACAGGGGTGATAGGATGGAACCATTGTTAGATCTGACAAAAGAATATGGTCTGGTGCTGGATGGCGGCGGAGCAAGAGGGGCCTATCAGATCGGTGCATGGACAGCGCTTGAGGAAGCAGGCGTGAAGGTTTGTGCGGTGGCAGGGACTTCTGTAGGAGCATTAAACGGTGCTCTGATCTGTATGGACAGTGTGGAGAATGCACAGAAGATCTGGGCAGAGATGAAGTTTTCCAGAGTCATGGATGTGGATGATGAGTGGATGCAGCATCTGTTTAGCAAAGATGGAAAATTAAAAGAAGTACTCTCTGAACTCTGGAAAAAACTCTCAGATGGAGGTGTGGATGTTACACCGCTTCGAAATCTGATCCACGAAGTGGTGGATGAAGAGAAAATCCGGCATTCGGGAAAGGAGTTCTGTCTTCTGACATTTTCTGTGACGGATATGAAAGAGATGGATCTTTCGCTGGAAGATATTCCCGAAGGTACTCTGGAAGACTTTTTACTCGCCAGCGCTTATCTGCTTGGATTTAAAAATGAAAAACTGCAGGGAAAGCGTTATATTGACGGAGGCGTGATCAATAATGTTCCGTTGAACTCTCTGCTAAACCGCGGGTATAAAGATATTATCACCATCCGGATCCACGGGCCGGGAAGAGAGCCGCGGGCAAATATCCCGGAAGACGGAGAAGTTTACGAGATCAGCCCGAGAGTGCGTCTGGGCAGTATTCTGGAATTTGACAGCAAAAGGAGCAGACAGAACCTGAAGATCGGTTATTATGATGCAAAACGGATGCTCTATGGTCTGGAAGGATTTATGTATTATCTGGAGCAGACCCATGAGGAGACGTGGTATGAGGACAGATTGTGCGAGATTCCGGATCTGGAGAAAGCCGAGATGGCATTTGTACTGAAGCTTCCCATCGGGTGTTCTGCCAAAGAGTTGTATCTGGCAATGCTGGAGGCAAGTGCCAAGCTGCTTCGCATTCCCAAATATCAGATTTATACTGTGGATCAGCTCCGTGATCTGGTACAGGCACATTATGAGAAACTGGAAGATCAGATCCATCTTCCGGGATTTACACACACATTGATTCAGATAGAAAGGAATAGAACTATGAATTTAAAAGGAAGAAATTTTTTGACACTCAAAGATTTTACACCGGAAGAGATCACATATCTTCTGGATCTGGCAGCAGACCTGAAAGAGAAGAAGAAAAACGGCGAACCGGTTGATTTCTATAAGGGCAAAAATGTTGCACTGATCTTTGAGAAGACCAGTACAAGAACACGCTGTGCATTTGAAGTTGCGGCACATGATCTGGGCATGGGTTCTACCTATCTGGATCCGACCGGTTCTCAGATCGGAAAGAAAGAGAGCATTGAGGATACTGCAAGAGTACTGGGAAGAATGTATGATGGAATCGAGTACCGCGGATATGGGCAGGAGATTGTGGAGGAACTTGCAAAATATGCAGGGGTTCCGGTATGGAACGGTCTGACCAATGAATATCATCCGACGCAGATGTTGGCAGATATGCTCACGATTCGTGAGAATTTCGGTACTTTAAAAGGTCTGAAACTGGTGTACATGGGTGATGCAAGATACAATATGGGAAATTCTCTGATGATCGCCTGCGCGAAGCTGGGACTGGATTTTGTGGCTTGTACAACAGAAAAGTATTTCCCGAATGAGGAACTGGTAGAGACATGCCGCGGATATGCAAAAGAGTCAGGAGCAACGATCACACTGACAGAGAATGTAGAAGAAGGAACAAAGGATGCGGATGTTATCTATACCGATGTCTGGGTATCTATGGGAGAGCCGGATGAAGTCTGGGAAGAGAGAATCCGTGAATTGTCTCCATATAAAGTGACAAAAGAAGTGATGGCAAATGCAAAAGAGTCTGCGATCTTTTTACACTGCCTGCCGGCATTCCATGATCTGAAGACAAAGATCGGAAAAGAGATGGGAGAACGGTTTGGCATTACAGATATGGAAGTGACGGATGAAGTATTTGAATCCGCACAGTCCAAAGTATTTGATGAAGCAGAAAACCGGATGCATACGATCAAAGCTGTGATGGCAGCGACACTGGGAGAGATGTAATTGAAAGCGGAAATTTTAAAAATGCTGCGGGAGAGTCAGGACTATGTTTCCGGGCAGCAGATCTGTGAGCGGTTCCAGGTATCCAGAACTGCAGTCTGGAAGGTGATCAAACAACTGAAAGAGGAAGGGTATGAAGTGGAAGCGGTACGCAACAGAGGGTATCGCCTCTCTTCTCTTCCGGATATTCTCTCCCGGGAGGAGATCGTCAGTCAGATAGATACTGTCTGGGCAGGACAAAACGTGTATTATTTTACAGAAACAGATTCCACCAATATTCAGGCGAAAAGAATGGGAGATCAGGGGGCGCCTCACGGAACTCTGGCAGCGGCAGGACAGCAGACTGCCGGAAAAGGCAGAAGAGGAAGAACCTGGGAGTCTCCGGCGGATCAGAATATTTATATGTCACTTCTTTTGCGTCCGGAGATCGCACCGGTCAAAGCACCCATGCTGACCCACTCATTGCAGCAATTATGCGGTGGTTTGAAAAAGCATATGCCGAATTCATGAAAACGGAAGATCTTTCGGGAATCCAAAAAGCATACAATGAATTGCTTGTGAATTGCGGACGTGAGGTCCGGGTTCTGGAGCCAAAGGGAGAATGGCAGGCAGAAGCTCTTGGAATCAATGACGGTGGTGAGCTGCTTGTAAGAAAAGTGGATGGAAGTGAAACAGCGGTCTATGCGGGAGAAGTTTCCGTGCGCGGTATTTACGGATATGTTTAGTCATATAAGAAAGGAAACTGAAAATGGAAGAAGAAATTGTGCTTTGTGCGGCGAACTCTTATGAGCAGAAATACTATCTGAATCCCGAGTTTGAAATGCTGCCTGAAAGTATCAAGCAGGAATTGAATATTATGTGTGTACTCTACACAGAAGATGTAGGCGGGATCTTGATGGTTTTCTATGATGAGGATGGAAATCTGGAGTTTCGGGTAGATCACGAGGAGAATGATTTTTCGTTTGATGAGATCGGCAGTGTTTTGAAGATCAAACAGCTGCAGCAGACAAAACAGGAGCTGTTCGAGTCACTGGAATTGTTTTATAAGGTGTTTTATCTGGGAGAAGAGGTTGATCTGGAAGAAGAGTAGAGTACAGATCCTGAGAAAAGAAACGAGAGAAAGAGTTAGAGTGTGAAAATGAAACAGTTGAAAATAGGAAATGTTTTACTGGAAAATTCTTATGTACTCGGACCTATGGCAGGCGTAACAGACCTGCCATTTCGCTTGCTTTGCAAGGAGCAGGGAGCGGGTCTTCTATGTATGGAGATGGTCAGTGCAAAAGGTATTTTCTATAATAATAAGAATACGGAAAGTCTGCTTCAGATTCATCCCGAGGAAGTACCGGTATCGCTGCAGTTTTTTGGTTCGGATCCGAAGATCGTCAGCGAGATGGCGAAACGGGTCGAGGAACGTCCGTTTTCCATTCTGGATATCAACATGGGATGTCCGGTGCCAAAGGTCGTGCGAAACGGAGAAGGGTCTGCACTGATGAAGAATCCGAAGCTGGTATACGAACTGGTCAGTGCGACGGTAAAAGCAATCAAAAAGCCGGTTACCGTTAAGATCCGGAAAGGGTTCGATGATGAACATATCAATGCGGTGGAAATCGCGAAGATCATTGAAGAAGCAGGTGCGGCAGCAGTAGCCGTACACGGAAGAACAAGAGAACAGTATTATTCCGGAAAAGCGGACTGGGAGATCATCCGTCAGGTAAAAGAGGCAGTTTCCATCCCGGTGATCGGAAACGGAGATGTGACTTCCGGGGAAAAAGCAATCGCCATGCGTGAGCAGACAGGGTGTGACGGGGTGATGATTGCCAGAGGTGCTCAGGGGAATCCGTGGATCTTTTCGGAGCTTTTAGAATACGAAAGAACAGGACGGCTTCCTGACAGACCGGATGTGGAAGAAATCAAACAGACAATGCTTCGGCATGCCAGACTCCAGATCGAGTATAAAGGTGATTTTACAGGAATCCGGGAGATGCGAAAACATGTGGCGTGGTATACAAAAGGGCTGCATGGAGCAGCCCGTCTGCGGGATCGGATCAATCAGGTTGAGAGCTATGCAGAACTGGAAAATCTCTTGACATCGTTATAACGATTGAGTATAATATTGAAATTGTGAAATATACTTGAATTAGAGATATGGACAGGCAGAAATGTCCTGTAAATACAGGAAAAAGCCGAAGATAAAGTTTTAAATAAAAGAGCAAGATCAGGAAAGAAAGGAAGCAGACAGGTATGGCAGAGGCAAAGAAGAAATTACTTACTTATGCAGGATTGAAAGCGCTGGAGGATGAACTGGAAAATCTGAAAGTTGTAAAACGTAAAGAAGTGGCAGGAAAGATCAAAGAAGCCAGAGAGCAGGGAGACCTTTCAGAGAACGCAGAATACGATGCGGCAAAAGATGAGCAGAGAGATATCGAAGCCCGTATCGAAGAGCTGGAAGGCATTTTGAAAAACGCAGAAGTTGTAGTAGAGGATGAAGTTGATTTAGACAAGATCAATGTAGGATGTAAAGTAAAAGTATTTGACATTACATTTGACGAAGAGATGGAGTTCAACATTGTAGGTTCTACAGAGGCGAACAGCCTGGAAGGAAAGATTTCCAATGAGTCGCCGGTTGGTCAGGCTCTGATGGGTAAAAAAGTCGGAGATACTGTAGATGTAGAAACACAGGCAGGAGTGATCCAGTACAAAGTACTTGATATCAGCCGTTCTATGTAGTAGAAACCAGACCCCTTTATTACAAGGGGTCTTAATTCGCATTTAGGGAACACATAAAAGTGTACCGGATGCCCGAAAAGGAAGGAGAAAATATCGTGTCCGAACAGCAGAAAAAAGCACAGCAGGAACCAGATTTAAATCAGTTGAGAAAAGTTCGCCGCGAAAAACTGGCGGATTTACAGGCAAACGGAAAAGATCCGTTTGTGATCACAAAATATGACCAGACACATCACAGTCTGGAGATCAAAGAGAATTTTGAAGAGCTTGCAGGAAAAGAAGTTTCTATCGCAGGACGTATGATGTCCAAACGTGTGATGGGAAAAGCATCTTTCTGCAATGTACAGGATTTGCAGGGAAATATTCAGTCTTACGTTGCAAGAGACAGTATCGGAGAAGAAGCTTACAAAGAGTTTAAGAAGATGGATGTCGGCGATGTGATCGGAATCACAGGAGAAGTGTTTGAGACAAAGACAGGAGAAAAATCCATCCACGCTTCTTCCGTGACATTGCTCTCCAAGAGTCTTCAGATTCTGCCGGAGAAGTTCCACGGACTGACAAATACAGATATCCGCTACCGTCAGAGATACGTGGATCTGATCATGAATCCGGATGTAAAACAGACATTTATCAACCGCTCTAAGATTTTAAGCGCGATCAGAAGATATCTGGACGGACAGGGATTCCTGGAAGTAGAGACACCGATGCTCGTATCCAATGCCGGAGGTGCTGCTGCAAGACCGTTCGAAACACACTTCAACGCACTGGATGAAGATTTCAAACTCCGCATCTCTCTTGAGCTGTACTTGAAGAGACTGATTGTCGGAGGAATGGAGCGCGTATACGAGATCGGACGTGTATTCCGTAACGAAGGTCTTGACACAAGACATAATCCGGAATTTACATTGATGGAGCTGTACCAGGCGTATACAGACTATAACGGAATGATGGATCTGACAGAGAATCTGTACCGTCACGTTGCACAGGAAGTACTTGGAACAACTGTGATCGAGTACAACGGTGTGCAGATGGATTTAGGAAAACCGTTTGAGAGAATCACAATGGTAGATGCAGTGAAAAAATATGCAGGTGTGGACTGGAACGAAGTGGAGACACTGGAACAGGCAAGAGCACTTGCAAAAGAACATCATGTAGAGTTTGAAGAGCGTCACAAAAAAGGTGATATCCTGGCGCTGTTCTTCGAGGAATTTGCAGAGGAACATTTGATCCAGCCTACATTTGTTATGGATCACCCAATTGAGATTTCTCCGCTGACAAAGAAAAAACCGGAGAATCCGGAATATACAGAGCGTTTCGAGTTCTTTATGAACGGATGGGAGATGGCGAACGCATACTCTGAGCTGAACGATCCGATCGATCAGAGAGAACGTTTCAAAGCACAGGAAGAGCTGCTTGCACAGGGAGACGATGAAGCGAATACAACAGACGAAGACTTCCTGAACGCGCTGGAGATCGGTATGCCTCCTACAGGCGGTATCGGATTCGGAATCGACAGAATGTGTATGCTGTTGACAAACAGTGCAGCGATCAGAGATGTGCTGCTGTTCCCGACAATGAAGAGCATGGGAGCCGCAAAGAATGAAGCTAACAATGCTGCACAGTCTGCTCCGGTTGAAAAAACAGTGGAAAAAGCAATTGCTGAAGTGAAAGAAACATACGATTTCTCTAATGTAGAAGTGGAACCATTATTCAAAGATATGGTTGATTTCGATACATTCAGCAAGTCAGATTTCCGTGCTGTAAAGGTTAAAGAATGTGAAGCAGTTCCAAAATCTAAGAAGCTTCTGAAGTTCGTATTAGACGACGGAAGTGGCGTGGATCGTGTGATTTTAAGCGGAATTCACGATTATTACGAGCCAGAATTCTTAGTAGGAAAGACATTGCTTGCAATCACAAACCTTCCACCACGTAAGATGATGGGAATTGATTCTTGTGGTATGATCATCTCCGCTACACACCTTGTAGAAGGAAGAGAAGGACTCAATGTTTTGATTCTTGATGATAAGATTCCAGCAGGAGCAAAATTGTACTAAGTGAGTAAAAATACTTCGCAATTTGACAACAAAAATTTTCTTTGACAACAATTTGACAACAAATTTGTATTCCAACATGAATCATCATGAAGAATGGTGATTAGTTGTCAGTAATACTACTCCAACAATATAGATTGTTGAGGGCACTTTTTGAAAGAAAAATCTTTCAGAGAGTGCCCTTTTTTTATTCATTAACAATGTCCGTTGTGGTCGAGTAAAAGCTGAAAGGAGAAACAGATTTGAAAACAGAAGATATGTACTATAACCAACAGAAGCGTTCAGAGGTAAAAGAAGAAGCCCGTCGACTTAGAAGAAAATTTCTTCGTTATCAACAAGCAGAAATCGTATATAGCCTGTCACATAAAAAGTTGATGGAACTTGCAAATGATGCGGGTGCGATTTACAGAATGGATGGAATCGTTTTGATAAACAGAGAAATCTTTGATGAATATCTTGAACAATTTCATGAAAAATAAGATGACAAAATCGGAGAAAGGAATTTACTTGAGATGCATGGAAAGGTATGGATGTTTTCTAATCTTATTGATGATGAAGATATAGAATTTATGCAACATGAATTTATAAGTTATAAACAAGCTATGGATTATTATGAGCTTGGATATAAGCCAATCGTAAGATTATCTCACAAGGCAGGAGCAGTTTATAAGATTGGAAAAAAAGTTCTAATTAAGCGAAGCACATTTGAAAAATATCTGCGGAAAAATATCAGAAGGGAGAAAGAAGAATGGGAAAGGTTATTTCAGTAGCAAACCAGAAAGGCGGAGTTGCAAAAAGTACAACGACTTTAAATCTTGGAGTTGGGTTGGCAAGACAAGGGAAAAAAGTGTTATTGATTGATGCGGATCCACAGGGAAGTTTAACTGCAAGTCTTGGATATGTAGAACCGGATGATATTGGAACAACTCTTGCAACTATTATGATGGGCGTTATCAATGAAGAAGAAATTGTTGAGGAGGAAGGCATTTTACATCATGAGGAACACGTGGATCTCCTACCGGCCAATATTGAGTTATCTGCTCTGGAAGTAACCATGAGTAATGTAATGAGTAGAGAACTGATCATGAAGGAATATATTGATACGATGCGATCACGATACGATTATATTTTGATTGATTGTATGCCAAGTTTAGGCATGATGACCATCAATGCTTTAGTAGCTTCTGATACGGTTCTGATACCTGTACAAGCTGCATATCTGCCGGTTAAAGGACTTCAACAGTTGATCAGGACTATTTCTATGGTAAAGAAGAGATTGAACCGGAAGCTGACGATACAGGGAATACTTTTGACAATGGTGGATTTTCGTACTAATTACGCCAAAGATATTGCTTTCAGAGTGAGAGAAACTTATGGATCTAAGATTTCTATCTTTGAAAATGTCATTCCACTATCAGTTAAGGTAGCTGAAGCAAGTGCGGAAGGAAAAAGTATTTATTGTCATTGTCCAAATGGAAAAGTATCTATGGCTTATGAAAATCTGACGCAGGAGGTTTTGGAAAATGAAAAGTAGAAGTGGAGAAAAAATCAAATTGACAAGCATTGATGAATTGTTGGGAGTAGTCAATGAAGAATCGGCAATGGAGATTGATATCAGTAAAATTCATGCTTTTAAGGATCATCCATTTAAGGTATTGGATGACGAAAAGATGACAGACTTGGTGGAGAGTGTAAAGGCAAAAGGAGTACTGACACCAGTTTTGTTACGGCCCGATGGTGAAGATGGATATGAGATGATATCTGGCCATAGAAGAATGTATGCGGCTGTTAGAGCTGGCTTGAAAACAATTCCTGCAATCGTGAGAGAGTTGTCAGATGATGATGCTGTAATCGCCATGGTAGATGCCAATATTCAACGAGAAGAGTTACTTCCGAGTGAAAAAGCATTTGCTTATAGGATGAAAATGGAAGCAATGAAACGGCAAGGAAAAAGAACAGATTTAACTTCGTATCAAAATGAGACGAAGTTGAGATCTGACGAAATATTAAGTAGACAGGTTGGAGAAAGTCGTGCACAGGTTCAGCGCTATATTCGCCTTACAGAATTGATTCCAGAATTATTAGATATGGTAGATGCAAAGAAGCTGAATTTTACCATTGCTGTTGATATTTCCTACATTGATAAAGAAATGCAGAAATGGATTTACGAGTATATCCGCGATTCAGGATTTATCAAACCAAAGCAGATTACAGCTTTGAGAAAACAGTTAGAAGAAGGACCGGTGAACCAGGGATTTATGATCTCAATTTTTAATAGTTGTATAGTGGTAAAAGCACCGGAACGAAAAGTGGTGTTATCAGGAAAGAAGCTTACAAAATATTTTCCGGAAGACTATTCGGAAACGGATATGGAAAAAGTGATTGAGGCATTGCTGGAACAATGGAAAAGAGAACAGAAATAAGGGTTGTCAAAATAAGACAACCCGAAGAAAGAAGAGATACAGAAGTTTAAAAAAAGGACTTCTATGAGAGAAAGGAAGGGAGGAAGATACATGGATAAAAAAATGAATTTTAAATATTTTTATGGAACAGAAGCAGACCAGTTTAGTTTTTACAGAATACCCAAAGCGTTATTTACCAATGACTGTTTCAAGGATCTTTCCAGTGATGCGAAGATCTTATACGGTTTGATGTTGGACAGAATGTCTTTATCCATTAAGAATCAGTGGTTTGATGAAGAAAATCGGGCATATATCTATTTTTCCATTGAAGATATCATGGAATTATTGAATTGTGGCAGAAATAAAGCGGTGAAATCTCTTCAGGAGCTGGATGATGAAAAAGGGATAGGTTTGATTGAAAAGCGTAGGCAGGGCTTTGGAAAGGTTACGATCATCTATGTAAAATCATTTGTTCAGGAAGAATGTGAAGAACAGAAAAAAGAAAAATCAAAGATGGTGAAGTTTACAAATCAAACTTCTGTAGAGGAAGAAGAGACAGAAGAAGTTTACATTTCAAACTTCAAGAAGTCCCAAAAACAAACTTCAAGAAGTCCCGAAAATAAACTTCAAGAAGTTTACATTTCAAACTCTAATAATACTAATATTAACAATACTAATCTTAGTGAGAATAAATCTAATCATATCGTATCTGCAGATGGGATAGGATCCGAAGAGAATGAGATGGAAACATTACATGCGTATCAATCTCTGATCAAAGAAAACTTGGATTATGATTCTCTGTTAGTAAGTCATCCTCATGACAAAAATCAGATTGATGAAATTGTGGATCTGATCGTAGAGACTGTCATGTGTAAGAGCGATAAAGTATTGATTGCAAGCAACTGGTATTCAGGAGCTCTGGTAAGAGGAAAATTCATGAAGCTAAATTATTCGCATGTAGAGTATGTGCTGCATTGTCTGGAAGGAAATACGAGTAAAATCAAGAATATCAAGAAATATTTACTTGCGGCATTGTTTAATGCCCCTTCAACGATAAGTGGATATTACCGGGCAGAAGTAAATCATGATATGCCGTGGCTGGCAAGATAGGAGGACATATATGGGTATTTTAAAAGTGGCAGGAAAAGTGTTATTGATTCCATTGTGGTTTATCATTTCGATTATAGGTGCTGGAGTGAAACTGCTGGTACATATGGTGGCAATCGCAAAAAAGATATTGGGATTGGGAATTATGGCGTTGTTCATAGAAACAGTGATCTGTTATCAAGACTGGCTACAGGCAGCTTTTCTGGCTTGTATGGGCGGTGTTTTGGTATTCATTTTGCTTGCAGGAGAATTTATAGATACTATGATTGACTTGATAAGAGAAACAATATGTGCTTTGATTTTTGGCAGAGGGAGAAACCATGTGTTATGAAAAAAATATTCGGTTATGCTAATTAACAGAAAGGCAGATGCAAGGATAAGACAAAAATACAAGATTACAAGCAAGGCGTTTGCCATCTGTTGCAAGTTTGTTAGGGGGATAATTTTTCGTCTTTCGTTAAGAAATTATTGATATTTGTGTAATAGACTATCGAGTATAAGAAAGAAAAGTGAACCCAAAAGGATGAGAATTATGAAGTTGAGTAAAGCATGCCGTGTAATATGTAATATAGAAAAAAAGAAAGTGATAGTGGCTAATTTGGATAATGGTACTTGGATTTTAATTCCATTGAGCTGTTGGGAAATTGTTCGGAAGATGGATGAACAAAATGTTGATCCCGAAGTGATATATGCGAATGCATATGATAATGAAGATGAAAGTTATCTCCGATACATTTTGGGAAAGTTGCTAGATTATGATTTTTTAGTGCCTGAGGAAAAATTATCAGATACATATAAATGTGAGATTCGAAAAGTTGCTATTAATTTGACGTATCGGTGTAATTTGAGATGTAGACATTGTTGTGTTGATGCAAAACATGTGTCGGAATTTACAGAAAAAGATGAGTTGAATACAGAACAGTTAAAGGAAGTGTTTGAAAAATCGGCTGCTTTGAATCCAGAGCAAATTGTTTTATCTGGTGGGGAACCAATGGTTCGTAAAGATTTTATGGAACTGTTATATTATCTTCGAAAACACTTTAAAAATAAAATTTCACTTTCAACAAATGGACTGTTGATTACTGAATCGAACATAAAATATTTGAATAATTGTATTGATAAATATGATATCAGTATTGATGGTGTTGATGAGGAAAGTTGTAGCAGAATCAGAGGAAAAGGGGTATTTAAAAAAGTTATTGAAAGCATAGAGTTAATAAAAAAATATGGTGACAAAGAAATTTATTTATCGATGATGTTTGACGATTTTAATGAGAATTTGAGAGGTGAGTTTTTACAGCTCTGTAAAAGACTGGGTGTTCATCCGTTGATGAGAGCATTTGAGCCAATGGGACGTGGCGCCGAAAACTGGAAAGATTTTGAAAAGAATGAAGAAGAACATCATGTAGAACAGTATTCAAAAGAGGAATTAGAAGAGGCACGGAGTAATTTAATGTGCTTTAGCTGTGCGGCAGGGAGAAAAGAAATCATGATAAATCCTAAAGGAGATATTTTTCCATGTGGAAACCTTAATGTAAAAGATTTTTGCATGGGAAATATTCTTCAAATCAATAATATCAATAATTTCTTTAATGGAAATTTTTTTGATATGCAGCGGTGCAACGAGGGCGTGAATATGTTAGAACAATCGTATCCGTATAACTTTCATGAATGTAAAGAGTGTAATGTCAACTTGTTTTGCTGGTCATGTATTTCTGGGATTAGAAACAGATATACAGATCCGGTAAGATTTAAAAAAGAATGCAGAGATAAAAAGGCAATATTAGAAAGAGTGGTATGGGGTGAAGAATAATGCAAAGTGCTACTATATGGTTGACTGAGAACTGTAATTTAAAATGCAGATATTGTTACGAAGGTCAAGAGAAAGGAAAAAGGAAATTTGCAATATCGAATATAACTGCACTTATTAGTTTTATAGAAAGGGAAATTTTAGAATCTGCTAAAAAGGAAGATAAGGTGATTATTTCTTTTCATGGTGGGGAACCACTTCTGGAATTAAAAATGATGAAAAATATTATTTCAGATTTGGATAAAATTTCAGCAAAAAGAAATATTTCTATTGTATATGAAGTAACAACAAATGGAAATGTAAATGAGATGGAATTTTTGGAGTACATTAAAAATAGAGAAGATTTTAGGATTTCTGTTAGTTTAGATGGGAAAAAGGAAATAAATGATTTATTTAGAATGACAAAATGTGGAGAAAGCAGTTTCGATAAAGCATTTTGGTTCGCAAAGCAATTATTAAAAACGAAAAAATATCCGAGGATAAGAATGACTCTTACTCCTGAGATGGTGGAATACTTGTATGAAAATATAACTTTTTTTATAAAAGAAGGATTTGAAATGATTGTTACCGTTCCAGATTTTTTTGATAAAAAATGGGAGCAATGGCATCTAGTAAAAATCGAGGAACAATTATATAAAATATATGGATATTGTAGGGACATATCGACAGAACCTCAGATTAGTTTACTTGATCAAACATCATATTTAAAAAAGGTGGGAAGATGTTTTGGCGGAATTACTGAAATAAATATAGGATGCGATGGTTTGCTATACCCCTGTACATACACAGTAAATAATATGAAATATTGCATTGGTAATATATGGACAGGGGTAGATAGAGTAAAAGAAAAAAAGTTACTGACTTTATATGAAAAAAATAATGAGGAATGTTTCGGATGCGGGTTAGAAAGTGCATGCATTTGTACGAGATGTAAATTTTTAAATGAAGCAATAACGGGGAATTGCACTGCGCCAGTCCCTATTATATGTGGTTTTATGAATGTTTTCTACCGTTTTTTTAGAAATGTTAATACTAATAGCTTAAAAATTATTAAACAGTAAATCCGGAGGGAATTTAATATGACAGAAAAAATTAAAATTGAAAAAATCAATGATAAGGTGGAAACAATTGAAGTAAGAGGACAGGGCTGCTGGGATGATTGTGAAATCTGGAAAAATAATACAACAGCAGGAAAAAATAAATGCAGGAGAGATTTTACCGCATACAATAATAAGTTTAAATAAGACTTGCAACATAAGGTTACTTGGTAACAAAGAAAACTTTATTTTATCAATGAGCTATTAGTATTTCATTATATAAAGCCGGCATAGTATATGCTGGCTTTTATAATATATCACATATATAGAGAGGTAATCATGAGAAGAATTGCAATTTTGGATACTGGCGTAGGTGCAAGTGAAGATGATTTTGTTAAGTTACATGTAAAAAAAAGCTTTGATTTTACAACCCCTAAATTTAGTGAATCAAATATCGGATTAGACGATAATGGACATGGAACTACATGTGCTAAGATTATATTAAAAAATGCTGCCAAATCAGAGATATATTCATTAAAAGTATTAGATAAAAACAGATGTGAGAGTGTAAAATATTTTGTGTAAATGAAAAAATCCATACAAAAAAGGAAGTCGCTTCTGTAGAATAAAGTTAACGACAACCAATTCACAGAAAAGAGGACTTCCCTATGAATGATTTTACTACAGAAATTGTGCAAACTCTAGTCACTAAAGGCGATTTAAATGAATTATTCCGTTCGCACTTAGAAAAAGCGATAAACACACTCCTACGGACTGAATTAACGGCTTTTTTAGATTACGAAAAATATGATCGCACTGGTTTTAATTCAGGTAATTCGAGAAACGGTTCTTACTTTCGATCAATCAAAACCGAATATGGTGAATTAACATTGGAAATACCTAGAGATCGTAATGGTGAGTTTAAACAACAAACTTTACCAGCCTACAAAAGAACAAACGATACATTGGAAACCACTATTATCCATTTATTCGAAAAAGGTGTTACGATGTCTGAAATTGCTGATTTGATCGAAAAAATGTACGGTCATCACTATACTCCACAAACCATGTCCAACATGACTAAAGTTCTGACTGAAGAAGTAAATGCCTTTAAATCCAGAGCCTTAAATGATAAGTATGTCGCTATTTTTATGGACGCTACTTACATTCCACTAAAACGTCAAACCGTATCCAAAGAAGCGATTTATATTGCCATTGGTATACGAGAAGACGGCACTAAAGAAGTACTGAGTTATGCGATTGCTCCAACTGAATCAACATACGTTTGGAATGAGCTGCTACAGGATATTAACTCCAGAGGAGTTCAAGAAGTCTTGCTTTTTATTACGGACGGCTTAAAAGGCATACCATTTTACATACTTACCTTATCCACGACACATGTTGAGATAGTATCGAAGATAAAGAAAGTTGCTCCATGTTGTTTTTGCGAGATGGGGAAATCAAAGCCACATTGACAACCATGATGAATAAGCTTGCTTTCAGTCATAAGCTAATCCTAGAACCACTTTTCAAGTCAGTTAGCCAAATCGATGAAGAAAGCGACCGTGAAAGAATGGACGCTATTGATAAGCTAATGGAGTAACTATTGGAAGAACGCAATACCCTTATTGCACTGATGTCCAAAGGTTTCCTAGAACCTGCTCTTTTTAATCAGGAACGAAATGTTTTAGATAGTGAGATTAAAAATCTTACTACCGAAAAAACAAACCTGGTAACGAACTCTGCGAGTGGGGTTTTGCGAGCAAACGAGATAAAGGACCTCATTAATTATGTGTCAGCAGATAATTTTAATGGTGACTACACGGAAGAACTATTTGAAGAATTTGTAGTGAACATCATTGTAAATTCCAGGGATGAGCTGACATTCAATTTGAAATGCGGTCTTTCCCTGAAAGAAAAGGTGGTGAGATAAATGGCATATATTCCATATGGATACAAAATTCAAGATGGAGTGGTTACTGTCGATGAAAAGGCAGCAGGTCAAGTAAAGGTATTCTTTGAGAAATACATATCAGGACTATCCCTTACAGTGGCTGGCGAACAGGCAGGTATTGAAAAGACACATTCTGTGATGGGGCGCATTTTGAAAAACGTCAACTACCTTGGAAATGATACGTATCCAGCAATTATTGATAAAGAGATATTTGATAAAGCTGAAGAAGTTAGAGATAAACGTGCAAAGGATTTAGGACGAGTGGTAGAGCTTGCCGCTTTCACCTCTCCCCCTCCCAAAGAACGATTCAAAATGAAAAAGGCAGATAATAAGATGCCAGTGGATCCTTTTGAACGAGCAGAATACTTATACAGTCTGATAGAAAGCGAGGAATAAAGTGACAGAGAAAAATATAATGGTTATTCCTGCTCGTAAAAGAGTAGGAAGTACAGCCGCAAAAGAAAAGATAAAGAAACTTCGTGTTGCTGCCTATTGCCGTGTTTCTACAGAAACAGAAGAACAAAATTCTAGCTATGAGGTTCAGGTCTCACACTATACAGAGTTTATAAAGAAAAATAATGAATGGGAGTTTGCTGGCATCTTTGCAGATGATGGTATCTCTGGTACGAACACTAAAAAGCGTGACGAATTTAATCGCATGATTGCAGAGTGTATGGACGGTAACATCGACATGGTTATTACAAAATCCATCAGCCGATTTGCGCGTAACACCCTAGACTGCCTTCAATACATTAGACAGCTCAAGGATAAGAACATATCAGTTTATTTTGAGAAAGAGAACATCAACACCACGGATGCCAAAGGTGAGGTTTTGCTGACTATTATGGCATCTTTGGCACAGCAGGAAAGCCAGAGCCTTTCACAAAACGTTAAGCTTGGGCTACAGTACCGATACCAACAAGGAAAGGTGCAGGTCAACCATAAGCGATTTATGGGCTACACGAAAGATGAAGATGGAAATTTAACTATTGTCCCCGAAGAAGCTGAGATTATCAAACGCATCTACCGAGAATACCTTGAGGGTCAGAGTCTAGTGGGCATTGGTCGAGCCCTTGAAAAGGATGGTATTTTAACAGCAGCGGGAAAACCAAGATGGCGACCAGAATCAGTTAAGAAGATACTTCAAAACGAAAAATACATCGGAGATGCCCTTCTGCAAAAGACTGTCACAGTAGATTTTCTGACCAAGAAACGAGTGAAAAATGAAGGGCATGTTCCCCAATATTATGTTGAAAATAGCCATGAAGCGATTATTCCTAAAGAGTTATTTTTGCAGGCGCAAGAAGAAATTCATCGGAGAAGCAATATCTACACAGGAGAAGGCAAGAACAAAAGAATTTACAGTAGCAAGTACGCTTTAAGTGCCATCACCTTCTGTGGAGATTGTGGCGATATTTATAGACGGGTCTATTGGAATATCCACGGAAGAAAAGAATTTGTCTGGCGATGCGTGACTAGAATCGAGCAAGGTCCTGAAGTTTGTAAGAACCGAACCGTAAAAGAAGATGAACTTTATGGTGCAGTAATGACTGCGATTAATAAGCTACTTGCAGGTGGGAACAATATGATAAAGACACTGGAAGAGAATATTCATGCTGTGATTGGCGAAACCACAGAATACCAAATTTCAGAGATTAACAACTCACTAGAGGAAAAACAAAAAGAACTAATCAAGCTGGCGAACAAGGGTCAAGACTATGACCACTTAGCAGATGAGATTGATGAGCTGAGAGACAAGCGACAGATCCTTTTAGTAGAAGATGCCTCCCTCAGTGGCGAGAACGAGCGAATCAATGAGCTGATTGAATTTATCCGCAAGAACAAATTCCGCACCTTAGAATATGATGATAAGCTTGTAAGGAAGATAATCCAGAGCGTTACAGTCTATGAAGGCCACTTCGTCATAGCCTTCAAATCTGGCATCGAAATGGAAATATGAAAACCAGAAGTAAATAGCCCATGACTCTACAGTAGAGTTGTGGGTTTTCTTTTGCTTGCTGATTATAATAATATTTTAATAACTATTGTGTTTATCAACCAAATGGTTTATAATATTCTTAGCGTAAACTTGGAGGTGCTGTATGACTACGGCAGAAATGATTAAAGAACTGTGTGAGCAAATGAATATAAGTGTTTCCGAACTTGCTAGACGTATTGGCCAGACTCCACAGAATTTCAATAAAAAATTACAACGAGAAACAGTAACCTTGGATGAGTTGAAGGCCATTGCTGATGTGCTAGGTGTCAAGTTTGTGCAGGCATTTATTTTACCAGATGGAGAAGAAATAAAAATATCTAACGAATAAAGGAGGATGTTTATATGGTAGGTAATGTTATTCAAATAGTAACAGAGAAATTATCATCTTTGCCTTTTATAGAAGGCATCGTATTAGGGGGCTCACGTGCAAGAGGCACCCATACAGAAAATTCTGATATAGATATCGGAATCTATTACAATTCAGACTCATTTGACCTGACAGCGATTAATCAAATTGCTACAGAATTGGATGATAAAAATAGAAACAACCTTGTTGTGCCTCCCGGAGCGTGGGGTGATTGGATTAATGGCGGCGGATGGTTATTTATAAATGGGTATCATGTTGACTTGATTTTACGTGATATAAAACGGGTAGAACAAATAATCAAAGATACGGAGCAAGGAATTGTTACTGCCAATTATCAGACCGGGCATCCCCATGGTTATATAAGTGCAATGTATCGTGGAGAATTAGCGATTAGTAAAATACTATATGCTAAGAACGAAAGCTTATGCGAATTAAAAAAGCAGGCAGAAATTTACCCTACTGCTCTAAAGAAAAGCTTGATGAACTTTTTTATATTTGAAGCTGAATTCTCTTTAATGTTTGTAAAAGCAAATGCGGGGGTAGAGGATAAATATTATATTGCAGGCCATGTTTTTCGTATTATTTCATGCTTAAATCAAGTACTATTTGCATGTAATAATGCTTATTGCATTAACGAAAAGAAAGCTATAAAACTGCTTGAAACTTTTGAATATAAACCTGAAAAATATGCCGAAAGAGTTAATCATATTTTTGAAGTACTCGGTCTTTCTCTTTTTGAATGCTACGATATGACCGAGAAACTTTATAAAGAAGTGAATGAAATTGTATCGGAGATAAATAACTTTTTAAACGAGGAGAGTTCAGATGAAAGAAAACAAATATGATGAT
>PPYF01525268.1_pt1 | contig 28925 bp, 15 predicted proteins | sample 1559871 | NCBI WGS metagenome assembly PPYF01 (sample SAMN08240021, study PRJNA423297) | Human gut metagenome, whole genome shotgun sequencing project.
AAAAGCAAGCGCTGTCAGTAAAACAACAACTAAAAATGTAAAATTCATAATTCAATAGCTGTTTAGATTGAATATTATAGAAATAAACAACTGGCTTTTCCACCCTCTGGGGGATGAAACCAACTGTAATATAAGTGACGAGCAAAAAAGTCGACTGTACTGTCGTCTAAACCACAATCTTTCTTAACCCATATATATAATAGGAGATAGGATCGTAATAATAAGTGGGAGCATGAAGCGATACAGGGTAAGGCGGACTTTGAAGTTTGTAATGCTCGCAGAAATAGGCTATCAGCAATAGCATACTTTTATCTGCCGGAACATGTGCAACTTCCGTATGACTCATATCGCAGGATTGGGTAGAATAGAAGTTATAAAGGCGTTCCAAAGCATTGTGTACCGGATGGTCTTGGGATACATAGCACTTCTCCTGCCGATAAGCCGGGGAAGAAACCTTGCAAATATTTTCCATTGCTCCGTTTGTAGTGCAATGAATAAGCAAGGTCAGTACCAAAAGTAGTCCGAATTTTAAGCTTTGTTTCATCTTTTCCTTTTAACGGCTGCAAATATAGGACTAATATTTATACTTTTTGCAAAGTCCGGGTGGCAAAAAAGCTTTTTTTAACTCGCCTTGTCTTGAATCCTTGTTTTGTTAAAAGATGTGGCTTTGCGAAAAAATATATTCCTTTTATATGAATTGAACGAAGAAAATATATTCTTTTGCGGAACAAATATAATATATAGATATGAGAAACACCTTTTGCTTTATATTATTTTCAATAAATTCTATCGTAAGTCTTTATGCGGGTAATGAAAATGATTCTTTATTAAGAGTACTTGATAAAGTCATTTCCGAGCGTCAGCTATATACGGAGAAGAAACAAACTACTATAAAAGAACTGAAACTGAAAAAGGGAGAACAAAATTCCCTTGATGGGCTATATCAGTTAAATGCGGAGATTATCAGTCAGTATGAGACTTTTATCTGTGATTCCGCTGAACATTATATCCATAAGAATATCAAGATTGCTGCAGAAAAAGGTGACAAGGAACATTTGTTGGAAAGCAGGCTTCATCTTGCTTTTGTATATTCCTTATCAGGATTATTTGTGCAGGCAAATGATATTTTCAAGTCAATCAGATGTGATAGTTTACCCGGATATTTGCAGGCTTTGTACTGTTGGAATCGTATCCGCTATTATGAGAACCTGATTAACTATACGGATGATATCCGTTTCTCGAGTGAATATATGCGGCAAAAAGAGTCATATCGGGATACTGTTATGATGATTTTATATGATCAGTCGGAAGAATTTTCGAAAGAAAAGGCGGTGAAACTTCAAGAACAGGGGAAAAACGAAGAAGCTCTTGATATATTGATTAAAATTTATAATAAGCAAAAGCCGGATACGCATGGGTATGCAATGATGTCTATGGGACTTTCGAGGGTATATAAACAAGCTAAAAACTTAGAATTGGAAGAAAAGTATCTGATACTGGCAGCTATGACAGATACAAAACTGGCAGTAAAAGAAAACGAAGCATTGTTGACTTTAGCCGTCAATCTGTTTCATAAGGGAGATATCGACAGAGCTTATAATTATATCAAAGTAGCTTTGGATGATGCTATTTTTTATAATTCCCGTTTTAAGAATACAGTGATTGCCCGTATTCATCCGATAATTGAAAATACGTATTTGATAAGATTGGAAGAACAAAAGCGGAATCTACGTTTTTATATTTTTCTGACCAGCCTGTTTGTCGTAGCTCTTGCTATAACTTTATATTTCACTTATAAGCAAACTAAAATAGTCTCGCGTGCCAAAAGGAATCTTAAGGGTATGAATGAGGAGTTGGTTGTATTGAATCAAAATCTGGACGAAGCAAATCTGATTAAAGAAAAGTATGTGGGTTACTTTATGAATCAATGCGCTGTTTATATTAACAGGCTTGACGAATACAGAAAAAACGTAAACCGGAAAATAAAAACCGGGCAGATTGATGACCTTTATAAATCTTCCTCGCGTCCTTTCGAAAAAGAACTTGAGGAGCTATATACCAATTTTGATAAAGCGTTTTTAAAATTATATCCCAACTTTGTAGAAGAATTCAATTCTCTATTGAAACCGGAAGAACGTTATAAACTCGAAAAAGATCAGTTGAATACGGAATTGCGTATATTTGCTTTGATTCGACTAGGGATTACAGATGTAGGGCAGATTGCTGTATTCTTGCATTATTCTGTGCAGACAATTTATAATTATAAGAGTAAAGTGAAGAAAATGTCTGCATTTGAAGCAAATCTTTTCGAGGAAAAGGTGAAAAAGTTGGGTTCTTTATCCCAGAAATGATTCTATCAGGTTTACCAAACGCCTTCTATTTAAAATTGGTAAATCATTGTATAATAATAGTTTGTGTTTTTATTAGTATTCTAAATATCTACTTTGCAGCCTACTTCCGATAAGAAGTAGGCTTTTTTCGCTCCTATCTTTGCATCACAAGATTTTGATAACTGAATACTAATCTAAAAACACGAAGTTATGAACTTTTCAGAATTATATCTTACTTATTATTCGAAACTGGTACGGTTTGCAAAAGAGTTTGTGATACTGGAAGAAGATGCGGAGAATATAACTCAGGATGTATTTACCATTCTTTGGGAGAAACGCGATTTTATAGGTCATATTGATAATATGAACGCCTATCTTTTCCGGCTTGTAAGAAACAAGTGTCTGGACTATTTGAAGCATAAAATGTTTGAGCAAAAGTATGTGGAGAGTGTGCAAACGTCATATGAAGCGGATGTGGCTGAAGATAATGACACTGAAATACTTATCCGTGCCGCTATCAACAGCTTGCCGAAAAGATGCCGTGACATTTTTTTATTGAGCCGGGTGGAAGGTTTGAAATATAGAGAAATCTCCGAACAGTTGGGAATTTCAGTAAATACCGTTGAATGTCAGATGGGGATTGCACTTAAAAAGTTACGGATGAAACTTGATGTGCGTTTGGCTGCGTAATCATTCAATTAAGAAAACGATGAATAGAACTTATATCCTGTTATTATTGGCCGTTTTTATCTATACATGTTCCCATGCGCAACAAGCGTATTTTGCAGATGGATATCATGGCGGAATCTATGGACATTATCCGGTGGAATGGAAGACACAGTTTATTGTCGACCAGTTGTCTATGCACCCGGATTGGAAAATTGGACTTGAGATAGAACCGGAAACATGGGATACGGTGCAAATACGTACTCCTGAGGCTTATCGCCAATTTAAGAAAATAGCGGCGGGTGAACAGATAGAATTTACCAATCCCACTTATGCTCAACCTTATTGTTTTAATATTTCAGGTGAAAGTATAATCAGGCAGTTTCAATATGGTATAAAAAAGATAAATAAGCATTTTCCGGATGTGCGTTTTGCTACATATTCAGTAGAGGAACCTTGTTTTACAAGTTGCCTGCCACAGATTTTGAAATTGTTTGGTTTCAAATATGCAGTATTAAAATGTCCCAATACTTGTTGGGGAGGATATACGAATGCTTATGGTGGAGAACTGGTGAATTGGGTGGGGACAGACGGGACTTCCATTCTTGCCGTTCCCCGTTATGCTTGTGAGAAACTGGAAGAGGGCTCGACTTGGCAGACTGCTGCCTGGTGTAATTCCGAATCTTATCTGGTTGCTTGCCGTGAGGCAGGTATCAAGCATCCGGCAGGAATGTGCTATCAGGATGCCGGATGGAAAAACGGGCCGTGGCTGGGCAGTGGGAAGGATACCAAAAATAATTCTCATTACATAAGATGGAAAGATTATATAGAAAATGTCTCTGTAGGCAAGGCAGATGATGATTGGCGTTTCTCACAGGAAGATATGCGTGTAAATCTCATGTGGGGAAGTCAGATATTACAGAAGATAGCACAAGAAGTGCGAACTTCGGAGAATAAGATAGTGATGGCAGAGAAAATATCGGTAATGGCTCATTTGGATAACGGTTACAGAAGCAATCAGGCGGATATGGATGAGGCATGGCGTACATTGATGTTGGCACAGCATCACGATTCATGGATTGTTCCTTATAACAAGTTGAATGGAAAAGCAACATGGGCGGAAGAGATAAAACGATGGACAGATAGTACGAATAGTATTGCCGATAAGGTTATCAATGAGTCCATGTTGAGTTTTTGTAACCGGAATATGGCAATGAGTAAAATGTGTGGACGGGATGGGTCTATACGTTTTTTTAATACGCTAAATGTAAGGAGACAGGAGGCGGTGAACGTACTGCTTCCCGGTGAATATGCAGATATGGATTTTAGAATATATGATTGGAAAGGTAAAGAGATTGATTTTTTGATAGAAAAGGAAGGTGAAAAGTGCAGGTTGTTTTTTGAAGCAAAAGTTCCTCCCTTCGGTTATTCCACGTATCGCATTGAAGAAAGGGAATCAGGTAAAAAGAATGCATTAAGAAACAGGGTAATTTTAGAAAGTAACGGAAATGCAATGCAGGAATACGTGGTTGAAAATGACTTGTATAAGATTGTTTTCGATTTGTCGAAGGGAGGAACTATAAAGAGTTTGATAGCGAAGAAACTGGGAAACAAGGATTTTGCCGGACAAACAGGTGGGTATGCATTGGGAGAACTAAGAGGATTTTTCTATGAAGAAGGTAAGTTCTGTTCTTCTTTGGAGCATCCGGCAAAAATAACAGTATTAAGGGATAACATATATGAAAAGAAAGTGAGAATAGATGGTGAAATCGCTTCACATCCGTTTACGCAGGTTGTCACTCTCTCTAAAAGAACGGAGAGCATTGATTTCGAGCTAACTATGAATTGGAAAGGAAATGTAGGTATTGGAGAATATAAAGAGAGACATTGGCGTGACAATCGTAGAGCCTATTGTGACGATCGTTTCAAGTTGAGTGTTTTATTTCCGGTAGAGCTTCATTCTCCCCGTATTTATAAGAATGCACCGTTTGATGTCTGCGAAAGTAAGCTGGATAATACGTTTTTTGGTTCTTGGGATCGGATTAAACATAACATTATTCTTCATTGGGTAGATTTGGCAGAAGAGAAAGGAACTTACGGTTTGGCTTTATTGTCTGACCATACTACCTCTTATTCTCATGGAGAAGATTATCCGCTGGGGTTGACTGCACAATATTCCGGGGTAGGGCTTTGGGGGCCGGACTATCAGATTACAGGTCCGTTAAAAATGAAATATGCTATTATTCCTCATCGTGGAAAATGGGATGAAGCTTCTGTTAGTACCGCCAGCGATTGTTGGAATGAGCCCTTGTTATTCTCTTTTCATTCGTCGGGAGAAGCGGATTCAAAATCATTTATCGACTTACACGATACAGGCTATCAGATAAGTTCCGCTCAATTGCAGGATCGGAAAATCATACTGCGGCTTTTCAATGCGGAAGGAGATTTCAGTAATCGTAAGATTACTTTCCATATTCCCTTATCCTGTATTGAAGAAGTGGATTTGAATGAAAAAAGTATTGAGAGAAAGGAAATAAGGACATATGCCGGAAAATCAGAAATGGTTATTTCGATGCCTCGTTTCGGTATAAAGACTTTTGTATTGAGTTTGATTGATTAATAAATTATTTTTTATGTATAAGACAACGACTAATCTTTTCATTGCTTGCTCTTTATTATGGGTGACAGCTTGTTCATCCCCCCATGTGGCAGAGAAAGAATTAATGCCTGCTGATTATGTGAACCCGTTTATCGGTGCCAGTACCAGTGTCGGCGCAGCAGGGGTGTATCACGGATTGGGTAAGACCTTTCCGGGAGCAACCACTCCTTACGGTATGGTGCAAGTGAGCCCGAATACAATAACGGGAGGTGATAACGGCTCCGGCTACAGCGATGAGCATAAAACGATTGAAGGATTCGCTTTCACTCAAATGAGCGGAATAGGCTGGTTTGGTGATTTAGGCAATTTTCTTGTTATGCCTACCACCGGTAAATTACAAAAGGTGGCAGGTAAAGAAAATAGTGATAGTATAAAAGGTTATCGTTCTGCTTACGACAAAGCTACCGAGATAGCTAAAGCCGGATATTACTCGGTAGAACTGACAGATTATGGAATTAAAGTGGAAAGTAGCGCGACACCCCATTGCGGAGTATTGCGTTTTACTTATCCATCGAGTAAGCAATCTCGTATCCAGATTGATTTGGCACGCAGAGTGGGCGGAACGTCGACTTCCCAATACATTAAAATGGTAGACGATTACACAATCCAAGGTTGGATGAAGTGTACGCCCGACGGCGGTGGATGGGGCAATGGTGAAGGGAAAGCGGATTATACCGTTTATTACTATGCGCAATTTAGCAAACCTCTGACTGATTATGGCTTTTGGAGTGCGGATATTCCTGACCATTGGGTTCGAAAACGTGATGAAGTAGTGAGTATCCCTTATTTGACACGCGTTTCACAAGCTCCTGTTATTAAAGGTGCAAAAGAGTTGGAAGGCAAACATTTGGGGTTCTTTACAGAATTTCCGACAGAGGAAGGCGAGAAGATAGAGATGAAAGTGGGTATTTCTTTTGTGGACATGGAAGGTGCTGCTACTAATTTTAAGCGGGAAATAGCTTCTAAGGACTTTGAACAAGTGAAACGGGAAGCAGATGATTTGTGGAATAAGGAACTTCGCCGCATACAAATATCCGGAGGTACGGATGATGAGAAAACGATATTCTATACGGCTTTGTATCACACCATGATTGATCCCCGTATTTATACAGATGTAGATGGGCGCTATGTGGGCGGTGACAGGAAAGTATATATGGGTGACAGTACCTTTACCAAGCGAACCATTTTCAGCGGTTGGGATGTATTCCGCAGCCAGTTCCCCTTGCAAACAATTATCAATCCGCGTTTGGTAAGCGATGAGTTGAACTCCTTGATTACTATGGCCGGTCAGAGCGGACGTGAGTATTACGAACGTTGGGAGTTTTTGAATTCATATTCCGGTTGTATGTTGGGCAATCCTGCCCTGTCTGTATTGGCGGATGCCTACATGAAAGGAATCCGCACCTATGATGTGGAAAAAGCCTATCAGTATGCAGTGAACACATCCGGTCGCTTTGGAAATGATTCATTGGGTTATGCTCCCGAACCGTTAAGTATTTCACATACGCTGGAATATGCTTATACCGACTGGTGTATATCCCAACTTGCCAAATCCTTGGGGAAAGAAGATGATTTTAAGCATTTCTATGAAAAAGGACAAGCCTATCATGCTATCTTTGATAAAGAAAAGGGTTGGTTCCGTCCCCGCAAGGCGGATGGTAGTTGGGAAACATGGCCGGAAAATGCACGTATTAAAGAATGGTATGGTTGTATAGAAGCGAATGCCTATCAGCAAGGTTGGTTTGTGCCGCACGATGTTCCGGGAATGGTAGAATTGATGGGTGGCAGAGAGAAGGTAATTGCGGACTTGACTGACTTTTTTAATAAAACTCCTTCCGATATGTTATGGAATGCATATTACAATCACGCTAATGAACCGGTACATTTTGTTCCTTTCCTTTTCAATCGGCTTGGTGTACCCTGGTTTACGCAGAAGTGGACACGTCATGTTTGTGAGAAAGCTTATGCCAATAGTGTGGAAGGGATTGTCGGTAATGAAGATGTCGGCCAGATGTCGGCCTGGTATGTGTTGTCGGCTTCCGGTATTCATCCTTCTTGTCCGGGAGATACACGTATGGAAATTACCAGTCCGGTTTTTGATAAAATAGAGTTCCGCTTAGATCCTGATTACTATTCAGGGAATACGTTTACAATCATAGCCCATGATAACCATAGAAAAAATAGTTATATTCAAAAGGCTCTGTTAAATGGGAAGGAATATAATAAATGTTATTTGGATTTTGCCGATATTGCGGCAGGAGGAACATTGGAGTTGTTTATGGGTGATAAACCTAATGAGAAGTGGGGAATTGTCCGGGAAGAACCCCAATCATCTTTCTAATAAAACCGACAAAGAAAAAGAGTATGGATTTCAATAATACAATCGTATGATTAATCAATTTAAACATTTTATAGTAGCATTGAGTTTGTCTGCCTTGACTGTAACAGGGTTGGCGCAAAACTCTACCCTGTCGTTGAATAGTTCTAATTCCCGGATTGTATGGGAATTGAAACCGCAGGCAGATTTGGAAGTGATTGCTGGTGAGCAAATCTCCACTCCCGGATTTGAAATGTCCGGATACGTTAAAGGAGTAGTTCCGGGAGCTGTCTTTACAGCTTATGTTGAGGCGGGGCTTGTCCCCAATCCCGATTATGCCGATAACATCTGGAAAGTAGATGAAACCTTTTATAACCGTCCGTTTTGGTATCGGACTGAGTTCGAACTTCCGGGTTTTTATTCAAAAGGAAAGCGTGTGTGGCTTCATTTCGATAACACAAACCGTTTTGCTGATTTCTACTTTAATGGAGAGAAAATATCAGGAACGAAGACATCTACCAAAGATGTGAGCGGACATATGATACGTTCAAAGTTTGATGTTACCCATCTGATAAGGAAGTCGGGAAAGAATGCTGTCGCTGTCTTGATAACCGACCCCGATCAGAAAAAGACCCGTAAGGCGAAAGACCATTATGGAGTGGTTTGTAGTCCCAGTTATTTGGCTGCTGCGGGATGGGACTGGATGCCCTATGTTCCGGGGCGTCTGGCGGGCATTACCGGAAACGCTTATCTGGCAGTTACCGGAGATGTTGTCATGGAAGATCCGTGGGTACGTTCGGAACTGCCTACTTTACAAAAAGCTGAAATCTCTATTTCTACAGATGTAAAAAATGTTTCCTCTACGTCGAAGAATGTAACGGTTTCCGGAATCATCCAGCCTGGGGGTATTACATTTTCAAAAGATATCCGGATAGCTGCCGGAAGTACTTCCCGCCTGTCTGTTGATAAAGAGGATTTTGCCCGGCTGGTGATTGAACAACCGAAACTTTGGTGGCCGAATGGTTACGGAAATCCTAATCTTTATACTTGTAAACTGACTTGTTCGATAGATGGAGAACTATCTGATGAAAAGGAAGTAACTTTTGGTATCAAGAAATATGAATATAGGATGGTAGACAATGCAGTCGGTTATCCGGTACTGACATTTTTCATTAACGGACAGAAAATCTATTTGAAAGGCGGAAATTGGGGAATGAGTGAGTATCTGCTCCGTTGCCACGGTGAGGAATATGAGACGAAGATTCGTTTACATAAAGAAATGAACTATAATATGATTCGTTTGTGGACAGGGTGTGTCACCGATGATGAATTTTATGATTACTGTGATCGATACGGCATCATGGTATGGAATGATTTCTGGTTGTATGTAGCCTATAATGAGGTGGCGCAACCGGAAGCTTTCAAGGCGAACGCGCTCGATAAGGTGAAACGTTTGCGTAATCATCCTTCTATCGCCATTTGGTGCGGAGCGAACGAAACGCATCCGACTCCGGAGCTGGACAATTACTTACGCAAGATTGTGGGCGAAGAAGATAATAACGACCGGATGTATAAGTCTTGTTCCAATCAGGACGGATTGTCCGGAAGCGGCTGGTGGGCGAACCAACCACCTAAACATCACTTTGATACATCGAGCAGTAACCTGGCTTTCAATAAACCGGCTTATCCGTATGGGGTGGATCATGGCTATGGCATGCGTACAGAAATCGGTACGGCTACTTTCCCGACCTTTGAGAGCGTGAAAGAGTTTATTCCGCAAGAATCTTGGTGGCCGTTGCCTACCGACGAACAGTTGAAAAATGATGATGATAATGTCTGGAACAAGCATTTTTTTGGAAAAGAAGCCTCAAATGCCAATCCTGTCAACTATAAAAAAGCTGTGAATACGCAGTTCGGAGAATCGACGGAATTGGAAGAGTTCTGTGAGAAAGCGCAATTGCTGAATATTGAAGTGATGAAAGGTATGTATGAGGCTTGGAACGACAAAATGTGGAATGATGCCGCTGGATTATTGATTTGGATGAGTCACCCAGCCTACCCATCATTCGTATGGCAGACGTATGATTATTATTATGATCCTACAGGTGCATATTGGGGAGCGAAAAAGGCGTGCGAGCATATACATATTCAATGGAATGCGTCTAATAATAAGATAAAGGTAGTGAATACTACTGCAAAGGATTTATCGGGAGCCGTGGCAAAGGCTACGGTTTACGACCTTCACGGAAGGGTACTATCTTCTTACGGACAAATGAAGCGACTGGATGTCGCTTCAAGCAATATCGCCGAAGCCTTTACCCTGAACTTCAATCACGATAATAAACAGAAAGATACGGAAGAACTTACTCCGCTTCATTTTATCCGTTTGGAACTGATTGACAGTAAAGGAAATCTGCTTTCGGATAACTTCTATTGGAGAAACGGAGTGAAGGAGCTTGATTATACGGCGTTGAATACATTACCTGAAGCTGACTTGTCATGTAAACTGGTACGGAGGATACCGGAAGAAGGCAAACTGATATTACGCATAAAGAACAATGCCGCCACAGTGGCTGTGGCTAATCGTCTTCGCCTGGTCAACCGGGTCACCGGAAAGCGGGTATTACCTGCCATTATGTCCGACAATTACATCACTTTGATGCCGGGCGAAGAGCGGGTGGTAACTGTCGAAGCAACCGCTGAATTGCTGAAAGGCGGCGTTGATGTGTTGCTGAAACAATATGGTCACCCTGAAAAGATAGTATTGGATTTGTAAGAAAATGAAGGCTATGAAGAGAAATATTATCTACGTGAGTGTATTGGGAAGTCTGCTTATGACTCTCTTCCTTTGTAGCTGCCGCCAATCCTACTTTGTGATGGATATGGTACATCATAATCCGGGGGAAGACATGACAAATTCCGAGTTCTTGAATCCTTCATACCTGAAAGCGAACGGATACGGAGCAAAGGTATTTTTCCTGTTCGAAGCGGCACAGTTCGGAATCGACTGGAAGAACTTCGATGATTCACTTTTTCCGGATACATCTGAAGCAGGTCGCTGGGTAGCGGAAAAAGCGAAAATCATTCATACCAAATATAATGATGCAAAGAAAGAAGGGTTGGATGTCTATTGTATGCTTGATATGCTCGTACTTCCATCTGCACTGGTAGAGAAACATAAGGCAGAATTGACAAACGGAAAAGGAAAAATTGATATTTCAAAGCCATACACTCAACATTGTGTCCGAGAATTGATGAAGGAAATGTTCGACGTGTTTCCACAATTGGACGGGCTGGTGATTCGTACCGGTGAAACTTATCTGCACGATGCGCCATATTATGCAGGCAATCATCCGGTGCAAACGGGAATGTGCGACCATGTCACATTGATAAATCTGCTGCGCGAAGAAGTTTGCGAAAAACGACACAAGCGGTTGTTTTATCGTACCTGGGACATGGGTAAATTACATTCCCTGCCTCATCACTATTTGTCGGTAACGGATAGTGTGGAGCCGCATCCCAATCTTTATTTTTCCCTTAAACATACAATGACCGACTTTTGGCGTTCGGGTGTGTCCATTCCACAGGTGGATTATGATAAGATGGATACTTATTGGTTGGAAGAGTCGAGCCGTTACGGTGTGCCATTCAATCCCTGCATCGGAATCGGCAAGCATCCTCAAATTGTTGAAGTGCAATGTCAGCGTGAGTATGAAGGTAAAGCGGCTCATCCCAATTATATCGCAAGGGGAGTCATTGATGGTTTCGGTGAATTTAAGAGAGCTGGTATCAAGCAACCATATTGTCTGAATCAGATAAAGGACAATCCTTTGATGAAGGGCGTTTGGACTTGGTCACGCGGTGGCGGTTGGGGTGGTCCTTACATCACGAATGAATTTTGGTTGGAGTTGAATGCTCATGTTCTGGCAGGTTGGGCAAATGACCCGTCTTGTCCCGAAGAGAAACTTTTTGCTGCTTTTGCCCGGAAGAAAGGACTGCCGGAAGCGGAAACGGGAGCGTTCCGAAAACTCTGTCTACTTTCGGAAGAAGGTGTGTTGAAGGGACAATACAGTGCATTGGGTGATGTGTATGTCAATTGGACACGAGATGATGCGGTGACGGGCGATTTCTTTCTGAAAGGTTGTTTCGACTGTATCATTCAGAAGAACAAGGTGGGCGAATACATCGAGGAAAAGAAAGAAGCAGCCCGTATCTGGAAAGAAATCGAGCAGATTTCTCGTACGTTGCATTTTCCATCGGAAGAGTTGAATCACTTCCTATGTATCTCGAGTACCTATGGACGTATAAAATATGAATTTCTGGCAGTAGCATGGGAGATTATGCTTCGTGGCTACGTGGCAGGAAAAAAGGGTGTTCCATGGGATAAAGAACTGATGGCGGAGAATATTCGCAAATATGATAACCTATGGGGAGAGTGGAATAAACTATCCCGTGAGAATCCGGATTGTCCTTCCATCTATAAAGTTACTTCCTCTTTCTTTGGAGGAGAGATAGGAATCAAATCGACGGTGGATTGCTATAGACGTTGACACGGCGGCAGCTCATAAAAAAGATAATATTTTTCGGAAATTGCTTAGTGGTATTTTTACTTTTATTCGTTCTTATGATGAAACGCGTTCAAAGGGTGAGTGATAAGTACTTGCTAAAGCTTAGATATTTTGTAATACTTTGAAAATAAAATTAATAGAAAATAAACTATGAATGACTTCTTTAGATCTTGTTTAAAATGGCAGATGCTTTTTTTCCTGATTTCAGGACTTGCTTTTGCATCTTGTAGTGATGATAACAATGAGGGTTTGCCGGATGACACAACACCACAGCACTCTTTTGAGGTGACAGGCTTTACCCCCCTTAAAGGTCCCCGTGATACGGAAGTAACTTTAAACGGAAAGAATTTCGGCACGGACAAAGAGAACGTGAAGGTGCTTTTTAATGAAAAGGAAGCTGTCATTGTTTCAGTGGCCGATGATAAGATTGTAGTGCGTGTTCCGGGACTTCCGGGAGAAGAATGTGTTGTGAAGGTGAAGGTAGACGGTGAAGAAGTGAAGTGTGAAAAACTTTTCGACTACATTATTCAAATGTATGTATCTACATTAGTAGGTGGCAAATTCAACAATGAAGGAACAGGCAAGCCGGATAACAAACCGGTGACAGGGGAGAACCCGACCGGTGAAATTCCCTTGGCAGAAGCAGCTTTCTGTGGTAAGATGGAAAGCAACTTGAGTGTAGATAAAGATGGAAACGTCTATTTTGTGGTAAAACAAGGCAATGATGACTATGTTTACAAGGCGAATGCACAGACCGGCCTTTTGACTAATATTGGAAAATCCGGTGTAGGAAATGTTTCGTTGACATTGGGCATGAATCCGGTAACCGGAACGGTATATGCTGTACGTGACCAATCCGAATGGGGAGATTTGGTGATTTATAATCAGGAAAACGGCTGGTTTGAATCTAAGACAGAGGACGATAAGTTCAAGTGGGATAAAACCGATGGATTCCCCGGCGGGCTTGCGGCGTATGGTGCACGTAAGGCTATAACGGTTCGTCCGAGTACCGGTGAAATCTTTATGTTCATGAAAGGGGCATTGGGAAGCTTAACGGTTGGTGAAAAACCGTGGGTTGGCAAGAATTTAGGTGTCCCTACAGATAAGGTGAGCGGTAAGTTTTCCAGAGGAATGGCATTTGATGTAAAGGATGATAAGATATTGTATTTCTCCGTCGAGGAAGACGGGCGTATCTTCAAATACAATATAGAAACAAAGGAATGTACACGTCTGGCCGGTAGTGATTATGGAAATCTGGATAAACTTGTTGATGGCGATTTGGGAGGCTCTACTCTCAACCATCCATGCCAGATATGCATGGATGACCGAAATAATATTTATGTAGCTGACCGCTATAATTGCTGTATCCGTAAAATCTCATTGGATGCGGGGACAATTACCACTTTTGCCGGAAAAGCTCAAACAGAAGGGTACAAAGACGGCTTGATTAGTGAGGCTATGTTTGACGACCCTATGGGGGTGGCGGTAGATAAAGACGGAGTGATTTATGTAGCTGACAGCGACAATTATGCCATCCGTCGTATCGCATTGGAATAATCAGGAAAAGAATAGAATCAAATGAATATGGAGAACTTTTTATTCAAAAGAATACTTGGTGCCGACCGAAGTCGCACTCAGGGAGCAATGTGTAAATTCGGCGTTGCGCTATGCATGCTTATTTTGACGGGAAATGTTGCGTGGGCAGGGAGTTCGCTCTCTACAGGGACAAAAGCCGGGGAAGCGGATACAGTGCTGAATACGCTGGAGATATCACAAAAGAAAAATACAGTGACCGGTAAGGTGACGGATGCTGCAGGCGAACCGGTCATCGGTGCTTCGGTGATGGAAAAGGGGACATCGAACGGTACAGTGACCGATCTCGACGGTAATTTCTCACTGGCTGTTGCCGACGGGAAGACGCTGGTTATCTCTTATATAGGTATGCAGTCACAAGAATTTGTCGTGAAAGGAAAGAAAAACTTTCAAGTCGTATTGAAAGATGATGCGGTAGCTATCAATGAAGTGGTAGTCGTTGGTTATGGTACACAAAAGAAAATAAACCTGACCGGTTCCATCGCTACTGTTAAGAGTGATAAATTGGTACAGGCTCATCGCCCTAAACTGTCGAGTGCATTGGCGGGTAACTTGCCGGGTATTCGTGCAGTACAGAAGAGCGGTCGTCCGGGAGAAGACGGGGCGGAAATTGATATTCGCGGCTTCGGTGAAGCATTGGTCATCGTAGACGGAGTAGAATCGTCGTATAATGCCATCGACCCCAACGATGTGGAGTCTATCAACGTATTGAAAGATGCCTCGGCAGCAGTATATGGTTTCAAGGGGGCCAACGGCGTTATCCTTGTGACGACCAAGAAGGGAACAGAAGGAAAAACGAAGGTTAATTATGGATTCAACTACTCTTTACAGAGCATTACCAATTATGCCAAGACAATGAATGCAGTGGAATACATGAGCTTGATTAATGAAGACAGTTACAACTCGGGAATGTCCGCTGTTTACTCTGCCGACGACATCCGGAGAGTGCAGGAAGGTACGCATGACCTTTATACTAATACATATTGGGATGATTTGGTATTGAAGAAAAGCGCTCCTATGCAGACGCATACATTGAGTATTTCAGGTGGTACGAAGAAAATGAAATACTTCACTTCATTCGGGTATCTGCATCAGGACGGTATCGTAAAGACAAAAGACAGTTATGAACGAATGAATGTACGTTCCAACCTAAGCTATGAGATAGTTGAAAATCTGACTGCTGAACTGAATTTGAGTGCCCGCCGTGAGACGCGTGACTCTCCTATCGCTTCGGGAAGCGGTGGTGCTTTCGACGACTTATTCTCTCAAGGAGTGTTCAAGGCCATGCGCGAAGCGTTGCCTATCTACGGTCCCTATGCCAATAACAATCCGGACTATTATGCACCGGTGCTGGGCGGAGGAAAGAATCCGCTGATTTACTTGGACCGGGATTTGATTGGGACAAAAAAGTCCTATGGTGACCAGTTTAACGGACAATTCCAACTGAAATACGATTTTTCGAAATGGGTAAAAGGGTTGAGTGCCCGTGGCATGGTGAATTACGAACGTAATTCCACCCTGGCAAAAGAACTGTCGAAGACATATGGCACTTACGATTATGATGCGAATACGGATACCTATAAGGAACGTCCTATCAAGACGGACAATACCATCAATCGCTATCATGATACCAATTACTGGTTGACACAGCAATATGCGCTGGATTATAATACTACTTTCGGTGACCATGCCGTGTCGGGTTTGTTACTTTGGGAAACAAAGCAGTATGAACGCGAATACTTCAAGGCTTCCGGCGAACTGGATAACCACGCCATTCCCGAGCTGGATGCTGCAAGTGCCAACAATCGCCAGATTAACGGTAACTCGGAGAAGAAGTTTTGGGCTGGATTGGTAGGACGTTTCAACTATGCTTATGCCGGGAAATACCTGGCAGAAGTAAGTTTCCGTTATGACGGTTCTTACAAATTCGCCAAAGACAAGCGTTGGAATGTATTCCCTGCCATGTCATTGGGATGGAGACTGTCGGAAGAAAGTTTCATAAAGGACAATACGAATATTTTCGATAATATCAAGTTGAGAGCTTCTTACGGTATCATCGGTGATGAGGTGGATGCGAGCCTGGGTAATCATTTTGAAGGATATACCTATCCGGGTAATAAATTTGTGTTCGGCCAGGACAATCTGGTATTGGGAGCAAAAGATAAAGGCTTGATAAACCCTAATTTTACCTGGTACGAATCCAAACTGACTAATGTCGGTCTTGACCTCTCGATGTGGCAAGGCAAACTGGGTGTGGAATTTGACTATTTCTATCGCAAACGTACCGGGCTGAAAGGGAAACTGGACGCAACGCTCCCAACCTCGTTCGGAGCCGAGCTTCCGGAAATGAACCTGAACAGCGACTCTCACCGTGGTTTCGAATTAGTGCTTTCGCATAAGAATACTGTGCGCGATGTACGCTACGAAGTAAAAGGAAATGTTTCATACACTCGCAAGAAAAACCTGTATCGGGAGCAGGCCGCCTATAAGAATGCCGACCAGGATTGGCGCAACAATGGTGCTTATCGTTGGGAAAATGTGTCATGGGTTTACAAGGCTCTGGGGCAGTTCCAAAGTTATGAAGAAATTATGAGTGCGCCTATCCATGACGGACAAGGCAACATAACGCTGATGCCGGGTGACATTCGTATAGAAGATGTCAATAAAGACGGAATTATCGACGATAACGACAAACAACCGATTAACCGTAACGGTACGCCGGAGATTTTCTTCGGAATGAATCTTTCCGCACAGTGGAAAGGGCTCGACTTCTCGATGATGTGGCAGGGAGCAGCCAACTATACGTATGCTATCCAATATAAAAGCACATTCCTGCAAGATGGATTGGGAAATGGCTATCAGATGTTTACAGACAGATGGCACCGGAAAGACCCGTCGGACTTGAACAGCGAATGGATTCCCGGACGTTTCCCCACTACCCGTATCGACAGTGCTCCGAAGACCAACACAGCCGAGTCTACTTTCTGGAATCCGAACGTGTGGTATCTGCGTCTGAAGAATGTGGAAGTAGGCTATACGTTGCCGAAGAAGTGGACCATGAAAGCGGGCGTACAAAGTCTCCGCCTTTATGTAGGCGCTTACAATATCCTGACATTCGCACCGTCAGAAGTGGATGGAATGGATCCGGAAGGACAGGCGCTGTACGGTATGTACTATCCGCAGATGAAAACAGTGAATTTCGGATTTAACTTGGAATTTTAAAATAAGATAAGAACATGAAATCTATAAAATATTCGGTATCGGCTTTATTGATGTCTTTCGCTATGACATCGTGCAGTGATTATTTCGATATAAAGCCTTCCACATTTATCCCGGCGGAAACGGTGTGGAGCGACCCTGCCGTGGTGACTTCGGTATTGGCACAGCTCTATAGTAACGTGCAATATGAGGAATTTAAATATTGCGGTGACGTATTCTTTGATTTCGGTCCCCGTACACTGGCTCTTTGGTCGGATGAAGCGATTGTGGGATTTAATCCTGCCGACGGTTTGGGAAGTATGGACGCTTATATAGGTGATGACTGGTTCTATACCTATGGCGATACTTATAAAGAGATTCGCAACTGTAACACTTTCTTGCGCCAGATGGAAACGGCGGCTATCAACGAAAATGAGCGGGATGCAGTAGAGGGTGAAGTCCGTTTTCTGCGTGCCATGCATTATTTCACGTTAGTAAAACGCCTGGGAGGTGTACCTCTGATTACTGAAGTGCAGGAGTATGACGAGAATACCGATTTGACAACCTTGCAACTTCCACGCAATAAGGAAGAGGAAATCTGGGAGTTTATCCGCAGCGAGTGTTTTGAAATCGGCGATCATATGTTGCCCGCTACCCGTGAGCCGCAATACCGGAATCGTGTGACAAAATACGCTGCTTATGCGTTAGCATCCAGAGCTTGTTTATATGCTGCTTCGATTGCCAAATACGGTACTCTCGATGAGGCTCATTGTGTAGGAGTATCTCCGGCTAAAGCCGATTATTACTGGGAACAGGCAACTATTGCCGCCAATAAGATCATTGCGGATAATGCTTACGAACTGGTTGGTTACAATCTCTCCACCCCGGAAGAACGTGTAAAGAGTTATCGGGCATTTTTCCTTGATGATGCCAATAAAGAGTTCATCTGGTGCAAGAGCTATATGGTGCCGGACATCGTACACAACTATACCAAGATGTGCGCTCCTTATTCTTTCCGTAAAGGTTTCGGTTATGGTGGTTCCGAAGAACCGAGTCTTGAATTTGTGGAAGCGTTCGAGTATGTCAATGATTATGATGGCTCGTTGAAAGTGACCCGGCAGAATGGGAACCGTATAGAGCGGATTGAGTATGACAACCTGAACGATATATTCAAAAATAAAGACCCGCGTCTGGCTGCTACGGTCTGCCTGCCCGGCGACAAGTATCAGGATGGGATACTTGAAATCCGCCGTGGTGTTTCCAACGGCGGGAACATTCCGAATGTAGGAGAATCGAATTATCCGGGCAATATGGATACGAAGATTCGGCTGGAAGATGGAAACGAGATTTCCGGCATTGGAAAAGATGGTCCTTATGAAGACAAGGAAGCTACAAAGACCGGCTTCTATCTGCGTAAGTTCGTAGTGGAAGATCAGGAAGATTACGATAAGTGTGCCAACCCGTGGCCGATGTTCCGCCTGGCAGAAGTGTATCTGAATTTGGCGGAAGCGGAAACGGAACTCGGGAATGTGACAAAAGCATTGGCAGCTCTTAATATGACAAGGCATCGTGCCGGTATCCATGAGATAACGGAAGCGGAGGTGACGGAGAAAGGGATGCCCTGGCTGCTGGAACGTGTGCGTAATGAACGTCGTGTTGAACTTGCTTATGAATCACATCGTTTCTGGGATTTGCGTCGTTGGAGAATTGCTGCCACTCCGCGTGCCGACAATGGTGGAACAGGGGTGTTGGATGGCTATAAGGCTACCGCCCTCTATCCGTGGGCACTTTATGGAGCAGGTGCGGAAAGGGATGAAGATACCGGGCTGATGACTCCGAAAAAGTATGTGTTCTCGAAAGAAGAAAGTGACGGTCAGCGTCTGCAACGTGCCCGCAAGCATTTCTATAAGAGAAATTACTATCTGAAGATAAAGAATGACGATATGAAGACGAATCCCAAATTGGTAAATAACCCGGAATTTGATTAAAACTATGAGCATTATGAATTTGAAATATACAATTGCAGTATGGACCGGCATTTGCGCTGCGATGCTAGCCGGATGTGGTGAACTGGATAACTACGAAGCGCCCGACGGAGGTATCCATGGGTTGGTAGTGGACGAAATTACCGGTGAAACTGTCTATCAGCCCGTGAACTCGGAAGCCGGGCTACGGGTACAGTTGACACAGCAGGACTGGGAAGTGGAAGCCGACCCGCAACTTTCTTATGCTACGGAAGACGGAACATTTACCAATACGCTGGTTTTCAGTGGTGAATACTTGATGGACTTCGGACAAGCCAACTTTTTCCCGACAGGGAAGTTGCCTGTCACTATCAACGGATATACAGAGGTGACAGTGCCTGTGACTCCGTTCTGCACTATTTATCTCAACGATTTGTCGTTTGAAAACCGTGCAGTGAGAGCCAATGTCTCCATTAAGCGTACATGGAACTGGATTCCGGATAACCGGGGATGCAAGATTGATAAGATTGCTCTCTTTTGCCATGTCTCCCCTCATGTCGATCAGGAGACGGGTAATAATATCGGTTCGGGAAGCATTGATTGTTCGGGGACGGATGATGTGCAACTGTTGACAGATGACAAAAACTTTGATGTGAATCTTGTCATGGATGGTACTAAATTGCAGCAATACGCTCATGTTATCAAGGCGAACGGGAATAAACTGTATGTCCGTGCAGCGGTAGCCACCAAATATAACGGTGATATTCGTTACAACTACAGTGATATTCGCTCCATCGCAGTCGAATAGGGGATACCGGAGATATGAACGTAAAATAAAAACAGATATATTATGAAATATTCTTGGAAAAACATACAATACGCATTGGCTTTTGCGATAGTTGCGGCAGGCGGAATGACGGGCTGTGACGATGATGATTTTGAAATGGTCGTTGCGGAAGAGAAACCACAAACGGTTTATAACCCGTGGCATGCCGATGATGAACAGGAAGATGAACTGGAACTTGTAGAGATGGCACGTGATGGTTGGGAGAGTTGTATAACAGTAAAAAAAGATAAAACCTATGACCGTTATTTCACCCGTGACCGGGGTATGAACGGTTGTGACGGAGTATATACCACGGAACTTCCGGACGGGAACATCTTCTGGTCTTTTGGCGACAGTTTCTTCGGTATGCTGTCCGACCCGACGCTTCGTATTCGTGGCGGAAATGAAAGCAATTTTCCCCGTAACGCTGTTATTATACAGACGAAAGAGAATTATAACGGCTTCCATTGCCTGAACGAACTGGTACAGATAGATGACAGATTCCGGTCGGATTATTATAAGGGACGCACGTTTCTTCGTCACCCCAAAGGTGAACAGACCGATGCGGACATTAAAGCCGGAAGTATCGACCAGAAGTATTATTATTGGCCGGGTGACGCTACGGTGATAGAACGCAACGGTAAAAAGATTCTTCAGGTATTGTGGGGCGAATGTTTCAAGACGGACGATGGCGGTATGGGACGTGACGGTACGGCTCTGACCGAATATGATTTGACCGGCAAGCCGGGCGATGAGACTTATATGAAACAAATCTCTTATAAGAGCTTGTCCGAGACTTATATCACGAACTATGGTTCTGCTGTATTTGAATGTGAAGATGATGGACACACTTATTTGTACGGTGATGCCGAGCGCAAAGACGGTTCGAAAGGACCGGTGGTGGCACGTACCAAGTCCGGTTACGACTTGGGAGGAAAATGGGAATATTATGTAAATAAGGGAACTGAATCGGAACCGGATTTTGTGTGGCAGGATGACGCTCCCACACAGGATGAACTGAAAATATCGCAAATCATGCATTGGTGGGGAGCACAGCCTAATGTGTTCAAACATGGAAATTATTATTATATGGTATCGCAAGAACCTTTGGGACGGGATGTATGGTTGCACCGGAGTACAACTCCTTACGGCCCCTTTGTTTCACCTGTCAATCGTGATACACGCAAAAGAGTTTTCAGCATTCCTGATAAACTGGATAAGTTAGGCGACCCCAGTCATGGATGGATATACAATGTGTTTGTACATCATGGACTGTCTAAAGACGGCGAACTGGTGATTTCCTTCAATTCGGAAGCGCCGCGGGATGGCGGTTTTGCAAGAAACTTTAATGAAGTGGGTTGTGCCGATTTCTACCGTCCCTATTTCTTCCGTATCTACGGATGGGAGAACGCTTGGAAGGAAAACGAATAGCCATACTATTCGGAGATAGTTCGTAGCCTGATGTTACTTCGTTTGACTATAGTCTCCCTTGCGGATGACTATAGTTATCCACAAGGTACACTATAGTTATCCTTGCGGAACACTATAGTGGAACGAAAAAAGAGTAGGTAGCGGAGGAAGTTCCAATAGCATAAATAATAAATTAAAATAGTATCGTGAGCGCTAACCCTTCACGGCTATCGAAATCTTGAAATTAAAAGTATAATAAAGAATGAAGAAAGTAATTTTAGCTTGTGCGCTGTTCATCACGTCGTTTGGAGGAGAATATACGAACGCGCAAACTATAAGAAACTATGCCCGCGAAGTGAATACGTTGATAGGAACCAAAGGTGTAGGGCTGGCTTCGGGCTATCTCTACCCGGGGGCTACCTATCCTTACGGAATGGTACAGTTCACTCCTTCTTACTTCTCGAAGCGTTCCGGGTTTGTCATCAATCAGTTGAGCGGTGCCGGATGCGAGCATATGGGGAATTTTCCCACCTTTCCGTTGAAAGGGAAACTGGATTTTTCACCGAATAATATGCTGGACTGTCGTATCAATGTCTCTGACGAGAAAGGACATGCCGGCTATTATGAAGCTACGGTGCAAGAGGATATCAAAGCGAAGTTGACAGTGACGGAAAGAACCGGCATGGCAAGCTATGAATTCCCGGCGAACCAGCAATACGGAACAGTTATTATCGGTGGAGGCGTTTCTGCCACCCCGATAGAACAGGCCGCCATTGCAATCACTGCTCCTAACAGATGTGAGGGATATGCGGAAGGCGGTAATTTCTGCGGTCTTCGCACTCCTTACAAAGTCTACTTTGTGGCAGAATTTGACACGGACGCTTTGGAGACGGGGACATGGAAACAGAATGAACTCAAATCAGGAGCCACCTTTGCCGAAGGCAGCTCTTCCGGAGTCTATTTTACATTCGACGTGAATCAAAAGAAGAACCTACAATATAAAATAGGCGTATCCTATGTTTCTGTAGAGAATGCCCGTGAGAACCTGAAGGCAGAAAATACCGGATGGGACTTCCAACGGATACAAAACCAGGCGGAGGATAAATGGAACCATTATTTGGGTAAGATTGAAGTGGAAGGTACAAATCCCGACCGGATGATGCAGTTCTATACGCATCTGTACCGTTCGTTTGTTCATCCCAATGTTTGCAGTGACGTGAACGGTGAGTATATGGGAGCTGATTTCAAAGTGTATAAAACACGTTCCAGGCAATATACTTCTTTTAGTAACTGGGATACATATCGTACACAAATTCAATTGTTGGCGATGCTCGATCCGCAGGCTGCTTCGGATATTGTAATTTCCCATCAATTGTTTGCCGAACAATCCGGCGGTTCTTTTCCCCGTTGGGTGATGGCAAATATAGAGACGGGTGTGATGCAGGGCGATCCTACTCCTATCCTGGTAGCCAACGCCTATGCATTCGGTGCACGTGACTACGACCCGAAACCTCTCTTTAAAATCATGAGGAAAGGTGCGGAAGAGCCGGGTTCCAAATCACAGGAGATAGAGACTCGTCCGGGATTGAAGCAATATTTGGAGAAGGGTTATTATGATGCTTCCATCCAATTGGAATATACTTCCGCAGATTTTGCCATCGGGCAGTTCGCCTTGCATGCGGTCGGTGACGAGTTTGCCAGTTGGCGGTATTTTCATTTTGCCCGTTCGTGGAAGAACTTGTTTAATCCGGAAACCGGATGGCTGCAATCACGTAATCCGGATGGTTCATGGAAACCGTTGAGTGAAGATTTCCGTGAGTCTACTTATAAAAACTATTTTTGGATGGTTCCTTATAACATTGCGGGACTAGTAGATATTATCGGTGGAAAAGAGAATGCGGAGAAGCGGCTGGACGAATTTTTTACCCGCTTGGATGCCGGTTACAATGATGCATGGTTTGCTTCGGGCAACGAACCTAGTTTCCATATCCCATGGGTGTACAATTGGATTGGCCGCCCGTATAAGGCACAAGAGACAATCAACCGGGTGCTGAACGAGCAATATTCCAGTGAAATTGACGGTCTGCCGGGAAATGATGATTTGGGTACGATGGGAGCATGGTATGTGTTTGCTTGCATGGGGCTTTATCCGGAAATACCGGGTGTAGGAGGTTTTACTATTAATACCCCTATATTCTCTTCTGTGAAGATACATCTTAAAAAGGGAGATATCGTTATCAAAGGGGGATCGGAGAAGAATATCTATATTCGTGCAATGAAATTGAACGGAAAGCCTTACGAAAGCACTTGGCTGGACTGGAAGCAACTATCCAATGGTGCCACGATTGATTATAATACATTAGCTACACCTGACAAGGGTTGGGGTACTAAAACGCTTCCACCTTCTTTTGACTAGAAATTTCTTAAAACATAAGGATCCAAGTAACAAATAATGAAAATAATGAAGAATTATATTTTGAATGCTGCTTTCTTTTGGGTATTGCTCGTAACAATTTCCTCTTGTAATACTAAAAAAGATATTTCAGAGTTTCCCGATTGGGCATGGACGAATTTCCAGCGTCCGGAAGGTGTTAATCCGATAATTTCTCCCGATGCGTCCACTAAGTTTTTTTGTCCGATGAAGAGGGACACGGTTGCATGGGAAGAGAGTGATACTTTCAATCCGGCAGCGACGGTTTATAATGGGAAAGTAGTAGTTCTCTATCGTGCGGAAGATAATTCCGCGGTAGGAATAGGGGCGCGTACTTCTCGTTTGGGATATGCTTCTTCCGAAGATGGATTACATTTTGAACGTATGCCGGTTCCGGTGTTTTATCCGGGAGAGGACAGCCAAAAAGAGTTGGAGAATCCCGGCGGTTGTGAGGATCCCCGCATTGCGATGACGGCAGATGGGCTGTATGTAATGCTATATACTCAATGGAACCGTAAGCAAGCGCGTTTGGCAGTCGCTACTTCCCGTGATTTGCAAACGTGGGAAAAGCATGGACCGGCTTTTGCCAAGGCTTACGACGGACGTTTCTTTGATGAGTTTTCCAAATCGGCTTCTATTGTGACAAGGTTAGTGGGGGGCAAGCAAGTGATTGCTTCGATTGGCGGGAAGTATTATATGTATTGGGGAGAAAAGTTTGTGAATGTAGCTACTTCCGAAGATTTGATAAGCTGGACACCTATGCTGGATGAGAATGGAGAATTACTGAAAGTGATTACGCCCCGCGAAGGAAAATTTGATAGCGAGCTGACTGAATGTGGACCACCGGCTGTCATGACGGAACAGGGAATTCTCTTGTTTTATAATGGTAAAAATAAGTCAGGAGCAGAAGGTGACACACTATATACCGCCAATTCTTATTGTGCCGGACAGGCATTGTTTGATGCGGAAGACCCGACTAAATTGATTGGTCGTCTGGATAAACCGTTCTTCGTGCCCGAAGCTGGTTTTGAGAAAAGCGGGCAATACCCTGCCGGGACGGTATTTATCGAAGGGCTTGTTTTCCATAATCAGAAGTGGTTCTTATATTACGGTTGCGCAGACTCCCGCGTAGCGGTTGCCGTATTGGAACAGCCGGCGAATCAGGCTTTGGCAACCAGTGGAAATCCTGTATTCCAAGGTTGGTATGCCGATCCGGAAGGGGTTGTATTTGGTGATGAGTATTGGATTTATCCTACTTATTCGGCTCCTTATGATGAACAGCTTTATATGGATGCTTTTTCATCCAAAGACTTGGTGACTTGGACGAAACATCCGAAAGTCCTTTCAAAAGAGAATATAAGTTGGCTTCGACGGGCATTATGGGCTCCGGCTATCATTCAGGCAAATGATAAATACTATATCTTTTTCGGAGCAAATGATATTCAAAGTAACGAAGAGTTGGGTGGAATCGGGGTAGCTGTGGCTGATAATCCGGCAGGACCATTTAAAGATGCATTGGGTAAGCCTCTGATTGACAAGTTTGTGAATGGAGCTCAACCGATAGACCAATTTGTCTTTAGGGATGATGACGGGCAATATTATATGTATTATGGTGGTTGGGGACATTGTAATATCGTGAAGTTAGCTCCCGATTTGTTGAGTCTTGTGCCTTTTGACGACGGGACTATGTACAAAGAGGTGACTCCTGAGAACTATACGGAAGGGCCGTTTATGTTGAAACGTGACGGGAAGTATTATTTCATGTGGTCGGAAGGCGCTTGGACAGGACCGGATTATTGTGTGGCTTACGCGATTGCAGATTCTCTTTTCGGACCTTTTGAAAGAGTGGGAAAAATCTTGCAGCGCGATGCTTCCATCGGTACCGGAGCCGGGCATCATTCTGTTGTCAAGGGAGCGGGAGCGGATGAATGGTACATCATATACCACCGTCATCCGTTGGGAGAGACTGACGGTAATGGCCGTGTAACCTGTATTGACCGTATGTATTTCAATGAAGACGGTAAGATTGAACCAGTAAGAATGACTTTCGAGGGGGTAAAAGCAAGTCCTCTAAAATAATGATAAGTTAATATCTATAATTCCTCTTGCCCGGACTGCTCCGGCAAGAGGAATTTTTATTTGGTGATAACTTTTATATGATTCAGAGTGGGTTATTTCTTATATTAGTTTTTCTTCCAAAAATCGGAAGTAAAAAGCAATAGCACCGTAAACAATTCCAAACGTCCCAAAAGCATTAAGAAAGAAAGCAGCCATTTGGCAAGAACCGGTAATTCGCTCCAGGAGAAAGCAGGGCCGCATGTGCCGAGTCCCGGTCCCATATTACCCATGCTTGAGATAACTGTTCCGACTGATTCCAGGAAACCTACCCCAAGTCCCATCATAATAAGTATGCTGATAAGGGCAATCACCGCATACAAAAAGGTGAAAGCTAATACAGTAGACTGGATGGAAGGGGAGATAACCTGCTTGTTTACACGTACCGGAAGCACGGCATTAGGGTGCAGGATATGTTTGAATTCATTTTTCACTACCTTAAACAAGATAACCATACGGATACACTTGATACCGCCTGTCGTACTGCCAGCACAAGCTCCGATAATCATTACAATGAGAAGACATCCCCAAAGGATGGAAGGCCAAAGCATATAGTCGGCTGTGGCGAATCCCGTGGAAGTCTGCAACGAAATCACTTGGAAAAGTGATTTGCGGAATGCTTCTTCTGCTCCCATCGAAGATGTTTGGTAGAGCCAGGCGGCAATAAATAGGGTGAAGAAGGAAACGCATATAAAATAGAACTTCAATTCCGCGTCATGGATAAACTTCTTTATCTTACCATTGAACATTAACAGTAACAGTGTGAAGTTGATACCTGACATAAACATGAAAATAGAGATTACATAATCTATATAAGGGGAGTGATAGTATTCAATACTGGCCTGTTTGGTAGAGAAACCACCGGTACTGGTGGTTGTGAAAGCATGGCATATACTATCAAATATACTCATGCCGCCAAATACTAGCAACACAATGAGGGTTCCCGTCATTCCGGCATAAATACCCCAGATCCATTTGGCGGTAATACCAATGCGGGGATGCACTTTGTCATGAGTCGGACCGCTGGCTTCTGCCGCAAATACCTGAATACCACCGACACCGAAGATAGGCAGGACGGCAATGGTAAAGAATACAATCCCCAAACCGCCAATCCATTGTGTCATAGCGCGCCAAAAGAGTATTCCGTGCGGCATTGATTCGATATTATTTAAGATAGTGGCGCCCGTACTACTGAAGCCCGACATGGTTTCGAAGAATGCATCTGTGACGCTTGGGATATATCCCCCTATATAATAAGGTAACATTCCGAAAAGAGAGAACGTGACCCATGCTACACTGACAATGACATATCCGTCACGGCGGTTGAGTGATTTCTCCGCACCTTTGCCGATGGCGAGCAACAGAATACCGACGCTGGCTGCGATAGCCGATGAAATCAGGAAGCTTTGCAAGTCATCCTCTTTGTAGAAAAGAGAGACGCCGCCGCAACATAGTAACATTACTGTTTCTATAAGCAGCAGAAAGCCCAGAATCCGGTATATCATCTTCAAATTGATCATAAACAAATCCCTGATACTTAATACTTAATTAAAGAATTTCTCGATTTTCTTAATCATCATACTCAGGCAGAACACTACTACATGATCACCCGGTTGAATCAGTGTATCACCGGTAACCAGTACTCCTTCTCCGTTCCGAATCATACCACCGATAGTCGTTCCTTTCGGAAGTCCCAGGTCTTTGATTAGATGTTTTGTTATTTTTGCTCCGGCAGGTACGGTAAATTCTGCGACATCCGCATTGGCAAACGTAAGACACTTCACGTTGGAAACGTCGGCATCCAGCATCATCTGATAAATATGGCTGGCGGCAATCATCTTCTTGTTGATAACCGTACCGATGTCAAGGCTTTCCGCCATGCCGATATAGTCGATATTCTCGACTTCTGCTACGGTCTTTTCCACGCCCATGCGTTTGGCGGCAAGACAAGCCAGTATATTGGTTTCGGAGTTGCCGGTCAGGGCAACGAAGGCTTCGGTATTTTTCAGTCCTTCTTCGATGAGCAGATCCATGTCGCGACCGTCGCCGTTGATAATCATCGTTTTGTCGTCCAAAAGTTCTGTCAACCGATTGCAGCGGTTAATATCGTTATCTACGATTTTCACCTGCATATAGTCCGGTACGTATTGTGCGGTGCGAACTGCGATGCGGCTTCCGCCCATAATCATAACGTTGCGCACGTCGGCATAATCTTCCTTGCCGGCTATCTTACGTATATAAGGAATATATTTGCGGGTAGTAGTGAAGTAAACAATGTCATGCAGTTTTATCACATCGTCTCCACGCGGGATAATGGTTTCCGTTCCGCGTTTGATGGCTACTACGTGATAAGGAATGTCCGGTGCGCCCAGTTCATAAAGAGGGATATTCAGTATCTCCGCTTTTTCGCGCATCTTCGTACCGATCAGCACGAGAGCGCCGCCGCAGAATTCCCACCATTGGCGTACCCAGCTCATGCGCATGGAAGATACGATTTCTTTGGCAGCCAACATCTCAGGATAGATTAACGAATCCACTCCCAACTTTTGGAAGAACTCTTTATTTTTAGGCAGAAGATATTCATAGTTGTCGATACGTGCCACCGTCTTTTTGGCTCCCAGGTTGGTAGCCAGCATACAGGCAGTCATGTTCCGGCTTTCGTCCGGGGTGACTGCGATGAACAGGTCGGCTTCTTTGACACCTACCTCTTTTAGACCGGATATAGAAGAAGGAGAGGCGGTAACTGTCAGTAAGTCGAAATTGGAGCTGAGAGCACTTAGTTTCTCTTCGTCATCATCCATCAAGATAATATCTTGCTTTTCGCGCGATAACAGTTTGGCCAAATGGG